>Ga0182015_10000119_pt1 | contig 106643 bp, 98 predicted proteins | sample 712P3MmetaG_FD_120478 | JGI IMG/M metagenome (GOLD analysis project Ga0182015, IMG submission 120478) | Permafrost microbial communities from Stordalen Mire, Sweden - 712P3M metaG | ecosystem: Environmental > Terrestrial > Soil > Wetlands > Permafrost | place: Sweden: Stordalen | collected...
CCTCAAGGCGATCGAGGAGGTGATGCCGCCAGCCAAATGATCACGCAACGCGGTCGGTGGCCCGGGACGGGGGGTCAGTTTTCGACCGGTGGAAGGGGGTCAGTTTTCGACCGGTGTTGACACCTGGCGGAGGAAGCTGAGCGCGTGCGTGAACGTGTGAACGATGTTCTTCTCGGCCACGGCTGACTCATATGCGCAATGACCCGCGAGATCGCTCGGGCGTTTGCGGGTGGGCACTCGAACTGACTTCCACACCCAGGTCGTAATCCGACCGTCGCCGGGATCGTGCGTGAGCCGACAGGCTTCACGTAATCGACGAGGTCGACCTCGTGCCCGATTCGGTGGCGCACCGATCGAAGCCGGCGATGACGTTCTCGACGCGCGGAGTCTGTAGTTCGAGCGCGCGTGAGTAGACCGCGGCGTGACGCGCGCTGAAGGTGTCGCTTACCACCGTGACCCACCAGACGGTCTCACCGATGGCCGCGAACGCGCCCTCCAGGTCTCCGGCTGCGACCCTGTTTGACCCGATCGGCGGCGGCGCTCATCGCGGAAACAGTGAAGCCGAGTGCGATCATCGGCCCGTACGGCTCGAACCGATCCCCAGTTATCTCAGGAGCCTCGCTTGCGCCCTCGTCGGTCACGGCCGTCTCCTGTCGCAAGTCCTATTCGGGTCCTAAAGGCGTCTGACCTGAGCATTCGCCCAGGTCAGACACATAAAATATGGGTGGAGGTGGCGGGAGTCGAACCCGCGTCCCCCGGCTTCTTGATGGGACTTCTCCGAGCGCATCCGGCGGAAGTGTCTCGGATCCCGCCACGCCACCGGCGCCGGTGCGGGACCCCAGCCGACTGAAATGTCCCTGACGGCTCGCCGGCGGCGCCGTTCAGGTAAGCCCTGCAAGATGACGCCTGTGACCGGTCCGCAGGACTAGGACCGGGCAGACGTTGCTGCTAGTTAGGCAGCAAGCGCGAGCTGAGGCTCGGCGTTTGTATTGGTTTCCGGCTCTTTAACGTGGCTCCGGAGACCACGGCTCGCTTCTCCCACCTCGACGACCGGAGTCGAAGCCTGTCACCCCCTTGGTAATGGTTGTTCCGGTCCCCAGGATACCGGCATCGGAGATGCCCTCTGACAAACCTGCTTCGCCGCGGCTGCGAGAATGGCGCCGTGGTCGCGAGCAGGGGAGATTCGCAGCGGGGAGTACCGACGGAGGCCCGCCGGATGCGCTTCGTGCAATTTGTCCGCAAGCAGTCCGCCGACGGCCACCTGAGTCGCGCCGAGCTCGACGAGCGTACCGAGGGGATCTTTCGCGCCGCGACGATTCCAGAGCTCGAAGCTGTCGTGGCCGACCTGCCGGGCGCGTCCGTCCTTTCCATCGATGCCGCGATCGCCGGGGAGTGGCAATCGAAGCCGGCGCGCGGAGGTTCATGGCTTCGCCGGCTCGTCATCTACACGGTCATCGTCGACGCGCTCGGCGTCATCTTGTGGGCGTTCACCGGCGGTGGACTCGTCTGGCTCGTCCTGCTCTTCATGTGCAGCGCGGCCGTGTTCGCGTTTCGTGTCACTCGACGGGGAAAGGGCATCATCGGCGGTCGTTCCCGCCGCGGACGCCGGTAGCGACAGGCGAAAGCTACTGAGGCCGGCAACCTCAGCGGTGACGTTCGTGCTCGCGGATCACTCTCTGGGCTTCCCGGGTCGCGTCCCGCTCTGCAATGGCATGCCGCTTGTCGTACAGCCGACGGCCCCGTGCGAGCGCCAGCTCCACCTTGGCGAGACCGTCCTTGAAGTAAAGGCTGAGCGGCACAAGCGTCAGCGCCTTCTGGGCTACGCGACCTGCCAGCTCGTCGATCTGTTGGCGGTGAAGCAACAACTTGCGCGGCCTGATCGGGTCGAAGCGCCCGTACCCGGACGCATACTCGTACGGTGCCAGATGAGCACCGAGGAGCCAGAGCTCGCCATCGTCGATCCTGGCGTAGGCGTCCTGGAGCGACGCCTGTCCCAGTCGGAGTGACTTCACCTCCGCGCCCTTGAGAGCGATTCCGCACTCGTACACCTCGAGGATGTCGTAATCGTGCCGAGCGCGGCGGTTGCGCGCGACGTAGCGGATCACCGGCTCCTGCGAGTCGTACGAGGCTCGAGACGGGCCTGCCGTGCGCTTGACCCCGCCGGGCTTCCTCGTGACCATCGCCGGAGACGCTACCGTGCGGCCCTGATGAGCGATTCCGGCGCGGACCAAGCGGACCCGGCAGCGGCGGAGGCATCCCGCCTGCGCTTGAGTCCGGTGCACCTCGACGAGATGATCGCGCACTGTCTGGCCGCCTATCCGGAGGAAGGCTGTGGGCTCCTCACCGGTGACCCCCGGACGAGCGTCGTCTCCGCTGTGCATCTCACACGGAACCTGGCAGCGTCCGCTCAGCTCTACACCGTCGACCCGAGCGCGTATCTCCGCATCGACCGGGCGGCCGAGGAGGCCGGCCGGGCCGTGATCGGCGTCTTCCATTCGCACACGCATACCGACCCCTACCCGTCACCGACCGACGTCCGCCAGGCTCCGGATCCCTCATGGCACTACGTCCTCGTGTCGCTGCGCCACGAAGTCGCCTCTGTTCGTTCCTACCGAATCGTCGCCGGCCTCATCACCGAGGAGTCGATCGAGGTCGGTCGGCGTTAGTATCCGACCGAAACAGTCAACTATTCGGAGGCCGCGGTGCCCGAAGTCCGTTTACCAACATTGCTCCGCCAGCACGCCGGAGGGCAGAGCTCGGTCAGCGTCGACGGGGCGACGATCGGCGAGGTTCTCGAGAGCCTGCAGCGTTCTTATCCAGGCATGGCGGGCCAGCTCGTGACGGCGGACGGCACGCTGCACAAATTCGTCAACGTTTATGTGAACGATGACGACGTGCGCTACATGGACAAGCTCGACACCAAGGTGCAGGCCAGTGACACCATCTCGATTCTGCCCGCGGTCGCCGGCGGCGATGCCTAGGTCGCGTCCTGACCGAGCGAACGGTGCCCGTCATGAGAACTGTCCTGGAGTTGATCGGCAACACGCCGCTCGTCGACGTCTCCGCGCTCAGCCCGAATCCTGACGTTCGTATCCTTGCCAAGCTCGAAGGCCAGAATCCGACGGGCTCGGTGAAGGACCGCGTCGCTCTCTCGATGATCGAGGACGCCGAGCGAACGGGCAGGCTCGCTCCGGGTGCAACGCTGCTCGAACCCTCGTCCGGCAACACCGGGATCGGCATGGCACTCGTGTGTCGCATCAAGGGCTACAAGTTGAAGGTCGTCCTGCCGGGAAACGTCTCGATCGAAAGGCGCCAGCTGCTCGAGGTCTGGGGGGCTGAGGTTATCGACTCGCCGGCCGGGGAGGGCTCGAACGGCGCGGTCCGCCTGGCGCAGCAGCTCGCTGCTCAGCACGCTGAATGGACGTTCCTGTACCAGTACGGCAACCCTGCCAACCCGAGAGCCCATTACGAGGGTACCGGGCCGGAAATCTGGCGCGACTGCCCGGAGATCACGCACTTCGTCGCCGGTCTCGGCACGAGCGGGACACTGCTCGGAGTCGGGAGATTCCTGAAAGAGCACAATCCGCGGGTCCAGGTATGGGCCATCGAGCCACCGACCGGAGAGACCGTCGAGGGTCTTCGCAACCTCGACGAGGGCTACATCCCGCCGATCTTTCTCGAGCTCGGTGGCCAGGAGCTGCTCGACCGCAAGACGATCGTGGGCCCGCGGGACTCGATCGAATGGACAAGGCGGCTCGCGGATCTCGGCATCTTCGCCGGCATATCGTCCGGCGCCGCGCTCGCGGGCGCGGTCAAGTGCGCCAACTCGATCGACCGGGGAAGCATCGTCTTCATCTGCTGCGACGGAGGATGGAAGTACCTCTCAACGGGGGCGTGGACAGACGACCTGGATGAAGTCGTCGAACGGGCGACGCGGATCATCTACTTCTGAGGACGGGTGCCCTCAGCCGGGATGCCTTCGACCCGAGTACCCTGCCGGAGTGACCGACACGCAACCTTCGACTGTCGACCTCGCGCGCCACGACGGTCGCGCGCTCGACGAGCTCCGCCCGGGCTTTTTCGTCCGCGACTTCACCGAGTTCGCCGCCGGCTCGGTTCTCGCCGTGTCGGGTCGGACCAAAGTCCTGTGTACAGCTTCGGTCGACGAGGAGGTTCCCCGATGGATGCGCGGAACCGGCCGGGGCTGGGTGACGGCGGAGTACTCCCTCCTTCCGGGCTCCTCGCCCGAGCGCGTGAGTCGGGAGGCGGCGAGAGGTCGCCAATCGGGGCGGACCCACGAGATCCAGCGCTTGATCGGCCGTGCCTTGCGCAGCGTGGTCGACCTCGAGGCTCTGGGCGAGCGCCAGATCCTGATCGACTGTGATGTGCTGCAGGCCGACGGTGGAACGCGGACGGCCTCGATATCGGGTGCCTACGTTGCGCTGCACGACGCTTGCTCCCGGCTCAGTTCGTCCGGGGCGATCGGCGTCCATCCGATGCGAGAGGCGTGTGCGGCCGTCTCGGTCGGCATCGTCGAGGCGGTTTGCATGCTCGACCTCGACTACGTCGAGGACTCCGCCGCCGAGGTCGACATGAACGTCGTCATGACGTCCTCGGGACGCTTCGTCGAGGTGCAGGGGACGGCCGAAGGGCTGCCGTTCGCCCGCACTGAGCTCGACGAGATGCTGGCCCTGGCCGAGCTCGGCATCGGCCAGATCCTCCAGGTTCAGGCGGAGGTTCTCGCCACGCCGCCGGTCGACCGCGGCCGGACCGGCCCGGCCTGACGCCCGCGGAGCAAACCGAAACGTGCGGGTGGTGCTCGCCACGGCGAACCCCGACAAGGCGGCGGAGCTCGCCGCCATCTTGCGGGAGGAGCTCGACGATCTGATCGACCTCGTCCGACCGCCCGCAGATCTCGAGGCGGTCGAGGAGACCGGGGAGACCCTCGAGGAGAACGCCCGCCTCAAGGCGACGGCGCTCCTCGCGGCCACTGGGGACCCTGCCGTCGCCGACGACACCGGCCTCGAGGTAAGGGCGCTCGGCGGGGCGCCGGGGGTACGTTCCGCCCGCTTTGCGGGCGAGGATGCCACCTATGCGGAGAACGTCGCCAAGCTGCTCGCAGCGCTCGAGGGTGAGTCTGACCGCCGCGCGACCTTTCGCACCGTGGTCATCTGCTGCTTCCCAGGCGGCGCTGAGATCGTCGCCGGTGGGGCCGTCGAGGGAGAGATCGTGACCGTTCCGCGTGGCGCCGAGGGGTTCGGTTACGACCCGGTATTCGCCCCGCAAGGTGGAGGCGGGCGTACGTTTGCGGAGATGACACCGGCCGAGAAACACCATCTCTCCCACCGGGGCGTCGCCCTCCGCTCGCTCGCCGCACGCCTCAAGGACGAGCTTTGATTTCGACTGACGTCCTCTTCCGGGAACCCGACGCCGAGGAGGATCGTACGAACCGGGCGGCGCGGGAGGCACTTCGCGCGAAAGGGACCGAAACGGCGGTCGCCGCCTTCGTGCTGTCGGTGCTGTGGCTGTTCTTCCTCGGCTCGGTTGCCGGGTTGTGCCTCGGCGCGATCGCGCGCCGCCGCCTGGCAGCCGAACGGCTCGACGAGGAACAGGCGCCGGCTTCGTGGGCCAGGAAGCTGGCGACAGCCGCCATCGTGATCGGCGGTCTTGGCACGATCGCCGCCATCGCCCTCGCGTTGCTTCAGTTTCTCCACGTCCTGAACATCACCGCTGCGTGCCATCCGGCGGTCACCGGGCAGAGCTGCAGCCTCATCGTCCGCCGCTGAGCGGGCGCACGGTCCGCTGGCCGCAATCACCAGCCTCGCAGGTCGACCGGCCACGTCTCGAGGACATCGTCGTCCGATATGAGATGGACCCGCTCGTGATACGCCATCGTGGGATCGATATGAGCAGGTACAAGGCGGATCCTGTCGCCGACCGGTCGCGGCGGGTCGAAGCTCACGTGTTCGTCCGAGCAGAACCGGATGTTCGTGCCCTCCGCTTCCGGATTGCCGTGATCCATACCGAACGCTTTCAGGCCGGCATCGGCGACCGCCCACTGTGCAGCGCTCGAGATGACGGTCGCGTCCACGAAGAGCGCCTGACGGAACGGGAGGCCGAGGCGCCCGTAGGCGACATCCATGAGGGCATAGGAGCCGGCCTGGATCTCGGTTGCCCAGGTATTGCAGGCGAAGGTGCCGGTGCCGCCGGCAGAGACCAGCTCGCCTCCGACATCGGCGTGCGCCAATGCGAGGAGCTCCATCGACGCCCGGCAGCCCTCATCGCGCTCGGACGCATCGTCGAGGCCGACGACGTGGCCCTCGTAGCCCATCACTCCCCGGACCGCCAATCCCAGCGACCGAGCGAGATTTGCGAGCCCGCCCGCCTCGCCCGGAGCGCAGCCGCAGCGGTCGAGCCCGACATTCACGTCGATCACTACCTCCCGCACGCCTCCCGCCACTGCCGCTTCGACGGTCCTGGCTGAGTCGACCGCGAGCGTGACCCGTGCCCCCCCGGCAACGAGCGCCCCCAGCCGGCGCGCGTCCACGACCTCGTTCGCGAGGAGGAGATCCTCGCCGAGGCCAACCGCAGCCATGCCCTCGCATTCGCGGATGGTGGCGCACGTGAACCCCGGGTGGCCCGCCCGTGCTTGCAGCTTGGCGATCTCGGTGCATTTGTGCGCCTTCACGTGCGGCCGGAGGCGGCGCCCGGGAAGTGCTGCCCCCATCTCGGCAATGTTGAACTCGAGCCGATCGGCTTCGATGACGAGCGCGGGAGTCGCGAGGTCGCTGACCTTCACGGGCGCAGCGTAATCGGCGGCCGAGAGGCCCCTCGGCGATCCGCAGCCTTCGCCGGCCAGGTAGTCTCTCGGCCGACAGATGGCCGAAAGGACACCATGACGGTCGATCGGAGCGTGATCGGACGGTCAACCGGCGAGGTCCGCGTTGTCGTCGAGCGGGCTCCTCTCGCGGTCTTTGCCACCGCCGTAAAGGACGACAACCCGATCTACCGCGATCCGGCCGTTGCCGCTGAGGCTGGCCTGCCGGCGATCCCGGCTCCGCCCACCTTCGTTGTGGCGATGGAGCACTGGGGCCGTTTCTCGGAGCTTCAGCCGGAGTCGGAGGGCCCAGGACCCCTTTCGCCGGTGGACGCGATCCTTTTGCCACTTCTCGAGAGTGGCGGAGTCCTTCTGCACGGGGAGCAGGAATTCGTCTATCACCGCTCCGTCTTCGCCGGCGACGTGCTGCGGGGCGCGGGTCGAATCGTGGATCTCTACGAGAAGGAGAGCGACGGCCACACGATGACCTTCGTCGTCGTGGAGACGAGGTGGGCCGACGACCGTTCCGGCGATCCAGTCGTATTGGCCTGTATGAACCTGATCCATCGCAGCTGAGACCCGGGCGGAGCTGATCAGACGACCCGTACCCGACGAGCGATAACCTCGTCAAATGGGAGTCGTGACGGACGAAGGCGACAACATCAAAGATGCCGTCGACCGTGTGCTCTCCTCCCGGGACCGGCTCTATATCGAGCGGGCGGGGATGCCGGTAGCGGCCCTCATCTCAGCCCGCGAACTGGAGGGCCTCCAGTACACGATCGATCTGTTGTCGGAGCCGAGGACGGTGCGCCGCATCCTCGAAGGCGAGGCTGCGCTCCAGGGCGGCAATCTCTACATGGGCGAGGAACTGGCGGCCCTTGACCCGGATGCCCGTTTTGTGGCCCGTGCGGTGACAGGAGGTGTCGTGCTCGCCGCCGCGATGCGGTCGGGCGGGGGCAGCCGCTGGGACCTTGTCGCGAGCGTGCCGGCGCGCAAAGCACTGGACGACCTCCAGTTCCATGTGGCCGATGCCGTCCGGCGCTTCATTTTCGGGCAGATGCTCAACGACCCGGTGGGCTGCGGCGTCGAGCTTCACGGCTTCCTGGCACGGCGCCTGGCGTCGCGGGTCGAGACCGCTCTCGTCATCTACCGCCTCGACAGCGTGAAGCACGTCGCTCGCTTGGTCGAAGTTCTGAACATCGGTGGACTCGTCGGCCAACACGAGAGTCGCCGATGGTGAGATTCGAAGATGTCGAAGTCGGCGATGAGGCGCCGGTCAAAGAAGTCACCTTGTCGCGTACCGACTTCGTCGCCTATGCGGGCGCGTCGGGCGATTTCAACCCGATGCACCATGATGAGCCCATCGCGACGGCGGCGGGCATGCCGTCGGTCTTCGGGCACGGGATGCTCTCGATGGGCATCCTCGCCACCGCGGTCACCGACTGGACGGGGGCGGGCGGACTGCGGCGGATGAAGGTACGTTTCTCGAGGCAGACCTGGCCGGGGGAGACGGTGGCCACTCGCATCGTCGCGGTCGCCAAGCGGGAGGAGGCCGGCCGCCGGCTCGTCGACCTCGAATGCACGCTCGCCAATGCCGAAGGGGAGCAGAAGATCCTCGGCGAGGCAACCGTCGACCTCACCCCTCGCTGAGGCTCGGCCGGGTCAGACCGGGTCGAGGGCGTCGCCGATCGTCCCGAGCGGCGGTGCGCCAAGCTCGAGCAGTGCCTCATGGAACCGTCGCAGGTCAAAGCGCGGGCCCCAGCGGGCGATCGCCTCGTCGCGAAGCGCCAGGATCTCGAGCTTGCCCCAGGTGTAGCGGCCATAGGTGGGGTCGAACGTGGCCCGGCTCGCCTCGGATTGGGCGGCCGGCCCCTCGAGGAACGCATCGTTGCGAAACCGTGCCGCCGCATCCTCCACGTTCATCGTCCCCCGGTGGATTCCGAGCGCCGACGCGAGGCGGGTCACGCGCACCAGCGCCTCTATCCAGACGCCGATCGCAAAACGTGGATCGTGCGCCCGGAATCCCTCCTCCACCATCAGCTCTTCGGCATAGTGCGCCCAGCCCTCGACGAAGGCGAGCGACGCCAGAGACCGCCGGACGTCGCCCCGGGCCGCGAGCCGGATCATCCGTCCGTGGGCGAAGTGGCCCGGAGTCACCTCATGGGCGGTGATCGCGGGCAGTGTCGTCGCGCTGAAGACCGAACGCCACTCGTCTTTGGCCGTGTCGTCCCAGGAGGGGTCGGGCGGGTTGACATAGAACCAGGCAGGTGCCTCGGCTTCGTAGGCGCCGGTCCACGACATCATCGCGACGGCGTAGCGCCGCGATGGCGGTGTCGGCCCGACGAGACAGGTGCCTCCGAGCTCGGGGAGCAGCCCGTGCTCGGTCGTGAACGTCCGCAATTCCTCCACGAGGAGCCGGGCGGCTGCGTAGATGTCCTCGTCGGCAGGATGGTCGCGCAGCAAGTCCCTCACGACCTCTCGGGCGGCGATTCCCGGACGCAGCCGGCCGCAATCGTGCACGAGCCGGTCCCACAGGCGTGCCCTCTCGGCGTCGGCGACCTCCTCGAGCCGGCCGAGGTCAACGGTCATCGCCTCGGGATCGCCGAGTAGCCGCGCAAGCTTGGCCGGGCCGAGGCTCGCGTCGGACGGGCCGGTTGCCGCCGCCTGCTCCAGATGCCCAACCAGCCGGGCGAGGGCTGCCCTGCCTCGCTCGAGCGTCGCCGGATCGGTGTCGACGACGTCGACGCCGGCACCGAGGCCACGGATCGCCGGCAACAGCGCGAGGGCAACCGGCTTGGTCATCGAGTCGAGCGACTCGATGGCGCCGTCGACGGCGTCCGGCCAGGATGAGAAATGTGCCGCCTTCGCGGCCGCACGCTCCTCGGCGGAGGCGTACTCACGGTCGTAGCACGCGAGGTCGAGATTCGCGAGGTGGCCGAGCGGGTTCCAACGATGGTCCTCGGCCACCGTGAACACCGCCCGGGCTCCGGCCTCTGCCGCGCAAAGCTGCGCCTCGTCGTGGGCGTCGGGCTCGGGCGCTCCCTTTCCGACGGGCGCGAGGAGCGCCGCCACTCCGGCCGGCGAAAGATCCTGGACGTGGCCGTCGTACTGATGGAGCCCGGCGTACTCGCGCACCTCGGGAATCCGGAGATTCCAGATGGCGAGCAGGCGGTCGGAAACCATGGGCCGAACGTAGCCGCGATCCATTCGCCGATCCCGGGTCGCCGGTAGCCTCGTGGGCCTGATACACCCCCCTGGCATCATCTCGTTCGTGGTCCTCGACCGACCGCCTGCCTCTCGAGGTGGACGACCGGCCCGCCCCACCCGGGACGGGGACCAGAAGGAGGAGCGATGCCGACCGAGAACATCTCCATCAGCTGCGACGACTGTGCGCTCAATGGCTCCGCGGCTTGTGCCGACTGCGTCGTCACGTTCCTCCTCGATCCCCCGATCACCGAAGGGATCGTCGTCGACGTCGCGGAAGCACGAGCGGTCCGCATGCTCCAGCGGGCGGGCCTGGTCCCCGAATTGCGCTTTCGTCGCCGCGTGGGCTGAGGTTGCAGGTCGCCGCGGGCCTAGCCACTCGAGCCGGTGACCGCATGAGCCACCTGCTCGTCACGAACGACTTCCCGCCGAAGCTCGGTGGCATCCAGTCGTACCTGTACGAGCTCGTCCGGCGACTCCCCCCCGATGAGGTCTCCGTTCTCACGACCCCGTACCGGGGGGCGGCCGACTTTGACCGCCGGCAGGACTTCCGTATCGAGCGCTGGTCCTCGCCTGTGCTCCTGCCGACGCCGGCACTCGCCCGGGCCGTCCGTCGGCTGTCGGCGGACTGCGGCGCCGGCCTCGTGCTGCTCGACCCGGCGCTTCCGCTCGGGCTGCTGGGCAAGCGGCTCGGACTGCCGTACGGCGTCATCCTCCACGGCGCGGAGGTGGCAGTTCCCGGGCGGCTTCCAGTCTCCCGCCAGCTCTTGCGCTCGGTGCTTTCCGGTGCGTCGCTCGTGGTTGCTGCGGGCGGTTACCCGGCGGCCGAGGCCGTGCGGGCGGCAAACGGCCGCATGCCGTCGTGCGTGATCGTGCCTCCCGGAGTCGACCACAAGCGATTCCGTCCGCTCGACAGTGACGAGAAGATGGTGGCGCGGCTCCGGCTGGCGTTGCCCACCGACGGCCGGCTCGTGGTGAGCGTGAGCCGGCTCGTCCCGCGCAAGGGCATGGACGTGCTCATCGAGGCGGTGGGCCGATTGAGCGTCGACCGCCCCGACGTGACCCTTGCGATCGGTGGGGGAGGCCGGGACCGCCAACGCCTGCAGCGGGCGGCGAGTCGTCACGGGACAGCGGTCCGTTTCCTCGGGCGGGTCGCAGATGAGGACCTGCCGCTGCTCGACGGAGCTGCCGACGTCTGGGCGATGTGTTGTCGCGATCGCTGGTTCGGTCTCGAGCAGGAGGGTTTTGGGATCGTCTTTCTCGAAGCCGCGGCCACCGGCGTCGCCCAGCTGGCTGGACGCAGCGGCGGCGCTGACGAGGCCGTCGTCGACGGCAGCACTGGCCTCGTCGTCGAACACCCTGAGGACCCCGAGGCAGTTGCCGTCGCGCTCGCGACGTTGCTGGATGACTCCGATCTGCGAGAGCGCCTCGGTGCCGAGGCGCGCCGGAGGGCCGTGGCGGAATTCGACTACGACCACCTGGCCCGGAGGTTGCAGGCGGGGCTCCTCGCGGCCGGCGGCTGAGCTTGTTGTCGGCCGCGGGCGCGGCCGGGGGACCATTGCCCGCGCCGCCCGGACGAGATCGGGTGTTACGGCTGATAGGAATGTTGGCCGCTGAGCCGAGGAGGTGCGAGGCTGGGGCTCAGTTGAGCAGAAAGGAGGACGTGTGGCCGATCAGACCATCGAGCGGATGGTGGTCGATGGCTCGCCGGCGCGCTGCTTCGAGGTCGTGGCGGACATCGAGCGCTACCCGGAATGGGTCGGCGATCTGAAGGAGGTCCACGTCCAAGAGCGCGACGAGGACGGACGGCCGTCCGTGGTCGCGTTTCGCGCCGGAGCTTTCGGGCGCAGCACGAGCTACACCCTCGCCTACGACTATTCGGTGGCCCCGACCGAACTTCGCTGGGTCCAGCGAGAGGGCGACCTCACGAGCCGTCTCGACGGCATCTACCGCTTCAGGGCCGCGCCCGAGGGCGGGACTGAGGTCACCTACGAGCTTGCCATCGAGCTGCGGGTGCCGTTGCCGGGGTTCATCAAGCGCAGGGCCGAGGGCAACATCATCCACGCCGCCATCCGCGATCTGAAAGCGCGGGTCGAGTCGACGCGGTGAGCCCCACGAGCCCCGCGAGCCGGACGGGTGGCCCCGTCTCCCGGCGGCCCGATCCAGTCGGGCTCGGCTTTGACGTCGGCGGGACGAAGATCCTCGGACTTGCCGTCTCGTCCTCCGCCGAGATTGTCGCCGAGGAGCGTCGCGACACGCCGCGTCGGGGGGGCGACCTGCTCGAGGCACTCGCCGGGTTGGCGATGGAACTGAACGACCTCGTCGACAGCGATGTCCATCAAGTCGTCGGCGTCGGGATCGGTGTCCCCGGTCTCGTCGACACCGGGGGTGTGCTGCGCTATGCGCCGAACCTGCTCGGGGCGAGCGGGACGGCGGTGCGAGTCGGGATGGAGACGCTCCTGGACCGGCGCTGGCCGGTCGCCGTCGACAACGACGCCACCTGTGCCATGGCGGGCGAGCATGCCTTCGGCGCTGCGGTCGGCGTCGACGATGCCCTGCTCGTGACCGTCGGGACCGGCATCGGTGGCGGCATCGTCAGCGGCGGGCACCTGGTGCGAGGGGCGCACAATTTCGCCGGGGAGATCGGCCATTTGATCGTGGACCCGCACGGCCCGCCGTGTCCGTGTGGCAAGCGCGGGTGCTGGGAACGCTACGCATCGGGCTCTGGACTGGGTCGGCTCGCCCGTGACGCAGCGGGCGCCGGACTCGCCGAGTGCGTGGTCGACCTTGCCGGCGGCGACCCGGAGGCAATCCGCGGAGAGCATGTTGTCGCGGCGGCGGTCAGGGGAGATTCCCAGGCAGAGGCCATTCTGGGCGAGTTCGCCCGATGGATCGGCCTCGGGCTGGCAAATCTCGCGAACGTGCTCGATCCGCAGTTGATCATGCTCGGCGGCGGCCTGGTGAACGCTGGTCAGCTGCTGCTGGAGCCGATCCGGGCCGCTTTCGGCGAGTTCGTCGAAGGAAGCGAAGAACGAAGCGACGTGCGGATCGTCCTCGCGGCCCTCGGCGACCGGGGCGGCGCCGTCGGTGCCGGGGTCACCGGGCTCGAGGTCGCCGGCCTCGGGATGGCGGCTTACGGCTGATGGAGCCGGCACTCCTCCTTTGGGTCCAGCGAAGGCCGAACGCGTGAACGTCGGGATCACGCTCCCGACGTTCGAGCCGACCGCGGCTGCGGCGCTCGCGACGGCCCGAGCTGCAGAAGAGGCCGGAGTCGACGGCATCTTCACCTTCGACCACCTCTGGCCGATGGGTCAACCCGCGCGCCCGGCCCTCGCTGCCTACCCCGTGCTCGGTGCCGTCGCGGCGGCGACCCGGCACATCCGGATCGGGCCTCTCGTCGCCCGCGTCGGCTTGCTCGCCGACCGCCTCGTGGCTGATTCGCTGGTCTCGTTGCAGGAGGTGGCCGGCGGACGCCTGATAGCCGCCCTGGGCATCGGGGATGGGAAGAGCGTGGCCGAGAACGACGCCTACGGGATCGATTGGCCTGCGCTCGAGGACCGGCGGGAGTCGCTCGCCGCCATTATCCGCGAGCTCACCGCTCGGGGGATCGAATGCTGGGTGGGCGCCACCGCACCGGCCACACTCGAAATCGCCCGTGCGCTCGGCGTGACGGTGAATCTCTGGGACGTGGACCTGGCCCGGATGACGAAGGAGGCCGCGCGGGGCCCTGCGACCTGGGCCGGGCCGCTTCCGTCCGAGCCCCGGGCTGCAGCCGATCGGCTGGCCGGCCTGCGCGACGCCGGCGCAACGTGGGTGATCTGGGGCTGGCCGCGCTCGATCGGGCTCGTCACCGAAGCCGTTGGCCTCGCCGGGATTCGAGACGGGGAGGAGTAATCTCGGGCGATGGAGCTTCGTCGGATAACGGGACTTCCCCCCTACGTCTTTGCCGAGATCAACGAGCTCAAGTTGCAGGCGCGCCGAGCCGGCGACGACGTGATCGACCTCGGCTTCGGTAACCCGGACATCGCGTCGCCTGACGTCGCGGTCGAAAAGCTGGCCGAGGCGGTCCGCAACCCCCGCAACCACCGCTACTCGGCGAGCCGAGGGATTCCCAAGCTCAGGCAGGCGATCGCCGACCTTTATCTGCGGCGCTTCGAAGTGGAGCTGGACCCCGATCGCGAGGTGGTGACCACCATCGGGGCGAAAGAAGGCCTCTCGCACCTCATGTGGGTGGTCGTGGCGCCGGGAGACACCGCTCTCGTTCCCTCACCCTCGTACCCGATCCACCTGTACGCACCGCTGTTCGCCGGGGCCGACGTCCGGATGGTGCGCCTGGACGGGCTCGGCAACGATGAGGCGGACACGGGCGAGGCGTTCTTCGCCAACCTGGTCGAGGCTTGGGAGTCGGCGTGGCCGAAGCCCCGGGTTGCCATCTTGTCGTTTCCCCACAATCCGACGACGGCGTGCATCGACCTCGCCACGATGACGCGTCTTGTCGACTTCGCTCGTGAGCGTGGTGTGCTCCTCGTGCACGACTTCGCCTATTCCGACACGGCCTTTGACGGCTTTCGGCCTCCTTCGATCCTCGAGGTGCCGGGCGCGTCCGAGGTTGCCGTGGAGCTCTACACGCTGACGAAGTCCTTCTCCATGGCCGGCTGGCGAGTGGCGTTCCTCGTCGGCAATGCCGAGATCGTGCAGGGCCTCACCAAGTTGAAGAGCTATCTCGACTACGGAACGTTCCAGCCGATCCAGATCGCGGCGATCGTCGCCATGAACGAGGCGCCGGACTACCCCAAGCTCGTGAACGAGATCTACCAGGGCCGCCGCGACGCGCTCTGCGAGGGTTTGGCGCGCCTGGGCTGGGTGGTGCCGAAACCCAAGGGGACGATGTTCGTCTGGGCGCGGATTCCCGAGCCGTATCGGGAGATGGGGTCGCTCGAGTTTGCGAAGTTTCTCGTCTCCGAGGGCAAGGTGGCGACATCGCCGGGACAGGGATTCGGCCCCGGGGGGGAAGGCTATGTCCGATTCGCGCTCATCGAGAACGAGCAGAGGATCGGCCAGGCGGTCCGGAATCTCCGTTCGGCCCTGAAGCTTTGAGACTTTCCGGCCCTCACGGTGGAGCACGACCTCGAAGTGGGGGCTGAGGAGACCGACGGGCTCGACCGACTCGGCTTCATCGGTACGGGGAACCTGGGCAGTCGCATCGCTGCCAACCTTCTGCGAGCCGGGTTCGACATCACCGTGCACGATGTCCGACCGGAGGCCGCCGCCTCCTGCCTGCGCGCGGGGGCCAAATGGGCAGCGAGCCCTGCTGCAGCCGCCGCCGAGGTCGACACGGTGATCACCTGCCTGCCGAAGATCGAAGTCGTCCGTGAGGTCGTCACGGGCGGTGACGGCATCCTCGCCGGGCTCAGAGCGGGCGGATGCTGGGTCGACCTGAGCACGAACGACGCCGGCGAGCTGTGCCGGCTCGCCGCGCTGGCCGGGGCGAGCGGGGTGGACACCCTCGAGGCGCCGGTGACGGGCGGGGTCCACAAAGCGGCAGCAGGTGAGCTCACCGTGCTCGTCAGCGGAAGACCCGAGGTCTACGCAGCCCAGCGGCGCCTGCTCGGGGCCGTCGGTTCCAAGGTGATCTACCTCGGACCGCTCGGTCAGGCGTCGAAGATGAAGGTGATCACCAACATGCTTGCGTTCGTTCACCTCGTGGCAGCAGGCGAGGCGATGATGCTGGCGGCTCGAGCGGGCATCGACTTGGGCGACGCGTTCGCGGCGATCGAAGCCAGCTCGGGCAACAGTTTCGTGCATGAGACCGAGAGCCAGGTGATCCTCTCGGGCACCTACGACATCGGCTTCACCCTCGACCTTGCTTGCAAGGATCTCGGGCTCGTTCACCAGCTCGCTGCCGATCTCGAGGTCCCTATCGAACTGGCCGAGCTTGTCGAACGGCGGTTCGCGCGTGCGAGGCAGCGTTACGGAGGCGACGCGTGGTCGCCTCGTGTCGTCCAGCTCCTGGAAGATCAGGTTGGCACGACCCTCAGATCTGCGGGCTTCCCCGACTCACTCGTCGACGACGATCCGGCTGGACGGGCCGAGCGTGCTCGTAGGCCCGGGCACGACACTGCCGATTGACCACCGGCGGGAGCGCTTGACCAACCAGTCGCGCGACGCTTGGCGGCAGCGCAAGACTTCCAATTGGTGAGGACGACGGGGGGAGAGGCGTTGCGGATCACAGACGTGGAGACGATCGTGGTGGGCACGCCACCGCCGCACAACGGGGGCGAGTTCTGGGTCTTCGTGCGAGCGACAACCGATGGAGGCGTCACCGGGCTCGGTGAGGTGTACGGCGTGCCCTTCCTGCCGTCCGTCATCGCCCAGATGGTCGCCGACGTCGCCGGGCGGTCGATGGTGGGTGCAGATCCCTTCAACATCGAGCGCCTGTGGCGGGTGGTCTATTCGCGCGGGTACACCCAGCGACCGGACAGCTCGGTCGTGGCGATTCTCAGCGGACTCGAGATGGCCTGCTGGGACATCATCGGCAAGGAAACGGGCCAACCCGTCTACAACCTGCTCGGTGGCAGGGTGCGAGAGGCGTTGCGGGCCTACACCTACATCTATCCGGAGCTCGGAGCCGACGAGTCCGTCTACGCCGACCCCGAGCTCGCCGCCGAGCGGGCGAGCCACTACGTCGGCGAGGGCTTCTCCGCGCTCAAGTTCGACCCACTGGCGAGCTACTCGGCCTTCGACCCGAGACAGCTCTCGGCTCGGACCATCGCCCATGCCCAGCGCTACGTGGGACGAGTGCGCGAAGCCGTCGGCGACTCGGCTGACCTGTTGATCGGCACCCATGGGCAGATGACGCCGTCGGGCGCGATCCGGCTCGCCCGTGCGCTCGAGCAATTCGACCCGCTCTGGCTCGAGGAGCCGGTGCCTCCGGAGATGCCAGAGCAGATGGCCCTCGTCGCCCGGGCCACGTCGATCCCCATCGCCACGGGCGAGCGCCTCGCGACCAAGTACGAGTTCGCCCGCGTCCTCGAATGTCGAGCGGCGGCGATCCTGCAGCCGGCGGTGGGTCGTGTCGGAGGCCTGCTCGAGGCGAAGAAGATCGCCGGCTCGGCGGAGGCTTGTTATGTCGACATCGCTCCGCACCTCTACGCAGGTCCGGTCGAGCTCGCGGCCAACCTGCATCTCGCGGCGAGCAGCCCGAACTTCCTCATCCAAGAGTGCATCGAGCGCGCCGACGGGTTCGCCGCCGAGATCCTCACGCGACCGTTGGTGTTCGAGGACGGCTTCCTCCTGCCACCGAGCGGGCCAGGTCTCGGAGTCGAGCTCGACGACGATGTCGTCGCCCGCCACCCCTATGTCGGCGAGCGGCTCCATCTCGAGACGGGCGAGTCCGAGGAAGCCGATCTCGCCGGCTTCCGCTAGCCCGCGGCGAAGACGACCACGGGCCGGAGCTGTTCGCCTCGCCTTGCCGAGTCGATCGCCTCGTTGACGCGGTCGAGCTCGAAACGCTCTGAGATGAGCTCGTCGAGTTTCAAGCGGCCGGACCGGTAGAGCTCCGCGAGCTTCGGAATGTCCTCGTGAGGACGCGAGGCACCCATCTTGCTGCCGAGAATCCGGAGGCTTCCGTCGGCGATCGCCACCGGGTCGAGGCGGATCGAGGTTCCGCTTGCGGGAATGCCGACGATGACGACGGCTCCGCCCCGCGCGAGCATCCTCGCGCCGCTCTCGACGAGGGCGGGGACGCCGGCGGCAACGAAGACGTAGTCGGCGCCGCGACCGGCCGTCGCCTCGCGCACGGCCTCCTCCGGGTCGGTCGTCGCGGCGTCGACAAGCTTCGTTGCTCCGAACACGCGAGCCACTTCCAGCTTCGAGGCGACGAGGTCGACGGCGATGATCTGATCGGCGCCCGCGAGCGCCGCGCCCTGCACGCAGTTCAACCCGACGCCACCGGTGCCGAGCACGGCGACGATGCTCCCGGCTTCCACCCCCGCAGTGTTGAGAACCGCACCGACGCCCGTGAGCACGCCGCAGGCGAGCAAGCTGGCGCTTTCGAGAGACAGGTCCCTCGGTACCGGCACCACCTGCGACGCGTCCACGTTGACGAGCTCGGCGAAGGCGCCGACGTTCATCGCCTGGTGGATCGGCTCGCCTCGGGCACTCGTGAGCACGGTCTCCCCCCCGGTTCGCCCCTCGCAGAGGGTCGGCTGGCCCCGGCGGCATCTCGCACACTCGCCGCAGGACCGGATCAGCGTGACCACGACACGGTCGCCGGGCGCGAGACCGTCGGCGCCGGCTCCGACCTGCTCCACGACGCCTGCTGCTTCGTGGCCGTAGACGGCTGGGAGCTCGCCGCCCCAGTCCCCGTCGATGTAGGCGACGTCGCTGTGGCAGATGGCGCACGCCGCGAGCCGGACGAGGACTTCGTGACGGCCTGGTGGGCGGATCGAGACGTCCTCGATCGTGAGGGGAGCGCCGAAGGACCGGCACACTGCGGCCCTCATCGCTTTCGAGCCCGCCGTTCGCCGATTCTTGACGGGACGATTCCTGTGCGGCTCATGAGCGCCGATCATGGGTGACGACGCCGGGGAGGTTGTCGATGCGCCGAATGGTAGCGGCGGCGTTTAGGAGTCGGTGAGGCTCGAGATGGCGATCGAGGAGACGTCGTGAGCTTGCCGCGAGAATCGCCCGGACAGAGGGCCCTGTCGCACCTCGAGGTCGCCGGCGGTGCTCAGGTAGCCGAGGACCGGCCCCGCGCCCTGCGCCGCGTCCGACGCGACTGCCATGGCCGCGACCCCTGTCGCCTCGTGGACCCACCTCGACGCAACGACACCCTCGGCTGCGAAGAAGCCGCTCTTGGCCAGGAAGCCGAGGAGCGGTGTGCCGGAAGGTCCGACGGAAGCGAGCGAGATCGCCGAGACGCCAGTTGCCTCCTTTGTCCACGGACCGCCGAGCGATCCTGCTCTCGCCCAGAAACTCCCCTTCAGCGAGACATAGCCGATCAGCTCACTCGACGCGGTTCTGCCCTCCGCGAGGGCGATCGAGCGCACGCCGGAGGGTTGCGCGATCGTCCAATTGCCGCCGGCCACGCCCCTTTTCACGAGGAAAGCGCCAGTCTTTTGCCGAACGTACCCGAGCAGCGGTGCTGCCGCACCCCCGTTGTCGGCGAGCGCGATCGACGCGACCCCTCTCGCCTCCAGAGTGAGGCGTCCGGAGAGTGAGCCGACCGCGGCGTAGAAGTCACCGGCGGTGTTGAGGAAGGCGAGGACCGGTGCTCCCGACGACGTGGCAGCGAGTGCGATGGACTTCGCGTGCTCGGCGGCGAGGACCCAAGTGGGCGATGAGGCTCGTTTGACGTAGAGGTTCCCGTTTTTTCGGGCGATGTAGCCGTAGAAGGCGTGACCGTCTGTTCCCTCGGCCCCCGTGTCGCCTGCGACCGCGATCGAGGTCGCGCCGCCGGCGACCGGGCCGAAGGAGTTCCCGGGCGCCGCCACCCGGGTTTCGAACGCGGCCGAGCGGGTGAAGCCGAGGATCGGCCGCTGAAACGTCCAGCCCGGGTTGTGCAGCCATCCGGTCACGTTGTCGCCGACGACCCAGGCGTTCACCGGGTAGGTGACCCATCCGCCGTTGCCGGTTCCGCCGTTCTCCTGAATCAGCGTGATCGTGCCGTCGCCCTGCGCGTCGACGGCGTTCGCGGTCACGACCGCCGTGTGCCCGAACGGCTCGGATTGCGAGCGGCCGACCGAGAGGACGTCGCCGGGCTGTGGAACGGCGCCGACAGTGCCGTTGTTCACGACGACGAGGGCCGGTCCATTGGGGTTCTCCGCTGCCTTGTCGGTGTCGAAGTCGCTCACGACGTCCCACCCGTCGGCCGGGTAGGGGTTCACGCCCCAGGCGAGGTACATCCAGCGCATGGAGAGCTCGACGCACTCCCACTCGAATTCGCCCCAGGAGCCCGGGAAGAAGTCGACCAGGTGATCGCCGCCGCCTTGTGTCGGTCCGGGTCCACAGGCGACGAGACCGTCCCACGAGGCACCGATGGCATACGAGCCCGGCGCGTTCGTCGGATCGCAGGTCCCACCCTGCCACCACGCGGGCGTGCCGACGCGATGGGGACCGGTCGGCGTGGTGGCGGCGGGAGTGGTGCCGGGCGATGCGGCGGCGAGGCCGGGCGACGCGACTGCGACGACGAGAGCGAACGCGGCCGCGACGAGGAGCGCGACCGGTCCAGCAGGGTGCCTTGTCGTTCCTACGCGGGTCATTTCGCCCATCGATTCACAGCCTCGCAAGTGACTTCCAGGAACCTCAGGCGCAACATCTGTTTCGCCAATTATCGGCAGGTCGCGGCCTGAGCATGAGTGCGCTGTCGGGCTGCGCGGATCGCGGCCACCACCCGAAGCACCCGCACCGCAATAGCCTGTGGCGTGGTCTATGACGTGGTGAAGCTGCTGTTGCAGCCGCTGCTGCGTGGGTTCTTCCGGGTCCGAGTCGTCGGCGCGGAGCACATCCCTGAGACCGGACCGGTGATCATCGCCGCCAACCACCAGGCGTTCTGCGACTCGATGTTCATCCCGCTGGTCGTTCCGCGCCGAGTCACGTTCGTGGCCAAAGCGGATTACTTCAAGAGCTGGAAGACGCGCTGGTTCTTCCGCGCCATCGGCCAGATCCCGATGGAGCGAGGCGGAGGTGCAGCCTCGATGCAGTCGCTCAACGAGGCGCTCCGGCTCCTCGGGCGGGGCGGGGCGCTCGGGATCTACCCCGAGGGGACGCGCTCGCCCGACGAACGCCTGCACCGTGGGCGCACGGGCGTCGCCCGCCTCGTCGTGGCGGCGAGCTGTCCCGTGGTGCCCGTGGGCATTCGCGGTACCCGCGAGGTGCAGCCGATCGGGAAGCGCCTGTTGCGACCGTTCAAGCCCGTGGAGATCCGCTTCGGCGAGCCGATCGACTTCTGCGCCCGGTACGGCGATCGGCTGCAGGATCGGCTGGTGCTGCGTCAGATCACCGACGAGCTCATGTTCGAGATCAGCGAGCTGTCGGGCCAGGCCTACGTCGACCGCTACGCCTCGCGGCAATCGGCCGCTGCGGGCACGGACGGCGAAGGTCCTCGCGCCGCCTCCACCTCGTCTGCCGCCTGAGCGTCCTACGCGGTGGTGGAGGTTCCCGCGCCTCGCTCCCAGTGTCGCGACCGCTCGAGCGCCCCCCGCCAAGCGGCGTAATCAGTGTCCGCCCGGCCCCGTCGTGGCGCGGGCCCGAAGACCTCGGCGCTCGCCGTCACGGCCTGCAACTCCGAGAGCGAGCCCCAGACGCCCTCGGCGAGCCCGGCGAGCATGGCGGCACCGAGCGCGGTGACCTCCGTCGTGCGGGGACGGAGGACCGGGACGTCACACTGGTCTGCCTGGAGCTGCAGCAGCAGATCCATTGCCGCGGCGCCACCGTCGGCCCGCAGCTGGCTCACCGGCCGCCCCGCGGCGCCGGACATGGCCTCGAGGACGTCGCGGCACTGGTAGGCGATCGCCTCGACTGCCGCCCGGGCGAAATGTGCGCGCCCTGTCCCTTTCGTGATGCCGATCACCGCACCCCGCGCCTCGGCGTCCCACCAAGGGCTCCCGAGACCCGTGAAGGCCGGGACGAGGAACACACCGTCGTTGCCACCGATTTCGGCTGCGAGCGGGCCCGCCTCCGCCGCACGGTCGATCAGTCCGAGACCGTCGCGTAGCCACTGGATCGTGGCGCCGGAGGAGAAGACGGCGCCTTCGAGCGCGTAAACGAAGCCGTCGGCGGCGTCACGAGCCGCGTGCGCTCCGAGGTCCCAAGCGACCGTGGTCAGGAGGCCCTCGGCCGGTGGAGTGAGCCGGCTGCCGAGATTCATGAGGACGAAGCTGCCGGTTCCGTAGGTGACCTTGGTGTCCCCGGGCTGGTGGCAGCCGTGGCCGAAGAGCGCGGCCTGCTGGTCGCCCGCGATGCCGCTCACGGGCACGCCGTTGAAGGCGCCGCCGGCGACGGTGGCCGCGACCTGACCGTAACGAAAGGCCGAGGGCAGGACCTCGCCCAGCGCTACGAGCGGCACACCGAACAGGTCGCACAGTTCGGGCGACCACGCCCGCCGTTCGATGTCGTAACAGAGTGTCCGGCTGGCGTTGGACGCGTCGGTGGCATGCGTGGCCGAACCGACAGCGCCGGCGCCTCCCGTCAGGTTCCAGCAGACCCAATCGTCGACGGTCCCGAGGGCGAGCGAGCGGTCTGGCTCGACTCCGCCCTGCTCGAGCATCCAGGCCCATTTGGTGGCCGAGAAGTAGGGGTCGAGCACGAGCCCGGTCCGGGCGCGCACGAGCGGCAGACGTCCCGCGTCGACAAGCTCGAGACAGCGGGCGGCGGTTCGCCGGTCCTGCCAGACGATCGCCCGATGGCGTGGCCGCCCCGTAGAGCGGTCCCAGGCAATCGCCGTCTCACGCTGATTGGTGATCCCGATGGCGGCCGTGGTCTGCTGCCGGTCGGTCAGTTCCGCCTGCAGCTCAGCCAGCGTCGTCTCGACGAGGGCCCAGATCTCCGCCGCGTCGTGCTCGACGAGCCCCGGAGCCGGAAAGTGCTGGGTGAGCTCCCGGTAGGATGCGGCGACGACCTGGCCGTGGTCGTCGACGGCGAGCGACCGCACGCCGCTGGTGCCGGCATCGATCGCAACCACGACAGCCACGGCGGCACGGTAGTCGGTTCGCCGGCGGGTCCGCGGGATTGCTCGCCCTGCCGGGCGCAGCCGAGCTGCTGTTGCAATCGTAAGCAAACGCAAACCTTCGCGAGCGGGTGCTGACCAGGGCCGACAGTGACCGCTTTAGTTGACAGCGACGTAACTACGGTGCTGTAATTATCCTCCTATCTGGTAGCCGGATCTTGGGCTACCACAAGATATTGTGGTACAGGGGGAAGCTGGCGGAGTGCCGGCGAGGCAGTCGAGAGGCGGAGGAAGCCCGCCAGGGAGGGGACCATTTCAATGGCCATTGCAGGAGAGCGCCTCGGGATCGGCATCCGCCGGCATTTCACCTCCGAATCCCGTCATCCCTACGACGAGGTCGACTGGGAACGTCGCGACTCGCGCATCAGCGACTATCGCACCGGGGCGATCGCGTTCGAGCAGCTCGACGTGGAGGTGCCGTCGACCTGGAGCTTGAACGCGACCAACATCCTCGCTCAGAAGTACTTCCGCGGCACCCTCGGCATGCCGGGACGTGAATCCTCGCTCCGCGAGGTGGTCGACCGTGTCGTGGACACGATCACCACCTGGGGCCTGAAGGACGGCTACTTCGTCGACGACGGCGAGGCCGCCGCGTTCAGCGACGAGCTCAAGCACCTCATCGTCCAGCAGAAGGCGGCGTTCAACTCGCCGGTTTGGTTCAACATCGGTGTGCCGGGCGTGCCGCAGCAGGCCAGCGCCTGCCAGCCGTACGACGCCCTCGTGTCGACGCCGGAGGGCCTCGTACCGATCGGGCGCCTAGTAGAGGGCGGCGCCGTCGGCAGCAAGGTGCTCGACGCCAATGGAGTGACCAAGGTCGTGGCGGTAAAGGCCAATGGGCGCAAGCATGTGCTGCGCCTCACGACCAAGTCCGGCCACCAGCTCGACGTCACTGCCGACCATCTCGTGTGGCGGGCGAGTGGGCAGGGCACCGACGGTTTCGTCCCTGCCGGTGAACTCGCCGTCGGGGACCAGCTGAGCTGGCACCGCACGGATTCCTGGGGGGACGGGGAGATCTCGCCACGTTGGATCGCCGAGGCAGCGCTCGCCGGCTGGTTGCAGTCCGACGGATCTTGCGGTCGCTACGACGGGACCAATCGATCACTCACGATCGAGGCAATGTCGCCAGCTGAGCTCGAGGACTTCGTGCGTCGCTGGCAGCTCGAGGAGCGTGGCGCCGCGATGTCGGTCCCGGCGCAGCTGAACACGGCGCCTCTGCCGGTGGTGGCCGCCTACTTGAGAAGCCTGTTCCAAGCAGAAGCGTACGTATCGGTGCGCGAGCGGGGGGCCGTGATCGGCCTCGACATGAATTCCGAGGGAATCGTTCGAGGCGCCCAGGCGCTTCTCTCTCGCTTTGGCATCTTCGCCCGGGTGTCATTCAAGGCGGACCGCCGAGCCGATCGCCATGGGTGCTTCAGCCTCGCGATCCGATCACTCGGTGACCGGCGTGCCTTCGCCGACGAAATTGGCTTCATCGATCCTCGCAAGGCTGCGCAGCTAGCAGAGTCGCTGGCGCTTAAGGGATCGACAACTCATCAGTCGAAGCGCCTCGAGATCGCCGCCATCGAGGACACGGGCGAGACCGATGTCTACGACATCCAGACGGAAAGCGGCGAATACCTGAGTGCCGGCCTCCGCGTTCACAACTGTTTCATCCTCGCCGTCGAGGACTCGATGTCCTCGATTCTCAACTGGTATGTCGAGGAAGGCACTATCTTCAAGGGCGGGTCGGGCGCAGGGGTGAACCTCTCGAGCATCCGGTCTTCGCGCGAGCTGCTCCAAGGTGGCGGGACCGCTTCGGGACCGGTGAGCTTCATGCGCGGGGCGGACGCGTCCGCCGGGACGATCAAGTCCGGCGGCAAGACTCGCCGGGCCGCGAAGATGGTGATCCTGGACGCCGATCACCCGGACATCTACGAGTTCATCTGGTGCAAGGCGCGTGAGGAGCGCAAGGCGCGGGTGCTGGCTCAGGCCGGATTCGACATGGATCTCGACGGGAGCGACAGCCACTCGCTCCAATATCAGAACGCCAACAACTCGGTCCGCGTCACCGACGAGTTCATGCAGGCGGTCCTCGACGACAGCGACTGGGATCTCGTCGGCCGGATCTCCGGGGATGCCGTCGAGACCGTGAAGGCGCGAGAGCTGTTTCGTGAGATCGCAAAAGCTGCGTGGGAGTGCGCCGATCCCGGGATGCAGTTCGACACCACCATCAACAAGTGGCACACGGCGCCGAACACCGGGCGGATCACAGCGAGCAACCCGTGCTCGGAATACGTGCACCTCGACAACAGCAGCTGCAACCTCGCCAGCCTCAACCTCATGCGTTTTTTGAACGACGACGACACCTTCGACATCGAGGCGTTCGAGGCGGCGGTTGCCGTGGTGTTCACCGCCCAGGAGATCCTCATCGGCAATGCCGACTATCCGACGGCGAAGATCGGCGACACCACTCGCCGGTTCCGGGAGCTCGGGCTCGGCTATGCGAACCTCGGAGCGCTGCTCATGGCCCAGGGCGTTCCGTACAACTCGGAGGAGGGTCGGGCTCTGGCCGCGGCGATCACTGCGCTCATGACGGGCGCGGCATACGTGACCTCGGCACGCACCGCGGCGCGCATGGGGCCGTTCGCGGGCTACCACGAGAACGCCGGCCCGATGCTGGACGTGCTGCGGATGCACCGCCGCGAGGTGGCGAAGATCGACGAGGAGCAGGTCCCGACGGAGCTTCTGTCCGCGGCACAGGAGGCCTGGGACACCGCGGTCGAGCTGGCCGAGACCCATGGGGTGCGCAATTCGCAAGCGACGGTGTTGGCGCCAACCGGCACCATCTCATTCCTCATGGATTGCGACACGACGGGGATCGAGCCCGACCTCGGCCTCGTGAAGACGAAGAAGCTCGTCGGAGGCGGCACCATGTCGATCGTCAACCAGACGGTGCCCCGGTCACTGAAGCGGCTTGGCTACAGCTCCGAGGAGGTTGAGGAGATCGTCGCCTACATCGACGAGCACAAGTCCATCGTCGGGGCGCCGAACCTTCAGGCCGATCATCTTCCGGTGTTCGCCTGTTCGATGGGTGACAACACGATCCACTACCTCGGGCACGTGAAGATGATGGCCGCAGCACAGCCCTTCATCTCGGGCGCGATCTCAAAGACGGTGAATATCCCCGAGGACGTCACGGTCGAGGAAGTCGAGCAGATGCACATCGACGCCTGGCAGATGGGGTTGAAGGCGGTCGCCATCTACCGCGACAACTGCAAGGTGGCCCAGCCGTTGGCGACGACGAAGCGGGGGGAAGGCACCGTGGCGCTCGCCGCCGGGGATGGCGGTGCCGTCACCGAGGTGGTGGTCCACGCCCGGGAGGCTGCGCTGCTCGAGCGCATCGCCGAGCTCGAGGGCGCGTTGCAGGAGAGCCACGTGGTCGCTCCCGCCACGACGACCCGGACGCGTCTGCCTCGCCGCCGGCGATCCAACACCTTCGCCTTCCGGGTGGCCGACTGCGAGGGCTACGTCACCGTTGGTGAGTATGAGGACGGTCGCCCCGGAGAGGTCTTCATGAAGGTCTCCAAGCAAGGCTCGACCTTGTCCGGAGTGATGGACGCCTTCTCGATCTCGGTCAGCCTCGGGCTCCAGCACGGCGTGCCCTTGTCGACGTTCGTTCGGAAGTACACCAACATGCGTTTCGAGCCGGCGGGGATCACCGACGATCCGGAGTTGCGGCTGGCTTCGAGCCTGGTCGACTACATCTTCCGGCGGCTGGCACTCGACTACCTGAGCTTCGACGAGCGCCTCGAGCTCGGCGTGCTCTCGACGGGGGAGCGGACTCAACCCACGCTGCCCGGCCTCGAGGACGTCGACGATGGTCCGGCCGCGCAAACCGACCGCGAGCGCTACGGCGCCGGCGGAGACGCTGTAGCCCCTCGTCACTCGGGCGACCCCGACGAGTTCAGGCGTGCGCCACAGATGGAGAACAGGGACGCCCCGTTCTGCTACGCCTGCGGCAACGTCATGCAGCGAGCCGGCTCGTGCTACGCCTGTCCGAGCTGTGGTGCGACGAGCGGCTGCTCGTAGCGGGCATCGTCCTCGTCCCGAGGGTCACGCCGGCTGACGACGAGGTTGGCCGCCTTGGCCCGTAGGGCGCGCAGCCTCCGCGAGAGGAGCGTTCGATGACCGTCATCCTCGAGAGCCTCGATGATTTCAACCTCGACGCCCTGAGGCGGGTCGCCTGGGACGGCGAAGCGGTCGCGTTCGGCGCCCAGGCGCTTGCGCGCATGCGGACGTCCCGAGCGCAGCTGCTGGACCTGCTCGAGCGGGAGCCGAACCGGTACGTCTACGGGGTGACGACGGGCTACGACGACGCGGCGGGGACGATCGTCGGTCCGCAGGAGCGGGCACGCCTGGCCACGCGGCCCGTCGACCTGCTCGCGGCCGGGGTCGGGATGCCGCTACCGGAGCGGGTGGTGCGGGCGATGGTCTTCTCGCGGCTGATCAACTACGTGTCCGGCTACACGGGCCTGAGCCTCGAGACGGCGCAACAGGTCGCCGACATGCTCGACGGCCGGCCCTTGCCGGTCGTTCGTCTGCACGGTCAGGATTCGCAGGGCGAGCTGCTACAGCTCATCAACCTGTTCGGCGGGCTGGACCGTGAACGCTTCGAGGCTCGGGACGTGAACGCGATCGAGAACGGCAGCGGCTGCACGCCCGGTCTGATCGGTGACGTCGCGCTGCGGGCGCGGCGACGCACCGAGATCGTCACGCGGACCTTCGCGCTCTCGATCGACGCCGCCTTCATGGCACTCGACCCCTACGACCCCGTCCTCAAGGAGATGATGGGCGACGAACACGAGGCAGCGGCCATCGACGCCTTGCACGAGCTGCTCGAGGGCGCCCAAATGGACGGACGACGGACGTTCCAGAACCCGATCTCCTGGCGGATCCTCGCCCGCATGCTCGGCCACGTCTTCCGGACGGTCGCCGCGGTCGAGGAGGCAGCCGAGAGCGCGCTCGGCCGCGTCAACGACAATCCCGTCTTCCTCGGGCCGGAGCAGGCGCCGCCCTACGGGCGGGTCATCTCGACCGGAGGCTTCCACAACCCGGCCGCCTACCACACGATGAACTGGCTTTCGGCCACCTGGGCGGACCTGGCCGTGCTGGCCGCGCGTCAGGCGGAGAAGCTGCACGTGAACGCGGTCACCGGGCTGCCGGCGGACCTCGCCCGCGACGGACGCCGCTCGGGTACCCGCCTCCTCGCCGTCGGCGGCTACGACCTCGCCAGCCGGGCGCGCGAGCACGCCATCCCGGCGTTGATCCCGCTCTACTCGGCCGGCGGCCTGCAGACCGACACGGTCATGCCGATCTTCCTCGCGTTCGAGAAGGAGGGCGACGCCTCCCGCTGCCTCGACCTTTGCCTCGCCATCCTCTGCGCCTGCTCGAGCCAGGCCCTCTTCGTCGCCGGCCGCGAGCCAGCGCCCGGGCTGCGCGGCTTCCTCGCGGAGGTGCGACAACGGTTCTCGCCCGTCGAAGACAGCCGCGATCTCGGCGCCGACGCGCAGCGGCTCGCCGACGACTTCGCCGAGGGCGTGCTCGGGCGCATCGCGGGCTTCAACTGCCGGTGAGCGCTACCGGGGCTCGGCGCGGCCGTAGCCTCCGCCGCCGCTCGTCTCGATCCGGATCAGCGTCCCCGGATCCACCTTGACGGTGATCTTCGAAGGAAGGTCCATCGCGCTTCCTGCGGAGTCGATGACCCACAGCCTGGACGGCCCGGCGTCCTCGCCCCCGTCAACGCCGCGCGGAGCAAAACGAGGATCGGTCTGCTCGCAGTAAGCCATCACCGTCGCCGGCTCGTCGACGACGAGGTACTCGCGCCGGATCCCACGACCGCCCTTGAACCGGCCCCCACCTTCCGAGCCGCGGATGAGCTCGGTCCGCGGGATGCGGATGTGGAACTCCGACTCGGCCACCTCGACGGGCAGGAAGCCGACGTTTGCCATATAGGTGTCGACGCCGTCCAGGCCGTGTCCAGACGCGTGGGCGCCGGTACCTCCGCCGAGCACCTCCGACATCACCGTCTTGAGGCCGGTGCGTCGTGATCGGGTCTCGAGGTTCATCCCGAAGAACGTGACGGTGCTGCTGGCGACGGCACGGTCGGGCCAAAGCCGGGAGAAGGCTCGAATCAGCACATCGGCGAGGCGTTGGCAGGTGTTGTGCCGCACCGACACCGCGCCGGGCGACAGCGGGTTCAGCACGGAGCCCTCCGGACAGATGATGTCGAGCGGTCGAAGAATGCCGTCGTTCACGGGGAGATCGGGGTTGACCATCGCCTTCACCGCAAAGACGACCGAGGCCCTCGTGCTCGCCCACGGCACGTTCAACGCACCGCGCACCTGACTCGCCGAACCGGACAGGTCGACGGTCAGCATGTCGCCTGCTTTGGTCAGGCGAACGTGAAGACGGGTAGGAGGTCCGCCACAGCCGTCATCGTCGAGGAACCCCTCCGCCTCGGCCTGGCCGTCGGGAAGCTCCCGCAATGTCACTCGGAGGCCGCGCTCGACCGAATCGACGATCTCCTCGAAGGCGGAGAGAAGGGTCTGGCGGCTGAAGCGGGCGAAGAGTTCCTCCACTCGTTGCTTTCCGACGAGGCAAGCGGCACGCTGCGCCTGCAGGTCCGAGACGGTCGATCTCGGGTCTCGAACGTTCTCGGTCACGATGTCGAAGACGTCCTTGTTCTCCTGCCCCGCCACATACAGCCGAACGGGTGGCAGGACGAGGCCCTCGGCGAAGATCTCCTCGTTGTCGGCCCCCTCGGTCCCCGGGCGAACGCCTCCGACATCGATGTGGTGAGCCGTGGATCCGCTCCAGGCTTGCAGCTCGCCGGCGATGAACACGGGCATGATCACGTTCAGGTCCGGTGTGTGCATCGCCCCGAGGTAGGGATGGTTGGCGAGGAACACGTCGCCGGGCTCGATCCGGCCCGCCCAGCGCTCCTTGAGCACCTTGACCACGAGCGACATGGCGCCGAGCTGAGCCGGGATGTGATCGGCCTGGGCGATGAGATCGCCGTCGCTTCGAAAGAGCGCGCAGCTGAAGTCGTCCATCTCCCGGATGATGGGGCTGTAGCTCGAATGCTTGAGCGTCGCCCCCATCTCGACGGCGGCGGCGCGAAGGGCCGAATCGATCAGTTCGAGCGTGATCGGATCGAGCCGGGCGCGCGCTCCTCCCACGGCGGCGCGCGAGCCGCGGGGAGCCGCCGCGTCGGAGCGGGTGCGCTTCATCCGATCTCTTCGATCCAGATCGAGCCCTTGGCATCGACCCGTGCCCGCTGGCGTTTGAGCACGAGAATGGTCGAATCGAGCTGGTGCACGACGGCGGGACCGTCGAGGCGGTTCGACGCTCGCAGCGACGCCCGGTCGTAGATCGGCGCCCGCACGACCCGAGTGCCGCCAGGAACGATCATCCTCGTCTCCCCGATCAAGGCGTCAGGCCGCGGGCTGGCTGCGCCCCGCGGCAGGGCGCTCGGCTCCGGGGTCTCGAGCTGGCCGAACGCCGAGAGCCGCAAGGCGACCACCTCTACTTGTTGCGAGCGGTCCGCATGGCCGTAGGTCGCGAGGTGGAGGTCGCGGAACTTGTCAGCGACGCTGCCCAGCGAGCGGCGCGTGACGGGACCGATGGGCACATTCAGTTCGTAGCCCTGCCCGAGAAAACGGCAGTCCGCGCTCGCCAGCAGGCGAACTCGGTTCGCCGCCAAGCCGTCCGAGCGCAGCTGCGCCCGCATCACCCTTCCCGCGTGATGGAACCAGTCCGCGAAGTCGCCGATCGCCGCGGGGTCGAACAGGCGCAGGACGGTCTGTGACTCGTCCACCCGGAGATCGGAGGCAAGCAGTCCGGCGGCGGCGAAGAGTCCCGGGTACCGGGGGATCAGCACGGCTCGGGCGCCGACTGCTCGCAGCAACAGGCCGGCGTGAAGCGGGCCGGCGCCACCGAACGCGACGAGCGTGTAGTCCCGCGGATCGATGCCCTGGCCGATCGACACGCGGCGGACAGCGCCGACCATCTGGGCGGCGGCGACGGCGACGATTCCCGACGCGACCTCCGATCCTCGAAGGTGAAGCGAGCCGGCCAGGGCGTCGATCGCGGCTGCGGCCGCATCAGCGTCGAGCGTGAGGTGTCCTCCGAGGGGCAGCGCCGCCGGCAGGCTCCCGGCGACGACGTGCGCATCGGTGACGGTCGCCCGTGTTCCTCCGCCGCCGTAGGCGGCCGGGCCGGGCCGGGCGCCGGCGCTCTCGGGACCGACCCGCAGTCGATCGGCGCGGTCGAGGTAGGCGATGCTCCCGCCGCCGGCACCGACGGCGACGATGTCGACCGACGGGCAAAGCACCTGGTACCCGTCGATGACCCGGGACGGGCGCAAGGGGGCGACGCCGTCGTTCACGAGGCAGACGTCGAGCGAGGTGCCGCCCATATCGAGCGAGATCAGTCGCTCGAGGCCATAGGTGGCACCGAGCGCGACCGTGGCGGCGACACCTCCCGCCGGTCCCGACACGACGAGCCGGTGGGCCGCCTCCGAGGCTCGCCGGGCGGGTATGCATCCTCCGTTCGACTGCATCACCAAGAGCGGGGCAGCCATCCCCGCGGCCCTCAGCTTCGACTCCACCTGCTGCAGGGCGGTGTCGACCACAGGACGCAAGCTGGCGTTCAAGACCGCGGTCGCGGTGCGCGGATACTCGCGGAACTCCCGCGCAACCTCAGCCGATGTGGTCACCGGCACGCCGGGAAGCCGGGCTTCGATCGCCTTTGCGACCGTGCGCTCGTGCTCGTCGTCGACGAAGCTGAAGAGAAACGCGACCGCTACCGCCTCGGGTCTGCGGGCCACGACCTCCTCGACGACCCGGTCGACCTCTCCCTCGGTGAGCGCGGTGAGCACCTTGCCATCGAAAGCGAGGCGCTCTCGCACCTCGACCCGGTTCTCCTCCTGTACCCACTCGCGGTGCCGTGGCTCGCGAAGGTTGTAGATGTGATCCCGCCGGCCGTCCCGATAGCTCAGAATGTCCTGGAAGCCGGCCGTGCAGACGAGCACGACCCTCGCCAGGTTCCCCGTCAAGAGCGCGTTGGTGGCAACGGTCGTCCCGTAGAAGGCAAGAGACGTACGTTCCAGATCGACGCCGCCGGCTCGAAGCTGCTCCATGGCGCCCAGGTACGCCTCGGCGGGACGCTGCGGCGTCGACGGAACCTTCACGACGCGAACCGCACCGTCGCCGCGCACAGCGATGACGTCGGTGAAGGTTCCGCCGACGTCTGCTGCGATCAGCCACGAGTCGTTATCGCCTCCCAAGGTGTCCAGTCGACGGCTAGCCACGGCTCCTCACGTTCCCGTCTCCACTCGGGGGCTGATGCTAAGCGCATCACACCGTACGTTCGAGACGTATTCCGGACCGCCAAGTCTGAATGACACACCCCACTTCTATTCTCCACGCCATGTCGTTCCGCGGCCGGGGTGTCCCCGATGGTCACGTGATCCGCAGCTACCGGTTAAAGGTGATGTCGACCTCCGCCAAGCACCAAAGGGCCGATGGACTGCTCGTGGCCGGGGGCGATACCTGGGCATGGTGCATCGACCGGTTCCGTGCGCGCCTTCGAGAAGGACTCCCGAACGCCAACTCGCTCACCGAGCTCTGGCCCGAGCAGAAGGCCCATGGCCCCTTCGGCGACCTCACCGCCCACTGCGCCCAGGATCTGACCAAGGCCTGGTCAGCCGCCTTCTTCGAGACGACGAGACGGGAAAAGGCCGGGATGAGAGCCCGCCTGCCAGTGAAGAAGCGCTACCTCGTCCCGGTCACCTGGCGCAAGGGGGAGTTCCGCCTCCGTCCCGCCACCGATCACACCCGCGCCCGAGTGGAGCTCTCCATGCGACGCCGAGCAGACAACCTCGTCCTCGCTCTCTCCCATGACCACCCCTACGATCCCGACCTCGTGCGCTCCGTTCGCCTGGTCCCCCAAGCGGGCGAGCTCTTCTTGGACATCACGGCCTTCATCCGGGTAGCCCCGGTCAAGACGACGAGCGGCCTCATCGCCGGCGTGGACCCCGGCATCATCCACCCACTCGCCGTGGCGTGCGGGAGCAAGGCGCTGCTCGTCTCGGGCCGCGCCTCGCGGGCCGAGGAGTTCTTGCACCTCGAGGACGCAAAGGCACGCGACAAGAAGATGTCGACCAAGCGGGCGCCGCTGCGCGAAAGACCCGGCACGTCCCGCCAGGCGGGCTCGCGGTCCTGGCGCAAGTTGCACCTTCATCAGCAGTGAGCCGAGGCCAAGAACCGCAGGGTCGTCAAGCTGGCGGCCAACCGGGCCGCGCGGCTCGCTTCTCAGTTCCGCGAGGAGACTGGGGCCTCCTGTGTGGCCATCGGCGACCCTCCGGAGTGCGCGACAAAGACTCAGGACCAGTCCAGAACCGCCGCACGCACCGCTGGCCCGTCGTCCACACCAGAAAGGCCCTCTGCTACCGGCTCGAGGAGGCCGGGATCGCCAGCAATCTCACCGACGAGCGCGGCACCTCCTCGCACTGCCCCGACTGCGGGGCCGTGGCCCGCAAGTCCGGCCGGGTTCTCACCCTGCGCCGACCAAGCCTGCAGAACCGTTCACCACCGCGACATCGCGGGCGCGCAAAACATGGTCCGGAAACTCGGCCATGCACCGACTGTCATCGCTCACATCGAGCACCGTCGGGTGGGCACCCCTGCCCGGCGTGACCGAAGGCGTGTCTCCCACGAGCTTTCTTCGAGGGCTGCGTCACCGGTCCCTGCCGTACCCGGGCCGCCGCTTTCGCACGGGCGAAGGGGAGTCGCTCGTCGCCTAACGACGAGGGCTCGCGTGATGGCATTTGCGCGAGAGGGTACTAAGGACCCGTGCAGTCAGGAGGTCAACGACCACGTACTCGCGGCGCCAGTTCGAGGTGAGCGAGCGCTTGGCGGGACGACGACGACCGACTTCGGAGCTCCGGTAGCGACCGCTTCACCGCTCCCCCAGGGGTGGGGGAGCCTCCGGCGCTCGATACTGTCGCCAACGTGGGATTCGAAGCGACCAAAGCACCAGGTCAGATGCCGAGGGCCTTCGTTCTCGATCACACCGTTCGTCGACTGGAGGACGGTCGTTTGTTGTTGGGGGGCGAGCCACCACGCCTTGTGCGGTTGCAGGCACGCGCTGGAGCCGAACTGGACGTCCTGCTCGACCGGGCGAAGCATCCGCACGATCCGGCGGCCGCGACCGCGGACGGCCTCGACTCGGCGATGGCGGCGCTCGTTCGCCGCCTTGTGGACAATGCCCTCCTCCATCCGGTGTCGGTGCCGACCGAAACGCGGCTCGACGAGGTCAGCATCGTGGTGCCCGTGCGTGATGATCCAGAGCGCCTTCGACGACTGCTCGAGACACTTGTGCCGAGTCGGAGCCTCTGCGGCGTCGATGCGGCGCCAGCGCGCGACAAGATCGCGAAGATCGTCGTTGTTGACGATGGCTCTTCATCGGTCGCCGCCCGTCGCATCGCGAGGGCGGCCGAGGCAGCAGGAGCGCACCTGGTTCGCCATCCGCGGGCACACGGCCCAGGCGCTGCGCGCAACTCGGGGCTTCGGGCGGTTGCCACGCCGTTCGTGGCCTTCGTCGACGCCGACGTACTGCCGGAGCAGGCCTCCGCGGATTCGCCCTGCGGATGGCTGGCGGCCTTGCTTGGCCACTTTGAGGACCCGAGGGTTGCCGCTGTGTCACCTCGGGTCATCGCCGGGCAACCGCCGGACCGGGTAGCCGGCGGGCTGCTTGCCTACGAGCGCCGCCATTCGCCACTCGACTTCGGGCCGACCGCCGCACGCGTGGGCCCGGGCCACCGCGTCCGGTATGTGCCGGCAGCCACGCTCGTCGCTCGAACCTCGACAGTGCGAGGACTGGGAGGGTTCGATCCTGGCATGCGCTACGGCGAAGACGTCGACCTGGTGTGGCGTATGGTCCAGGCGGGCTGGACCGTTCGATATTGCCCTGAGGCGAGGGTTGGTCATGATGTGCGCCCGACGCTGCCGTCAGTCGCCCGACAACGGTTCGTCTACGGCACGTCGGCCGCACCCCTCTCTCGACGACATCCCGGTGCAGTTTCCGCATACGAGTGCTCATCGTGGGGTCTCCTGCTCGTGGCGGCGATGGTCGGCGGCCGGCTTTGTGGACTTCCACCCCGAGGTCGCCGCGGGATGTACGCCGTCATGGGTCTCACCTTCGTTGCCCCCTCCGCGCAACTCGCTCGAAAGCTGCGCACAGCCGCCGTCGGCCCAAGCGGCAGGCTCGCGGCCGAGCTGATTCTGAACTCCAGCAGGGGAGAATTGGCCGGTCTCCGTCAGAGCATGCGACGCGCGTGGTGGCCGTTCACTGTCGCTCTACTTACCCTGGTCCGACGCGATCGAGGCGCGCTGGAAAGTGTCTTGGCGTTCTTGCTGTTGCCGTCGGCCATCGAAGGCATCAAGGAATCTCGGTGCGGCGACGGCTCTGTAGCTTTGTGGGTCGGCCTTTCCTTGCTCGACGATCTTTCCTACGGGGCTGGCGTCTGGGCGGGTGTGGCTCGAGAAAGGCGAATCAGCCCGCTGCTGCCGAAGCTCAAGCGTCGATCGAAGGGCTCTCGCAATCGGCGGCCGCGGGGCGGCCGACGCTACTGCTGGTAGCCCTCCACCACCTCAGCTGGCCGAGTACCCGTGCTGCTGGTGTCCTGGCCGAATTCTCGACGGGCCTGCCTTTGTCGTAACAGGTCCCAATACTGGTCGAGGGCGACTTGAATCTCGCGCAAGCGCTCCTCCTGCTCTGGCGTGGCTCGGACGCCAATGTGCCCCTCTTCGAGCTCGCGCTCTTCGGCGACCAGCTTCGAGATGCGCTCGTGCAGCGTGCCGTCATCCATTCGGTGCCTCCTTTGTCGGTTTGCGTTATCACGCCTCGAGAAGAGGTCTGACCTCCTCGGCGATGAATCGAAGGTGGTCGAGGTCGGCCAGGTCGAGAATCTGAAGATAGATGCGGGTTACCCCGGTCGCCGCGTAGGAGCGTAAGCGGTCGGCGACCTCCGCAGCTGTTCCGGCGGCGCCCTCCTGGCGGAGCTCGTCGACCTGGCGCCCGATCGATGCCGCCCGCCGCGCGATCTCCTCTTCGTCACGACCGGCGCAGACGACGAGCGCCGCCGATCGCCGCACGCTCGAGGGATCGCGTCCGATCCGTTCACACACGGCGTCAAGCTCGGCGAAGACCGTGGAGCACAGCTCTACCGGAGCGAACGGGACGTTGCACTCGTCGGCGAAACGAGCCGCTATCGCTGGGGTTCGTCGCGTGCCCTTTCCTCCGACAATGATCGGGGGGCGTGGTGACTGTGCCGGCTTGGGCAGGCCCGGGTTGTCGACGAGCTGGTAGTGGTCGCCCGAGAATGAGAAGCGCTCGTTCTCGGCGGTGGCCCACATTCCGGTCACGATCTCGAGCTGCTCCTCGAGCCGGTCGAAGCGCTCACCGATCGACGCCGGGAACGGGATGCCGAAGGCCCGTGCTCCTCGTCGAACCAGCCCGCACCCAGGCCGAGCTCGATGCGGCCGCCGCTCATGGCGTCGACCTGGGCGACAATGACGGCGAGCCGGCCGGGCAGCCGGAACGTTGCGGCGGTGAGGAGTGTGCCGAGGCGTATGCGGGTCGTGTCGCGGGCGAGGCCCGCGAGCGTGATCCAGGTATCGGTCGGGCCGGGCCGTGGGTCGCCGTCCCCCATCCGCAGGTAGTGGTCCGAACGGAAGAACGCGTCGAAGCCGCACTCCTCTGTGCACCTCGCGACGGCGAGGAGTTGGTCATAGCTTGCGCCTTGCTGGGGCTCAGTGAAAATCCGAAGTTGCATCCCCACGTCCTACCACGCCAGGCTTTGGCGCCCGGCCGTCAGACGGGCCGCGAGGGTGCCCGGGTCCCGGCGACCGCTGCGTTCCGGCCGGCGGTCGGCCGGCGGTGAGGACGGCGCCCCCGCGCTTACGATCGGGCGCAGTGCGACGGCGCGACTTCTTGAAGCTTGCAGGTGGCGCCGCCGTCGGGGCGGCGATCGTCGGCTCGTGCAGCATCGATCACAGCTCCGGGGGCGGCTCGAGCTCGACGTCGCATCCGACAACCAGCACGCGGCCCGGGACCTCCACGACCTCGACGTCGACCCCCACGACGTCGACAACGGCCCGGTCGACCACGACGACTTCGACCACGACGACTTCGACCACGACGCCCGAGACCGCCCCGACCGCTGCCGACTGGAATGGCCTCTCGCGGTCGCTTCAGGGACGGCTCGTGCGCCCCTCGAGCCCCAGCTACGCAGTCGACGTCGAGTCGTACAACCCGATCTTCGACGGGGCCCATCCAGTCGGCATCGCCTACTGTGCCTCGGCTGGCGACGTCGCGTCGGCCATCCGTTTCGCCGAGCGGCACAACGTGGAGCTGTCGGTGCGTTCGGGGGGGCACTGTTACGGCGGTTGGTCGACCGGCCCGGGCCTCGTCATCGACGTCTCGCCGATGAACCGCGTGAGCGTCGACACCGCCAAGGGCTTGGTCACGGTCGGATCCGGGACCCGGCTGATCGACCTCTACGCGGCCCTTGCCCCGCACAACGTGGCCGTGCCGGGGGGGTCCTGTCCGAGCGTCGGCATCGCGGGGCTGACGCTCGGCGGCGGTTTCGGCGTGCTCGGGCGTAAGCTGGGACTCACCTGCGACAGCCTCGAGAGCGCGGAGGTCGTGCTGGCGTCCGGTGACACGATCACCTGTGACGAGGGGCAGCATTCCGACCTCTTCTGGGCGTTGCGGGGCGGCGGAGGCGGAAGCTTCGGCGTCGTGACGAGCTTCACTTTCGTCACGCATTCGCTCGGACCGGCGGGATCGCTTGGCTTGTTCACCCTGGTCTGGCCGTTCTCCGCCGCGCCGGCGGTCGTCGAGGCGTGGCAATCCTGGGCCCCCGAGGCTCCTGACGAGCTCTGGTCGAACTGCCTGCTCGTCGCGAGCCAGTCGACCCCGTCCGGCGAGGCGGCCGCCGCCCGGGTCACCGGTGTCTATGTCGGAGCGCAATCCAACCTCCAGGTGCTCGTCGACGCGCTCGTCAGCGAAGTCGGATCGAGCCCCTTCACGAACTTCGTGGGATCTGCCGGCTACCTGGATACGATGCAGATTGAGGGAGGTTGCGAGGGCGACTCCATCGCCGAGTGCCACCTGCCGAGCCAGAACCCGGCGGGCGTGCTCTCCCGGGCGCCGTTCGCGGCCAAGTCGAACATCGTCGACAGCAAGCTGTCCCACAGCGGCATCACGGCGCTGCTGGCGGCCGTCGAGCAGCGCCAGACCTCGCCGGTGCTCTCGGGCGGGGGCGTCGTGCTCGACGCCTCAGGCGGTGCGATCAACCGGGTGGCGCCCGCTGCGACGGCCTACGTCCACCGCAAAGCGCTGGCCACCTTGCAGTACAGCGCCAACTGGACCGTCACATCGCCGGCGTCGCTGGTCGAGGCCAATCGCGAGTGGATCCAGGCTGCGTGGCAGTCAATGCGACCGTACGTCTCGAGCGGGGCGTACTCGAACTATGCCGATCCGGATCTCGCCGACTGGCAACAGGCCTACTACGGCTCCAATTTCGCGCGCCTGACGAGGGTGAAGAGCGTCTACGACCCGGGGAACGTGTTCCGGTTCCCGCAGTCGATCCCGCCGGCCTGACATGGGCCGGAGGCCGGTGCGTGCGTCATTCGAGGACGCGCAGGCAGAGGATCGGTGGCAGATAGGCGGCGACGAGACGCCAGGAGTCGGCACCGTCAACTGAGGCGAAGATATGGCCGGACCGGCAGCCGAAGGCGAGCGGATAGGGGAGACTGGTGCCGACGTCGAAGGCGTCCCGTAGCACGGTCATATGGGCGTTGGTGGACGGCAGGCCGGGCCCTGTGGACTCCCAGGTCTGTCCGGCGTCCATGGTCCGGTAGACGCGACACCTGCCGTCGGGCGTGCAGCGGAACGTATCGGACACGAGCGGCACCACGTACGCGGTATCGGGTTCCTCGGGATGGGCGACGACCGGGAAGCCGAAGTCCGAGGGGACGCCATCGTCCTCGCCGGGCCGACCGACCGACGCCCAGTGGTCGCCGGCGTCCTCGGTCCGGTAGACGCCCCAGTGGTTCTGCGCCCAGAGGACGTCGGGATTGACCGCGTCGACGGCGAGCTTGTGCACGCATTGGCCGTGGTCGGGGTAATGCTCGGGAAGGAACCGGGCCTCGATCCCCTCGTTACGCGCCGTCCAGGTCTTCCCGTCGTCATCGGAGCGGTACACGCCGCCGGCGGAGACGGCCACGATGATCCGGTCGGGTCGCGCCGGGTGCGTGATCACGGTATGGAGTGCGAGACCTCCGAAGCCGGGCTCCCAGGTCTCCCGGTCGGGATGGTCCCAGAGGCCGCGGACGAGCTCGAAGGTGTCCCCACGGTCGTCAGAGCGAAACAGCGCCGCCGGTTCCACGCCCGCCCAGACCGTGTCGGGGGCGTTCGGCCTTCGGTCTGCGTGGAGCTGCCAGACCGAGGCGAGCGCGGTGCTGGTGTCGGCCGGGAACGCCACGGGCCGGGTGCCGGGCTCATCCCACGTCGTGCCTCCGTCCACGCTCACCCGGACGTTCGGTCCAAAGTGGGAGTCGGTAGAGGAGGTGAGATATCGGCCGGGCAGCTGCGTGAACGCCAGCACGTGGTCACCGGCCATGAACGGGCCGTCGACGATGCCGTCGCTGACGAAGAAGAGGCCCTTGGTCGTGCCGACCGCCAAAGCGAGATGGTCGACGGCTCTGGCGCGAAAGCTCGAAGGTGTCAGAGAAGTCACGGAAAGAGTATGTACCCGATCCGACGCTCCATGCAGCGTTGCTGCAATGCCGGTGCCGCGCCGGGGCAAGTTAGGTTATGCAGATGCTTTCGTCGGTCGAGGGGGTCGTGGTGGTCGGCGACCAACGCGGGCGCAAGCTCGGCTTCCCGACGGCGAACATCGCCGTCGGTGCCGACGTCGAGCTCGCCGACGGTGTCTACGCCGGGGTGGTCGAGCTCAAGGACGGTACGCGGCACCCAGCCGCGGTCTCCGTCGGCCGCCGGCCCCATTACTACGAGGCCGGAGAGCGTCTCGTCGAGGCGTACCTGCTCGACTTCGGCGGAGAAGGATATGGCGAGCTCTACGGCGAGAAGATCCGAGTGGTGGTCGGGGAGCAGGTGCGCGAGCAGCGCAGTTTCGAGACCGAGGACGAGCTGGTCGAGCAGATCGCCCGCGACGTCGCGACGATTCGTCGCCTCCAAGCCTGACCAGGCCGCGGCCACCACAGCGCAGTCCCAGAGGCGTACGGCGGGCTGCAGTCTTGCACCGACGCGGCCGAGCGGATCGAGGCAGACGCGGCGCCAGGCGACCCACCACTCCGGCCGCTTCTCGAGCCGGTCGGCGAGTCCGACGTCCCCCGGATGCTCGAGCTGGCCGAGTGCCCCGCCGAGCTCGTTCATCCGGAAGGCGACGAGCTGGTGACCACACCTGCATCCTTCTACGCCACGGCGAAGGCGATCTCGCTCGTCGTGGCGACTCCGGTGTTCGCCGACGTCAGCCCGGAGGACAACAACCTTGATCCGGCCGCCGCCGGAACGGCCGTGACGAGCCGGACCGAGGCGGTCCTGGTCGTGCACCTCTCCGGTCGCCCCGGCGACATCGAAGGATTCCGTGGCGTGCCGCGGCGTGCCGGCATCCTCCTCCGGGCGTCGTCGACGGTGACCATCTCTTCGTGGTCCGATCGCCCGACCGCGACCAGGTTGCCGCCGAGCTCGCCGCTGCCGGCATCGAGACCCAGGTCCACTACCGGCGCCCGTTGCACGGCCGATCGCCCGGGCCCGCCGAGTCGTTCCTCGTCGCGGAGCGTTGGGCGCAGAAGGTCCGGTCGCTGCCGCTCCACTCGGCGCTCACCGACGCCGAGCAGGACGCCGTCATCGAGGCGCTGGCGGAGAGCCTCCGCTGATCACTTCGTCGGCGGCTGAATCTCGAATGCCCCGATGTCGCACGACTTGCCCTGCGGGCGCTTCTTACCCCGGGCGTCGACGGCGGGACATCCGCTGTCGGTGCCGGCGTCGATCGACTTGCTGCCGATGAGCTCGGATTCGGTCAAGATGAAGCCGCCGTTCGCCTGCAGCTTCCCGAGCTTCGGATTCGATTCGAGGTCGCCGATATCGGTCAGCTCGCAGGTCGCGCTCGTCCCGAGATTATGGCCCGCCGAGACGAACCACGGTCCGCCGCTCACACCCCCGCAACTCCCGCTCGGCGACGGGTTCGAGTTCACGATCGTGTTCTTGAAGCTCACGGGGAAGCCGTCGCTGTACACCGCTCCACCGGAGCGTGTTGCCCAGTTGTCGTTCAAGGTGTCGTTCAACAACGTGAGCGGGGAGTCCGTGTAGATGGCGCCGCCTCGTGCGCCGTTCTTCCCTGATCCGGACGACACTGCCCTGTTGGCGGTCAAGGTCACGTTGGTCAAGTTGAAGATGGCGTTCTGATCGACGAATACCGCGCTCCCCTCGACGTAGGAGCCCGATCCCGGGGCCGCCTTCGAGACGACGTTCGCGATCGTTGCCTGGTCGATCGCAGCTGGTGCGCCGACGAACAGCGCCCCGCCCAGGAGCTCACCGTCCGCGCCCACCGCAGCGGTCACGTTGTCTATCTCGAAGTTGACGAATGTGCTGTTCTCACCCATGTACAAGACGCCACCCTCGATCGCGCCTCCGGCCCCCGCGGTGTCGGTGGTGTCCAACACCTTCGTGTCGTCCAGGTTCGCCCCCTCCTCGAAGTTCGCCACGCCGTCCTCGATGTACCCGCCGGGACCGGACGCGGTGTTGGTCGTGTTGGTGACCGTCACGTTGCTCCACTGGGCCGATCCGACGACGTAGACACCGCCAATGACGCCACCATCCGAACCGGTCACGGTGACGGAGTTGTTGCGCAGCGTGGAGTTCGTGAGGGCAACGCTCCCTGCTGCATAGATCTCGCCGCCCTCGACTTCGTGGGGGGCCCTCACGATCGTGTGGCCGATGTCGAGGTTCGACGCGCTGAGCAGCGTGCTCGACGCGAAGTAAATGGCGCCCCCATAGACGTAGTAGTCGCTCGCCGAATTGGCCTCGAGAGCATCGTGGCTCAACGAGAGGCTGGACCCGCCGTACACGGCTCCGCCGCTCGCCGCGTAATCGTTCACGTTCGTCGACAATGGTGTCCGGCCGGTGATCGAGTTGCGTTCGATCTTGGCGCCCGTGATCGTGGTGTCGACGGCTGAGAGGGTGGCGTATCCGTAGACGCCGCCGCCGTTGCCGACGAGCCCGGCGCTCGAATCGATCGGGCGGATCGTGTTGCCCGAGATGCTGCCGCCTGTCCAGAGCAAGTGGCCGGAGTTGTACAGTCCGCCGCCCTTGTCGCTGAAGCCGGTGCCGAAGTCCTTGATCGAGTTGTTGTCGGCGTCACAGTTGACGAACTTCGCCGAACCGTGGTTCAGCACTCCACCGCCATCGCTGCCTGAACTGGCGCTGATCGAGTTACCCGCGAACACGACGCCCTCGTATTGACCGACGTCGTCATTGTAGAGACCGCCTCCGAAGCCGCCATCGGGAGTACTGATGGAGTTGTGCGAGACAGTGCCTGCCTGCATCGAGAGCACGTTCTCGTTGTCGATCCCGCCGCCGTTCCCCAAGTCAATCGGATCGCTCAGAGAATTCCAGTTGACGTTCGTGTTGATCATCGACACCACGCCGTTCTCGTTGTAGACCCCGCCGCCGTAGGCGACTGCCCGGTTGCCGCTCGACGCCTTCTTTCCTCCGATGATGTCGTTGCTCAGTTGCGCTGCACCACCGGCGAGGTACAGCCCACCACCCTCTGATGACGCAGAGTTTGCCGTGACCACCGAATTGCTCATCCAGAGCGACGAGTCTGAGCTCTGCTGTGCGACCGCTCCGCCTTCGGTCGCCCGGTTGTGGCTGAACACGTCGAACCCGAGGGTGAGGGTTCCGAAACCGCTCAGGTAGATGGCGCCACCTTCGGGCGACTTGCCCTCGGTCAGGGTGACGCCGTCGATCTCGACCGCGATCGGGTGCGTGCCGGCGTTCAACTCGAAGATCTCGTAGGTGTTCGCGCCGCTGATCGTCGTGTGCGAGGCGCCGGCGCCGACGATGAGCACGGAGCTGGTCGGTTCGAGAGCTCCGAGGCTGAGCGTGATCGTGCCCTCCGGAGCGACGATCTTGTCCACGCGCCCTGGGTTCGCGTTCGCCGCCTCGATGGCGGCTCGCAGGGTGCACCTGCCCGCCAGGTCCTTGCACACATGCGCCGCGTTCGATCCGGCGGTATTGTGCGCGTCCGCGGTGCTGTTGACCGTGAAAACGTGCTTCGGCGCGATCGCGCCGGGCGGGTGGAACGGACGACCTGCAATCGGCGCCCGGACACTCTGCCGAGCGGTCGTGTCGGCGGTGCGAACCGTTGCCGCACCAGCTCTTGGAGCCGCCGGCGCCGCGGCGAGAATGAGGGTCGAACCGATGAGCCCAGCGACTGCCAGGAGGCGGAGTGGTCCTCCTCCGAGACGAACGCCAATGTCCCGGAGGCACCGGTTCGCCGCACTGTTCGGATCGCCCATTTCTTGTCCCCGTCTCGTGCTGTCCTCAGGCAAGGTCCGGGGAAGCGATCAGCCCGTGGACGCTCGCGGCGCAACGCTATGGGCCGAGAAACTAGAGCGCAAGGTCCAGCAATCCGGGCCACTCTCGGGCGCGGAGGGTGCAAAGGCGCACGGCCTCGTCGACATCAGTTCCCAGCCGCGGCGGTGGATGGGTGAACGGGGGCTGCTCAGGGGCTAGCTTCGTTTCGTTGTGGGGGACGCCACCGATGTGGGCGCTGTCGAGGACAGCAGTACGGCGAAGAAGAAGCCGTCGTCCATCGAGCGCATCCAGCGCCTGGAGAGGCTGGAACAGGAGCGGCTCGAGGAGAAAGAGCGTAGGGAGGAGCGGCGCCGTCGGGTGATTGCAGGCGCCAAGCCGGCCGGCGGGCGCCACGAACTCGTCGACGACATCGAGCGGGTCACGAAGTACCCGATGGCGCTGTTGGGGATCGCCTGGCTGGTCATCGCCATCATCATCCTCACCGACGACCTCCGCGGCTCGAGCTCGGTCCTCCTCGTCGGCACGCTCTATGTGCTCTGGGTGATCCTGCTACTGGAGTACCTGGTGCGTCTCGTGGTCACCCCGAAACGTCGCGGCTATCTCAAGCGGCGATGGGTGGAGCCGCTGACCGTGGTGATGCCCCCCTTCCAGGGCTGGCACATCGTCGGGATCGAGAAGATGTCCCTCCTCTTTCACGAGGGTGCGCTGCGAGCGGAGGCGATCCTGAAGCACCACAGCCTCTTCCGGGTGCTCATCGCCGCCGCCGGAACCCTCATTCTCGGGGCCTGGCTTGTGCTTCTCTTTGAGGAGAACGCCAATGGGAGCAACATCCATAGCTACCCTGACGCGCTGTGGTGGGCGATCGTCACCGTGACCACCGTCGGCTACGGGGACCGGTTCCCCGTCACCGGAGGTGGCCGGACCGTGGCCGTGATCCTCATGCTGGTGGGAATCGGCCTCATCGGCGTTCTCACCGCCACCGTTGCTTCGGTGTTCATCAAGGAGCACACCGACGCCAACAAGGAGGAGTTCCAGAAGGGCCACGCCGATCTCGGTCAGCAACTGTCGGTTATCAGTGACCGTCTGGCCGACGTCGAGCGCCGGCTCGGTGCCACGCCACGCGACGTGGCCGCCGTGGATGCAGCCGCGGACGCAGAGGCCGCGGCGAATGGACCGGTCGGACCGGATCAAGGGGTATCCACCTCCTGAGCCGCACTGGGGAGCGAGAATCGTCCCGATGAAGGCCTCCCTCACACAAGACGGCACAGCCGCCGACGCCACCCAGCAAGGGATCGAACAGGCCCTAGCCGGCGGAGGATTCTTTTGGCTTGATCTCGACGTCCACGACCCAGGGCCGGACGACGACGTCATGGGAATGTTGACGAACACCTTCCACTTCCACCCGGTTGCCGTGCAGGCAGCAGACCAGTTCGGCCAGCGGGCACGAATCGACGACTACGACGACTTCGTCCATGTCGTCACCTTTGGCATCGCAGGCGACGGGAAGAACGTGGCGGAGGTGCACTGCTTCATCACCGAGAAATTCATCATCAGCATCCATCAGGGTGACTGCCCTGCGCTGGCGACGGTGCGCGGCCGCGTCGGGAACCACCATTCCTCGGACGTCGCTCCACCGCAGGTCGGCGTCTTCTACCTGATCATGGACACCCTTATCGACTCATTCTTCCCCGTGCTGTCGGACTTCGACGATGCGATCGACGACCTCGAGACGTCCATCTTGAAGAACCCGACCGAGGAGCAGCTGGGAACCCTCTTCGACATGAAGCGGCAGATCCTGACCATTCGCAAGGTCATCACGCCCCAGCGGGACATGATCTCGAGCCTCAACGGCGGCATGGTGGAGATCCCCGGGATGACCGACAAGGGCGGGGCCTATTTCCGCAACCTCTACGACCACCTCATCCGCATCAGCGACTTGGTGGACGGGTATCGCGATCTGGTCAGTGGCGCGATGGACACCCATCTTTCCATGGTGTCCAACCGGCTGAACGTGGTGATGAAGCAACTGGCCGTCATCGCCACAATCTTCCTGCCCCTGGGCTTCCTGACCGGGTTCTTCGGGCAGAACTTCGCCTGGCCGATCGCTCATCTACAGGTCGGCTTCAGCTACTTCCTCTTCCTCGGCCTCGGTTCGGAGCTGGTCGCGATCGTGCTCCTCGTCGTCCTCTTCAAGCGACGCGGCTGGCTTGGAAGTGGTCCAACGGCCTGAGCTGATCCCGGCTACCTCGGCCAGGTGTCGGTGCGCCCGTTTGGCGACAACAGGTCAATGGAAGCGAAGGATGGCCGCACCACCCTGCCGGTAACCGACCGCTTCACAGTTCGAGGCGGAGGCGCACGCAAGGGCGGAGATCGCGGTCATGCCTGAGGGGAGGCTTCGGGATCGCCAGCTCGTGCCGCCGTCCGTCGTGCGGAAGGCGAAGAAGCGGTAGGGCGTTGGGGCCTCCTCGGAGATCTCGCCGATGGCCTCGCAGGTCGATTTCGTCGGGCAGACCACGGTGTACACGCTCTCATTCGGGGTCGAGGAGAGCGTCTTGATTGTCCACCGCTTGCCGCCGTCAGTAGTGCGAATTGCAACGGCAACCGGGTTGTTCGAGCTGGCACCGGCGCCCAGCGTGATGACCGTCGAGCCCGAGGTCTCACCGACCGCTTCGCATAGTGACGTCGAGGGACAGGCGATCGCGCTGATGCCCCCGAGGCCGTCGGGGATGTTCTGGAACGCCCAGCTCCTGCCCCCGTTCGTCGTGCGCAGCGCCGTCTCGTAACCCGTGCGGGTGTTCTCGCCGATGGCCTCGCAAACCGAAGTCGAGGGGCAGGAAAAATCGTAGAACGACCCGATCTTGGGGAAGGAACGGCTCACCCAGGTTCTGCCGCCGTTCGTCGTTCGTAGCGCGAGACCGGAGTCCTGGCCGACCGCCTCGCAGACCGAAGTCGAGGGGCAGGCGATCGCCCCAACGTCGCCGGCGCCGGTGGGGAGGGTCGCGCCCACCCAGCTCCGACCGCCGTTCGTGGTGCGAGCCGTGTATTCATCGTTGACCAATACGCAGGTGGAGGACGAGGGACAGGCGATCGCCCCGAAGTAATAACCGGGGAGCGCCTCGTAGGTCCAGCTCGCCCCGCTATTGGTCGTCCGCACGGCGGTGGCGTAGCCATTGTCGCCAGCCTGGCAGGCCGAGGACCTGCAGGCGACAGCGTTGAGGCTTGCGAGGCCGACGGGGAGAAGCTCGCCTACAGCCCATTTCGAGACGTAATTCGTCGAGCGAAGGACGACGCCGGTACCGCCAGACGGGTCACTGGGAAGCCCGTCGCTGTTGCCGGCTGCCACGCAGGTCGTGGTCGAGGGACAGGCGACCACTTCGATTTCTCCGTCGCCATTCGGGAGTGTCGTGCTCGCCCACTTCTTCCCGCCATCGGTCGTGCGAAACGCGGCACTTGTCGAGGTGGCCTCGCAGACCAGACTCGACCGGCACACGAGCGAGTCGATGTCTTCATAATCGTTCTGGAGGGTCTCGGTGGTCCAGCTCCTGCCCCCGTTCGTCGTGCGTAGGGCCACGGTCGCGCTGCTGTTGTAGCCACCTACCATGCAGGTCAAGTTAGAGGTGCAGGAGACCGCAAGGAGCCCGACGTTGCCGGTGAGCAGAATCTTGCGCGACCAATTCGCGCCGCCGTTCGTGGTGCGCAGGACTTCGGCCTGGCCCGGGCCGTTGGCTCGGAAGACCGCCTCGCAGGTCGACCTCGAGGGGCAGGAAACTGCGTTGACCGTTCCGTTGCCCGGTAGGTGCTTGCGCACCCACCTCGCACCGCCGTCGGTCGTGCGCACGGCGACGGGTACCTCGCCGGCACTATCTCCGTAAGTGCCGACAGCTACGCACACCGATTGCGAGGAGCAGGCGATACTAGTGAATTGGGCTGCGGTGACGCTGCCGCTTTGATCGCCCTGCAAGCCTCGAGGAAGCTTTTCGACCACCCAGCTCTTGCCGCCGTCCGTGGTGCGCAGCAACACTTCATTGGCGACTGTTGAATCACGAGCAACCGCCTCGCAGACCGATGTCGTGGGGCACGCGATCGCGACGAGCTCTGTGACGCCATAGGGGAGCATCTCGCCCGCCCATCGCTTTCCGCCGTCGGTCGTGCGCAGGCCTACGGCGGCGTTGCCGCCGGCCACGCAGACCGAGGTCGAGGGACAGGCGAGAGCCTCGACGGTACCGATGCCCCAGAACCAGGCCACCTGTTTCCACGAGCCCGCAGCCGCGCCTTTCGGGGCCGCAAGGGCGCTTGGCTGGGAGAACAGTCCGAGCGTGCCGGCCAACGCAAGAGTGGCGAGTGTCACGTGAGCCGAGCGGCGGACACGTCGCCGACGGAGAGCTGCGGGGTAGGCCGTTCTGGGAGCAGTTCGTTGCGAAGGCAAGTTCATCCCTCCTGAATCTTGGTGCGCCCCTGGACTCGAACCCAGAACCTGCGGACTGATCGTGGCGTCCCAGGAGGATACCTTCGATCGCAGGAGGTACGGGAACGCCCGCCAGGTTGGGCCCTACTGTCGCTCGGCTGCCAGGAGAGCTCGTGGTTTGCTACGAGAGGCCCCGGCTCCCCATCTGGCTCCCTGTCGTCCGGCACGTCCACGGAGGGCAGGTCGATAAGGTCGGACGGTGCCCAGCGCCGCAGTGTCGAGCTGAAGAGGTGCCTGTGGATTTCGACGAGGCTCTGGCGCTGGCCGAGGAACACCATGGCGAGCAGACCGACAAGGCTGGCCACCCGTACATGGGCCATATCCGACGCGTAGTCGACGCGGTGGACAGTCCCCAGGCGAAGCTCGCGGCTGCGCTACACGACATCGTGGAGGACACACATATGACCGCGGAGCGACTCGTGGCACTCGACTGTCCGCCTGAGGTAGTCCGGGCTGTGGAAGCGCTCACGCGCCGGGAGGGCGAGGATTACGAAACGTTCGTAGCCCGAGCGGCCAAAGACCCGATCGCTCGGGTCGTCAAACGGGCCGATGTCGCCGATAATGGCGACAAGAGCCGACTGGCCCTGCTCCCGCCAATTCAAGCCGATCGGCTTCGAGCCAAATACGCCAGGGCGGCCGAGATTCTGGACTTTTAGCTGAGACCGCCGTCCATCCGCCGAACTGCTAGCGAGAGGCTTCTACTCCTGGACGACCTCGACGCATCCGAGAGACCTCACAGCTCGAACCTCGCGTCGTCGATCTTGTCCTTGGAGTCGCGCGAGGAGATATCGCCCGGCCGTCGGACGAACTCGTCGGCACCAGGTGTTGCTCCTGAGTCGCCGTCAGAGGTGTGTGTCGCCCAAAGTGTCGCCCCCCTGCCGATCGTTGCACGGAGCGCGTCGGCGTCGTGACACTCCCTGGCAACGGGACGACATTGTAAGGCTGCACACCCCGGGGCAAGATGAGCCGATGGAAGGCACCTCCCCGCTACGCGAGTCTCGGATCGACGTGTTCACGGCCGAGGAACGGCCGGACCTGTGGGAGCAGGCACGCTCCCTATTTCAAGAAGTGTGGCCGGAGTACAACCTCCACGGGAACCTCACCGGGAGATACTTCAGTACGCTTGTTCCTCGGCACGCACGTTTCCAGGTGCTCCTCTTTGACAGGGGCATGGAGGCCATCGTCGCCCGAGGCAGGACGATCCCGTTTCGCTGGGACGGTTCACTCGAAGACCTTCCTGCTGGAATCGACGCACTGGGGCTCCGAGCGGTGGATGACCCGCGCCCACCGACTGCGCTCTCGGCCCTTGCCGCCGAGGTGGCAGCGGACCAGCAGGGCCGAGGCTTGAGCCGTCTCGTGATCGAGGCGATGGCAACTTCTGCAAGGAGCGCCGGTCTCGCGCCTCTTGTTGCTCCCGTTCGCCCGAGCTCGAAGGATCGCTACCCGCTCATTCCTATCGACCGGTATGCGACCTGGAAGCGCTCCGACGGAATGCCGTTCGACCCTTGGTTGCGGGTGCACGCTCGCCTGGGCGCGACCATCCTGCGCACCGAGCCGCAGTCGTTGCAGATCGAGGCCTCGGTGGCCGAATGGGAGCGATGGACCCAGATGACATTCCCCGAAGACGGCGACTACGTCTTTCCGTCGGGGCTGGCTCCTCTCCGCGTTCGCAACGGCATCGGTGCCTACTGGGAGCCGAACGTCTGGATGCTCCACGACCTGTAGGCGCGACCAGCCGGGCGAGCGCCGGCTCCGGGCTTCGGGCGACCCGCGGGCACATATGCCGGGCCGCACCTCGGTCTTGGTTCCCTTCCGGGGGCAGCCCCATCAGCCCGACATTGGCGACAAATACCGCCTCTGATGTGCCTGCGTCCCTGCGTTGCTGCCAGGGTTGGTTGGTTGGTTTTGGTGCGTCCCTGGGACTCGAACCCAGAACCTGCGGATTAAGAGTCGGCCCAAGGTCGTCCAGCCAGACTTCTCCCGTCCATTCGGGTACTCAGGTATGGTGCCGAGTCCAGGCTGTAGCCGCGAGTCCAGCCCTTGCGACCCAGTCGAGTAGCAAAGGTGTAGCAAAACGTCGACGAATAATCCGGTGCGGACAGGTGGCTGGGCTGGCGGAGCAGCAGTCCTGTTAGTGCGTCGGTCAGACGATCTGTGGCCGATGGCCCGCCGAGACGGATTCATCGCGACGCGACGTAGCGCGCTGCACTACAGTGATCAGGTGAGCCAACCCATGAGCCTTCGCCTACCGGACCGCACCGTCGAGCGGCTCGGCGCTCGGGCGCGCGGACGTCGTGTGGCGCCGCGCACGCTGGCACAGCGATACGTCGAAGAGGGACTGCGCATGGATGACCACCCGCTTGTGCGATTCGTCGACGGTCCCTCTGGGCGGCGGGCACGCCTCGTGGGAACGGGCTTGGACGTCTGGGAGGTCGTCGGCGTAGTCCGTGACAACGACGGTGATACGACGGCTGCCGCAGACTACATAGAGATCTCTTTGGGCTTGGTGCAGGCCGCTGTCACCTACTACGGCGACTATGCGGAAGAGATCGACGAGTGGATCGACGCCAACACCGCCGAGGGCGAGCGCGCCCACACCGCTTTCCTCGCCGGCCAGGCCGCGCTCGGTCATTGAAGCTCCTGCTCGACGAGATGCTCTCGCCTGCGATCGCCCGCGCGTTGCGTGAGCGTGGACACGACGTCGTGGCAGTCAAAGAGCGCCCGGAGTGGGTGGCGCTCTCAGATCACGATCTCGCCGCCGTCGCCCGACGCGAGCAGCGCGCGATCGTCACCAACAACCTGCGCGATTACCGCCCGCTGCACGCCGAGCTCGCAATGCCGGGTGGATCGGGCCACATTGGTCTGGTATTTGTTCCCAGCTCCTACCGCTTGACCAAGACGTGGATCGGTCGCCTCATCTCGGCGCTCGAGGCCAAGCTGGACCAGTTCCCGGGCAAGGACGACCTTGCAAACGGGGAGACCTGGTTGTAGGGCCATTGCTCGCCGACGGCGAAAGTCATGCAGGCAGACGTGAGGCAGGGCGGCGCGGCCGATGCCTCAGTTGTCACGGCCTGGCGAGCGTCGCGGAATCTCGCAGGCGGCGACCGCCAGCCGCAGTCATTTCACGACTGCGAGGCCCGCGCACATCGAAGCGTTCGAGCTGCTTTCTTGACTGCCCCGGAAGATCCACTACCGAACACCGGGAGCCCCGGCACGGTCGTCGGATCTGCGGACAGCCTCTTGCGATGCTTGGCCATCGATCTGTTTCTCGCGAGCACCGTGCTGTCGAACCTCAGAGTGGCCCACGCTGGCTAGCAGCGGAATATTCCCATCGGACTGGCAAGCGACACCCTTCGTGCCGTGCTTCCTGGCATCAGATCGGGACCGGTAGGCCCGACCGGAATTTTCTGAAGGCGAACAGCACCAGACGGGGCGACCAGCTGTCTCATGCAGTAGTCTGGCATCCCGCGGGGGACGCCCGGTTTTGCGAGGATCGACTGACCACGTCGCTCGGCCGGCAGGTTCGAGCCTCTTCTAAGCACGCGGCGGAGGAGACGACGTGCACTGGTTCCGGTTTGCCTGCATGACCCGACTCGTCGCGGTTGCTGCAGTGGCTCTGACGTTTGTAACAACATCGGATGTGCCCCTGCGCGGTAGCCCGTGGACAATCCAGAGTACGCCGAACGCGCTGGTGAATATCGGCACTCTGAACGCAGTGTCATGCCCGTCGTTGAGTGCCTGCATCGCCGTCGGGCAGTACAGGAACGGCGCAGGTTTCGAGGTCACGCTGGCGGAGACTTGGAACGGCAGGACCTGGAAACTCATCCGAACACCCAATCCCAAGGGCAACAGCGGTCTCGTGGCAGTGTCCTGCAGCTTGCCTACTGCCTGCATGGCGGTCGGCAACAGTTCGCCCAACGGTCTCGGCTCGATCGAATCCACCGCCCTCGCGGAGACCTGGAACGGGAAAAACTGGGCGATCGCTCCGACGCGGAACCCGAAGGCCACCAAGTTCAACTTGCTACAGGCGGTCTCCTGCAGCTCGCCCACCTTCTGCATAGCCATTGGGTACAGCGACTCACTTGACAACGAGACGACTTTGTCGGAGTCGTGGAACGGAAAGATTTGGACGATCACACCAAGCCCGGTAAGTGACGTCGCGGTGTCGTGCACCTCATCGAAAGCTTGTATGGCTGTGGGGGGTGGCCTGGCTGAAATGTGGAACGGCATGAGTTGGACGAGCGCGCTAAACCTCGCTAACAGTGATTTCGATGGGGTGTCGTGCACCTCCTCGATGTGCATGGTCGTCGGTGCCGGCAACTCGGGACTGCTGGCGGAGTTGTGGAACGGCAGGAAATGGACAACTAACTCTCCTGCGAACCCGTATGGCTCGCGCAGCTCGCTTGAAGCCGTGTCTTGCGCGACCCCCAAGGCCTGCACGGCCACCGGAACGTACAACAGCTATGTGTCGGGCCCTGGGGTGACCCTCGCGGAGACCTGGAACGGGAGGACCTGGACGATAACCCCGACGCCGAACGCGAGGGACGGGACCGAAAGTACTCTCGAGGCAGTCTCCTGCCGGTCATCTACTGTCTGTATGGCGGTCGGAAGTTACCGCAACCGCATAGCCGTTCAGGTGACGTTGGCCGAGTCATCCAAAGACCGGGGCTGGGTCATCGATCAGACGTTGAATCCACGCGGTGCGACCCCGAGTCTGCTTACCGCCGTATCTTGTGCGTCAGCGGTCGCCTGCGTCGCACTCGGTCGGTCTTTCTACCCCGTGGGATATCCGGTGCCGATGACCGAGCTGTCGAAGGGGAAGAGTTGGACAATACGATCCATACCCGAACCGTTAGGCGCGACAACGGCTTCTCTCACCTCAGTCTCCTGTAAGTCGTCGAACGCCTGCGTCGCCGTCGGCCAATACACCAAGGGTTCAAGCGTTCAGGCACTGGCGGAGTCTTGGAACGGGAGAAACTGGACCATCAATCCGACGCCGAGCCCGAATGGTGCCTCGACCAGTTCTCTCGACGCGGTCGCCTGCATTTCGCCGGCCACTTGCATCGCCGTCGGGAATTATGCTGATGCTGACGCGCCTAACCAAGAAGGCTTGTTGTCGGAGTCGTGGAATGGAAAGAGTTGGAGGCTCATTTCGGTCCCGAGCCCGGCCGACTCATCGAGTTCTCTAGAAGCGGTTGCTTGCACATCATCGACGGCTTGCACGGCTGTTGGTAAGTTCGAGGTCTTCTTTAACTCACACACTTTAGCGGAGTCGTGGAACGGAAGGCGCTGGACGATTCTGCAGGCAGCTGATCCTTCGTCCGGTCTGGCCCCCTCGCTCGATGGTGTGTCCTGCGCCTCGTCGACTGCTTGCATCGCAGTGGGGCAATTCGAGAGTGATTCGTCAAGCCGGGCCACAGTGACATTGTCCGAGTCGTGGAACGGAAGGGTCTGGACGATTCGGCCGACACCGAATCTGAGCGGCGCGTTAACCAGCTCTCTCGGCGCAGTGTCGTGCATATCATCAGTTGCTTGCATCGCCGTCGGGCAATATACTTCCGATGGACCTGGTGGTTCCGAGACGCTAGCGGAGTCTTGGAATGGTTCCAAGTGGGTGGTGATTCCGACAGCGAATCTAAGTGCCGGTGGCAGTTTTGGCGGAGTCTCGTGCAGATCATCGACGAGCTGCATCGCTGTCGGACAGACCGCGCACGGCGTTGAGGTCACACTCGCGGAACGTGGTTCGGTGTGAACAGCGAGCCTGCAAGATCGTCGTGACGACGGACTCGCCTTTGCTCGCTGAGGCCGTCAGAACTACCGGTGGGTAGTCTGGTCACTTCCTTTCCTACCTAGTGGTCCGTCTGACAAATGATCTGGCGGGTACGACAGCCGAGCAGATCGGAGCGCGACGCGAGCGAAGCGAGCAGGGTACCGATCGGTAGATCGGCGCTATGCGCCGGGCGGGGATGGTGCTCTCTAGCCGCAGACGGCATCGAGAAACGCCCTCGCCTCCCGCCGCGAACGGAGCACGTGCACCGTCGTGTGAGACCCGTGCCGCAAGATCTCGGAACGTACGTACCCAGGTTCTGAACGGCGGTTGCGCCAAAGCCTTCCAACGCCGCCCCACTCGTCGCGCAAGCGTCGGTTAACCGAGTCGTCGCAACCCTCGGGCATCTCGCCAACGGGCTTGCGAAGCCCCCGCACAAACGCGCGACTCGCGCACAACCACCAAGGAGTATCGAGAAAGACGACAGTTTCCGCGCGTTCGAGCCGGAGGGCAAGCGTCTCGTTGTAGTTGCCGTCGATGATCCAAGCCTCGCGAGCGAGCAGCGCGCGTTGCCGGTATCTCCACTCGTCGTCCGACGGTCGCACCCAGCCCGGCTTCCAGTAGTGGACGTCGAGGTGAATTACCGGCAAACCAGTCCTTGCCGCGAGGGCACGTGCGAACGTGCTCTTCCCGGACCCCATTGTCCCGTCGACGAGGACGCGGTGGCCGATCATTCGAGAGGCACCGTTCATGGCGCAGAGTGTGCCACCGGCGCCGAGCAGATTGCCCGCTCGGCGCTCTTTATCGCCAGTGACGAGCCAGCGTTCGGATCTCGCAACCCACCACGTTGTTTGAGCGACACACCATTAGGGGAGGGGGCAGGCCCCTCTCCCGGCCTCCTAAAATAGACCTATCAGTTCGCTATCTCCCTGCTTGTTCCTCAGCTGTGCAGATGATGAGAGTGCTCGAGCCAACGTCCGAGACTTGCCGCGAGCTCCCGATCGCGCCGGTCGATGACATCGCTGTAGATGCGGATGGTGATCGACGGGTCGACATGGCCGAGCCTGGCACCCACGGTCGCGGCGTCGAACCCGGCGACGAGCGCCTGTGTTGCCGAGAAATGCCGGAGGGCGCGAAGGTGCGTCTCGACGCCAGCACTCGATGCGACGCGTTGGGTGAACCTGGTGAGCACATCAGGACGCACCGGCTCGAGCCCGGTGGGGGAGCGCGAGAACAAGAACGCGTCTGGAGCCGGACTCACGCCCAATTCGTCGGCGAGTCTCGCGACCTCTGCTCGATGGCGGCGCAGGATCTCGAGGCCGAACTCGTCAAGGCTGATTTGGCGGACCTGGTGGGTCTTGACTGGCTTTTCGCTCCAGCCCCCACCGGCAACCTCGTGGACGGATCGAGCTATGCGCAGCGAAGCGCCTTCCCAGTCGATGTCGGACCACCGAAGGGCGCAAAGCTCGCCCCGGCGGGCAGCGGTGAGGGCGGCGAGGACCAGCAGCGCTCCGAGGGTCGGGTCAATCGCCTCAGCGGCTTGCATGATCCGTCGCACCTCGTCCGGGTCCGGGGCGATGATCTCGGGTGCGTGCAATGCCGGCGGGTTCGCCTGGAGCGAGACGTTCCGATTGACCAGTTCCCATCGCACCGCCTGATGGAGCGCGGCGCCGATGAGTGCGTGAACCCGGCGGATAGTCGTCGCTTTCAGTCCTTTCGCGGTGAGCTGCGCGTAGAGCTGATCGAGGTCGTGAGTCGTGAGCCTCGACAGGTTGATCCTGCCGACCTCGGGTCCGAGCACCTTTTCGGCGATGCGCTTGTACTCGCGAAGCGTCGTCGGAGAGCGACCCTTGGACTGCGCGTAGGAGAGGAATCGCTCAAGGAGGTCGCCCACCGTCTCGGCGCCCGTGGCAGCCTCACTCCGGCTCAGTTCGGCGATCATCTTCGAAAGCTCCCGATCAGCCTGGCGAGAGCCTGCTCCGGGCTTCGGATTCTTGCCCGGCGCGTGGATTGTCTTCGAGTGCTGCACCGGTGTCCCGTTCGCGCGGCGGCCGACGTAAACCCGTAGGCGCCACACGCCGGGCCGCACCTCGGTCTTGCTCCCGTTCATGCGAAAGTGTAGTCTAAGAGTAGCCCCAAAAGCAGGACGTGGTCACGAATACCACCCCTGACCTGGTGCGCCCCCTGGGACTCGAACCCAGAACCTGCGGATTAAGAGTCCGTTGCTCTGCCAAATTGAGCTAGAGGCGCGTCCGGCGGGCCAGCCTAGTCCGTCTCCCAGATGAGAACCGTTCACGAACCTAACAAGACAAGGGTGACCGAGGGGACTTGAACCCCCGACCTCCAGGGCCACAACCTGGCGCTCTAACCAACTGAGCTACGGCCACCATAGTCATGGCGGCACAAACGCCTCCCGACATCTCTCAAGCATGGCACAGGCGTCACCCGAACCCGAAGCCGGCACCGCCGGTGCTACTCGACGCGGCAGACACAGAACTCGTTACCCTCGGGGTCGGCCATTACCTGCCACCAGCCGCCCTCGCTGCCAGACATCGGCGTGCCGACCGCGGTCGCACCGAGGGACGTGAGCCGTCCGATCGCCTCCGCTGGATCGGCGGTCAGGAGATCGATGTGCAAGCGGTTCTTGACCGTCTTCGGTTCCGGAACCCGCTGCAGGTACACGACGGGCATGCTCACTTCCGGCGGCACGAGGTCGAGATAGGTTCCGGCTCCATCCAGGTCACCGATCGCGTATCCCAGAGCGTCGGCCCAGAATGGCGCGAGGCGTTCCGGCATCTCGCAGTCGATTCCGATCTCGATTCGGACGGCCATCGGGCACTCCTCTGCTTGTTGCGATGCGTGGGGTTGTTGCGATGCGTTTGGACCAACCGTCTGTCCACGTTACGCGGCGGCGGACAGCCGAACTCTCGGCCGCGGTCAGGGCAGGGAGGAGCGAGTTGTTCACTCGGCAGTTCCCAGAGCCTGGTCATCGTCCGAGTCTGGCCTGTGCAACGGACGCGATGGACGTTCCGTTCAGCTGGGCGCGATTCGAGGGCCGCTCGATCATTCTGCAGGCGAACGGGCCCTCGCCGTTGGTCGGCTGTGCGCGTTGGCCCCTACTCCTGCGGCTCCGAGGACGATGCCCGAGGACCCCGCCTCAGGGACGGCCACGGTGGGCCCGCGGGCACGGTGAGCCAGCACTCGTGGACGCGAACATTCGCCACGATGATGATGACCTGGCCGTCGGTCGCCGGGTCTCCCGATCCTTCGGGTGCCTAGTCGCGACGAGCCGGTTCTTCCCCGAAAGGTAGTCGGGCGGAAGCTCGAACGTCGTACCGCAACGGCGACAGGTCATCGTGTGGTCCGTGTCGCCTAGAGTACGGCGAGTCGTTGCGCAGGTCGAGAGGCATGACTCGGGACGAGTAGGTCGCCATCGCCAAGTTCGACGCCGAGTAGTCCGGCTGATCACGGGGTCGATCGCAGATGTCGCGGAGTCTCACCCGAGTCACCCGGACCGAAGCGATGATCTAAGCGTCGAATGGCGCCGCACTCAAGCGTGACTTACCTACCGTCGATACAGAGGATGGCAAGCAAGCCTGCCCTGCAAGGGACATACGATGAGCGATGAGCCCCGGGCTGCATCCAGCACGGAGAAGCAGTACTGGCACGACCGGCGCCTTGTAGCCAACCTCACCGCGACATCTCCTGGCGATGCCCACCGCGGACCGGGCCACCGTCCTTTGCCCCGCGCTCTGTTCATCCCGCCGCCGCCGAGGACGATCCCGAACCTTCGGCATCCCATCGCGAGCTTCGTAGCGGCGATCGTTGCGGTCGTCCTCCTCGGCGTCTGTGTGCTTGCCGCAACGGGGCAGGGTGCACTTCCCCTTCCGGCGCTCGAAGTGGCGAACTGCGGACCACCGACCTCTACGCTGCTCGGCGCGCCGGGCGCACAGTTCACCGCGAACTTGCCGGCCGATGCGCGGCTTGTCGCCCTGGACAACGCGTGCTCGTACGTATTTTCAGCCGACCCTACGGGTGCGCGCACCCTCGTGTTGGGGGTGAACGCGTATTCGGGGGCGGTCAGCGAGGAGGGCGCTCCGGTGAGCTACGGCGCAAGGCCGGGCTGGGTCCTTCCAGCAGAGGTACAGCGAGTGTCCCGCGACGGCACAGGCGGATCAGAAGCGTTTCGTTGCAACGCACGCCTCGACTGGTGCTACGGATGGCTGCAGGTCCGGCGGCGCCACGTGACCTGGGTCGTCCTCGCGAGCGGCAACGGAGCGAGCCTGCGGACGCTCGAGGCGTTCGTGCGATCCTTTCAGCCTGCGAGCTAGACGACGATCTCGTGCGCGATTTACCTGGGCCGCGCTGGCCGGAGGAGCGAACCGGATAAAGGAAGCAGTGAGCCGGTCATGCTCGTCGCAGTCGGCCGGTCACGTGTCCGGCGGCATCCACCAGCACCAGGGTCCGACCCTGGAACCCTGCTTGCGTTGCTTTGCTCAGCCATTCGCCGACCTCAACGTTGTTGCAGCCGATGAGTGTGCTGCCTCCGGATGCGACGATCAGCGCGCCACTGCCACCGGCGTTCCATCTGCCGCCGAGCCCGTTGCACCCGTCGGAGCCGGACCATGTCCCGTCGGCGCTGAATGAGAGATACGGCGGCTGGTTTCGATGGTCTTGTGCCCGGTCAGCAGGGACCCATCGGCCCAGGAGCTGCTTTCGCACCGCGGAAAGCAGTCCATTCGGCAGAGGGGAGTTGGATTGGAGGAGGAACTTGCGCAGAGCGGATGTCACGACGGGGTGCAGGTACCCGACGAACACACCTTTCGAGAGTGCTCGCGGGACCCTGGCCGGTACCAAGCGGGCCAGTGTCCGGCCGCTTCCGTCAAGAAGCAACTCGTCGCCTCCGGCCTGTCGATACGCCGTAGCCCCCGTCAGCCACGTGGGGTTCAGGTTCGCCTGCGTCTTAGGTCCGAGGAAGCAGGATTGGTCACCACCGGACAGCTCAGCAACGAACATCCCCTGTTGGTTCGTCCTCCAGTCGCCGAATAACGACCCGCACGAAGTCCAGAGGCGGAGTCCAACGTCGCCGATCGAGACAAAGGGAGCAAGGCGTTCGCCAGTGTCCAGCACCCGCCAAGTGCCCACCAGCCGCAGGGGATCGGATTCATGGGTCGCCGGCGTCGAGCAGGAAGGCAGGAAAGCGAGCGAGGCTGCGATCAGCAGACACGCCAATGGCTTGACGCGCACCCGAGGGATCGTACTGTCGAAGGGGGAACCGTTCGCGGTCGCCTCCCGCAAGGAAGGCGTCGAGTTGGGCCATCATCGGGTCGCAATTGAGTGCCAGCAAGGCGATCCGGCCAAACGCCGTCAAGGATGACGCCGGTAGCGGTTCACAACCGGTCCCCGAGCGACCGCTTCCTGTAGGCGGTCTGGGCGCGCTCAGCCGCCGTGGAAGTGGCGTAGCGTTGCAGCATCTGACGAGAGCGCCAGCCAGCGAGCATCATCAGATCGCCTTCGGCACCCCCGTCGGCGAGCCAAGCGTGAGCAAAGGTGTGCCGCAGTTGATGGGGGTAAATGTGACCCAGCCCAGCAGCCTCGCCGCGACGCTCGACCATCTGGCGAATCCCCGAGTCGGTAAGCGCACCCTTCGGGCCGAGCCAGAGCGAGGGCAGCTCGGCGAGGCGATGTCGCGCCCGGAGGCGGAGGTACCGGTCGATCGCGGCGGCAGTCTTGCTCCCGTAGGGACACGCTCGCGGTCGCTTGCCTTTGCCGATCACCCTGGCGAGTTGGATGTCCCGGTCGAGGTCTTCGACCACGAGTCCGGCGATCTCCGATAGGCGAGCACCGGTGTCGATGAACATTCGGAGCAACGCCGTGTCCCGGCGAAGTTCAAAGCTCTTGCCTTCGGCAGCGTCGAGCAGCTTTCTCAGCTTGGCGTCGTCGATGACTGGCACCGGCACCTCAGGTACTCGGGGCGGTCTCATGTTCGCCATAGGTGACGCGGTGATCTCGCCCTCTTCGAGTAGGAACTTGAAAATCTGAGCAAGCGATCGGTACCGCTGGTTCGCGGTGGCGGGGGAGTGCCGCGCCTGTTGCTCGATGATGAAGGCCTCCACGTGTTTTCGCTCGATCCTCCCGACCTGGGCCGGCATCCCATGCTCGGCGAGGAACGTGTCGAGCCGGCGCGCTGCGTCGCCATAGACGGCAACGGTCTTGCGACTCTTGTTCGCTGCTCGCAGGGAGCGCTCGAAGTCAGGGATCAGCGTGCCGAGATCCCCTACGCTGGCGGCGGCGAATGTGGTCACGGTCCGTCACCTTCGTGGCTGCTCAAGGCGCCTTCACAGGTGATTCGCGTGGCATCCGTTCCAGCAAAGTTATCTCCTGTGGAAGCGGTGAGAAAGTGCACCTCAGTACATAATAGACACTAACTACCAGTACAGAGGCCATAAGCAAGCCCCCGTAGCTCAGTGGATCAGAGCAGCTGCCTTCTAAGCAGACGGTCGCAGGTTCGAGTCCTGCCGGGGGCGCTCGCTCGCTCGGCTCGCCACGAGAAGACCCTCTAAAGGTGAGTGCTAACGGTCGGTCGCTCGCGTCGCTAACTGGACGCCTCGACCAGCGCATCGACGACGAGGTCCATCTCGGCATCCGTCATGTCGGAGTAGAAGGGCAATCGCAAGAGCGTTGCGCTGATCCGCTCCGAGGTCGGACATTCGCCGCGACCGACGCTGCGGCCGAACGGTGACGAGTGCAGCGGGACGTAGTGCGTGACGGCAAGGATCGCTCGATTGAGCAGGTGAAGGCGGATTCGCCGCTGCTCCTCGTGGGTGTCGAAGATGACGTGGTACATGTGGTAGGAGTGGCGGGCGCCGCCGGGGACGAACGGAAGCCTCGCCCCGGCGTCGGTTGCCCAGCCGTGTAGCAGCTCCCCATAGCGGTCCCAGATGTGCCGACGCTTCGCTTGAATTTCCGACGCCTCCTCGAGCTGGGCCCAAAGCAGCGCAGCGGAGACGTCGGAGGGCAAAAAGCTTGAGCCGACGTCCACCCAGGTGTACTTGTCAACCTGGCCACGCCGAAATTGGTCGCGATTGGTGCCTTTCTCGCGCACGACCTTGGCGCGCTCGATGTACGAGGAGTCGTTCACGACGATGGCGCCCCCCTCGCCGCACGTGAGGTTCTTCGTCTCGTGAAAGCTTTGGGTCGCGAAGACCCCGAACGAGCCGAGGGGCTTGCCGTTGTAGAGGCCGAAGAGCCCGTGCGCGTTGTCTTCGACCAATGCGACACCGCGCGAACGACAGAGATCGATGATGGATTCCATCGCGCACGCGACCCCGGCATAGTGCATGACCACGACCGCCCTCGTCCGATCGGTGAAGAGGGCCGGCAACGCCTGTTCGTCCAGGTTCAGGGTGTCGCTCCGAATGTCGCAGAAGACCGGTACCGCGCCGCGGAGGTGGAACGCCAGGGCGGTCGACGGAAACGTGAACGAGGGGACGATCACCTCGTCGCCGGGGCGCAGATCAAGGAGAAGTGCGGCCATTTCGAGCGCATCGGTGCACGAGGTTGTCAGCAGCACGACAGGTGCGCCGATGATCTCCGCAAGCCGGGTTTCGCACAAACTCGAGAACGGTCCATCACCGGCGAGGTGCCCCGAGCGCAGGGTATCTGCCACGAACTCGAGTCCGCGTCGAGCGGTCGACGGCCGGTTGAACGGCACAACGAACGGACCTGGTGTGAGCTCTGCCATGAGCGGCTAGGACGCGGCGGGGCGCTTCTCGCTCGCGGCGGGGCGCTTCTCGCTCGGGGCGGACGCTCGCGGGGCGAGCGGCGACGGGCGCTCGAGGTAGGACCCGTCCGGCGGGACGAATCCGAGGCGCTCGTACAACCCGTGGGCGGTGGCCGTATGGAGCATCCAGCGAAAATCTGCTCCGGGTCCGCGGTTGATCATGAAGTCGACGATTGCGAACCCGATGCCCTGCCGCCGGACACGCGCAAGGGTGTAGACGTCAGCTAGGTAGGCAATGCCCAGGCCATCGGATACCGCGCGCGCAAATCCGACCATTGCGCCCGTGCCGGTCTCGTAGGCTCCCGCGACGCGCCAGGCCGAGTCGAGCTGCCGGTCGATGATCTCCCGAGTGCGCCAGCGTCCCCAGTACGCCTCCTCGGAGAGGAAACGCCAGAGTGCCGGTCGATCGACACGGTCGAGGTCGTCGTCGAGCTCCACCGCCCCCACCGATTCGATCATGTGCCCGACGATAGTGGTGGACTGGGCGCAACGAGCGTGCCGGATGTGCTTTAGTGCTGCGCATCATGTCTCGCTCGGGAGACCAATCCATCAGCGACTCAGACGCTGGCAGTCAGAAGTCCGGCGACACAGAAGCACTCGCAGCTGAGCTGAGATCGTTGCGCTTCGAGGTGGAGAGCCTCGCGTTGACGATCAACGCCAAAATCGATGCGATCCAGAGCGCGCAAAGTGCCCAGCGCGACGGAATGGACGGCCTTGCCGCCGGCCAGGCCATGCAGCAAACCGGCATCGAGGGACTCGCAGCCAGCATGGACGCCGCACTCCGCCGCGTCATGACGGACCTTCAGGTCAAGAGCATCCTCGATCGATCGTCCTTCCCGCGGCCCCAAGCTGAGGTCGTCGAGGTCGCTCCGCCGGACCTCGTCCGTCAAGGCGGGCAAAGCGAGTACCGAGAGATGCTCCACAACCGCAAGGTGCTCAAGGCACTGGAATGGCACGTGCAGGAACGTCTGACGGTGCTCGACGACGCCGCCGTGCTCGACATCACGCGGGCCGCGAGCGAATGGTCTTGCATGAACCACCCGGGCATGTTCGCCAGCCGCCAGCTGGAGTCGGCTTTGCGAGACGTCGGCCGGCGTCAGCTTGTGGACGAGCCGCGTTGGCGGGATCGAGGGGCGCGCCGACGCGTGTTGCACGTGCTGACCGTGGCCCATCCGATCGGCGGCCACACGCGTCTCGCGGAGCGCTGGATGCGACTGGACTCGACGTGTGAGCATTCGGTCTTGTTGACCGACCAGGGGGAGCACGCCATCCCCTCGACCTTGCTCGCGGCGGCCGCCGGTCGGGTCGATCGACTCACGTCCGCCACGCCGCTCGGTCGCGTGAGTGAGCTCGGACGTCTGCTGGCCGGTCACGATGCAGTCGTCCTCCACATCCATCCCTACGACGTGGTGGCCGTCGCCGCGTGCGCAGACGCGGCGAGACGGCCACCCACGCTGTTCATCGACCACGGCGATCACATTTTCTGGGTCGGTGTTGGGGCCGCGGACGTCGTCGTGAGCGCTCGCCCGTCGGGCGCGACGCTCGCGCTCGGCAGGCGCGGTATCGAGCCCGACCAGAGCTTCACCATCCCGCTTCCCCTGGATGCGACGGTCGTGCCTCGGGACATCGTGACGGCGAGGGCTCGGCTCGGGCTCCCCACAAATGCCCGGGTGATGCTCACGATGGCGTCAGCCCACAAGTACGGGCAGGTGGGTGACTGCAGCTTCACGGTGCTTGTCGGCCGGGTGTTGAGCGCCGTACCGGACGTCTTCCTCCTGGCGGTGGGACCTTCGAAATCAGAGCCCGCCTGGGCCGCGCTCATCGAACGGTTCGGCGAGCGGGTCCGTGTCATCGGCCCGACGGCCGAGACCGGGCTGATATTGGACGCGACCGATCTTTACCTCGACTCCTTTCCCTTCGGCTCGCCCACGTCGCTTTTCGAAGCGGTGCTGCACGAGATCATGCCCTTCAGCCTGCGCGAGCCGGGGGCTGGTGTCCTGACGGTCGAGGATGCCGACGTTGAGTTGCCGGGGGCCACCGATCCCGAGTCCTGGGTGAAACAGGTCGCGGAGCTGCTCCGAGACGACGAGACTCGGGTCCGCGCCGGTCGCCGTCTCGCGCTCGAGATCGCCGAGGCGCATGGTCCGGCTCGATTGGCGCCACTGTTGCAAGAGGCTTATGCCCGCGCCCGCCACCAGGCGGGATTGCCGTCGGCAGATCTACGACCTCGGATGACGCCGTTCGACCTCGCTCTCTTGAGGTACCAGCGGTCGAGCGGACTCGGTCATCCACTCGAGCATCTGCTGGAGGGCTGCGGGCTGGTCTCGGTGACGAACGACTTCTTCTAGGTCCGAGCACGCTGGCCACCGCCGCCGCGGCGCAAAGCCAGGCGTCATTCAGGAGTCTGACGACAGTTCCGCCATTGCAGCCATAATTCGGAATGCCGCGGGTTGCAACTCACCTTCGGAGCGGCCGTGAGCGAGGAGCGCGCCCCACCAGGCGAGGTCGTCCAGCATGACTTTCATCGCGATCTCGCTCATGGGATCGAGCGGCGCGCCTTGTTCGTCGAAGGCACTCTCGACCTTGGGGAGCAGCACGGTGTCTCGGAGCGGAACCATCTCGGACTCGATGGCGACGTCCATGAGATGCTCAACAGCTCTCACCCCGGCGGCGATCCCGATGCTATAGCCGACGGCTGCCAACGGCTTGTTGCGCAAGGCAAAGCTCGCGAACACGTTGTCGAAGGCGTTCTTCAAGACGCCTGGGATGGAGTGCAGGTACTCGGCAGTGACGACGAGCACGGCGTCCGCTTCCTTCAGCTTCCGGTTCCACTGGCGCACGATGGGATCGGAGTACGTCGGGTCGGCGAAGTCGCCGATGGTGCCGCGATGCTCCTGGAACATCGGCAGAGGCCAGTCCCGGAGGTCGAGGACGTCGACGTCGAACGCCCCATGGGCAGTTGCCTGTCGCACCACCCAAGGGGCGACCCGATCCGCCGCCCGGGTGGGTCTGGTGCTTCCGATGATGATCTTCAGATTCAGCATCCTGAGTGCTCCTGCGTCGGGTCGTTCGGTGTGTCCACTATTGATGTCATCAAGTATTAGTCCGATGGTTGAGGCTGTCAAAGAGATGGTGAGAGACTCACTGCTGTGTCTGACGCGCCAGACGACGGCATCGAGGAGATCGTCGACCGGCTTCTTGGAGTGACCGAGCGCGTTCATCACGCCATCGCCACTGTGGCAGGACGCTACGACCTGACCCCGCAACAGTTGGCGCTGCTCCGCATGCTGGGCGAACCGCTCTCGATGCGAGCGTTCGCCCAGGACCTCTCATGTGATCCCTCCAACGTGACGGGTCTCGTGGATCGCGCAGAACGGCTGGGACTCGTTGAACGAGTCACGGATCCCGATGACCGACGGGTTCGTATGCTCACGTTGACGGCGAAGGGCCGACGGATCCGTGACAAGGTCAACCGAGATCTCGGCCGGGCGATTGTCGACGAACTCGGACTGGGGACCGACGACCCGAGCCAGCTCGTCAGCTTGCTCCGCAGCGTGGGACCGAGGCAGGACGACTGGTCCTGCGCGGGCTCGGGGCTCGAGGTTGCCGCGCCGGGATCGGCGGTAGGGTCCACCGATGGCCCCCGAGGTGCGAACGGTCCGGGCATCGGAGTTTCCTGATTTCGTGGCGTGCGTCAGCGCCGGCTTCCTGCGTCCCGTTGCCGACGGTTATGCGGAATACTTCTTGCAAGAAGTCGACCTCGGGCGGACATGGGCAGCCTTCGACGCCGGAGCAGTGGTCGGTACGCTCCGCTCCTTCGCGACCGAGCTCACCGTCCCCGGTCCGCAGCAAGTGTCCGCAGCCGCGCTCACCAGTGTCGTGGTGGCGCCCACTCACCGCCGTCGGGGACTGCTCACCGAGATGATCACCGCTGATCTCCTGAGCGCTCAGGAACGAGGCGAGCAGGTCGGCATCCTGATCGCCTCGGAGTTCCCGATTTACGGTCGTTTCGGCTACGGCGCCGCCGTCGAGGGTGCCAAGTACACGGTCAGGTCCGAAAACGTCCGGTTTCGCAGCCCTGCTGTCGGGACGATGGAACGCGTCGACCTCGCAGTTCTGCGAAAAGAGGCGCCGGGCATCTACGACCGGTTCCGTGCGGGGCAGCCGGGCTCGATCGAGCGCTCGGCGCAATGGTGGGATCGCGCTCTTCGCCGAGTTGAGGTGCCCGGCTCGGAGCCGTCGACGGACTTCGCCGCCGTCTACCGGTCGCCTGCGGGCGAGCTGGAGGGCTACGTCCGCTACGAGGGCAAACAGGTTTGGGAGGACATGCGCCCGAACGGCCTGCTCACGGTGTCCGAGCTCGTGGCCACCACGCCTGGCGCCTACCGGCGTCTCTGGCAGTACTGCTGTGAGATCGACCTGACGACCTCGGTCGAGGCGCCCGACCGCAGTGTCGAGGAGCCGTTGATGCTCCTGTTGAGCGACGGGCGAGTCGCGCGCCAAACGGCACGATTCGACTTCGTCTGGGTGCGCATGCTGGATGTCTGCGGCGCGCTCGCGGGTCGCGGCTACGCGGTGGAGGGTGGGCTCGTCATCGAGGTGATCGATCCGCTCGGCTTCGCCGGCGGTCGCTACCTGCTCGAAGGGGATCCGACGGGAGCCACTTGCAGCCGATCGGGCGCCGAGCCCGACCTGACCCTCCCCGTGGACGCACTCGGTTCCGTCTACCTCGGAGGGGTGTCGTTGCATGCACTCGCGATGGCCGGCCGGGTGGAGGAGCGGCGGAGCGGCTCGCTCGCGAAGGCCGCCCTCATGTTCGGTTCCTGGCCGCCTCCGTGGTGCTCGACCTGGTTCTGACCGACCCGTCAATTCGGTATGCAAGGCTCAATCCGCTGCGGGTGACGTCAGGCCACGTAGCATCGTTGTTGGAGGCTGTCTCACTGCAGGCGCGGGGCCGGACTGATCCGTAGTACATGACAACGCAAGGGGCCCGAATGGTCAGGTACCGATGAGCGACACGACCGAGGAAGGGGAGTTCGAGGTCACTGAGTTCGAGCCGTCCCCGGGCGGGGCCGACGGCGCCGGCGGATCCGGGCTCGACGAGGTGCTGAGCGACCTTTTCGCGGCCATCGAGGAGCTGGGTCTCGCCTCGGGAGAGGCGGAAGCCGCCGGCTCAGTCGCAGCGGGGTGCTACCTGTCGGTCGTGCCTTCGGACCGTCACGGCCACGGGGGCGTCGTCGTGTCGTGGCTGCTGCCACGCTCGGACGCGCCCGACGTGACCGCACCGGTGGTCCGGACCGAGGCCGTGGACATCCTCAACGAGGCGCTCGGCCCCCTCTTGCTGGGCCTCGGGTTCCCGATAGAACCGTACGCCGCCGATGGCCATTGGATCGTCACGGGACGTCGCGCCGTTTCCTGACGAGGGAGTTCCGGTCACCTTCGGCCGAGTCGCCGGACGACGTGAGAATAGGGCCCGCACGCAGACGACGGGCTAGCGTTTGAGCCTTCGGGCGGGCTTGGGGGTACTCAGAGGGGGAGGTGCAGCCCATGGCTGTGGACGCGGTTACGACAACGACGTCGCTACCACCGGAGAAAGGGTTGAAAACCGGCGCGCTCGGTCTCATTTCGAGCGTGGTCATCGGCGTCGCATCGACGGCCCCGGCTTACAGCCTGGCCGCGACGCTCGGCTTCGTCGTCGTCGCGATCGGTTTGCAGGCGCCGATCGTCACTATTATCGCTTTCGTCCCGATGTACTTCATCTCGGTCGGCTACCAGGAGATGAACAGGGCGGACCCGGACTGCGGGACGACGTTCACGTGGGCGACGAGGGCGTTCACCCCACGCGTGGGCTGGATGGGTGGCTGGGGAATCGTCGCAGCCGACGTCCTCGTGATGGCAAGCCTGGCCCAGATCGCCGGCCAATACGTCTTCGACCTCTTCAACGCCAAGGGGATCGGGAACAACGCTACGAGCGGTTGGGTGCTCCTCGTCGGTGTCCTTTGGATCGTCGCCATGACGTGGATCTGCTATGTCGGCATCGAGATCTCCGCCAACTTCCAGAAGGCGTTGCTCGGGATCGAGCTCACCATGTTGACGATCATGTCGATCTGGGCCCTCGTCAGAGTCGGCAACGGGAGCGCTCCGGTCGGGCACATCGTTCCTGCCCTCTCGTGGTTCAACCCCTTCGCCGTCAAACACTTCAGCGACTTCGTCGTCGGCCTTGCCGACATGCTTTTCATCTATTGGGGCTGGGACACCGCCGTCGCCTGTAACGAGGAGACCGCCGACGCCGAGACGACGCCGGGCAAGGCGGCGGTCATCTCGACGTTCGTCCTGCTGGGCATCTACGCCCTCGTCATCCTCGCCGTCGAGTCCTTCGCCGGGATCGGCTCCAGCGGCATCGGGCTCGGCAATACCGCCAACCAGAACGATGTGCTCTCGATCCTCGGTCCTGCCATCTTCGGGCATTCGACGCTGGCGTCGATCCTCGATCACCTGTTGCTGCTGATGGTGCTTTCGTCGGCAGCAGCGTCGACCCAGACCACCATCCTGCCGACGGCGCGGACCACCCTCTCGATGGCTGTCTACAAGGCGATCCCGAAGTCGTTCGCGAAGATGCACAAGCGCCACCTCACCCCCACGGTCTCGACCGTGGTGATGGGAGCGGTGTCCATCGTGCTCTACGCGGTCATGAACTACCTCTCCGCTGGGCAGGTCATCAAGGACTCGGTCGACTCGCTTGGCGTGATGATCGCCTTCTACTACGGGCTCACGGGATTCTCGTGCACGTGGTACTACCGCAAGAACCTCACGAGCAGCGTGCGGAACTTCTTCATGCAGGGCGTCTTGCCGACGGTCGGCGGCCTGATCCTGTTCTTCATCCTCGGCTGGGCTTTCTGGTACTACTGGCAGCCGGTGAACAGCTACACCCACTGGGGCATCTTCGGCCACCAGGTCGGAGGCGTGTTCATCCTCGACACCGGGATGCTGCTGCTCGGCATCATCTTGATGTTCACGATGCAGGCCTTCCGGCCGGCCTTCTTCCGGGGTGAGACGCTCAGCCGGGACTCAGCGACGCTCGTCACCGAGGAGTTCCTCGCGAAGCAGCCAGACGCGGAGTAGCTCGAAAAGGCGCACGCCCGTTTGGTTCTGTTCTCGGCGCGGAGGCGGTCAGCCGCTGCCGAGTGCAGCGGTCACCTCGCTTGCGATCGCGGCCGGTACCCGAAGGATTGTGACGGTGTCGGACCCCTGGCTGGTCGACAGATAGCCGATCACCTCGTCGTGGAAGACGACCGCCACCTCTTCGGCTCGGTGCTCGAGGAGCAGCGACCGCACGGCGCCGGCCGAGAAACCTGGTACGGACAAGATCAACGATGCGACGGGGGAGTGCGAGGTCGGCAGGAAATGTGCTCGCGTGGCGTCGTTGAGGCGGGCCACCACCGCCCCGAGTGGGGCACACATGCGAGCGCCCGACGCGGCGCTCCCGGACGCGTCGTATAGCGTGGGAGCCTCCGCCGGGCTGAGCGTCGACGACGAGGGTGGAGTGCAGCCCTTGAACTGCCGACCCTGGAGGATTCGCAGCTGAAAGGTCGGGGCCGCCATCGCGGGACGGCCCGCGCCGCCTGCGGGCTCCTGGGTGGTGGTTGAAGCCATCGCCGAGGTGCTCGATGCACCGGACAGATCCGAGCGGAAGCGCCAGACGGCAGCGCCACCGCCGGCGACGACGAGGACGGCAGCCGCCCAGCGGGCGACGACGAGCTGGCGTCGGGCCCGTCGGGCCGAGCCCGGGAGGTCCCGTATCGGCGAGACCTCGAGCGCCCGCTCGAGCTGCTGTTGGCGCGTGGCGGGGGAGACGGGCGCCACAGGCTGGCGGGCGATCTGTGCCGCGCGGGAGAGCGACCGGAGCCGGTCCCGGCAAGAGGAGCAAGCTTCGAGATGGCGCGCCGCGGCCGACACCTCGTCGGCGGCGAGCTCGGCATCGAGATGTGCCGACAGCGTCTCGTCGTCGAGGTGTGCGTTCGCGGCGCCGTTCTTCTGCGCTGGTGGGTGCTCGATCATGGCTCCTGTTCCCTTTGACGTTCGGCTGGGGAGGCGAAGTTCCCTTCTTCTGGCCGAGCTTCGCGGGAGGCGTCGGGAGCCGGCGGATCGACGGTCTGGTTCTCGTGATCGAGCAGGGACGCGATCGCGCGGCGGCCCCGGGCGATGCGCGAGCGCACGGTCCCGATCGGGATCGAGAGCACCTCGGCGATCTCCGCGTAGTCGAGGTCGAGCAGATCACGAAGGACAACGGCAGACCGCTGCTCCTCGGGCAGGTGCTGTAAAGCTTCATCGACGTCGAGCCGAGCGCTGACGGCGTCGCCGGGGTCGCCCCGAGCCCCCGCGGTCGCCGCCGGCGTCAGGCGTCCGTCCCTCGACCAGGCCGCGTCCTCGCCGTCGCCCGGCGTGGGAAGCGGCCGCCGGCGCCGGCGGCGAAGCTCGTCCAGGGCTGCGTTCGTGGCGACCCGGTACGCCCAGGTCGAGAACGCGGAGCGACCGTCGAAACTGGGCAATCCCCGCACAATCGCGATCATCGCTTCCTGGGTTGCGTCCTCCGCGTCTCCTTTGTTGGCGAGCATCCGCCAGCAGAGCGCGTGGAGCCGGTCGTAATGACGCCTCAGCAGGACCTCGACGGCTTCGCGGTTGCCTGCTCGCGATGCGGCGATGAGCACTGAGTCCGGGCTGTCGGGGTCGAGCGGCGCCACGCGTGGGATGCCCAACGCTACCGAGAGGTAATGGTGATCGGCGGAACCGAACCGAGCCGCCGGGCGTCGAAGCCAGTAGCCGAGGGAGACCGGATCGCCAGGAGCCGCTGCCAACCGAAGGCGGAAAGGGAGTTCAACATGGGCACCTATCGCAAACGCGTTGCCGTCGTGGCGCTCGTTCTCGTCGTCTTCGGACTCGGCGCGGTGCTTGTGGCCGGCGGACGGCACGGCTCGGGGGACTCAGCTTCTTCGGCGACGACGATCGTGGGCAGCCCCGGGGGCGGTGGGAGCGGTAGCCCCGCTACGTCGACGACATCGGTTGGATCCGCCAGAGGCGCATCGGCGACCGACCTCGGCAAGGTCGTCCCAGCGGCCGGCCCGGACATCATTCGCACCGGATCGATCGCTCTGTCAGTTCGGAAGGGGCATCTGCTCGAGGTGTTCGACGCGGTGACAAGCGACGCGGAGGGGGAGGGAGGCTTCGTCGCCGACTCCTCGACTGCATCGCAGAACCGCCAGGCGCCGTCGGCCAGCCTCGTCGTCAGGGTCCCGTCGGAACATTTCACCCAGCTCATGCTCGAGGTTTCAGCGTTCGGCAAGGTGCAGAGCCAACAGGTGCAGGGCCAGGATGTGACCGGCCAGCTGGTTAACCTGTTCGCGCGGATCACCAATCTGCAGGCGGAGGAGCAGGCGCTGCGCAAGCTGGTGCTGGCGGCCGGCTCGGTCCCGAACGTCCTGAGGGTACAGAACGAGCTCTTCACCGTTGAGTCGGAGATCGAGCAACTCTCCGCCCAGCAGGCCCTGCTGGACAATCAGACGGCGTACGCCACGTTGACCGTCAACTTGGTGGCGCCAGCCGTTCCTGTGGCGAAGAAGCCTCGCCCAGAGAACACCTTGACCCGCGGAGTCAAGCTCGGATGGCACAACCTGGCGGTTGCCGGTCGTGCGATCGTCCTTGGTGTGGGCTGGGCCTTCCCGTTGCTCATCGCGGCCGCGCTCGGGTGCCTCGTCTGGCGAATCAGGCGGCGCAGAGCTCTGACGACGCCATCACCTGCTGGTCCATGAGCGCCTGCCGGGCGGCGTTGAGCGCCTCCGACGAAACCGGCTAACGGGGCTCCCAGGCGTCCGGGCGTGCTACGAGCCGCGCGACCTGGTCGGGGAGCTTGCCGGACACGACGTCGGCAAGCGTGACCTCGTCGAGAACGTCCCGCAAGCAGGCTCGGACGGCGACCCACACCTTCTGCAGATGTTCCGCCGCCGCTTCGTAGCTGGCCGATTCGGGCCGCATGCCGCGTACCTCGGCGAGGGGCCCCTCGAGCCGGCGGAACACCTCACCGATGGTGATGTCGCTCGCGGGCCGCGCGAGCTGGTAACCACCTTCGTTGCCACGCTGGCTCGTGACAATCCCCACCCGGCGAAGGTCGTTCAGGATGGCGCGCAGGAAGCGAACCGGGAGTCCTTGCGCCTGGGCGAGCTCCTCTGCGGTGAGGGGCTCTCCTCCGCGCGCCGCCAGCGTGCAGAGCGCTCGCAGCGCGTACTCGATTCTGGCTGAGATGTGCATCCGCGCTTCCAGTCCGATTGGGGCCGCCGCCGTGACCGGAAGCCGATTATAGGTAGGGCTCGATTCGCCGGCCGGCCGAAGAGCGGGCGGAAGGTGTCAGGGCAGGAGCCACCCGCAGTTCTCGGACGAGATCACTCCTCGACAAGCAGATTCGAGTCGACGGCCTGCAGGTAGCTGCTCCACGCCGCACGAACCGCCTCACGATGGGCATCGAGCTCGCCGTCCACCGCTGCCCGGTAGGCCGCCCTTGCATTGTCCACGGACCGGAGGTAACCCTCCCGGGCGATGGACATGCTCTCGTTGTAGGTCTTGCGGATCTGAGCCGCCAACTCGTTGTAGGTCGCGCGTGCTTGGGCGACGATGTCTCGGCGCATCGTTGCGGGGGCGCTGGCCACCGCCTGCTTGTAGTCGCCCCAAGCCTCGTCGATCGCCTTGCCGTGGGCCTCCTCGGCAGCGCCCTGCGCTTCTTCGTACACCTCGCGCACCGGCTTGAGCGCCTCTTCGTAATCTTCCCAGGCGCCTTCGACGGCTTCGCGGTAGATCTCCCAGGCGTCATCGATGATGCCCAAGTAGTGGTTGCGTGCCTCCAGGTCCGACGCCCCGCTGTCGCCGTCTTTAGGCATCAGCCACCCTCCTCCCGAGCCAACCGCCGAGCAGTCGCCCGACGTCTTGTCGCTTCACGGAGGAGGCCCATTCACGCCGTTCCGTGCAGCTGTGTCTACGGCTCCCGTGGCAGCGGGACCCTCGCACCGAAGATGCTAGTGCGCCTCTCATGGTAGTCGGATGAATAGCCGTATGGCGCGACCAGTCTCGATCACGCCCTACGGGGCGCGCGACGGATGCGCTCAGAGTTCTCGAGGTGTCGTTCGCGGCCGGCGAGCAGCGCTTGCACCTCGAGCTTCGATGCGAGCGAGCGCTCAGGTGTCGCGTCGGCGAGGCGTGCGAGATTGCGATGGGTCGCCTCAATTGCCGCGAGATAGGGCGAGGGTGAGCGGGCTGAGCGGCGACCGCCGAAGGAGCGCTCGCGCGCCCATGAGCAACGCAGGTCGTCCATCGCCCGCGTGCATGCGACGTAGAGAAGCCTTCGTTCCTCCGCGAGCGCCTCGGCGCTGTGAGCGTGGGCGATCGGCACGAGACCGTCCTCGAGCCCGGTGACGAAGACGACGCGCCACTCCAGGCCCTTGGCCCGGTGGAACGTCACGAGCTCGACGGCGTCGCCGGCCTGGCGAGGGGGGTCGGAGCGCAGGCTCGCCTCGAGCCAGCCGACAAGTCCGCTCGGGTTCGGGTTCGAGTCGCTGCGGAGGTACTCGAGCGCGAGACGAGCGAGCTCGGAGAGGTCGTCGTCGATCGCTCCGGCTCCAAGCGGGTCGTCGGTGCCAGGGGCGTAGTCCCCGCCGAGCTCGTCCTGAGCCGGCCCCGCGGCCGCCACCGACCCCAGTGCCGTGAGCTCCTCGAGCCACGCCCGAAGACCGGGCGGCCCGGAGCGGGTTGACAGGCGATCCAGGGCTCCTCGCACGGTCGGCCGGGCGAGGAAGGCGCGGCCGCCCCCGCTGCGAAAGGGGATGCCGGCGGAATCGAGCTCGCGCTCGAAGAGCACGAGCTGGGCATTTGTGCGGGCAAGCACGGCGATGCTCGACCACGAGGCTCCCGGGCTCCTTGCCCGCCTGAGCGCCGCAACCACGCCATATGCCTCGTCCGCATCGGTCTCGTAGGCCACGATGGCCTGCGGTCGCTCGCCGGAGCGGGGCCGCGCGGAGACCAGAGCTGAGGCAGGTGCCTTCCCGTCCACCGGCTCCCGGGGCTCGCGGGCGTTCGTGTCGGGCACTTGAGTCGCATGACCATTCAGGATCGCTGAGGCAACGGCGAGCACGGCATCGGTCGATCGGTAGTTCATCGCCAGGCGGATGACGCGGGCCCCCGGGTGCTGGAGGGGGAAGTCGACGAGCGCCCGCGGATCGCTGCCGTTCCAGTTGTAGATGGCCTGGTCGGGATCGCCGACGACGCAGAGATCGGCACTGTCCCCAAGCCAGGCGTCGAGCAGCCGCACCTGAGCGGGGTTCACGTCTTGGTACTCGTCCACGAAGAGGTGGCGGAACCGCCACCGGGCGGAGGCGGCGAATTCCGCGTCATTGTCGAGCTCCGTCGCGCAGCGAAGAAGGAGATCGTCGAAGTCGAGCACTCCCCGGCGCTGCTTCTCGCGCTCGTAGCGGGCCCAGACCTCGGTGACGAGTGCCGGTTCACATTGGCTGCGTCGTCCGGACGCGGACACCGCGCGGGCGTAACCGCGGGTGGTGAGGCACCGCGCCCGCGCCCACTCGATCTCGAAGGCGAGGTCAGCGAGCAGCGTGCGGTGGTGTGCGGCCTCAGGACCTGCCGCCGCGGCGAGAAGTCGAGCCTTGGAGGCGACGACGATCGGCGCAGTCCGCCCTCGCTCGGCGGCCAGGCGTCGCAGCTCACCGAGCGCGATCGCATGGAAGGTCCCCGCCGTGGCCGCCTCGGCGAGACCGAGGCTCGACAGGCGACCCCGAAGCTCCGAGGCCGCCTTGCGGGTAAAGGTCAGCGCGAGCACGTACGGCGCCGACGCCGTGTCATGGGCGACCCGCCACGCAATGCGGCGTGTGAGCACCCGGGTCTTGCCCGAGCCGGCTGCCGCCAGCACGCACAGGGGCGTTGCCTCGGTGGTGATCGCGTCTCGTTGCTCCGCGTCGCATCCGGCCAGCAGGCGTCCCGCCATGTCGCTCGACCGGGTCGCGCTGGACGCCATGTCAAGACCGTACCTCTCGGGTGTCTCGCCCGGCCGGGGCCGTCGCGTCCCGCCTGGCTGGGTAGACGACGAGTGGGTCAGCTGCGGTGCGGGGAGGACGGATTAGGTTTCTTGCGATGCTCACGTCGTTCGCCGGGGCGACCCTTTTCGGTGAGTCGTACGGCGCCGGCACTCCGTGGGTCCTGGCGCTGCACGGCTGGCGTCGGGATCACCAGGACTTCGATGCTGTTCTCGCGTTGCCCGGCATCGATGCGGTCGCGCTCGACCTGCCTGGTTTCGGGAGTGCTCCGGCGCCTGACGACGTCTGGGGGACGCCGGAGTACGCCGGAGCGGTCGCCGCGATCCTGGACGAGATGGCGGCGCAGGTCGTCGTGCTCGGGCACTCCTTCGGGGGCCGCGTCGCCGTGCATCTTGCCGCGAACCGCCCCGAGCGGGTTGCGGGCCTGGTGTTGAGCGGAGTGCCCTTCCACCGCCGCTTCGGTGCCCGGTCGAAGCCGCCCCTGCGACTCAGGATGGCCCGCACGATGGCAGCACACGGAATGGTCGGCCAGGACCGGCTCGAGGAGCTCCGGCAACGGTACGGCTCCGACGACTACCGGGCGGCGTCCGGCGTCATGCGGGACATTCTCGTGCGAACGCTCGCCGAGGACTACGACGACGCCATCGCGGCGGTGCGGTGCCCGGTCGAGCTCGTCTGGGGCGACAACGACACCGCGGCCCCTCTGGCGGTGGCCCAACAGGTGCAACGGGAACTGTCCGATGCGCGTCTCGTGGTCTGTGACGGCGCCGGCCACCTCACGCCTCTCACGGTGCCGGACGAGCTCCGGGCAGCACTCGGACGACTGAAGCCGTGATCCACGCGATGCCGTCCGAAGGCGTACGTACCTGGTGACCGCGCTCGACGCCGTCGCGCTCGGCGCAGCCGTCCTCTCGATCGTCTGCGCTGATCTGCGGTGGCTTCGGGTCGCCCAACGCGAGCACTACCTGGCTGGCGCGGCGGCACGTTTCGGATGGCGTTGGTGGGGAGGCACTCCGAGCAACGCCGCCCTCGCCCTCGTGGCGGTGCTCGCGACGGGGCTCGCCGCGGTGACGGCCCCGGCCGCGCTCGCAACTGCCGTGATCGTCGCGCTCGGTCCGCTCGGCCTGCGCCTTCGCGGTCGCACCTCGCGCCTTGCATGGACGCGTCGGGCGGCTCTGGTCGGGCTGCTCACCGCAGCGCTCGAAGGTCTCGGCATCGCTGTGGGTGCTCTGTACGGAGGCTTGCGCGATGCCGTGCTCGCGGCGGCCTGCGCTGCGATCGCCGTTCCTCTTCTCGTCGACTTGGCGCTCATCGTCCTCGCTCCGGTCGAGAGTCTCCTCGCGGAGCGTTATGTGCGGCGCGCATCGGCCGTCTTAGGTCGCGTCCGGCCACTCGTCGTCGGCATCACCGGGTCGTACGGGAAGACGACCACGAAGGGCTACGTAGCCCACCTCGTCGCAGGCGAGCGCAGCGTCGTCGCGAGTCCCCGCAGTTTCAACAATCGGGCGGGACTCGCCCGCACCGTCAATGATCATCTCGCTGCGGGGACCGAGGTGCTCCTCGCCGAGATGGGCGCCTACGGCCCGGGTGAGATCACGGCGCTCTGCAGGTGGCTCCACCCCGAGCTCGTCGTCATCACGGCGATCGGTCCGTCTCACCTGGAGCGCTTCGGCTCCCTCGACCGCACGCTCGCGGCGAAGGCAGAGATCACACGTGGAGCCCGCGTGGCTGTGCTCAACGTCGACGACGGCCGCCTCGACGGTCTCGCGCAGCGCATCGGCGCGACCCAGAAGGTTCTCCGCGCCTCGGGGTCCGAGGCGGGAGCGGATGTTGCGGTGCTGAGGCACGTGGACGGCCTCGAGCTCCGACTCGGCGGATCGCCGGTGGGGGTCGCCAAACTCGCTCCCGGTTCGCGGTCTCCGATCCGCTCGAACGCGGCGTGCGCCGTTGCGGTCGCACTCGAGCTCGGGATCTCGCCCGAGGCGGTGCTTGACCGCCTCTCGGACCTGCCCGGCGCGGCGAATCGTTTGCAACGCTACGAGGCGGGCGCGGGGTACCTCGTTCTCGACGACACGTTCAACGCAAACCCGGCCGGCACCCGACTTGCCCTCGGCGAACTCGCAGGTGAGGTCGCCGCCGGCCGGCGAGTGCTCGTCACTCCCGGAATGGTGGAGCTCGGCAGAACCCAGCACGGCGAGAATGCGGACTTCGCCGAAAGCGCAGCCAGTGTGGTGACCGACCTTGTCATCGTGGGCCGGACGAACCGGACCGCCCTCCTCGAAGGCGCTACCCGTGCGGTGCGACCTCCACAGGTGCGGGTCGTCAGCACGCGGGAGGAGGCGGTCGCGTGGGCGCGCGACAACCTCGGAGCAGGCGATGCGGTGTTGTTCGAGAACGATCTTCCGGATCATTTCCCTTAAGGTGGGGCACGATGAGGAGCAGTGCGCTCGCCCACTGGGCCTTTGACGACCGGGGTACGATCGGCCTCCCTGGAGCAGCAAACCTGCGAGCCGCGGCCGTCCCGTCGCGGGTGGCGGTGCTCTACGGCGGACCGTCGCCTGAGCACGACGTCTCGATCCTCACGGGCTTGCAGGCCGTCCAGGGCGTTGCCCGGGCGTCGGGTATCGGCCGCGTGCACTCGCTGTACTGGTCGAAGTCGGGCGACTTCTACGAGATTCAGGTTTCCACCGAAGCCGGGGCGTTTCTCGATGGTGTTCCGGGCAACGCTGCAGCTCTTCGGCTGATCAGCGGTGCAGGCGGAGGCTTCGTCAAGCCCGGGAGCGGGTTCCGTGCGAAGGAGGAACGGCTCGACCTCGACGCGGTGCTCGTCTGCTGTCACGGCGGACCAGGCGAGGACGGGACCCTGCAGGGCGCCCTGGACCTCGCCGGCGTCGCCTATGCCGGCCCGACGGCGATGGGAGCGGCGCTCGGCATGGACAAGCTCGCCTTCGGCGCGCTCATGGGCCACGCAGGATTGCCGGCCTTGCCACGCGTCGAGTTGAACGAGCGGAGCCAGGAGCCCGGGTTCGCGCCGCCGTTCATCGTGAAGCCGCGCTTTGGCGGCTCTTCCATCGGCGTCGAGGTCGTCGCGGACTTCGCCACGGCTCGCGCACGTCTGAGGGCCAACACCCACCTCCGTCGGGGCGCAGTGCTCGAGCCGTACCATGAGGAGATGTTCGACCTCCAAGTCGGCGCCCGAACCTGGCCTGAGCTGCAGCTTTCGGCGGTCGAGCGGCCGCTGCGGACCCGCAGCGGCGGTGAGATCCTCGGCTACCTGGACAAGTACGTCGGATCGGAGGGGATGACGTCGGCTCCCCGTGAACTGCCCGCCAAGATCGAGCCCGACATCGAGCAGCGCATCCGGGTGCTGGCAACCGATGTCGCCTCGCTCGTCGCGCTCCGCGGCGTCTCGCGGCTCGATTTCCTCTCCGATGGCGAGGACGTCTTCGTGAACGAGATCAACACGATCCCGGGCTCCCTGGCTCGCTACCTGTGGATCGAGCCGCGGCTACCCTTCGACTTGCTCATGGTCGATCTGTTGACCGAAGCGGTCGAACGGCCGGCCGCCGCTTATTCCGCCGCCGGCGCCGACGGATCGGTGCTACGCGCCGCGGGGTCCATCGCGGGCAAGCTCGGTTGAGCTGCGCTGGCGCACCGGGGCAGGTGCGATGACGTTCCCGACGAGGTTGTTGGCTCCCGGAGAGGAGGTCTACCTCGACTCGAGGCCCCACTGGTCCCTGCTCTTCTGGCCATCGGTCGTGACCGTCCTCGTCCTTGCCGGCTGCGTCGCTGTGGTCGTCCTGTGGTCGAGCGCACCGGTCTGGATGGCCTGGGTGCTACTCGGGTTCGGCCTGGCAGCACTGGCGAACCTCCTCGCCCGCTATGTCAGCTGGCGTACGAAGTCGTTCGTCGTCACCTCTCAGCGGATCGTCTACCGGACCGGGATCGTCCGGAGAACCGGACGCGAGATACCGATCGGGCGCGTGCAGGACGTGACCTACCACCAGACCGTCGTTGAGCGAATCGTGAGGGCAGGGAGCCTCACGGTCGAGTCTGCGGGTCGCCAGGGCCAGGATCCGTTTCCTGACATCCGACGTCCGGACGAGGTGCAGTCCCTCATCAACCGCGTGGTCGGCCAGGCGACCGGCGGCTACGCAGTCGCGCAAGGTTCCGGCTCCCCACCCCCGCCCGCGTCGCCCGCAAACGCCGCGCCCGCGCCCGCCTCGGCGACACCGGTTGCCGCGATTCCCTTTCCCACCTCGCCGGCACCCGCCGCCGCCTCGTTCCCGGCCCCGCCCCCGATGGCGCCGAACCCGTTCCCCGCGACGCCGCCGATCACCGATCCGACGCCGCGTGTCGCGCCTGCGGCCACGCAACAGGCGCCCGCGCCCCGCCAGGCGACGATCGCCCAGCAGCTCGGGGAACTCGCCGACCTGCACAAGCACGGCGTCATCACCGATGCCGAATACGAGCACAAGCGCCAGGAGCTCCTGGACCGGCTTTGAGGACGGCCGGTGCGCGGTCAGATGCGCCACCGGCTCCGATGCGTTCGCCGCCCCGATGTGCCGGCCACGCCTTCACTTGACCAGAGCCGGCGGGCCGGGGAACCTGTCGCAATGGCCATTGCGCACGTGAACGGGATCGACCTTTGCTATGAGACCTCAGGCGATGCGTCCGGATCGCCGCTGCTGCTCATCGCCGGGCTCGACATGCAGCTCATCGGCTGGCCGGCGGAGTATTGCGATCGCCTTGGCGCGGCCGGGCACCTGGTCATCCGCTACGACAATCGGGACATCGGGCTGTCGACCCACTTCAGCGAGCACGGCCAGCCCGATCTGGCAGGACTGCTGGAGGGTCGTCAGCCCGAGATGGCCTACACGCTCGCCGACATGGCCGACGACGGCGCCGGCCTCCTCGAGCATCTCGGCATCGAGGCGGCTCATGCGGTCGGCATCTCGATGGGGGGCATGATCGCCCAGACGCTCGCCATCAACCACCCGGGGCGCCTCCTCAGCCTGTGCTCGATCATGTCGAATACCGGCGATCGCACTGTCGGCCAGCCGACCGCGGAAGCGGTGACGGCCCTTCTGCAGCCGCCGCCGAAGGACCGGGAGGAGGCGATCGACTTCGCGATCAGGATTTGGGAGATCATCGGCAGCCCGGCCTACCCCTTTGATGCCAAGTCCGAGCGCGAGCGGGTCGGCGACGCCTACGACCGGTGCCACGATCCGGATGGAGTCGCACGCCAGGCGGCCGCCATCCTCGCCGGTGGCGATCGGACCGAGGCACTGGGCTCCGTCGGTGTACCCACACTCGTGATCCACGGCGACAGCGATACCCTCATTGACGTCAGCGGTGGCGAGGCGACGGCCCGGGCGATTCCCGGCGCCCAGCTGCTCATCATCGAGGGAATGGGCCACGACCTGCCGTCTCAGCTCGACGACCGGCTGTTGGGGGCGATCCTGGCGAACGTCTCGACAGCCGACGGCGCGACTCGAGGGGCCGGAACCGCGTCGTGAGTGGTCCGCTCGAGGGCCTGCGCGTCGTCGAGCTGGCCGGCATCGGCCCCTGCCCGTTCGCGGCCATGGTGCTGGCGGACCTCGGCGCCGACGTGCTCCGCGTCGAGCGTGCCTCGGCCGTTGCCGACACTCCTCCGGCGGGCCCCTCGCCGGACCTGTTGGAGCGCGGCAAACGTTCGATCGGCGTCGACCTCAAGGACGGCCGCGGCGTGGCGTTGGTTCTGGATCTCGCGCAACGGGCAGACGTCCTGCTCGAGGGGTTCCGACCAGGGGTCGTGGAGCGTCTCGGTGTCGGACCCGACGCGTGCCGGGCACGAAACGCCCGCCTCGTCTACGGCCGGATGACCGGTTGGGGACAGTCCGGTCCGCTGGCGGTGTCGGCCGGCCACGACATCGACTACATCGCCGTCGCCGGCGCGCTCGCCCCGATCGGCAGGGCCGGGGATCGGCCCGTCCCTCCACTGAACCTCATCGGTGACTTCGGCGGAGGCGGCCTGTTGCTTGCCCTCGGGGTCGTGTCGGCCGTGCTCGCCGCGCAGCGCACCGGAGAGGGCCAAGTCGTCGATGCGGCGATGGTCGACGGCGCCGCGTTGCTCACGACGATGATCTGGGGCTTTCGGGCGCTCGGCCTGTGGACCGACGCGCGGGGCACGAACCTGCTCGACACCGGCGCTCCGTTCTACGAGGTCTACGAGTGCGCGGACGGACAGCACGTCGCAGTCGGGGCGCTCGAGCCCAATTTCTACGCGGCCTTGCTCGAGGTCATGGGGCTGAGTGCCGAGGAGCTGCCACCGCAGATGGACCGCGGGCGGTGGCCGGCGACCAAGCAGCGTTTCGCCGAGGTGTTCAAGACTAAGGCCCGCGACGAGTGGGTCGCCCGAGCCAACGGTACCGACGCTTGCGTGGCGCCGGTGCTCGCCATGAGCGAGGTCTCCCAGGATCCTCACAACAAGGCCCGTGGCACGTTCCTGGACATCGGAGGGGTGCTCCAGCCTGGTCCGGCGCCGCGTTTCGACGGGACGCCGGCCGCAGTGCCGAATGCCCCGGTCTGGCCGGGCGAACGTGGCGCAGAGGCGCTCGAGGAGTGGGGATTCCCGGACTCGGAGACGGCGGCTCTTCGCGAGGAGGGCGTGCTTCGGATGTTCTGAACCCGCATTGGTAGGCTTCGTGGGTGGCCGAGCGCTTTTGGATCACGACGCTCGGCTGCCCGAAGAACGACGTCGACTCGCAGAAGCTGATCGGTCGCCTGGATGCTGGCGGGTACGAGCGGGCGCAGGATCCGGGCGAGGCCGATCTGATCGTCGTGAACACGTGCGCGTTCATCGAGGCTGCCCGTGAGGAGTCGATCGAGACCATCCTCGAGCTCGACGGGCTGCGAGGAGCGGGATCTCGACTCGTCGTGACCGGGTGCCTCGCCGAGCGCTCCGGCGAGGAGCTTGCGGCCGCGATCGGCGAGATCGATCTGGTGGCGGGCTTCGGCGTGCCCGTCGAGATGAAGACGACCCGGCGCGTCGTCCGTGCCGCCGGGCACGCCTCGCCCCTTGACGCCTCCACGAACAGCTTCGACTTGCTGGAGCTCCCGCGCCCGTCCGCGAGCGCACCCTGGGCCTACGTCAAGGTGGCCGAGGGCTGCGACCGGCGGTGCGGGTTCTGCGCGATCCCTTCGTTCCGGGGCAAGCAGCGTTCAAGGCCCATGGCGTCGATCCTGGCCGAGATCGAGAGCCTCAAGGCACGCGAGATCGTCCTCGTGGCACAGGACCTTGCATCGTACGGCCACGATCGGGCCACGGGCCCCAGCGGCCGTCTGCCCACGGTCCCCGGCATCGTCGAGCTCGTCGAGGCGGCCGCGCAGCGTGTCGAGCGGGTCCGTCTGCTCTACCTCTATCCGTCCTCTCTCAACGATCATCTCGTCGAGGCCGTCCTCGCCACCGGCGTGCCCTATTTCGACCTCTCCTTGCAGCACGCCTCCGGGCGGCTGTTGCGCAAGATGCGCCGCTACGGGAATGCCGGGCGTTTCCTCGAGAGGATCGGGCGAATTCGCGAGCTCGAGCCCGGTGCCGCCTTCCGCTCGTCGTTCATCCTCGGCTACCCGGGAGAGACCGAGGAGGACCACGACGAATTGCTGCGGTTCCTCGAGGAGGCGGAGCTCGACTGGGCGGGCTTCTTCACGTTCTCGCGCGAGGAAGGGACGCTCGCCGCCGGACTGGGCGAGCAGGTCCCGGCCCCCCTCGCCCTCGACCGCCTGACGGAATGCTCCGAGCTGCAGGAGGCGGTGACGGCGCGGCGACGCCGGGAGCTCGTCGGCACGACGTGCGACGTGCTCGTCGACCGGCCCGGCCGTGCCCGCTCCTACCGGGAAGCGCCGGAGATCGACGGCGTCGTGCACGTCCCCGCCTCGCTTCCCGTTGCCTGGCTCGGTCAGGTGCGCGTCGTTGGCGCAACCGGGCCCGACCTCGAGGCGGTGCCCGATCCAGCGTTCGAGCTCGAAGCATCCGATCTCGTCGGTGGCGTGCGGCGGTGAAGCTTCGCGAAAAGAGCTTCGGGCCGTCCGCGCTGGTCACGCCCGCCAACGCGCTCACGTTCGCCAGACTGCTTGCGTCGCCGATCATGATCGCGCTCGTGATCGCGATCGGTCCCTCGAGTTGGCTGCTCGTCTGCCTGTGGTTCGTCTGCTCGTCCTCCGACGGCTTCGACGGCGTCCTCGCGCGGCGCCACGGCCCGACGCGCTCGGGAGCCTTCCTCGACCCGCTCGCCGACAAGTTCCTCGTCCTCGGTGTTCTGGCGGCGCTGGCGGGCATCGGCGAGATCGGCTGGCTGCCCGTGATCCTGATCGCGGTTCGTGAGGTATCGATGAGCGTGTTTCGGGGCTATGCGGGGAGCCGCGGCGTGTCCGTTCCGGCACGAACCTCTGCGAAGGTGAAGACCTGGCTGCAGGATCTCGTGATCGGGATTGCCTTCCTGCCGCCGGTCGGCCTGCATCACGCGAGAGTCGTCACCTGGGCGCTCTGGTTTGTCGTCGCCGTCACCCTCTGGACCGGCCTCGAGTACCTGCGCGACTCCCGCAAGCTGCTCGCGAGCGGCCACCCGACGACTCGCGATGGCCTCGGCCATCACGCAGCCTGACGAGCACCGGGGCGACTAGGACCGTGCGCGCGGAGGTGGTCGCCGTCGGGACGGAGCTCCTGCTCGGCCAAATCGTCGACACGAACTCGGCCTGGATCGGAGAGCAGCTCGCGCTGTCGGGAATCGACTGCAACTTCCAGACCAAGGTGGGCGACAACATCGGGCGCATCGCCTCGGCGCTGCGCGCCGCACTCGCGAGAAACGAGGCCGTCGTGATCTGCGGCGGTCTCGGGCCCACTCAGGACGATCTCACCCGGGAAGCGATCGCGCTCGTGATGAACGTGACCCTTCGCCGGGACGACGCCGTCCTGCAGGCGATAAGGGACCGTTTTGCTTCGCGGCGGCCGGGCTGGACGATCCCAGCCAACAACGAGCGCCAGGCGGACGTGCCCGAAGGTGCAACGGTGATCCCGCAGACGATGGGCACCGCTCCCGGCCTCATCTGCCCGGTGGGGAACAAGGTCATGTACGCCGTGCCCGGAGTGCCCTACGAGCTGTACGACATGTTGGAACGGGCGGTGCTGCCCGACCTGCGAAGTCGGTCGGGCGCCGCCTCGGTCATCCGCAGCCGGACGCTCCGGACCTGGGGCACGACCGAGTCCGGGCTCGCCGAGCTCGTCGCGGGCCGCGTCGAGGCGCTGGAAGAGGGCGGCATCGGCGTTCCGACCATTGCCTTCCTGGCAAGCGGTATCGAGGGAATAAAGCTCCGGCTCACGGTCAAGGCGGCCGACGACGCCACAGCTACCGACGCCCTCGACGCCGAGGAGGCGCAGCTCCGGGCGATCCTCGGCGAGTCGGTGTTCGGCGTCGACGAGGACACGATGGAGACCGCGGTGGGCCGGCTCCTCCTCGAGCGCGGTTGGGATCTCGGGGTCGCCGAATCGCTCACCGGCGGTCTCGTCGCCGCGCGGGTCGTCGCCGTGCCGGGTGCCAGCGAATGGTTCCGAGGCGCCGTGGTCGCGTATGACAGCGCCGTCAAGCGGTCGTTGCTCGGGGTTGGCGACGGGCCGGTCGTGACCGCTGAGGCAGCGGCGGCCATGGCCGAGGGTGCCCGGCGGGTCCTCGGCGCCGACGTGGGGCTGGCGACCACCGGCGTGGCCGGACCGAGCGAGCAGGAGGGTCGACCCGTCGGTACGGTCGTGGTCGGGCTCGCCTTGCCCGGCGCCGAGCCTGAAGGCGTCGAGCTTCGAATGCCGGGCGACCGTGAGCGTGTCCGGCAGCTGGCGACGATCTCGGCCCTGGACGTCCTCCGGCGCCGGCTCTCCACGCTCCTCAGTCTGGCTAAGACGCCGGAAGGCCGGACACCGTAAGACCTTTCTCCGGCTCGGGCCTCTTTCGAGCGCGATCGAGGGCGGTATTCCACCAACGAACATACGTTTGGAACTACACTCGTGTCATGAGCTTGCAGCAGCGCAACCCGGCAGGAGTGACACACCCGTTTCGTAGGTTGCGGCCTACCGGCATGACGCCGGCAGGCCGGGACGAGTCAGCACCGCAGCAAGGAGATCCGGTCCGGGAAGTGAACCGACGGCAAGAAGGACGAGAGGAGAAAGGACCGGCGATGGAGCGGGACAAGGCACTCGAAGCGGCGCTCGGCCAGATCGAGAAGCAATTCGGAAAGGGCTCGGTCATGCGTATGGGCGAGCACACCGGTATGGGGATCGAAGTGATCTCGACCGGCGCGATGGCCCTCGACCTCGCGCTCGGGATCGGTGGCCTCCCGAGAGGTCGCATCATCGAAGTCTTCGGGCCCGAGTCCTCGGGAAAGTCGACCCTCGGCCTGCACGTCGTTGCGGAAGCCCAGCGTAATGGTGGGATTTGCGCGTACATCGACGCCGAGCACGCGCTCGACCCCGTCTATGCAAAGGCAATCGGCGTCGACATCGACGAATTGCTGATCTCCCAGCCCGACACGGGCGAGCAAGGGCTCGAGATCGCCGACATGCTGATCCGCTCCGGTGCGATGGACGTGATCGTCATCGACTCGGTGGCCGCGCTCACGCCGCGCGCTGAGCTCGAGGGTGACATGGGCGATACCCACGTCGGCCTGCAGGCTCGCTTGATGTCCCAGGCGCTCCGCAAGCTCACCGGCACGCTCAGCAAGTCGTCCACGATCGCGCTCTTCATCAACCAGTTGAGGGAGAAGGTCGGGGTGATCTACGGATCACCTGAGGTCACTCCCGGCGGGCGCGCCCTCAAGTTCTATGCGTCGGTCCGCCTCGACATCCGCCGAGTGGAGTCCATCAAGGACGGGGCCGAGGTCATCGGCAACCGCACGAGGGTGAAGGTCGTGAAGAACAAGTGCGCCCCGCCCTTCCGCATGGCCGAGTTCGACATCGTCTACGGCAAGGGCATCAGCCGGGAGGGCTCGGTGCTCGACGTGGCCGTCGATCTGGGTATCGCAAAGAAGTCCGGTGCCTGGTACACCTATGAAGGCGAGCAGCTCGGCCAAGGGCGTGAGAACGCCAAACAGTTCCTGCGGGAGAGCCCCGAGCTCATGGTCGAGCTCGACCAGCGGATTCGCGTCGTCGTCGCCGAGAAGGCCGGCCTTGCGGTCGAGAAGCCGATCGGAGCCGGCGAGTTGATCGACGAGGACGCTCCCATCTCACTCGACTGAGGATCTTGCCTGGCAGGCACGCCCCGCCCCTTCGCGCAGGGGGGCGGGGCGCCTGCACGGCTCTCAGTTGGCGATCGAAGTGTGTTTGAACTCGTTGAACTCGACGTGATGCACAAGCAGGTCGAGGATGCGCTCGATGGTCGCTGTCGCCGTCGCGGCGTCATCGCCCGGGCGCGTCATGATCCGGACGAAGGCTGCTTCGTCGCCGGCGATGAACGTCGGTACTCCGAAGACGTCGTAGTCGGCGACCGCAGCCTCGTGCGACTTGCGGTACTCGTCGAGCGGCCAGCCGCTCGTGATCTCGTCGAAGACTCGACTCGGGTCGACGTCCTCCCGCTCGAGCACGGCGGCCAGCGCCGCCTCGTCGCGCAGATCGCCGCCTTCGTCGTGACGCAAAGCGAACAACCCCAGGTGTACCCGAAGGAACCGCTCGGGGAACCGGTCGCGGACAACAATCCCGACCTGGCCCGCGAGCAGGCCCTTCTGCTGCTCCGGGTCCTGCCAGACGGGCTCACCCCCCTCTTCCACGTGAGATTGGCTGAGGGAGAAGGGGAGGAACTGCACCTCGTAGGGGGCGCCCGCTTCGAGAGCGACGACGAGATGCTCATGGGCGTTGCGGGCGAAGGGACACCGGTAGTCCCAGGTGACGGAAAACGAAGAGGGGGTCATGGCTGTTGAAACGTCGCGAAGCGGTGGCGGATTCCCGACTTCGGCTGGAGGGGGAAGCGCCGTCATCCCTCACCGCTACCATCCTGCGATGCCAGAGGTTCGCCAGCTGCGTTCCGCGGACGTGCCGGCTGCTGCCGCAGCGCTCGTGCGAGCTTTCTACGAGGACCCCGTGCTCTCGTACATGTTCCCGGACCCGCGGACTCGGGGGCGGGCGTTGCGCCGTTTCTTCAACTTTCAGCTTCGACGGACCTACGCGTCGCGAGGCGTCGCCTACACGACCGACGAGTGCCGGTCGACCGCGATGTGGATGCCACCGAGATCCGCCCCGCCGAGCGCGGGTGACGTGTTCGCGCAGCTGCCCCTGCTGTTTGTCCTCGGGCGGCGGGCGGGTGCAGCGCTCCGCCTCGTCCAGCTCGTCGAGTCCCGCCACCCGCAGACGCCGCACTACTACCTGGGAGGGCTCGGCACCGATCCTCCCTGGCAGGGAAAGGGCCTCGGCTCAGCCGTGCTCGGCCCGGTGCTCGAAAACTGCGACCGGGAAGGTGTGCCGGCCTATCTCGAGTCCTCGAGGGAGAGCAACGTCCCGTTCTACCGACGGCACGGGTTCGAGGTCACCGACGAGGTGAGCATGCCGGACAGCTCCGTCCGGCTGTGGCTCATGTGGCGCGAGCCGCGCCCGCCGCCTCCAAGCCCGGCTGGCGCCTGACCGCGCGGTCAGAGGACGCTCGGGCGCACCCCCTCCGGTGGCACGGCGGTCAACCCGTCAGGAATCCTCGACGGGTCGAAGACGATGTCGGTCAACAGGTCGAGTACCGCACGCGCCGGCGCCGACGGAAGGCCGGTAGCCCGCTGGACGACGCCGATGAGCCGGCGGGGGATACCGGCGACCTTCACGAGCGCCCAGCGGTCGAGCAGATAGCTCGGCACCGCGGTAGCAGGCAGGATGGCGGGCCCCCAGCCCTCGAAGGTGAGGGTCGCGATGAGGCGGGCTCCGTCGACCTCGGCCCGTGCGACGAGCGTGGTTCCGGTCGAGGCGACCGCGGCGTCGAGCTCGGCTCGAAACGCGGTGCCCGTGAGCGGGAGAAGGAGAGGTATCCCCTCGAGCGCACCGAGGCCGATCTCGCGCTCGGACGCGAGCGGATGGTCGATGGGAACGACCAGCACGAGGTCCTCCTCGAACAGGGGGGTGACCGAGAGGTCGGCTCCCGTCGTCGGAAGATTGAGCACGGCGAGATCGACCTGCCCCGTTGCGATCTGGGCATCGAGCCTCGTGGTCGTCGACTCGACGAAGACGAGGCGGAGCTGAGGGTAGCGCTGAGGGGCGAGGCTCATGAGCTGGGGTACGAGCCATCGCGCCGTCGTGCCGATGATCCCGATTCGAACCGTTCCGGCGACGTCGTGGGTGAGGGCGACGACGTCCGACAGCATCGCGTCGAGCTCCGCCTGCACTCGCCGCGCCCGGGCGACGACGAGCTCTCCTGCCTCGGTCAAGCGGGCGTTTGCCCGATCGACCAACTCGCAGCCGAGCTCGCGCTCGAGCTTCTTCACGTGGGCCGAAATGTTCGACTGCACCGTCTGGAGCGCCTCGGCGGCAGCCGAGAACGAGCCGTGATCGGCGATCCCCACGAGTGCGCTGAGTTGGCGGAGGTCCATCGCAACAAACGATATCGTCTATCGATAAGAACTGTTTGACTGATGCTGTGAAATCCTGCACTATGTAGACCAGACCTCAGGAGCAACGGAATCCCCCCTCCGGCAACTGGAGAGTCTTGAGAAGGGGCCGGTATCCCCCCACCGGTCCCTTCTCCGCGTTCGGCCACGTGCCGGCGCCGCGCTCTTTCCTCGTCAAGCTGATTCCCGACCCACATTTCGCCGGCCCTGATGGCCTTCCCGTATCGCCTAACGTCGGCGACATGGCCCGCGTCGCGGCAATCTTCGACCTTGATCGGACCGTGCTGCGCGGGCCGAGCGGACCGGCGATCAACGACGCCCTCGTCGAGTTCGGGCTCCGGGGCGGGAAGATCTTCGGTGAGGCGGCGCTGTACCGGACCTACGAGCTGTTCGGCGAGAACCCGTTCGGGATCGCCCTCGCCCGCGCCGCCGCGTTCGGCGTGAGGGGCTGGTCGGTCGACCGGATGCAAGCTGCCGGCCGGCGCGTCGCGGAGCTGCTCGCGCCGCAGGTGGGCTCCTATGTGCCGTCGCTGTTGGCAGATCACCGTCGTGCCGGCCACGTGCTCGTGCTCGCCACGACGACGCCAGACGTCCTCATCCGGCCGCTCGCGCGCCAGCTGGGCTTCGACGAGGTGATCGGCACGCGGTACGCGTGGCGCGACGGCGCCTACACCGGAGCGCTCGATGGGGGCTTCGTCTGGGGCCCGGGCAAGCTCGCAGCGGTCCGCCGCTGGGCCGCGAGTGAGAGCGTCGAGCTCAGGGGAAGCTTCGCCTACTCCGACAGCGTCTACGACCTGCCGCTTCTGTCGGCTGTCGGCAATCCCGCCGCTACCAACCCGGATTCGGCATTGCACGCTGTCGCACTGGTCCGACGTTGGCCAATCATGCATCTCGACTCGCCACCCGGAGTCGTGACGCTCTGGGGGGCCGAAGCCTTCGACCTCGCAAAGCGGGCGATCCGGCCCGAGCTCTTTCCTTATGCCCGGTTCGATATCGACGGGATCGAGCGAATCCCCGACGCCGGCCCATTCCTGCTCGTCTCGAACCACCGCAGCTACTTCGATGTCGCAGCTCTCGCCCTGGTCGTGGCGCGAAAGGGCCGGCGCACCCGGTTCCTCGCCAAGAAGGAGCTCTTCGACGCGCCGGTCGTCGGCCAGATCGCCCGCGCGCTCGGCGGCATCTCCGTCGAGCGGCAGGGCACGGCGGCGGACGCGCTCGCCGCAGCGCAACGGGTGCTCGCCGCCGGCGAAGGACTCGTCATCCTGCCGCAGGGCACGATTCCACGGGGCCGGGCGTTCTATGACCCGGTGCTGCGGGGCAAGACGGGCGCGGCGCGCCTCGCGGCCCGTAGCGGCGCCCCGGTCATTCCCGTCGCACTCTGGAACACCGAAGCCGTCTGGACGCGTTCGTCCAAGCTGCCGAACGTGACCCGGGTGCTGTCGCCCCCGCGGGTGCGGGTCCGCGTCGGGCCGCCCGTCGCCGGCCTCGGCCTCCGGCGGGACGACGCCCGCCAGGACACCGAGGCGATCATGGCGGCGATCTCCGCGCTGCTCCCCGACGAGGCCCATGTCGCCCACGACCCCACGGAGGAGGAGCTCCGCCGGACGTACCCGAGCGGGCGCGCCGGCGAGGAGCGAGCGCTCGGCGTCGACCCGGTAAGGCCCGGCGAGGAACTAGCGCGCGGCGTCGACCCGGTACCGCCCGGCCCCGTCTCGCGCCCGCCGGCGCAGCCAGCGTCCCGCCCGCCGGCTTCAGCGCCGGCGCCGGCCCCAGCCGTTCGCGGCGCCTGAGCTGTCGTCGTGTGCGGGATTGCGGGATTCGTCGGACCGTCCGATCACGGCCTCCTCCTCGAGATGGCGGGGCGGCTCGTGCACCGCGGCCCCGATGACGAGGGTTACCTCGAGACCGCGGTGGCCAGCCTGGGTCACCGGCGGTTGTCCATCATCGATCTCGAGCACGGGCATCAACCGATGTCGAACCCGGACGGCACCGTCCACCTGGTCTACAACGGTGAGGTCTACAACTTCCGGGAGCTGCGCGCGGAGCTCGAGGCGGAGGGACTTCGTTTCTCGACCTCGAGCGACAGCGAAGTCGTGTTGCGTGCCTACGAGGCCTGGGGAATGTCCTGCTTCCCGCGCTTCAACGGCATGTGGTCGCTCGCGATCCTGGACGAGCGCCCTGCGGACGGGCCAGAGGTCGTCCTCTGCCGGGATCACCTCGGTATCAAGCCGATGTACCTCGCCGAGGCAGGTGGCCGCCTGCTCTTCGCCTCCGAGATCAAGGCCCTCCTCGCCTGCACCGACCTCGAGCCCGAGCCCGACCAGCAACGGCTGGCCGAATACCTGCTCCGGGGTCTGCACGACCATGACGAGCGGACCTTCTTCCGCGGCGTGAGGCAGGTCGCGCCGGCGACGGCGACGGTCATCTCGATCGGCCCGGGCGCTCGCCGCGAGCGCAGCGAACGGTACTGGACGCCGCGGCTCTCCACCGGCGCCAAGGCTGATCCGGCCGCGTTCCGCTCCGCGTTCAACCGTGCGGTCGAGCGTCGCCTCATCGCCGATGTCACGGTGGGAACCTGCCTGTCGGGCGGTCTCGACTCCTCCTCGATCGTCTCGGTCATGAGCGACCTGCTCACTGCCGGCGCCCCGGACGCGTCATCGATGGGGGATCGCCTCAAGACGTTCTCGGCCGTGTTCGACGGCGATCCCATCGACGAGCAGCGCTACATCGCCCCGGTGCTCGAGGCGAGCGGTGCCGAGAGCCACTTCGTGCGGCCGATGTCGACCGAGCTCTTCGACGACCTGCCGCTCGTGGTGTGGCACCAGGACGAGCCGATGGTGTCTTCTGGTCCCTACGCGCAATACCGCGTGATGCAGCTCGCCAAGGGCCAGGCGAAGGTGCTCCTCGACGGTCAGGGCGGCGACGAGCTTCTCGCCGGATATGTCCCTTACCAGTACGTCTATCTGCGGGAGCTCTTGGCGACCCGGCAGCTGCGGCTCGCCGCCCACGAGGCAGCAGGCGCGCGCGACGTCCTCGGCCCGCTCGTGCGCCAGCAGATCTCCGATCGGCGCCGGGCCGTCGACCCGCGCGCGCTCTGCAGCGAACGCCTCGTCGGCTCGGGTCGCGGCGCCTCCGCGATCGCGGCCGACCGGCGCGTGCGCGACAACCTGAAGTCACGCCTGTTGCAGGACCTCACCACCTACAGCCTCCCGTCGCTGCTTCGCTACGAGGACCGCAACTCCATGGCGCACTCGATCGAGTCGCGCCCGCCGTTTCTCGATCAGGAGCTCGTCGAGCTCGTGCTGGCGCTGCCCTCCGATGCCATCGTGCGCGACGGATGGAGCCGGTGGATACTCCGCGAGTCGCTCGCCGGCGTCCTGCCCGAGCTCGTGCGCACCCGGCGCAAGAAGATCGGTTTCACCACTCCCGAGATCCGCTGGTTGAGAGCTCAGCGAGCGGTCGTGCAGGGCATCTTGCGCTCGCCCGCGTGCTGCTCGCGGCCATTCTGGGATGCGCCGGCGATCGCCCGCGCCTTCCGGGCGTGCTGCGACGGCGAGCTCGAGGAATCGCCGTTCTTCTGGCGTGTCCTCAACGCCGAGGCGTGGCTACGCGTCTTCCACGGTGACGCCCCGCTCGCGCCGGGGGGTTCCCGCCCGGCGCGTTCGCTCCAGCGCGCCGGCGACGAGACGACGGTCGCGCTGCTCGGCGCGGCGGGCGCGGACCCGGCCGGCGACGCTGCGGCCGTACTGGCGGTGGCGGCGCCGAACGCGGGCCGGCACGTGTTCGCCTGCGGGCCCGAGGGCCGCACGGTCTGGGCCCGCGTGCCGGTGCGCACGCCGAGGGTCGAGTCCGGCGACGATCTCGAGGAGATCGTCGCCGCGTCGCTCGCGACCGCCGGCGACGGCCGGCTCGGCCTGCGGCCCGGTGACGTCGTCGCCATCTCCGAGAAGGCGGTCGCCATCAGCCAGGGACGGTCGTTTCCTGTCTCCTCGGTCCGCGCCGGGCAGCTGGCGCGCCGGCTGAGCCGTCACGTCAAACGGACCCCGGCCGGGATCGGGCTCGGGATCCCCGAGACGATGCAGCTCGCTATCGACGAGGTGGGACCGGGGCGCATCCTCGCGGCCTCGGTCGCCGGTGCCGCCGCCCGCCTGTTCGGTGTGCGGGGCACCTTCTACCGAGTCGCCGGAGCGGCAGTTCGTGCCATCGACGGGCCGACGGCGGGCACGCTGCCGCCTTTCGACACCCATGCCAAGCTCGCTCCTGCAGATCCGGACGGCGTCGCGACGATCTTGTCCAAAAGGCTGTCGGACGAAGCTGGCGGGACGGTCGAGGTCGCGATCGTGGACGCGAACGACCGGGGAGTGAACGTGCTCGGGACGAGCGCGCTCTTGACGGCGCCGGCCGGGCTCGCAGAGCTCGTCGCCTGGCTCTTCGGGGACAACCCGCTCGGCCAGGGTGACGAGCAGACGCCCGTCGCCCTGCTGCGCTGCGTCGGCGAGCTGAAGGGCTGAAGGGCGGGCCCACCGCCGAGCCGGGCCACCGCCCAACCGGAACGCCTCGACGCTTTTTGTACGGTTGTCCGTACAACTGTAGACTTTCATTTGATGACGTTGCTGGAGGTCTCGCTCGTGCTGTTCGCCGCATCGATCGCGGCCGGCGCGCTCGGCTCGGTGCTCGGCCTCGGCGGCGGCTTCGTCATCGTGCCGGTGCTCACGCTCGGGTTCCATCTCGACATCCGGCTCGCGATCGGCACCTCGATTGTCGCCGTCGCGGCGACGTCCGCGGCGGGAGCCGCGAGCAACGTCACCGAGAGCATCACGAATCTGCGGGTCGCCACGTTGCTGGCGATGGCGACGACCCTCGGGGCCGTGACCGGGGCGCTGATGGCCGGAGTGTTCGATGCCCGTTTCCTCTTCGCCCTGTTCGGGGTCGTTCTCGGCGTCTCCAGCCTGCAGATGCTCCGCAGGCGCTCGATCGCCGTGGCCGAGGTCCCGAGCCTGGTGAGCGAGCAGGTCGTGCTGTCGGTGGGCACGGCGGCGTTGCCGCGCGAAGCTCGCAACGTCCACCTCGCCGACCGGCTGTCGCTCCACTCGGCGTACTGGGACGAGACCGCGGGGTGCGAAGTGCCCTACACCGTGGTTCACACCGGTCTCGGCCTCGGGCTCATGTACCTGGCGGGCACGCTGAGCGGCCTGTTGGGGATCGGCTCGGGCGCGCTGAAGGTGCCGGCGATGGACCTTGCGATGCACCTGCCGATGAAGGTCTCGACGGCGACGAGCAACCTGTTGATCGGACTGACGGCGGCGGCGAGCGCCGTCGTCTATTTCGCCCGCGGCGACATCGATCCGCTCATCGTCGGCCCGGTTGCGCTCGGGGTCCTGTTGGGAGCGACGCACGGCTCGAAGAGGCTCGTCGGCATGCGCTCGGACCGGCTGCGGACGCTGTTTGTCGTCGTGATCGGCGTGGTCGCCGCTCAGATGCTCTGGAAGGGGCTCGCATGAGCGCCCCCACGGTCCGCGCACCCGGCGCCCTGACGCCGCCGTCGCCGAGGGGGGTGCGTGCGGCGGTCGGGCGGGTGTTGCACACCGGTGTGCTCGCGAGCGCTGCCGTCCTCGTCACGGGCTACGTCGTCACCTTCGTACGGGAGCCGGCGACTTTCGGGTCGCAGGCGGTGGCACGCGCCCACCTCGCCGCGAGGGCGAGCTTCCCCCATTCGTTCGGGGCGGTGCTCGACGGGATCGGGCGCGGTCGCGGTGACGCGATCATCGTCGCCGGCGTGCTGATGCTGATCCTGACCCCGGTGGCGGGACTCGTCACCGGTGCGGTCGCGTTCGCACGCCGGGGGGACTGGCTGTTCACCGCGATCTCGGCCACGGTACTGGCGGTCATCCTCGGGTCGTTCCTGCTCGGCTCGCTGGCGGCGTGAAGACGCCCGCTGGGGGCCGTGCGCCGCATCCACTCGAGACCCGCTCGGTGACACTCGACTCGAGCGACCCGACGCCGCTCTGGGCGCAGCTCGCGGCCGAGCTCCGCCGGCGACTGAGCGCCGGGGACTTCGACAAACGTTTCCCGACCGAGGCGGAGCTCGTCGAGGCCTTCGGCATCAGCCGGGCGACTGTCCGCGAAGCCATCCGCCGTCTGCGTGCCGACGGGCTCGTCGACGCCCGGCGGGGGAGCGGCACCTTCGTCGTGCGCCGCCAGCTCGACGTCCCGATTCTCGGCATGTCGGGGCTGGCGCAAACGATCACGGCCGCCGGGCTCAGCGAAACGAGCACGGTGCTGCGCAACGAGGAAGGACCGGCCGGCGAGGTGGTGGCGTGGGCCCTCGGGACCGAGAGCCACGAGACGGTGCAATGGGTCGAGCGGGTGCGTTTTGCCGACGGTGAGCCGCTGGCGCTCGACCGCTCGGCGCTCTGGTTGGACGCCGCGGAACGGCGGGATTTCTTGGGTGGAGGTCTCGGGCAGGGCTCCCTCTACGGCCTGCTCGAGACGCGGTGCGGCCTGCGTGTGAGCGGCGGGCGCGAGTGGCTCCGGGCCGTCACCTGCAGCCAGGCCGAGCGCGGGCTGTTGCGGCTCGGGCGGGGTGAAGGCGTCTTCGAAGTCGAACGCGTCGCCTACGCCGGCGATCGGCCCCTCGAATGGCGCCGCAGCCTGGTGCGCGGCCGGAGCTACGTGCTCGGGGCGACCTGGGGGACCATGCCCCCCGAATCTCGGAGCTGACCGGGCGGCGTCGGGCGCCAGCGCCAGCGCCGCGGGCGACGAGATTGCGACCGCTCACGGTAGCGGCCATCCGGTCGAGGAGGGATCGCCCGTGGCCCATCCCTTGGGCACCGTCGCCTCGGTCGCCAAAGTACTGGCCGTGCAGCCCGTCGGAGTCGTCGGGCCGAACCAGAAGTCATACGAGCCCGGGGTGTTCTCGCCGAGCACGATGGCCAGCGATCCCGCAGCGATCACGAGCGTCCCGAGGCAGTGCTTGTCGATCGGGTTGAAGGCGGAGTACACCGACACGCCCCCGGTGCCGGACGCGACGCTGACCACGTTCTCCGAAGTCGGTGGTCCGGAAACCTCGGGCACGTTGGCGCCGTTGTTGCCGCTGATACCGGAGATCCCTTCTGACACCAAGCCCCCCTGCACCGCCGCCTGCAGGTTCGTCTCGAGCACGACATCGGTGTCGGGCAGTACCGAGAGCGGGGCCAGCACGGCGCTGCCGAGCGCCGCGCTCGCGCCGCAACCCGACAGCGCGGCCACCAAGCCCAACGCAACGAGACCGCCCAAGCTCGCACGGACGACGCCGGAACGCAGCCGCTGAGCACGCCACCGCGTGGTCAGAGTCGAGTTAGTCATCGCGGCTCCAGGGTTGGCGACGCCGGCGATCCCTGACGGCGCGCTGGTCCTTGCGTGCCGAATCGGGCAGGGACCACTCCCGCCGCCACGGCGATGCCTCCGGACCCCGAAACGGTGGCGTGGTTCCCGCCGCGGCCCGGTGCCGGGCAGACCACCAGTCCGACTCGGCCTCGTCGGCGAGCGTCGCCACGGCGTGCTCGATGCGTGCCGCGAACTTCCGCGCGTCCTCGCCCTCGTGAGGGCGGAGCGCATCGCCGAGGCGGATCTCCGTCGCGCCCGGCCGCAGGCGCGAGCTGCTCTTCGCGAGCACGGCTCGCGTCCCTCGGAGATGCACCGGGATGACCGGGACGTCGCACCTTTTGGCGAGATAGGCGGCACCGCCCTTGAACTCCTGGCCCCATCCGTCGGCCGTGCGCCCGCCTTCGGGGAAGATGATCAGGCTCCAGCCCTCCTTGAGGAGGGAGGCGGCGAGATCCGCGGAACGGCGGTTCACCTTCGAGCGCTCCATCGGGATCGCCGCAAGGCCGAAGGACCAGACCGCAGCCTTCCAGCGACGGTCGAAGAAGTAGTCGGCCGCCGCCGCCACCATCGTCCGGTGGCGAAGGCGTGCCGGCAGGCTCGAGAGCAGCAAACCGGTGTCGAGGTGACTGGCGTGGTTCGCGGCGAGGATCATCGGGCCCTTCACGGGGTCGAGATGCTCGAGGCCGATCACGCGGGGCGAAAGCGCGAGGTGCAGGATCGGGCGCGTGACGTCATCGAGGAACATGGCTCGGGCGAGTCGGACCGGATAGCGGCGAGCCCAGGCCGTGTCGTAGTCGACACCGAGGCTTCGCTCCGGCAGGGGCGCCGCCGCGCCGCCCGGCCATGCCGGCCGCTCGGCCACGAAACGTACCCCCGCGCCCCCCAACCTCACCGCCCCGCGCACGCCCCGCGTCACGTGACGTCTGCCAACAGGACGGGCGGCGCGTGGAAGTGGGTGATGGACGGATCCCGGCCGACGACGTCCTCGGCGATCTCGAGGGCGTCGGCAAGTGTCGACGCGGGCGAGAAACCCATGCGCCGGACCGCAGCCCGGTCGCCGCCCACGACGATCACGCGACCGAGGTGCTGGAGCGCATGCGCGCACCAGTACCACATGTAGAAGGGGTGGACCCCGTGGTAGGCGTAGCTCGTGCGGTAGAGGTGCACGTACCAGGGATCGGTGGCGAAGGACTCCTCGTACTTCGACTCGATCTCGAACTGGTCGGTCGTCTCGGCCAGCACCTGCTCGAAGAAGTCGATGTAGCTGGGGTGGTGCACCGGGTTGAATTCCCACGGGGTCGGGTGCGACATGATCACCACGCCGCCTTCCCGCACGAGCGGCTTGCCCCGATACAGGTTGAAGAAGTAGCCGAGCCCGAGGCAGGCGACGAGGATCGGGTTCATCGTCGAGTTGACGTTGTAGGGGCAGATGTACGGCAGCCCCATCGTGAGTACGTCGGTCTGCCCGCTGACCTCGACGAGCTGCTGACGATGGACGTTGGCGAGTGTGGACTCGTGCACCGCTTCGACGGCACCCGCCTGCACGGAAGTGAGGTTGTGCGGGGCGCGAACGGCGTGGAAGACCTTGCGGGTGAGCTCGCCGGGCGACCGGTCGAGGGCGGTGGAGCTGACGAGGAAGCTCGCCCGGTCCCGGATCGTCCACTCCCATTCGCGTTTTTGCAGGAAACCGAGCTGCTCGGGGAACTGGTCGGTGTTGAGCGTCGTCTCGATCTGGAAGAGCTTCACGCCCGCCTCGGCGATCAGCCTCCCCATGCGCCAGTTCGAGGTGTGCAGCTCGGAATTGCGCACGTCCATGAACGAGCGGCTGTGCTGCATCGTGCGCACGTTGTGGTGGTGCTTGATGCTCCGGTAGGAGGCGAGGCCGGTGGCGACCGACTTGTGGCCTCCGTCCATGGCGACGATGTTGATGTTCACGTAGACGAGCAGGTCGCTCTCGGCCGCGCGTCGGTTGATCTCGACGTCCTCGCCATGATCGGTGAGCCCGAGGTGGACGAGGTTCGAGGGGTCCTCGGCATCGTGCTGAAGCAGCAGGCCGTGCGGGGCGAACGCCTCGAAGATGCGGTCGCCGAGGGCGTGGCGCAGCTCGGGATCGGTCATCCGGCGGTGCAGCGCCAGCGCCGCGATCAGCACGACATCGTCGACGCCGCCGGCGGCGGCGAGATCGAGGACGGCCTCGATCACCCGCTGGCGCACGTCGGGGGCGCGCATGGGCGGCAGCGGGAGTGAGATGTCGTCGAACGCGATCGTGAGCTGCATGCCCGGACGAAGGAGCGTGCTCAGCGGCGCCGAGTCCCCGAGCGGATGATCGAGGGCGTGTCGGATGGCCGCATCGGGATCGGCGAGCGGTGCGATGGGCTCGGGCCCATACACGATCCGCGTCCCGACGGGGAGCCGCTCGAGCCGGAAGCCCTCGCCGTGCCACATGAGCGTCGGCGGAGTCGAGCGATCGACCTCGAGGACGAAGCCGGGCCTAGGACTCACTTTGCCTCCTTGGTTGTCCTGGCCGCTTGTGGCCCTCCGACCTGCTCCGTGCCAGGCCCACCTGAGCCAGCGCCGGCCTTGCGCAGATCGAACACGATCTTTACCGCTCCCCGGCGTCCGGCCGAAGCAGCGTGGGCGACGGCGTCCTCGTACCGCTCGAGGGGGTAGCGAGCCGAGACGAGCCGCTCGAGGCGCGCGTCACGTACGAGCTCGAGGGCGAGATCGAACGTGACGCGGGGTCCTTCCGGCCGGTCCTCGATACCGTACGCGTAAGCGCCGCGCAGCTCGATCTCACGTTGCCAAAGAGGCGCAAGATCCACTTTGAGGACTCCGGGCATGCCGACGAGCACGATCTTTCCCCTGGGCCGCACGACCGCGAGGCACTGCTGCAACGAGTCCGCGCTGCCGACGCAGTCAACGACGAGATCGACTCCGCCGGTGAGGCGCTCGATCTCCCCATTGTCGGACTCGAGGGCGAGCGAACCCGACAGACGCCGCGCGGCCCGTCGCTGTTCTTCCGGCGCCACGACCTGATCCGCGCCGAGATCCCGAGCGAGCCTCCGCTGTTCGGGATGCTTCGCGACGGCGACGAGCGCGCCAGGAAGGCACAGTGACCTCAAGGCCGCGATCACGCACAGGCCGAGCGTTCCGGCTCCGAGCACCATGACCCGCTCGCCGCCGGCGATGTCGGCCGCACAAGCGGCGTGCACCGCGCACGCGGCGGGTTCGATCATCACCGCAGCCTCGTCGGAGACGTCCTCGGGAACCTCGTGCAGCTGGCTCTCATGGGCGATCAACCCGGCCGACCAGCCCCCGCCGGTGTCACGGCAGTAGCCGGTCTGAAGCCCGGGACGCAGGTGGCCGAAGGCGATCCGCTCGCAGGAGCCCTTGTGTCCGGCGGCGCAACTTGCACACGGTGGATTGATCCCGCGAGCCTCGCAGCCGAGCACGGGCTCGATCACCACCCGGCGGCCGTCGAGGCGCCCGCCCTCCACGTCCCCCACGATCTCGTGGCCGGGAACGAAGGGAAAGCTGACCAGCTGTTCGAAATAGCGCGAGCTGCGACCGTCCAGCGTCGCGAGGTCCGAACCGCAGATTCCGGCGAGCCGGGGCCGGATCCGCACCCAGTCCGGGCCCGGCATCGGCAAGGCGTCGACTTCGACGAGCTCGAGCGGGCCGACGCGAACTCCCTTGCCTGAACCGGCGACCGCCGAAGCGACGCGGGCGGCGGCAAAACGGGGCAGGTTCCGCTCGAACTGGAGCGCCTTCATGACGGACCTGCAGCCGAGGAGCTCGTCAGCCAGCTCGCCGGCGTCGTCTGCACCCCGGGACGGCGGGTGGCGATGGCGAGCGGGCGCCTCGGTCCGCCGGTCGCCCGCGCCCAATGCTCGATCGCCCATCCTCGCCGACGGGCGATCGCCGCGAGCTTGGCTTCCGGGTTCACCGCGACCGGGAAGCCGGCCGCCTCGAGCATCGGAAGGTCGCTCGTCGAGTCCGCGTACGCAACAGTGTCACCGAGCGTGAGGCCCTGGGCACGGGCGAATTCGTCGAGCAGCAGAGCCCGCGCCTCGCCGGTCGGAGGCGATCGGGTGAGCTCTCCGGTGAACCTGCCCTCGCGTTCGTCCAGGCTGGCGCAGACGATCTCGTCGAACAGGGGCCGCAGCGGCGCGACGACGAAGTCCAGCGCCCCGGTGATCAACAGCGTCCGATGCCCGAGCGCCCGGTGACGACGGACCCGGGCGATCGCCTCGGGGAAGGCCCGTTGACCGAGGAGGTCGCTGAACAGTTCGTAGCCGTCGAGACGGAGCTGCTCGACGGGAGCGCCCTCGTAGCGCCGGTAGAAGGCCCGCAGGAAGTCGCTCCGATCGCGACGGTCCAGCATGAGCAGCTTTGGCCCCTCCGCCAGGAGGCCCGCCACGAGCCGGGTGCGTTCTGTCCGGTCCAGGTGGCGAGTCGCGAGCCAGGCGTAGCTCTCGACGACGTTCGAGGCGACGAGGGTGTTCTCGAGATCGAAGGCGGCGCAGCGAGGCTGATCGGACAGGATCGATTTGAGGGAACGCTCTTCACGGCTCGCCATCGTCCGCTTGCCGCCCGGGGTGGTGCGGACCCTGGCGTGGTCGACGACCGATGGCAGATGGACGTCCTCGACGTAATGGCGCCAGTCGATGACGGCCGGATCGAAGCAGAACTCCGCCTGGTCGGCCGGATCGAGGCGGTCGAACAAACGAAGCGTCCGGTCGATCCGAAAGCGGGCCTCGGTCTCGCTGTAGGCGCCGTACAGCTCGACGTAGCTGAGCGCCCGCTCGGCTTGCACCCGTCGCTCCTCGAGCCGAGCACCGGCTTCTGCCCGCTCGCCGCGCAGGGGCAGTGCGTTGACGACCCGCTCGGCGGCTCCGAGGGTTCGCGTCGCTCGCCGCAGCTGACCCTGCACCCGGCCGCGGCCGGGGAAGGACCACTTCGGGACGACGATTGGCTGGCCGCGGTTGTCGTAGATGGGTCGGGCGGTGAACCACCGCTCGGTGAGATCGACGAGCTCGCCGTAGCGCAACGGGTTCCGGACTCCCGAGGCAACCTGGTAGACCGTCGGACCCGATGGGTCCGGGCCGTCGGCGGCGACGGCGATCAGTGCCGCTACCACGAGATCGACGGGGATGACGTCAACGATGCCTTCGGGGACGCCCGGGAACTGCCGGAGGAGGCCGCGGGCGTAGGAGATGATGACCGGCTCGGCCATCCGGAATCCCCGGATCCAGCCCGGACGCGGCTGTGCGAGGGCAGACTCGACGATCGAAGGCCGGACGAAGGTCACCGGCAGCTCACCGTGCACATCGAGCAGCGCGTTCTCGCCGAGTGACTTCGTGAAGGCGTAGGCGTCGGGCCATCCGAGTGCCCGGGAACGGCCACGCCCGAGCGCCACCATGCGGTCCCGAACCCAGTCGGTCCGCAGCTGCTCGGTCCGCCCTGCCAAAAGAGCGGTGCCCGCAGCCCCGAGCTCGGACCGCGCGGCCTTGTGGAAGCGCGCCAGCCGTTCGGGGCTCCGACTCGCCGCATCCTCATCGGCGCGGGCGCGTCGAGCAGCGGCGACCTCGGCCCGCCAGTCGATCTTCGACACGAATTTCGAGGAGGTGATGAGCTCCTCGGCGGCATCGCCTTTGTGTCCGCTGTTGACGTAGGCGGTCGAGACCGCGATGAGATGGGGAAGGGTCTCGGAGGTTCCCTTTGGTGCGGTCCGCTCGGCTGCCAGCTTCGTCAGTGCCTCGGCCACCCGGGCCGGCCCGAGCAGGTTCACCTCGACGGCACCGTCAAGGGGCGCATCGAAGGTCACTGCGGCGGCACAGTGGATCACGATGTCGCAGGAGCCGAGTCGGGCGCGCCCGTCCTCCTCGAGCGCGAGACCGTCGCGTCCGACGTCTCCGGCGATCGTGTGGAGCCGGCGCCCGATCTCGTCGTCGAAGCGCTCGCCGAGCTCGCTGCGGAGCCGGTCGAAACAGTCGTTGCGAAGGATCTCGCGCCGGGTTCTCTCGGCCGCTGGGTGGCGTTGGCCCGGGCGGACGAGCACGACGACCTCGCATCCGGGCACGCTTCGGAGCAGCCGCTCGACGAGCGCCGTTCCCAGGAAGCCCGTCGCTCCGGTTACGGCGATTCGCCGGCCGGCGAGCTCGTCGGGGATCACGAGTGTGTTTCTAGCACCCGGCTGTAGCGCGGGACCCTGACCGTGTCAGCTGGGGAAACGGCTCGAACATCCTGCCGGGTGGGGCCCGTCGTCCACGTGGCGCTCCGCACCGGTAGAAATCAGCGCTTCGGAGGTTCGGCGCGCACCGGGGCGGGCTTCTTCGGCACCGGACGGCTCGACGCCCTCGGCGGGGTGTAGCGCTTGTTGGGCTGCGGCGCCGACCTGGTCGGAGGAGCCGTGCCATTGGTTCGAGCGCGCTTTGCTGTCTTGGTCGTCTTGCTCCGGCCGCCGGCGCTGCGCTGCGTGCTGCGTGCCGCTGCGCGCTCGGAGCCACGGCCTTCCTTGTTCGAGGACTTGAGCGCCTTGATCACCAGCCACAGCCCGAAGCCGAGGTAGGCGATCCCAAGTATGGCGAGAGCCCGGATTTCCACCAGCCACGCGCCGACGAGGAGCGAGGCGAAGCCGAGGAGGGCCCTTCGCCTAAGGAGCGTTCCCAGCAGGAGGAAGGCGGCGAGGACGATCCCCTCGATGAGGAACACGTGCACGGCGCTCATGGTCTTGAGCTCGCTCGAAGACACCTTGTGGTGGTGGTTGAGGTAGGGGACGACGACAATCGCGGTCAACCCCACCTCGAACACCGTCGCGGCGAAGCCGATGCGGCGCTCACGCCGGTCAAGGTTGTTCACGGCCGCCCTGGTTGCCTCCGACCTCTCCGTGGCCGAGAGTGCCGCTTCTTGGGGAGCGGCGGACCGGGACGCGGACCGGCGGCCAGACGAACGCGATCCGAGCCGGGCCTCGGCGCTGAAAGTTCGATGGACCCAGTCGGTCCAGCCCTTGGCACCGACGCCGTCGACGACCGCCTCATCGGAGACCGGCTCGTCGGGGTTCTCACCATCGTGGTCCGGCATCGCCCTCCAGGCTACCTGTCGGGTTGGGCGCGGGCCCGAGCGAAGGGTCCGCGCCCCCGAGAGGGCTCAGGGCCAGGCGTAGGTAGCGCTGTTCAATCTGCTCGGGCTGCCTGCGGGGGTCGTCAATGTGGTTGCTGCACAGATCGACTCACATGCAGATCACATGCAGGGCACAACCGATCAAGGAATGCCGGTGGGTGTGTTCAGATCGTCGGGCGCAATTTGGCGGGAGAAATCGGTGCTCAGCGTCATGCGAGCACTCGAGAGCCGTGTGGATAACAAGCACATGCAGCTTCCGAGCCCGTGCGTTGAGATCGGCTTGCGTCAGGGTTCCGCGTTCTCTGGGCGCTACGAAGTTATACGCTGTTCAAGGAGTTTTCGACGAGAGGGTTCCGCTCCTCACTCGAGAACATGCAACTCAAGCGGTAAGAATTCAGGGCGCTTGGCTCAGGTGGTTAGAGCGCAGCCTTCACACGGCTGAGGTCGCAGGTTCGAGTCCTGCAGCGCCCACCAGGTCAGAGCCTATATCGCCAGAGCGTAGCCGGGAATCGTCCTAGAGATGTCCTAGAGGCGCTACGCTGCACGCCATGACCACTAGGACAACAAACCGGCCGGGAACATTGAGGGAACGTCCAGCAGGCTCGGGCAATTGGCAGCTTCGAGCCTTCCTGGGGAACGATCCGGTCACGGGCAAGCCACGGCAGGTGGCTCGGACCTTCCACGGCGGGGAGCGTGCCGCGGCCAAGGCGCTCACCGTGCTCGTCTCCGAAGTGGAGGCTGGCAGGTTCGACCGGACGACGGTCACGGTCGGCCAGCTCCTCGACAAGTGGCTGGAGGCGACCGAGCCGACGCAGCGACCGCGGACCGTCTACGAGAACCGCCGCAAGATCGAAGGCCGCCTTCGTCCCGTGCTCGGCCACGTCCGGCTGGACCGGCTCGAAGCGGATGTCATCGACGCCGCCTATCGGGGATGGCTGGCCGAAGGCCTCTCGCCGACGACGGTGCACAAGTACCACTCCATCCTCTCCGCGGCCTGCCGACAGGCTGTCAAGTGGGGATGGATCGACCGGGCCCCGACCGACCGTTCCTCGCCGCCGGCACCCGCGCGACACGAGATGCTCGTCCCGACTCCCGAGCAGCTCTCCGCTCTCGTCGCCGAGGCAGAAGAGCGTGACCCGGTGCTGGCCGCGGCTGTCGCTCTCGCCGCCCTCACCGGTGCCAGACGGGGCGAGCTGGTCGCTCTCAGATGGTCCGATGTCGACCTCGTGGCCGGCGCCGGTTTCGTCAGGATCGCGAAGTCGCTGACCGTCTCAGAAGGCGTCTCGCACGTAGGGCCGACCAAGACGCATCAGTCCCGCGTGATCGCTCTCGACGAGTTCGGCGTTGCCGTGCTCACCCGGCATCGGGCGTGGATGACCGACCTCTCCGTCCGGGCTGCGTCACCTCTGGTCAGTGACCCCTACGTCCTGTCGTACAACGCCAACGGCGGCAGGTCGGTCAACCCGGACACCCTGACCCATCGGTTCGGCGATCTCTGCGAGACGATGCAGGCGACCACCAAGGGACAGTGGCCGTACCGGTTCCATGACCTTCGCCATTTCTCGGTCACGACCCTGATCGCCGCTGGCGTGGACGTTCGTACGGTCTCCACCCGCCACGGTCACGCCTCGGCGACGATGACCCTCAATCGGTACGCCCACGCCCTGCCCGAGCGTGACCGCGAGGCTGCTGGTGTGCTGGGGCGGGCTCTCGGGCGCTAGGCAACAAAGGGGAGCAGGACCGACTTCCGGTCCTCTCTCGCTGCCTGCTGTACGGCCTTGGCGACGGTCAGGCTCGAGACCGTCAAGGGTTGAGCGCTGCACTTGGTGCAGCGATAGACGAACCGGCCGTCGTCAGCGTGTTCGTAGTTGCTCTCCTCGAACATGCTGAGGGCGCGCTTGAAGTGGACCTGCGTGCCGTCCACGTAGGCAACCGCCAGGGTCTTGCGGCAGAGCCGGCAACGGAGCACGACTCGCGTCGCCCTGATTTCGTGCGGGGATCGCTTGACCACTACAGCCACGAAGGGCATACTAACAGCGACGTAGTTACATCCCTGGCGCCTGGTGACGACACTCGGCGACGCGGACGGGATTGAGGGTGATCCCGTGGCCGGATGGCCTTCCCTCACATCGGAGAGATGTGAGGTAGAGCATGCCCAAGGTTGCAACCCCGCCGAATCGCGCGGAACGTCGGCACCCCGATCTCCCGCCTGATCTTCTGAACGTGCCCCTAGCGGCGCGCCGGATGGGCGTCAACGCGGAGACGCTTTACAGGTTGATTCGCAGCGATCAGTTCCCGCCTGCCGTCCGTGTCGGCAGTTCGATCAGGATCAGCGTCCCTCGTCTCGAGGCCTTCCTTCACGGGGAAGCGAGTTGACCCGCCGGAATGACAAACCCCGGGGCGCTCAGCTCCCGGGGCTAGTCAACACCAGCGGTCTTCTCACCAACCGGCCCCCATCGTACAGGTCGGATGATCTCAATCGCCGCCGTACCCAGCGTCAGGCCGAGGTGCTCGTCGCCGAGCTGCGGGAGCTACTCGCCGCCTACGACACCGGCTGCATCCCGTTCGAGGTCCTCGCCTGCACGGTCGACGTCGTCGGCGCCCGCCTGGCTGACATCGCGATCGCGGGGTGGGCGGCATGAAGATCTGCTACGAGCCGAAGAGCTTCTACGCCAAGGCCTTGATCGACATCGAGCGCATCAACGCGATCTGCGAGGAGAACGCCGCCCAGGGGCTTACAACGACGAGCAGGAACATCCTCTACCGCTTCGTTGGCAACAACTGGGCGAAGAACGGCTACAACGTCTACAAGCGCCTGCAGCGGATGATCCGGGAGGCCCGTTACGCCGGCCTGATCGACTGGGACCACATCGTCGACGAGGGCCGGGGTCTGCACGACTTCAACGTGTGGAACGGCCTGGCCGACTTCGTCACCGACGTGCCGTGGTTCTACAACATCGACAAGTGGGCGGAGCACCCGACCCGGATTGAGGCGTGGACGGAGAAGGACGGCCTTCCCACCGTCCTCAAGGCCGCGTGCACGGAGTTCGACGTGCCGTACTTCAGCTGTCACGGCTACGACTCGGCGACGGAGATCTTCGGCGCCGCCCAGCGCCTTGGCCGGTACTGCAAGAGCGGTCAGGGCGTCGTCGTGCTGCACCTCGGCGACCACGATCCGTCGGGCGTCCACATGGATACCAACCTTGAGGACCGCTTAAGGCAGATGATCGGTCACGACATCGGCGACGGCGCGGCGAAGCTGCTCGAGGTCAAGCGCATCGCACTCACCCGGGAGCAGGTCGACGAGAACCACCTGCCGCCGAACAAACTGAAGACGAAGAAGGACGGGAGCTTCAGCGACACCCGTGCACCGTCCTACGTCGCCGAGCACGGCGTCGAGTCCTGGGAAATCGACGCCCTGGAGCCCTCGACCCTGCTTGCACTTCTCCGTGACGAGATCAATCTGTACCGTGACCCAGTTCTCTGGGATGCAGCCCTAGCGCGTGAGGACCGGGAGCAGCAGAAGCTGCTCACCATCGCGGACCGCTTCGATGAGGTCTGCGAGTTCCTGGGGATGCCGTCATGAGCGCGATCTCGAAAGTGCTCGACGCGCTCACGGCACACGGCTGCGACCCGCGCCGTAGCGGCGACGGCTGGTCGGCGAAGTGCCCCGCACACGAAGACAACAACCCCTCACTTTCGGTCAAGGAGGCCGCGGGCGGCGCGGTGCTCCTCAAGGACCACGCCGGGTGCGCGGTGAACACCATCTTGGCGGCCCTGCCACCGCTCACCCTCAAGGACCTCTTTGAATCCGACTCGGGCACTGGCAAGAAGATGGAGATCGCCGCCACCTACGACTACACCACGGCCGAAGGCGAACTCGCCTTCCAGGTCGTCCGCCTAGCGGGACTTTCCAGGCTAGCCAATTTTGGCTGCTGAGACCCCTCCCGAAGATTCTTTTGAAATAGGCCTGCTACCAGCGCGTTCTCGCAGCTCAGGTGCTCGCGTTCTGTCGCCGGAGGGTGTATGACCTAATATA
>Ga0182015_10000122_pt1 | contig 105671 bp, 93 predicted proteins | sample 712P3MmetaG_FD_120478 | JGI IMG/M metagenome (GOLD analysis project Ga0182015, IMG submission 120478) | Permafrost microbial communities from Stordalen Mire, Sweden - 712P3M metaG | ecosystem: Environmental > Terrestrial > Soil > Wetlands > Permafrost | place: Sweden: Stordalen | collected...
CGATAACGTCAGTTGCGAAGTTACCCTCATCACCCCAGTAGCTCTCGAAAAGGGTTTGCGCTTCGCGATTCGCGAAGGCGGCCACACCGTGGGCGCAGGCGCGGTCACGGAGATCATCGAATAATGAGACAAGGCGACAAAATCCGTATACGCCTCAAGGCGTACGATCACAGAATTCTCGACCAGTCCACCAAGGAAATTGTGGACACTGCCAAGCGTACCGGCGCCGATGTGGCCGGCCCGATTCCTTTGCCCACCACCATCAATCGTTGGACGGTGTTGCGCTCGCCGCACGTGGACAAGAAATCGCGTGAGCAGTTTGAAATGCGCACGCACAAACGTTTGATCGACATTCTCGAACCCACACCCGACACCGTTGACGCGCTGATGAAGCTCGATCTTCCCCCGGGCGTGGACGTGGAAATCAAGGCTTTCGGCCACACCGCCAAGTAAAGTTTCTTATGAGGCGGGAGGTTTTTCTTAAGGGGCGGGGGATTTGGCCCGGCGTAACGAGTCGAGGTTCTGATTTTTCTTTAAGAGGCGGGGGCTTCAGCCCCCGCGCAAAGAACGAGCAAGAAGGGCTTTAGCCCCTGAGGCAAGATTTAATTCACGCACCAGAAGAGAGAGAAGGCAATGGCAGTCAACGGCATTATCGGAATCAAGCTAGGCATGACCCAGGTCTTCCAGGACGATGGCTCGCTCGTCGGCTGCACCGTTCTGCAAGCCGGTCCGTGCGTAGTCGTCCAACGCCGCACCGCTGCCAACGACGGCTACGAAGCCGCGCAACTCGGCCTCGTCGAATTCGTCAAGCCGCAGCGCGTCAACAAGGCTATGACCGGCCATTTCAAAAAAGCCGGCGCGGCGCCCATGAAAGTTCTCCAGGAAGTTCGTCTGGATGAATCCAAGGACGAAACCAAAGTCGGCGACCGCGTCCTGGTCGAGAACTTCAAAGCTGGCGAACTTGTCGACGTCAGCGGCGTCAGCAAAGGTAAAGGTTTTGCCGGCGGCGTAAAGCGCTGGCACTATCGCGGCGGCGATGCTACCCACGGCTCCATGTTTCACCGCGCTCCGGGCGGCATCGGTGGCAGCTCTTTCCCGTCACGCGTATGGAAGAACCAGCATTTCCCCGGTCACATGGGCCATGCTCGCGTAACCGCCAAGAACCTGAAAGTCGTCAAAGTCGATAACGACGAAAATCTTTTGCTGGTCAAAGGCTCCGTGCCTGGACCCAGCGGTACGTACATTTTTATTCGCAAAGTTCACAAGATGACCACGAAAGCGAAGCAGTAACGCTCTGTACGAAGGAAACGAATTATGCCGGTGGTGGACGTAGTCAATTTAGAGGGCCATAAGGTCGGACAGCTCGACCTGCTCGACGCCGTGTTTGGCGTCAAGGTCAATCAGCACCTCTTGCACGAGGCTTCGCGTTGGTATCTCCGCGGGCTGCGCAGAGGTACGCACAAGACCAAGGACAAGAGTGAAGTTAGCGGCGCGGGCCGCAAGCTCTGGAAGCAGAAGGGCACCGGGCGCGCCCGTGTCGGCTCCATCCGCTCTCCGCTCTGGCGTCATGGCGGGACCGTTCACGGACCTCGTCCGCGCGACTACAGCTACGCGCTGCCCAAGAAAATGTTGCTGGGCGCGCTGCGCTCCGCCTTATCCGCAAAGCTCACCGAACAGCGCCTGACCGTAGTAGAAGATTGGGAACTGGAAAATCACAAGACCAAAGGCCTGATCGGCGTACTCGGCAAGCTGAAGCACAAAAAGTCTGCCTTGATCGTCGCTCACGGCGAAAACACCAATCTCGAACGCGCCAGCCGCAACATCGCCGGCGTCACCCTCGTGGCTCCCAACGGTCTTCAGCCGTACGACTTGCTGAAGCACGACCTGCTGGTGCTTTCGAGGGAAGCTGTCGAGCGCCTCAGTCATTCACTCGACCCGGAAAAAACTTCGCCTGCTGCTCCCGGCGCGGAAACCCACGACGTGGTAACGCCCGACGTCAAAACCATCGCTCCGGCGCCGCGTGTCGCAAAGAAAGCTTCTACCAAGCCGGCGGCCAAAAAAGCAGCCAAAAAGCCTGCCAAATCGGCCAAGAAAAAGGGCAAGGAATAAACGATGTCGACCCCTCACTACCAGATCATTCGCCGCCCCATCATTACCGAAAAAGGTTTGGGCGTAAAAGAAACCCAGCACACCGTGGTCTTTGAAGTTTCCGCCAAAGCCACCAAGACGCAGATCAAGGAAGCAGTGCAGCAGATTTTCAGCGTCAAAGTTACCGCCGTACGCACCGCCAACTTCTACGGCAAAATGCGCCGCCGCGGCCAGAATGAAGGCTATCGCCGCGACTGGAAAAAAGCCTACGTCAAGCTTGCCGAAGGCGAAAAAATGATTGAGTACGCCGAGAATTTATAGCCGTTATCGAATTTGTATCCCGGCCCAGGCTAAAACGCAGTTAGCACGTAAAACGCAGTGCGAAACGTAAAAAGTAAGAGGCAGCGATGGGACTGAAAAGCTTTAATCCATATACTTCGTCGCGGCGGTTCTTGACCGTCGTGGACAAGAGCCACATCACCAAGCAGGAGCCGGAAAAGGCTTTGCTCGAGCCCAAGAAACGCACCGGCGGGCGTAACAATCACGGCGAAATCGTCGTCTGGCACCACGGCGGCGGTCACAAGAAACAGTACCGCCAGGTCGATTTCCGCCGCGACAAGTTGGGCATCCCGGCTAAAGTCGCCGCGATTGAGTACGATCCCAATCGCAGCTCCAACCTCGCGCTGTTGCACTATGCCGATGGCGAGAAGCGCTACATTATTCATCCCGTGGGCCTCGAAGTGGGCGCTACGGTTTCCACCGGCGAAGGCGCCGACATCCTTCCGGGCAATGCGCTGCAGTTCAAGCACATTCCCCCCGGCACCATGGTTCACAACCTGGAACTGTATCCCGGGCGTGGTGGCCAGGTAGTCCGCTCCGCAGGCGGCTCGGCCCAGTTGCTCAGCAAGGAAGGCGACGTCGCCCTCGTCAAGCTGCCTTCCGGCGAAGTTCGCAAGTTTTCCATTGAGTGCATGGCCACCGTCGGACAGGTGGGCAACCTCGATCACGAAAACGAAACGTTCGGCAAAGCGGGTCGTTCCCGCTGGCGTGGTATCCGTCCCACCGTTCGCGGTGTGGCCATGAACCCCGTCGACCATCCGCACGGCGGTGGTGAAGGCCGCGTCAAGGGCAATCACCCGCAAACTCCGTGGGCTTTCCCGACCTTGGGCAAAAAGACCCGCAACAATAAGCGCACCGACAGAAACATTGTCGAGCGCCGCAAGTAATGCCCGTAAGTAATGCCCGTAGTAATGGACGAGTTTTAGTGCAGCACGCAGTACGCAGCAGGTTTCTGAGGGAGAATCCAGGCAGCTTCAGCCAAAGCGGCCCGGCGAGAGTAGAAGTGATGCGAGCCACAAGAACATCGCGTTCAGCAAGAACCAGCAGGTCCAGCAGGACTGCGGCAGCCCGGCGCACCAGGGCTTCCGCCAAGCGCTCCCGGACCAAGCCGGCGCCCAAGAAGCACCCCGCCAAGCCGGTGGCCAAAGTAGCTGCCAAGCCCGTGCGCGCCTTGAAGCCGGTCGTCGTTCCGCCCGAACCGGTGCTCTACAAGCTGTGCAAGCCCGGCTGGGGCGTCATCGTGGAACGCATTCCGAACGCGCAGGGTACGCGCTTCGTTTGCCCCTTCTGTCCCAGGTCGCACCGCGTTCCTGGGCCGGTGCGGGGTTTCAAGAAAATGCGGCGCGCTCAATGGAGCCGCTTGCGTCGAGTGGAGGAATAGGGGATCGATGGGACGCTCATTAAAAAAAGGGCCGTTCGTGGACGGCCATCTGCGCGAAAAAGTCGAAGGGCTCAACACGCGCAACGAGAAAAAAGTTATCAAGACCTGGTCGCGGCGCTCCACCATCGTGCCCGACATGATTGGCCACACCATCGCCGTGCATAACGGAAAGAAATTTATTCCCGTGTACGTTACGGAACAGATGATTGGCCACAAGCTGGGTGAATTTTCTCCTACCCGCACCTTTAAAGGTCACGGCGTAAAAGCCGCTCTTGAGCGCGCTGCCGGACCGGCACCTGCAGGAGGCGGCGCGGGGGCACCAGCGGCGCCGAGGGCTTAAGACATGGCTGAGCTACAACAGACACAGGCAAATATCCAGGCGCACGCCCTTTCCAAGCACGTGCGTATGTCGCCGCAAAAAGCCCGCCTCGTCATGGATTTGATTCGCGGGCAGAAGGCTCAGGACGCGCTGCAAACTTTGCACTTCACGCAAAAGCGCGCTGCCAAGCACATTGAAAAAGTTTTGCGTAGCGCCATCGCCAATGCCGAACGCAAAGCCGAAGATGCTGGCGCGCCGCTCGACGTGGACGAACTGTACGTCAACACCTGTTACGTTAACGAAGGCACTCGCTGGAAGCGCTTGCGTCCCGCGCCTATGGGCCGCGCCTTCCGCTACCAGAAACGTACTGCGCATCTGTGGGTCGGTGTGGCCGAACATCACGTGGCTGCTGCCCAACGTGTTGCCGCCATCGAAGCGGAAACGGAAGCGCAAAAGGGTGTGCGTGGCACCGCTCGCCGGGTTCGCAAAGCGCTGACCGGCAAGCAGGGTCCGCAACCGAAAAAAGGCAAAAAGTAACCTGATGATCGACGCAATAATTTTGGCACGAACAGGAACACGAGGATAAGCATGGGACAGAAGACACACCCGTACGGATTTCGTCTGGGCTACAACAAACCGTGGAAGTCTCGCTGGTACGCGGATCGCGACTATGCCGAGCTGCTCCACGAAGACGTTAAGCTGCGCGCCGAGCTGAAAGAAAAGCTCAAGAGCGCCGGTATCAGCTCCATCGATATCGAGCGTGCCGCCAACAAGCTCGTCGTGCGCATCTACACCGCGCGCCCCGGGATCATCATCGGCCGCAAAGGCGCCGAAATCGACAAGCTCAAGCAGGACGTGCAGAAGCGCACCAAGCGTGAAGTGCACATCGACATTCAGGAAGTGCACCGTCCGGAATTGGACGCGCAGCTTGTGGCCGAATCCATTGCCTTGCAGCTGGAAAAGCGCGTAGCTTTCCGCCGCGCCATGCGCAAAGCCGTCGACTCTGCTCTGCGTTTCGGTTGCAAGGGCATCAAAGTCCGCGTTGCTGGCCGCTTAAACGGCGCGGAAATCGCCCGCAAAGAATGGTATCTCCAGGGCCGCCTGCCGTTGCAGACTTTGCGCGCCGACATTGATTTCGGCATGGCCCGCGCCAACACCACCTACGGCGTCATCGGTGTGAAGTGCTGGGTTTATCAGGGTGAAAACGTTCCGAAGCGCGCTTCGAAGATTCAAAAAGAGCGCGACGCCGTGGCCGCGGCGTAAATTCGCCGCATCCGCCACAAGCAATTCACGCAGTAACGAATTTAGGGAAGCGAGACCATAACGATGTTGATGCCCAAAAAGGTGAAATACCGAAAGCAAATGCGTGGCCGCCGCACCGGCAAAGCCTGGCGCGGCAGCGATCTGGCTTTTGGCGAATACGGTTTGAAAGCGCTGGAGTGCGCCTGGATTACCGATCGCCAGATTGAAGCTTCGCGCGTGGCCATTTCCCGCTTCATCAAGCGCGGCGGAAAATTGTGGATTCGCATCTTCCCGGACAAGCCTTTCACCAAGAAGCCCGCGGAAACCCGCATGGGCAAAGGCAAAGGCGCTCCGGAAAAGTGGGTCTCCGTCGTGAAACCTGGACGCATCATGTTTGAAATGGCTGGCGTCGACGAAGCCACCGCCAAGGAAGCGATGACCCTGGCGGCGCACAAGTTGCCCATCCCCACCAAGTTCGTTACCCGCGCGGGAGGTATGTAATATGCCCAGGCGCATTGACAAGATTCGTGAATCGGGGCGCGATGAGTTGCAATTGCAGGAAAGGGAATTGACCGAGCAGATTTTCCGGCTCCGTTTTCAGCTCTCTACCGGCCAGGCTGAAGCGTTGCGCCGCCTTCGCGATGCGCGCAAGGATCTGGCTCGCGTTAAAACTCATCTCCGCGCCCAGGAATTGAACGCCACTACCGGCGCTCACATTCCGGTGGAGAAGCCCGTGGAAGAGCACGAAAAGCCGGCCGAAAAAGCTGCTGCAAAATCATCGGCGGCGAAAGCGGCCAAGCCGGCGAAAGCCAAAAAGCACCATACCAAAAGCACCAGCAAGACGAAGAAGGCAGGAAAACGCTAAATGACACCTGAAACACAAGCCGCTCCGGCGGCCGGAAAAACCGAACACGCCGAGCGCGGTGAGCGCACCATCCTCACCGGCAAGGTCACCAGCGCCAAGATGGAGAAAACCATCGTCGTCGAAGTGCAGCGGCTGGTCCAGCACCCCAAGTACCGCCGCGTCGTGCGTATCTCCAAAAAGTTTTATGCCCACGATGAAACGCGCCAGGCCAAAATCGGCGACACCGTGCGCATCGTCGCTTCCCGCCCGCTCTCGAAACTCAAGCGCTGGCGGCTTAAAGAAATTCTGACGCGTAACGCGTCCGTGGCCTTGAGGGACAGGAGCACACAATGAGCATCATGATGCGAACCTGGCTGACGGTGGCCGATAATTCCGGTGCCCGCAAGCTTATGTGCATTTTGCCGCTGGGCGGCGATGCCGGACTCAAAGCCGGACTTGGCGATGTGATTACCGCTTCGGTCAAGGAAGCCACCCCGGAAAGTGCCGTCAAGCAAGGCACCGTGGTGAAAGCCGTGGTCGTGCGCATGCGCAAGGAAGCGCGCCGCCGGGATGGCACCTACATTCGCTTTGACGATAACGCCGCCGTCCTCATCAACGATGCGGGCGAGCCCGTCGGTACCCGCGTCTTCGGCCCGGTAGCCCGCGAATTGCGCGAACGCCAGTACACCAAGATTGTTTCTCTAGCGCCGGAGGTTTGGTAGCTCATGACTCTGCGGCACGATAGAACCGAGCGGCACAGCATCGCCATCCGTAAGGGCGACAACGTACGCGTCATTGCCGGCAAAGACGCCGGCAAAAGCGGGCGCGTGCTTTCCATTGACGCCAAGAAAAACCGTGTGGTGGTCGAGCACGTGGCCATCATGAAGCGCCACACCCGCCCCAACCCGCAGAAAAACATCAAGGGCGGCATCATCGAAAAAGAGGCTTCCATCAACGTTTCCAACGTTATGGTCGTCTGCGCCAGTTGCGGCAAACACACCCGCATCGGCCACACCATTTTGCCGGACGGCACCAAAGTTCGCAGTTGCCGCCGTTGCAACACGGCGCTCGACAAGTAACGCACTGAACGGATTTGAATTTGACAAGAGGCGAACCAAGGCAATGAAGAGTAGATTGCAGGAAAAATATCGCAACGAAACGGTGCCCGCGCTGATGAAGCGCTTCGGCTGGAAGAACAATATGGCCGTTCCCAAGCTGCAGAAAATCACCGTAAACATCGGCCTCGGCGAAGCCAGCCAGAACGCCAAGCTGCTCGATACCGCTGCCCAGGAGCTCGGGCAGATCACCGGACAGAAAGCCATGATCACCAAGGCCAAAAAGTCCATCGCCAATTTCAAAATCCGCAAAGGTATGCCCATCGGCTGCGCCGTCACCCTGCGCGGCGACAAGATGTACGAATTTCTCGATCGCTTGTGCAACGTGGTGCTGCCCCGCGTGCGCGACTTCCGCGGCTTGCCCTTCAACGCTTTCGACGGACGCGGCAACTACACTCTCGGCCTGAAAGATCAGCTCGTCTTTCCGGAAATCGATTACACCCGCGTCGACAAAATCAAAGGCATGAACGTCACCTTAACCACCACCGCAAAAAATGATGAAGAAGGTCGCGAGCTCCTCAAGGGGCTCGGCTTCCCGCTGCGCGTTCCAGGAGGAGCGCAATAAATGGCTCGCACCGCAAAAATTGCCAAGTCTCTCAAAAAGCCCAAATTTAAAGTCCGGGTGCGCAATCGCTGCCGCGTCTGTGGTCGCGCTCGCGCCTACATTCGCAAATTTCAGATGTGCCGTATTTGTTTCCGTGAGCGGGCGCTTAGGGGGGAAATTCCCGGCGTCACGAAAGCTAGCTGGTAAAGGATATCTAGGAGAAATATGCAGACGGATCCCATTGCCGATTTTCTGACGTGCATTCGCAACGCCTCGGCCGCCAAGCACCAGCGTGTCGACGTTCCGGCTTCACGCCTCAAGTCCGAAATCGCCCGCATCTTGAAAGATGAAGGCTACATCTCCACCTACAAAATGGTGGATGAAAACAAGACCCGCAAGATGCTGCGCGTATTCTTGAAATACACTCCGGACCGCCGCAGCGTCATCACCGGCCTGAAGCGTATTTCGCGTCCCGGAGCGCGCCGTTACCTCGGCGCCACCGACATTCGTCCCGTCGTCGGCGGACTCGGTATCAGCATTATGACCACGCCGAAGGGTTTGATGAGCGGCCGCGCCGCGCGCAAAGCCAAAATCGGCGGCGAAATTTTGTGCGAAGTTTGGTAACACGCAGTTTGCTGCAACAGCTTCTGAAAAATTTTGTTGTTGAGTGAAAGAGTAAAAGGAAGAGACCAGATGTCACGTATCGGCCGTAAACCAATCCCGCTTCCCTCCGGCGTGAAAATCGCCATGCAGGGCGGCAAAATCGATGTCCAGGGACCCAAGGGCAAGCTTTCCTTCGCCATCCCTCGCGGCATTTCGTTTGAACAAAAAGACGGCGTGCTTACCGCGCTGCGCGAAACCGAAGATCATCGCGCGCTGCACGGTCTCGCCCGCGCCCTGGTGGCCAACGCTGTTCACGGCGTAACTCAGGGTTTCAAAAAGGATCTCGACATCGTGGGCGTGGGTTATCGCGCCGAGCTGAAAGGCAAGATCGTCAATTTCGCCCTCGGCAAATCTCATCCCATCGAGTTTCCCATTCCTGAAGGCATTCAGGTTGCCGTAGAAAAGCAGACCCACATCGTCATCAGTGGAGCGGACAAAGGTCAGGTCGGCCAGGTTGCCGCCGACATGCGTTCGCTGCGTCCCCCGGACCCCTATAAGCAAAAAGGCATCCGCATTACCGGCGAGCGGCTCAAGAAAAAGGCCGGCAAAGCGGGAGCCAAGGCTGGCGGCGCTTAGAATTTCAATTTTTATTTTCGCGTCCGTAACCGCAAACGCGAAGGAGAAGAAACAGTGGCATCGGCAAGAGTCCGCAAGTTATCTCGGGATTTGCACCGCAAGCGCGTGCACGATCGCGTGCGCACCAGGGTTTCCGGCACCACCGAGCGTCCACGCCTTTGCGTGTACCGTTCTCTGGGCCATATCTACGCGCAAGTCATCGACGATCATTCTGGCAAGACTTTGGTCTCCGCCAGCTCCGTCGACGGCGAAACCAAAAAGAATCTCAAGGGCGGCGGCAATATCGCCGCGGCTAAAGTGATCGGCAAAGCCGTCGCCGAGCGCGCGAAAGCCGCTGGCGTGGAAAAAGTAGTGTTCGACCGCGGCGGTTATAAGTATCACGGCCGCGTCAAGGCGCTCGCAGACGCGGCGCGGGAAGCGGGGTTAAAGTTCTAAGCCTATGTCGAAGCAAATTTTGCGAGACAGTCTAGCGGTTCGGCGTCTACTCGAGGTCAATCCTTCCGACTTGAAGGATGACGTCATCGCCATCAACCGCGTCACCAAGGTAGTTAAGGGCGGCAAGAACCTCAGCTTCTCAGCTCTGGTCGTCGTCGGCGATAATCACGGCCACGCCGGTTTTGGCATGGGTAAAGCCCGTGAAGTTCCCATGGCCATCAAAAAAGCCATCGAGCAGGCTAAGAAAAACTTGATCAAGCTCAATCTGAAGGGTACTTCTATCCCTCATCAAGTCATCGGTCACTACGGCTCTGCCCAGGTGTTGCTCAAGCCTGCCTCCGAAGGTACCGGCGTCATTGCCGGCGGCCCGGTGCGTAAAGTCATGCAAGTTGCCGGGATTCACAACGTGCTTACCAAGTCGCTGGGAACTTCGAATCCTCATAACGTCGTAAAAGCTACCTTCGCGGCGCTTCTCAGCCTTAAAGACGCCGCCCACGTCGCCGAAATCCGCTCCAAAACCATTGACGAAATTCGCGGCCGCTCGCCTCGCGAAGCGGTAGGAACCGTATCATGAGCGAAAAAGTAGCAGGCGTAAAAGTGCGGCATGGCAAGCCCGTCAAAAAGTCGGGCGGCCATCATTTTGGCAAGCAATACGTGATCAGCGAGCACGAAGAGCCCAAAAAGGGCGGCACCATCAAGGTCAAGTGGGTGGTTAGTGCCATCTCTTGCACCGACGATATGCGCGCCACCATCAAGGGCCTCGGTCTGCGCCGCATGCATCACGTGGTCGAGCGCCAGGACACTCCTGAAACGCGCGGCATGATTCACAAGGTACGTCATCTCGTGGAAGTGGTGGACTAACTCAATGCCCAGGAAAAAAACAGGAGCGCACCGCCCGGCAGGCGGCCCGCGTCAACGAAAAGCAGGCAGCCCCCGCGGACATCGTGGCCATCACAAGCCGGCCACTCCCGCGGGACGCCCGAAGTACACCTTGTCCAATCTTCAGCCCCCCGTCGGCTCACGCAAGAAAAAAGTTCGTGTCGGCCGTGGTATGGGTTCGAAGCTCGGCAAAACTGCCGGAGCCGGCAACAAGGGCCAGAAATCCCGCCGCGGTTATTCACGCCGCCGCGGCTTTGAAGGCGGCCAGATGCCTTTGCATCGCCGCATGCCCAAGCGCGGATTTCACAATCCTTTTTCCGTCTCGTACTCCGTCGTCAACCTGGACGAACTCAATGTCTTCCCGGCTGGCGAAACCGTTACGCCCGACTTATTGCGCGCCCACGGCTTCATCCGCCGGGCCAAGGATCGCATCAAGGTCCTGGGCGATGGCGAATTGACCGCCAAAATCGCCATTCACGCGCACGCTTTCAGCGCCTCCGCCAAGGAAAAAATTGCCGCCGCCGGTGCCACCTTCGAAGTTCTGGCCGCCTCTTAGCTTGAAAGTTTAGCTGCAAAAGTTTAGCTGCAAAAGTTTTTAGAGGGATTTAGAAGGATAAGGATAAGGGAGCAGTACAGAACAGCATGAATCGATTCATCGAAGCCGTCAAAAACATGTTCCGCATCGAAGACTTGCGGAACCGTGTCCTCTTCACCCTGGCGCTGCTGGGGGTGTATCGCATTGGTGCGCACATCCCCCTCCCCGGCATCAATACCGCCATCCTCGACCAGCTTTTCAATCAGGCTGCCGGTTCTGTGCTCGGCATCTTCGACCTTTTCAGCGGCGGCAACTTCCGCCGTATGACCATTTTCGCCCTCGGCATCATGCCGTACATCACCTCCTCGATCATCTTGCAGTTGATGACCGTGGTGTTCCCCTATCTCGAGCGCCTCTCCAAAGAAGGCGAACTCGGCCGCCGCAAAATCACTCAGTACACTCGCTATCTCACCATCGTCCTCAGCATCGTTCAGGGCTTGTCTATTGCCGGCACTCTCCAGGCCCAGGGCATTGGCGGCCAGTCGCTCGTCTACCATCCCGGTTTCGCTTTCACCCTGATGACCGTGCTGGCCCTTACCACCGGCTCGGCCTTCATCATGTGGCTCGGTGAACAAATCACCGAACGCGGCATCGGCAACGGCATGTCCCTCATCATTTTCGTCGGCATCGTTGTTGGTTTGCCGCGCGCCATCGTCAATCTTTACGAGTTGGCCAAGTCCGGCCAGTGGGGCGCTGTCACTCCTCTCGTTCTGATCCTGCTTGTCGCCTTGATGATTGCCGTCGTGGCCTTCATCGTCTTCGTGGAAGGTGGCCAGCGCCGCATCCCTGTGCAATACGCCAAGCGCGTAGTCGGTCGCAAGGTCATGGGCGGCCAATCCACTTATCTCCCGTTGCGTGTAAATTCCGGTGGCGTCATTCCGCCGATCTTTGCCAGCTCTTTGCTGGCGTTTCCCGCGACCATCGCATTAATCTTCGGTACTCGCTATATTTTCCTGAAGACCATCGCCGACCGCCTCAAGTGGGGCGAGCCCCTCTACACCTTGATCTACATCACCCTGATTCTAGTGTTCGCCTTCTTCTACGTGGGCATCGTCTTCAATCCCACCGAGCTTGCCGATAACATGCGCAAGAACGGCGGCTTCATCCCTGGCATCCGTCCCGGCCGCACCACATCCGAGCACGTCAGCCGCATTCTCAAGCGCCTCACCTTTATCGGCGCCATATATCTCGCTTTGGTTTGCTTGCTCCCGGAATGGATGATTGCCGGTATCCACCTCGACCATCTTGGCTGGGGCATTGGTGGCTGGTTTGACCGCCACTTCCCGGTCTGGTTTCTCAAAGGTCTTGGCGTCCAATTCTATTTCGGCGGCACTTCGCTCTTGATCGTTGTTGGCGTCGCTATGGACACCGTGCAGCAGTTGGAAGCGCAGTTGGTTATGCGCAATTACGAAGGTTTCGCTCGAAAGGGCCGGTTGCGTGGCCGGCGCTAATGCAGATGAGCGGAGCGATGCCGGACTCCCGGCTCCTCGGTCGGCTCCAGCGCGCGGTCATTTTTCTCGGACCGCCCGGCGCGGGCAAAGGGACTCAGGCCCAGGAGTTGGCTCGGCAGTACAGTGTGCCGCATCTTTCCACCGGCGATATGCTCCGCGAGAATATCGCGCTGGGCAACGAGCTGGGGAAACAGGCCAAGCCCTTGATGGAACGCGGAGAACTCGTCCCCGATTCCATCATTCTCAAGATGGTGGCGGCGCGCATCGAGCGTCCCGACTGCTCCTTCGGCTTCGTCTTCGATGGGTTTCCGCGCACCGTAGCGCAGGCTCAGTGGCTCGGGGAATTGCTCAGGCAACACGGATTGAAGCAACCGGTGGTCGTGCATTTCGTGATCGATCCCGCGTTGTTGATGCGCAGGATCACCGGGCGCCGGATGTGCAAGACGGGTGGCGAGATTTACAATATTTACGATCGCCCCCCAAAGAAAGACGGCATCTGCGACTCCGATGGCGGGGAACTGGCGCAGCGCCCCGATGACCGCGAGGAAATTGTAGGTCCGCGGCTCGAAGCGTACGCCAGGATGACCGCGCCGCTGGCGGCATATTATCGCCGGCTGGGGCGTCTCGAGGATGTGGACGCGGCGCAAAGTGTCGAACAGGTTTCGCAACGCGTGCTGGAAATTGTTCGCAAAGCCCAGTAACGCCCTTGAATTTGTAGAAGTGGCCCGGTAACGGCACATAAATAGGTAAGGCTCCGGTAAGGACCTTGTAAAGAAAGTCGGGCCCGGTAAGGGCCCTAAAAGACGAATCGAGATGGCTATTCATCTGCGCAGCGCCGAAGAACTGGAGAAAATGCATCGCGCCGGACTTATCGTTCACGAAGTCCTGGCCGCCTTGCGCGCTGCCGTGAAGCCTGGCGTCACCACTATGGATCTCGAGAAGCTCGCCGAGCAGAAACTGGCCGGCAAGCCCGGTAAGCCGGCCTTCAAAGGATATCGCGGCTATCCGTGCTCTCTGTGTACTTCGGTGAACGGCGAAATTGTTCACGGCATTCCGTCGCCCAAGCGCAAATTGAAGGAAGGCGACATCGTCTCCATCGATTTCGGCATGGAAGTCGACGGCTACTACGCCGATTCAGCGGTGACCGTTCCCGTGGGAGAGATTCGTCCGGAGCTTCAGAAATTGCTGGATGTCACTCGCGAATCGCTCGATCGCGCCATCGAAAAAATGCGCGCGGGCAACCGTCTCGGCGATGTCGGCCACGCCGTGCAGAGCTGGGTTGAGCAGAATGGCTACTCCGTCGTTCGCGAATTCGTGGGTCACGGCATCGGCACCAAGATGCATGACGAGCCCAATTTGCCGAACTATGGCGACGCCGGACGTGGCGCCCGTTTGCAGGAAGGCATGGTCATCGCCGTCGAGCCCATGGTCAATGCCGGCGGACCGGAAGTGCGTATGCGCGATGAATGGGTAGCGGAAACCGCCGATGGCAGCCCCTCGGCGCATTTCGAGCATACCGTCGCCGTCACCGCCAATGGCCCCTGGATTCTGACGCGCCCGAAGGAAATGACCGGGCCCTCATGGTAAGGCGGCCCGTGGCGCGGCCCCTAGAGCGGCCCGTGGTGCAGTTTGTAGTGGAAATCAGGTTTTAGCATCAAAGATATAGGAGACTATGGCGAAACCGGTCCAGGACGACAAAAAGAAAGGCGACTCCGGCAACACTAAGGAAGACGCCATTGAAGTGATGGCCACCGTAATCGAGCCTCTGCCCAACGCGATGTTTCGCGTTGAATTGGAAAATAAGCACCAGGTTCTGGCTCACGTTTCCGGCAAGATGCGCAAGAATTTCATCCGCATCCTCGCGGGAGACAAAGTGGCTGTCGAGCTTTCGCCGTACGATCTTACGCGTGGCCGCATCGTGTATCGCTACAAGTAAGCGCACACAGAAGGAATAGGGAAAATGAAAGTACGGGCATCGGTTAAGAAAATTTGTGACAAGTGCAAGGTAATTCACCGGCGCGGCGTAGTCCGCGTCATTTGCCAGAATCCGAAGCACAAGCAGCGCCAGGGATAAGGGGAAAAAGCATGGCACGTATCGCAGGTATCGATCTTCCGCCGCAGAAACGCCTTTGGGTTGGCCTTACCGCCATCTATGGCATCGGGCAGGAGCGCGCGCGCAAGTTGGCCGTCGCCGCCAACGTGGATTTCAACAAAAAAATCCGCGACCTCACCGAAGATGAAACCAACCGTCTGCGCCAGGAAATCGAAAAGGAAGGCCGCGTCGAAGGCGATCTCCGCAAAGAGGTCCAGATGAACATCCGCCGCCTGATTGAAATCCAGGCCTACCGCGGCGTCCGTCATCGGCGCAATCTGCCCGTTCGTGGCCAGCGCACCCACACCAACGCTCGCACCCGTAAGGGTCCGCGCCGCGGTGCCGTCGCTGCCAAGAAGAAAGTTACCGGCAAGAAGGGCTAAGCCTGAACAGTCTCGGAATCATGATTTCAAGTTCGTAAGAAACGGAGCAACTCGTGGCAGAAAAGCAGCAAAAAAACGCAACGCCGGACGTCACCCCCGGTGGCAAGCCGGCAGCGGCTACCAAGCGCAAAAAAGAATTCAAGAAAAAGCGCGAGCGCCGCGTCATTCCCCACGGAGTCGTGCACGTGGCTGCGTCCTTCAACAACACGCAGATCACCATCGCCGATCAGGATGGCCGCGTGGTTTGCTGGTCCTCCGCGGGCGCCATCGGCTTCAAAGGTTCACGCAAGGGTACGCCTTACGCTGCGCAGCAGGCTTCGCTGGCTGCTGCCGGTGTCGCGCGCGACCAGTACGGCATGAAGAGCGTCGAAGTCCGCGTGCAGGGTCCCGGCTCCGGCCGTGAATCCGCCGTTCGCGCCCTCGCCGCTGCCGGCTTGCACATCGTCTTAATCCGGGACATCACGCCGATTCCTCACAACGGCTGCCGTCCCCCCAAGCGCCGTCGCGTATGACTCAATTTCACCAACAGTTTCGGCCGGTCAATTATGCCCGGCCTGCAAAGATGCTTTTGCGAAGGGAGATAGAAGTTGGCAAGACATAGAGAAGCAGTCTGCCGCCTGTGCCGCAGGGAAGGGCAGAAATTATTTCTAAAAGGCCTCCGTTGTTTCACGGAGAAGTGCGCCATCGAAAAGCGCAACTTCGTTCCGGGACAGCACGGCCAGTCTCGGCGTCCCAAAGTCGCCGGTTACGGCCTGCAGTTGCGCGAAAAGCAGAAGATGAAGCGCACCTACGGTCTCCTCGAGCGCCAGTTCCGCCTCTATTTCGAGCGCGCTGTGCGCATGAAGGGTCCCAGCGGTGAGAACCTCATCATCATGCTGGAGCGTCGTCTGGACAACGTGCTCTGGCGCGCTGGTCTGGCTTCCTCGCGCGCCCAGGCTCGTCAACTTGTGCTCCATGGTCACGTCCGCGTCTCCGGCAAGAAGGTCAACATTCCTTCTTACCTCGTGAGCGTCGGCGATGAAATCTCCATCAAGGAGCGCATGCACGAAAACGCCATGATCCTCGAAGCGCGCAATGTCGCCCAGAGCCAGAGCGCCGTTCCCTGGCTCGAACAGGATCGCGAAGCCTTCAAAGCCAAAGTTGTGGCTTTGCCCAAGCGCGAAGACGTCCAGACGCCGCCCTTCACCGAGCAACTCATCGTCGAGTTGTATTCGAAGTAATTTCTTTCCCGGCTGCGGTTCGCCGGCCGCACGCCCTGTAACGCTTAGTGACGTTTTGTTACGTACGGTCATCCAATAGAATTGGCAGAAAGTATTAGGCAACAGTGGGGTTCCATCAGCCCCGGAAGGAAGGGAACACGATGTGGAAGGGCTTTCAGAAACCAAAGCGTCTCGCCTCTGAACTCGAATCGCTCACCGAAAAGTACGGGCGGTTCTCCGCGCAGCCGTTTGAGCGCGGTTGGGGCACCACGGTAGGTAACGCTCTTCGTCGCGCCCTGCTCAGCTCCATTGAAGGCGCGGCCATCACCGCCGTGAAAATCGAAGGCGTGCTTCACGAATTCTCCTCGATCGCCGGCGTGGTCGAAGACGCCACCGACATCATCCTCAACTTGAAGCAGGTTCCCATCAAGCTCAACACCGACCTGCCCAAGACCATTTATTTGAACTTCGAGCATCCCGGCCCGGTCACTTCCGCCCAGATTGAAGAAGATGCCGATTTCGCCGTTCTCGACAAAAGCGTCTACATCGCCACCGTCAGCGAAGGCGGCCGTCTGCAGATCGAAATGCGCGTCAAGAACGGCCGCGGTTACGTGGCTGCCGACCGCAACTACGACGAAGACCTGCCCATCGGCTATATCCCGGTGGACAGCGTTCACTCCCCGGTGCGCAAGGTCAACTACTCCGTCGAAGCCGCTCGTCTCGGCCAGATGACCGACTACGAAAAGCTCATGATCGAAGTGTGGACCAACGGCGCCATCACTCCGCAGGATTCCATCGGTCTCGCCGCCAAGCTCGTCAAAGACCACATGAGCATCTTCATCAACTTCGAAGAGCCGGTGGACAGCGTTGAGCCTCTGCCCGACACCGCCCACGATCCGCGCCTCGAGCATCTCGACCGTTCCGTCGAAGAGCTCGAGCTTTCCGTGCGCTCCTACAACTGCCTCAAGAACGCCAACATCCAGACCATTCGTGAGCTCGTGCAGAAGAGCGAAAACGAAATGCTCAAGACCAAAAACTTCGGCCGCAAATCGCTCAACGAGATCAAAGATATACTGGTGAAGATGGGCCTCGCGCTAGGCATGAAGTTCGATGAGCACGGCCGCATCATCTGGCCGCCGCTTCCCAGCCAGACCACCCTTGCTCCTTCGGAGGAAAATCTCGGCCTGTAATCGCGGCGCGAGACCCGGTAAATCATGCGACATCTCAAGTCAGGATCGAAGCTCGGACGCAACCCGTCTCACCGCCGGGCTACCTTGCGTGCCTTGGTCACCAATCTTTTCGAGCACGGCCGCATCACCACCACGCTGACGCGCGCCAAAGCCGCTCGTCCCGTGGCCGAAAAGATCATCACCCTTGGCAAGCGCGATACGCTGCAATCGCGCCGCCAGGCCGCGTCTTACATCATGCTGCCCGCGATCACTCAGAAGCTGTTCAGTGAAATCGCGCCCAAATTCTCCGACCGCGCCGGCGGTTACACCCGCATCATCCACGCCGGTAACCGCGTAGGCGACAACGCCAAGGTAGCCATCCTCGAATTGGTCGGCTACGAATTCAAAAAGAAAGAAAAGAAAGAACGCCCCAAAAAAGAAGAACCCGTCGACGAAAAGACCTAGCCTCTCCGGGCAGTCCCCTGCGAGACAGAAAATGTAATTGCACGACGAGCCCGCCATCATCTCGGCGGGCTCTTTAATTTTTCGCCGCGGTTTAGTATCGCGCAGTCGAAGCCAGGCTGGGTTTATAGTATTCCATGACCGAGGAAGTGCCTTATGACTAAGGCAGAATTCAGGGCCGCTGATGACCGGATCATCAACGAAATGAAGAGAATAGCGCATGAGTCTCCTGATACCTCGACCCCTGATTTGCATTTCAAGCGTGATTGGGCTTATGGCAATGCCGGATTGGAAAACGAAAAAATCACGCGACAACAGGTCGACCAAACCATAAGGGACTGGCCTGATTCTCGAATCCAGATTTTTTCGGTCAGCTCTCTCGCTGACCTTTTTTTTTGAATAATGCCATCCGACGAAAGTTGCTTTCTTTTCTCAAGGAGAACCGCTGGCGATCCTGATTTTATCTAACTGGCACCCGGCTGCGTCTCCGCATAAACCATATCCACAACAAAATCATCGCCACTCCCGCCCCCACCGAATCCAGCAGTGAATCATATGGCGACGCCGTCCGGCTGGCCACAAACGCCTGGTGTACCTCATCCAATATCGCGTAACCCGCGGCCATCGACAGCGCCGTAATCGCCCATGTCCAGCGCCAGCCTCGCCTTCCGCCCCGCAATCCTCGAAACAGCAGCATGCAAAATATAAAATATTCCGTGAAGTGCGCCGACTTGCGCACAAAAAAGTGAATCGTATCGAAACCGTGATTCGTCAGGTTGGGTATCAGCCAGAACAAAATGGGTCTGAGGATCGCGCCCGTGTGCGCCGCGGAAAAACTGTCCGTCGACAAGGAGAAAATCAAAGCCGCCCAGCACACCGCCGGTAGCCAGGCCATCGCCCAGCGGAACGCGTTCGGCGTCTGAACCCGCCCTTCCATTTCCGATAATTGCGGTGCTGGGCGCGGATTGCGCCAAGGTTGCGAGTCAGCCACGAAGGAACCTAAGCCACATCATTCTTCATCTTGCCATCTGCCTGGCGTTCACTCCATACGGTAGTTTGGCGCTTCGCGCGTGATGATAACGTCATGCACATGACTTTCGCGCAATCCTGCGCTGGTAATGCGAATAAACCTGCTCTTCTCTGACAATTCTCGCAGCGATGCCGCCCCCGCGTACCCCATCCCGCTTTTTAATCCGCCCACCAGCTGATCCGTCAGCGCTGCTAGCGATCCTTTATAGGGCACTCGCCCTTCCACGCCTTCAGGGACGGATTTGCCGCGCTCCGCGCTCTCTTGTCCATAGCGGTCTGCCGAGCCATCTTCCATCGCCGCCGTCGAACCCATCCCGCGATACGACTTGAACGTTCGCCCTTGATACAGAATCGTCTCGCCTGGCGCCTCTTCTGTCCCTGCAAACAACCCGCCAATCATCACGCAGGAAGCTCCCGCCGCAATGGCCTTGCTGATGTCGCCCGAAAACTTGATTCCTCCATCGGCGATAATCGGCACGCCGCTCCCTTCCGCCGCCCGCGCCGCTTCCATGATGGCCGTAATCTGCGGCACCCCTGCGCCGGTAACCACTCGGGTAGTACAAATCGATCCCGGACCGATTCCCACCTTCAGCCCATCGATTCCCAGCCCAATCAAATCCTTGGCGCCTTCAAATGTCGCCACGTTCCCGGCGATCAACTGCATTTCCGGGAGCCGCTTGCGAATCGACTGGATCGCTTCCATCACCCGCGCCGAATGCCCGTGCGCCGTATCAATCGCCAGCACATCCGCCTTGGCCCGTGACATTTCCACCGCGCGTTCCAGAAAATCTCCCGTCGCTCCCACTGCCGCACCCACCCGCAAGCGCCCTTGTTCGTCTTTCGCCGCTCGTGGATACGCCAGCTTCTTCTGAATATCTTTTACCGTGATCAACCCTTTCAGGTTGTAATCCTTGTCCACCACCAGCAGTTTTTCGATGCGGTGCTTCTGCAAAATCCTCTCCGCCTCGTCCAGCGTCGTTCCCACCGGCACGGTTACGAGGTTTTCTTTGGTCATCACTGCGCTGACCAGTTGCGTGTGATTTTTCTCAAACCGCAAATCGCGGTTGGTCAAAATTCCGATCAGCCGCGGCCCATTTGTCACCGGCAACCCGGAAATCCGGTACTTCGTCATGATTTCCAGCGCTTCCTGCAAGGTGATGTCTGGTGAAATCGTCACCGGATCCACGATCATTCCGCTTTCCGAGCGTTTCACGCGATCCACTTCTTCGCTGGCGCGTTCGATCGTCATATTGCGATGCACAATGCCGATACCGCCTTGCCGCGCAATCGCGATTGCCAGCCGCGACTCCGTCACCGTATCCATGGCCGCCGAGGCCAGCGGAATATTCAGTGCCAGCTTCCGCGTGAAGTTCGTTTGCGTATCCACTTCCGTGGGCAGCACCGCAGACTTGCCGGGCAACAGCAGCACGTCGTCGAAAGTAAGACCCTCGGAAATCGGACCAGCCTTCATGCACAATCCTCTCAACGTTGAAATTTATGAGTAGATGCGTCGCGCCAAACGGCTTCCATTCTGACTCGCAAAAAAACGCGCTCGAAAGCGCCCTAAAACAAAGCAGCCCAGCACTCTGCCGCTGGGCTGTAAAACGCATTCACTAAATCGAAGAAATTGCTCACCGTGGATATTTCATTGTAGGGGCAGGTCAACCTTCGGTCAAGCAACCCTGTTGTTGCCGCGTTTGCTTTTTCTTTAGGAGGCGGAGGCTTCAGCCTCAGCGTAATCAGCCCATCACAACGGGGCTTTTGCCCCTGAAGCAACTTAATCTGCCTCGAAAATTTCTTGTCGCGAATATTTCATCACCCTGCCATGCAACAAAAACCCGTTACCTTCTCGCGTGTTATCGTACCCGCATCTCCATGCCGTCATTCCTCAAACCCTTCCATCCGCACCCGCTGCTGCGCGGCGCGCATGCCATGACCATCGCCCCGTTATTTTGGCGTCGAACCTTTTCTTTGCCGCGGCCCGAAGATCGTCTTTTCCAGGTCGATCCCGAATCGCGCTTGCTCGCTCACTGTCACTGGCAGCCCGATCGCACCAGCGCTCCCGTCATCGTCATCGTCCACGGCTTGGAGGGTTCCAGCGATTCCAATTACTCGCGCGGCATCGCAGAAATCGCGTTCCATCGCGGCTATAGCGCCATTCGCCTGAATCAACGCAACTGCGGCGGCAGCGAAGCCCTGACCCCCACGCTCTACAATTCCGGCATGAGTGCCGATTACCGCGCGGTCTGCGACGAGCTCGCTAATCACGATGGCTTGCGCCGCATATTTTTTGTGGGCTACTCCATGGGTGGCAACCTTGTTTTGAAAATGGCCGGCGAATATGGCGAAAATTTCCCCCCGGCACTGCGCGGGGTTTGCGCCGTCTGCCCGGCGCTGGATCTCGCCGAGTGCGCCGATGCCCTCGAACGCCGCGACAATTATTTCTACCAGCGCCACTTCGTCATCGGACTCATGGAGCGCTACCGTCGCAAGGCCCTGGCCATGCCCGATCGCTACCGGCTAAACGGTTTTCCTCCCATTCGCACTGTCCGCCAGTTCGATGACGCCATCACCGCCCCAAACTTCGGCTTCCACAACGCTCAGGAATATTACGAAGCCTCCTCCGCCAGCCGCGTATTGGCCAACATCCGAGTCCCCACATTATTAATCACCGCGAAAGACGACCCCTTCGTCCCTTTCTCTTCCATCCTCGCAGCCGGCGCTGACCAGAATCCTGCTATATCGTTCGTCGCTCCCTCCCACGGTGGCCATTGTGCCTTCATCTCCAGCCGCGGGGGCTCGGCCCGATTTTGGGCTGAAAAGACCGTGGTCGATTTTTGCGATACCCTCCTCAAATCTGGCTCCTCGTAATCAGCGCCAACAATATTGCGCACAATCTATCGACCGTTTACGTAGCGTATAGGAACGAATCATGGCCTGTGGAAATCCCTCTTTGTCGTTTGTGTTACCGCTTTCCACTCCATCAAAATTAATTCTAAAATCCATATCCAGTATGCACAACTGAATAAAGAACGCCTAAATCGCTCTGCTCTCCGCAAAAAGCTTTAACTAAATCACTGATAAGACTGGTCTTAATTGTTACAGCTTTAGCTTAATTTCTAATCTCCTTTGGTGCGGTGATTGCATTATCCCGCTGTGGGCAATCGGGGCACTGTAGTTCCTCACAGGTATTCAGTGCATAACTTCAGGAGGGTTAAGTGAATCAAGGTTTGAGCAAAATTTTATTTTACGTCGCGCTGGTATTGGGCGCGATCGGCGTGCTCGCAGGCCGAGCTAACGCCCAGGTAGACACCGGCTCCGTATCTGGCGTCGTGCGCGACAGCTCTGGTGCGGCCGTTCCTAACGCAACGATCACGACAACCAATGTGGCCACCGCCGCGGTTAGAACCGCCACAACCAACAGCGTCGGGGAATACACCGTTCAGGGTCTGCCTCCCGGCAGCTACAAGGTTCGCGCCGCGAGCCCCAGTTTCACCACCTTTGAAACCACAGTAGAAGTTACCGTTGGCGGCGCTCTCACCGTGAGCCCGCAATTGGAAGTTGGCACCAGCACCACCGTCGTGGAGGTTACTGCCGGCGGCGCGGGAACCGAAGTAAATACCCAGACCCAGGAACTTTCTCAGTTGGTGGACGCCAACCAGCTCGGATCGCTGCCTAGCTTGAACCGCAATCCCTATGACTTCGTCGTCCTCTCCGGTAACGTCAGCAACGGCGACAGCACCAACGCTAGTATGTCCAGCTCCCAGAGCATCACCGCTCGCGGCGTGGGCTACGCGATTAACGGCCAGCGCGAGGCCGGCACGGAAATTCTTCTCGACGGCGTGGAAAACGTCGCGGTCTTCGGCGTTAACGCCGGTCAGTTGGTTCCCCAGGATTCCATCCAGGAATTCAGCATCATCACCAATAACTACGGTGCGGAATACGGTCGCGCCTCCGGCGGCATTGTGAACGTGGACACCAAGGCCGGCACCAATAACTTTCACGGAACGGCCTACGAATACAACCGCCTCTCCGCCTACACCGCCAATACTTTCGCCAACGATGTGGATGGCATCCCCAAGGGCACCTACACTCGCAACCAGTTTGGCTTCAACGCTGGTGCGCCCATCATAAAGAATCGTCTCTTCGTCGATTTCTCTGAGGAGTGGGTGCGCGTGCGTAGCGCCGCCTCCCAGATCGAAGACGTCTTTGATCCGGCCTTCATTAGTCTACTTCCTGCCAATGACCAAGCCTACTTTTCCAAATATGGAACCGGACTTCCGGCTATCTCCGGCACCACCACTGCCGGTCAACTCGTCGCTGCCGGCGTTTTTAGCGGCGGGGCTTTCCCCATGATTAACGGAACTATTCCTGTTCCCGCGTCCACTCCGGTTTTCGATACCGTAAACTTCTCTGCGCCGTTTGATGCTGGCGGCGGCGTCCCCCAGAATACTTACGACCTGGTAGGTCGAGTGGATTTCAACCTTAGCAGTAAGACCCAGATGTTTTTCCGTTTTGCGCGCTACAGCGAAAATGACTTTCTCGGCGCGGATGGGTACACCCCGTATTCGCAATACAACGTGGGTGGCATTAGCTTCGATAACAGCGGACTGTTTTCCCTCACCCACTCCATTAGTAACACCCTGTTGAGCAACAGCAAAGTTAGCTTTACGCGTTTTAATGTTGCCAACAGTTTTGACACCGCTCTCACCAACACTCCCAACTTGTACCTGCAGGCCGAGGGCGCACAATCCAGTAACCCCGTCAGCGGCAACCTCATTCAATTGCCCGGGTTGCAGAACGCCACTTCCGGAACCGGCGGTTTGCCCTTCGGCGGTCCGCAAAACACCTTGCAGGTCGAAGAAGATTTGGCTTGGACTAAGGGTCGTCACACCATGCGCTTTGGTGGTGAATTCACTTACATCCAGCTCAACGTGGCCTACGGCGCGTATGTGCAAGCCGTCGAAGTGCTGGGTGCCGATCTTCCCGGATCCTTAAGTAGTTTGGTTAATGCCGGTGGCATTACGGACTCCACTGGCGCGTTTGCCAGCCCGCTCCTTCAGTTCACCGGTCGCGTCAACCCCAACGGCGCTCTCCCCTGCGCTCTGGACGTCTACGGAAATCCTATCGTGACCGCCGCGTGCACCGTAACACCGCCACTTAACTCCGCCAGCCCCGCACGCAGCTATCGTTATAAAGACTGGGCCGTCTACGCGCAAGACAGCTTTAAGCTCACCCGCAAGCTCACCCTCAACTACGGCTTGCGCTACGAACATTATGGTGTGCAGCACAATAATATTCAGAGCTTGGATTCCAACTTTTATCCTTCCCTCGTCAATGGTCCTGACAGCGCGGCGAATTTCGGCGAAAGCATTCGCAATGGCCAGATTTTGCTTACGCAGGACAGCCCTGTCGGCCAGTTCTGGAAGCCTCGCTGGGGCACTCCCGCTCCGCGCGTTGGCTTTGCCTACGATGTGTTCGGTAATGGCAAAACTGCACTGCGTGGCGGTTTCGGCATCAGTTACGAGCGTAACTTCGGCAACGTGACCTACAACGCCAGCTACAATCCTCCGGCTAGCGCCGCCATCAGCACCAATTGCAACGCCAATTCCAACGACGTCATCACCAACTGTCCTTACGTCGTCACCAACAGCACCTTGGGCCCTCTGGGTTCTCCCGGCCCCGCGACCGCCCTTACTCCCGTGGAGTTGCGTGATAACGATGCCAACATCAACGTTGCGCAAACCCAATTCTGGAGCTTGGCCATCGAGCGAGAGCTCGCTCCGAGCACCATCTTTGCCGTCTCCTATAGCGGCGCACACAGCGTCCATTTGTACGACCTCGCCAACGTGAACCTCATCGGAGCGGGACAGGCCTACCTCGGTGATCCCTTGGTTACTGGTAGCAGCCCCGATGGCACGGAAACTTGCCCCTATTCCAACCCGGTAACCGGCGTACCGACCTGCTACACTCGGCTGAACTCCCAGTACTCCAATATCAATCGGCGCGGGAGCGACGGCGAGGGTAACTACAGCGCCCTAAACCTCAAGTTTCAGACCAACAATATTCACCACACCGGCCTAACCGTCGTCGCCAACTACACTTATTCGCATTCCCTGGACGACCTTAGTTCCACCTTCTCTGAGAGCCAAACACAAGGCTCCCTCGGATACACCGATGTTACTCATCCCCAGCTCGATTATGGCAGCTCCGACTTTGACGTCCGCCACCGTTTGGTGCTATCCCCCATCTGGCAGACTCCCTGGTTCAAGAGCGGCCATGGTTTCCTCACCAACACGCTGGGCGGCTGGAATATCTCGGGCATCTACACCATCCGGACCGGTATCCCATTCTCAATCTATGATCTAACTGACCTGCTCAACTACTACGCCATTCCGCGGTTGACACCGGCGACGCCCATCACCCAGTATCAGGTGAACGGCACTCCGACCAACATTGGCCCGAACCAATATAACGGCTTGGTTATTCCTGCCGCCGCGAACATTGGCCCGCTGAATCCCACTCTCGGTATTTCGGACTTCGGACCCTACCCGGCCAACATGACCGGAAGAAACATCTTCCGTGGGCCGGGCGCATGGAACTTCGACGCCGCCGTTGAGAAGGCTTTCAAACTCACCGAGCGCTTTGGCCTGATTTTCCGCGCGGAGGGCTTCAACGTACTCAACCAGCACAACTTCTACATTAATTCCGGCGCCTTTGAGTACACCTCACAGGGAGCAGGACCGGTTGACGTGATCGAAGAAAAGGGTGGTCTCGGAAACGCTGCCACCGGTGGCAACCACGACGAGCGCAGATTCGGTCAGTTCTCTCTGCGCGTCACGTTCTAACCTCACCCCTTCCATTCAGCCAAAGTGGGGAGCCTCCGGGCTCCCCACTTTTTTTTACTCAAACACAAAACTGATTTCCGATCGCTCCCGGCCGTGAAATTCATGTTATAAATCACCTGATAATTATCTCGTTTGTGGACTTGATGGACTTGAGAACGCCGAAGCTGCGTCGTCATTGTTCCGCCAGTTTTTTCCGTATCTCGTTCGGGATGTTGGTCAGATAGCTACAGTGCGGGCGGCAGTGCTTGTCTTACCGCCTCAGAAGAATTTAATGTAGTAGAACTCGTGGAGTGGCTATGCCACGCCCAATCGTATGAGCACCGAAACTCGTGGAGGTTCGCGAACTTTCGTTCGCAGCCTCAATATATTGCTTAAATTCGCTCGTCTGTACGAGTTCGGGCACGTGCGCACCGCTGCTCAATTTGAGACCACCTGGAAAGAGCTTCGCCAGGCGCTCGATGAAAGCGGCGGCAGCGGCCTGCTACTCGGCGCCTCTGGCAATCAAATCCTCCTTGACGGCGTGCCTCTCGGGGCCGCCACTGGTGAAAAAAGTTTCGCGCAACTCCTGATCTCCTCCGGCATCGCCAGCATTCATTTTTCTCCCGCGCTTACGCAAGCCCAGTTCGCCAGGTTCGTGCGCGCCTTTCCCAGCGGAAATGCCAAGCCGGCCTCTCTCGCCGAACAGCTTAAATCCGCGCTCGGCGGTGAAACCGGCATCAAGGTCAATGAAATCCGCTACGTTGCAGAAGATGCTTCTGTCGCCGGAATAAAAACCGCCGCCAATCTCGCCGCTAAAGTCCTGGGCGCCACGGGAGACAAGTTCAGTGGTCTTTTCGATGATCCAAATCGTCTGCTTCAGATGATCCTGGCTGCCGAAAGCTCGCGTGGCGGTGGCTCAGGCGGCGGCTCCGGCATGCCAGGCTTGGGCGGCGGAGGCAGCGGTGATGGCGGCAGCGGCGGCGGCGGCGCTGCGCCTGGCGCCGACCTTTGGGAATCAGGGGGTCTTGCCCGTGCTTCGGGCGGCGGCGGCGCGCCTGGTTCGGGTGGCGGACCAGGTGGCCCGGGTGACGGACCCGGCGGCACGGGAACCGGCACTGGCGGCGGTGGAACCGATTCAGCTCCTGGGGGCTCTGGAATTCAAAGCCTCGGCCTTGGCATTTCAGGTTTCGCCCCCAGCCCTCCTAAAACCGGCAAATGGCTGGCTGCTTCCGCGTTATTGCGCGCCGGAAATCCTGCGAGCACCACGGAACCCGTCATTACCCACGGGTACGCCTCTCCCACCGATCCCTCCGGCGGCTCGGGCGCAACCTACACCGTAGCCGAAGATGAAATCCGCTCCGTGCTCAGCCTCTTTTCGCAACTCGGAAAGTCCCGCAAGAGCCCTGACTCGCGCATGGATGTGCCAACGTTTCAATCCAGGCTCAGCGCCATGCCGGTTCGTGCCCAGTACACCCTGCAGCAGGCTCTGGCCGGTTTGGCCGCTCAGGCGCCCACCGAGGCGCCCGACAAGCCCATGCTGCTCAAGCTCGCCGAGCACGTCGCCATACGTTTTGCCTTGGACAGCTACGAGCGCGGGGAATTGCGCGTCAACGCCGTAAAGCAGCTCCTCGACCGCATGAATGCCGAAATCGAAGGCCTTCGCAAGATTCTTGGCGCCCAGGAAGAGATGATGGCCAGCGCCGGCCTCTCCGTTCAGTCCCACACCGAACTCCTCGACCAGGAATTCTGGGAGCAGGTCCCTGAAGAAAACAAGAAAGAGGTGCTCACCTCCGACGAAGCCTGGTGCGTCCCGCCACGCAACATCCGCATATATCTTGAAGACATGCTCCGTCGCGGCGAACTGAAAACCGTCAATGAAGTTCTCCTCAAATACGCCACTTGTATCGGCATGGAAGCCGAGGAAGCCCGCCGCACCACCGCCATTGGCCTTTCCGACTTGGCCGAGCTTTACGGCAGCGGCGATGGCAGCGCCTTGATGGACGCCATCCGCCGTGCCGGGAATCAGCTAGCCATCGAGCGCGAGCCGGAATTGCAAATGCTCGTCGGCGCTACCTTTGTACGTCTGAGCCAGGAGGCGTCCGCCAAGCGCTGCTACGCCGCCATTCATCAGGCGCTAGCATCCCTCGAGAGCATCGAGATCCAGCGCCCGGGTTCCACGCTGGCCTTGCGCCCCCGCATCGGCGCGGAAGAGCGTCTCCCCGAGTTCGTCGAAGAAGCCCTCCGCAGCGGTCAACTTCCCGATGGCATGGGTGAGATTCTTGGCCTCATGCCTCAGGCGACCCTCCAGTACCTCACCACTCGCTTTGGCCACTGCGGTTTTCGCGATGATTGTGAACTCTTGGGCGAGATGGCCCGCGGCTTGGGCGAAGACGCTACCAATCGCATGATCGAGACTTTGCAGCTTGCTCCTGCCGGGGAAGCGGCTGAAGTCATCGGCCTCCTCAGCCAATTGGCTCCTGACGCCGTTGAACAGTACCTGCCGCCTCGCCTTGAGCAATGGCCGCGCACCGCCCATGATCGCACCGTCCGCCAGCTCTCCTCTGTTCCCGCCGAACAGCGTGCCCGCTTGCTGATTGCTCTATATGATTTTCTCGATGTCATGATCCGCCCGTTAGCCATCGACGAAATGGGCATGTCCGGCCGGCCGGAATGTATCGCCAAACTCATGCGTGTGCTCGACGATGAACAGAGCAGCGGTTTTGCTCGCGTCAAAGCCGTGGAAGCCTTGGGGCGTTTGCGCGCCACTCCCGCCACACCCTCGCTGGTGCGTATCCTTGACGCCAAACAGCTATGGCGTTGGTCCTATCCCAGCGAGCTGCGTATCGCTTCCGCCCAGGCTCTCGTTCTGATTGACCAGCCTCTCGGTGTGGAGAAAATCGCCAGCAGCGGCATCGACCACAACGATTTGGCACTGGAGCCTACCGATCCGGAGCCCAACGCCTCCGTAATTCGCCAGCGCCGTTATGCGCGCCTGAAACTTTCCCGCAATGTCATCATGACCACCACCAACCTTCGCGATAATTTCCGGTTGTCCATTCCCGAGCTTAATCTCGGCGGCGGCATCGGTTCCGGCGAGCGCCACTTGGCTCCAGGCTCGCTGCTCAATTTAAAAGTTGCTTCCGGTGTCAGAAACATTAAAGCTCAGGCTATCGTTCGTGGCGCGCGCCCGCAAGCCATGGCCTTCGAATTTGTGGAAATGGATTTGGAAGAGCGTGCCCGCCTCAGAAAATTGCTGCTCGAACTCGGCTCCTTCCCCGGCACCGCTGCTTCCATCAACCGCGCACGTCGCCGCGGCCGCATCGCCATCAGCAGCAAGAACTAACTCTCCACTTTCCGCTCTGCACGCAGTCACAGATAAATCAGTCTTCGTTTTCTTCTTAAGCTCTCGCGTTAGCCGCGAAAAAAAATAAGCTCTAAACTTTGTTTGTTTCGGAGCCGGCGCCCGCTGTCCAAAACTTTTCTTGTTGAGTACCGCCCGCGGTCTGTAAGCATGCGTTTAAAAATCTCACTCCATTTGCATTCAGTCAAAAAAAACTTCGCTTTCAACTCAAACACCATTTGGTGCCGCAAAAAAACCTCTTACCGACGGCCTTCCGAACGATCACGTCTCATTCGAACTCATCGACGCGCGTTCCGTTCGAACGCCCACATCCATCGAAACAGGTTCCCGCCGTAATGAGAGTACTCACCTCGAAAGCTCAGAACCAAAAACATGTTCCACGTGAAACGGTGTTTTGTTTCACGTGAAACATACTTTTTTCCGCCCTCAGCCCCTAAAACACTATTTCACGTGAAACATATATCTCTCTAGTTAACAAAAATGCATGTTTCACGTGAAACATACTTCTCCGATCTCCAAAATGTCGGCCTCGCCAACCCTTCAATTGTCGACCCGCCGACATTTTCGCTCAATTGTCGACATGTCGACATTCCCATTCGAACGGCCCCAACCAAACCCGACCTCCCATCTGGCCACGCCCGGATCACACGCCCAATCCCACGCCCGAACGACGCGGCCAGCCATTCGAATCGTCGCCACCACCCAGTCCGCTCCACATCGCCACAAAGCCGCCAAAATCCCCTTTGTCATCTGTCCGTGACTTGACCGGCTGGGCACATAGGACCTCTGTACCATTGCAGGGGAACGCCCTGGACTTTACGGTACTAGCTAGGAAGTCCTATTGTTGGACCCCCTCTAGCGAGCATGAAAAAGGATCCACACTCAGCCTCGGCACGCGCTTTTGTCCGCAGTCTCAACATTCTGTTGAAATTCGCGCGTCTCTACGGCTACGACCATGCCCGCACCCTCGAAGTGCTCGGCGTTGCCTGGCAGGAATTGCAAGCCGCCATCCCTTATGGCTCTGAGTCCGGACTCCTCCTCGGCGCTACTGGTTCACAGCTCTTGCTCGACGGTATGCCGCTCGAAGGCGCCCCTGCCGAACGCCAGTTCGCACAACTTCTTTCTGCCGCGGGCCTGGCCAGCGTGCAGTTTTTCCCCATCGTCACCTACGACGAACTCAGCCGCTTTGTTAACTCGTTTCCCACCAGCAAAGCTAAGCCCGCCGAACTCGCTCAGCAATTGAAAGTCGCTTTGGCCGGCGCGCGCGGCATCCGCATCAACGAAATCTGTTTCATCGCCACCGATGCTCGCCTCAAAGACACCAGCGTTGCCGCCCAACTCGCCGCCGCGTCCTTGGGCGACGCCAACCAGGATCAGTTCAAACAATGGCTGAACGATCCCAAAAAATTGCTGGAACTGATCGCGGCCGCTCAGGGTTCGCACGTCGAGGCAGGCTCCGGCACTGCCGGTACGCCAGGCAGACTCCCAGGACCACGCGGCACCGGCCCTACCGCCGTCGACGTAAGCGGACTCCCTCTACCTGCCGGTCCCGCTGGTGCGCCCACGGGCGGCGACGCCGGCGGCTACTGGATCCCCGCAGGCGCGGCCGTTCCCGAAGGTCTCGTCCCCAGTCACGCAGCCGGAAAATATTTAGAGCCCAGCGAAGCAGAGATGTACGGAATTCTCAACGCGCTTACCAGCTTTGGACAGATTGCTTCCAATCAGGGCGGCATCGCGGGCGCGGGAGCATTCCAGCAACAGATTGCTCAGTTGCCTGGCAACGCGCAAGTCACCCTGCGGCAGGCCATCGCCGGACTCGCGGCGCAAACCACGCAAGTGAAGCCCGATGAAACCATGCTGGTGCAGTTGGCCGAGCATCTCGCCATCCGTTTTGCGTTGGATCAATTCGAGCATGGCGAAGTAAAAGTTAACGCTGTCCGCCAGATGCTCGATCGCATGAATCAGGAGATCGAAAATCTCCGCAAGATTCTCGGCGCGCACGAAAACAAAATGGCCGATGCCGGCATCCTCGCCGAATCGCATCGCGAAATTCTCGATCGTCAGTTCTGGGCCGCTGTTCCCGAAAGCGGCAAGCAGAGCGTTTTGCTTTCTGACGAAGCCTGGTGCATTCCGCCGCGCAACGTGCAGTCCTACGTCGGCAGCCTGATTGAAAAGGGAAATGTCGCCGAAGCCATCAGCATCCTGCAGAATTACGCCGCGTGCGCCGACAGCGAAGAAGCCGATGCGCGCAAGCGCACCGCGGTAGGTTTGTCTGAACTCGCCGAGTTGTACTCCAAGGCCGATCCGAAATTGCTCGGTGAAGCGCTGCGCCACGTGGGCCTTCGCCTCAGCGTCGAGCAAGATTCCGAAGTCCAAGGTGTGGTCAGTGCCGCGTTCGTGCGCCTCAGCCAGGAAGCCGCCACCACCCGCGCCTTTCCGGCCATGGAGCAAGCCCTCGATCTCGTCGCTGGCGTCGAAGCGCAACGCCCCGGAATCGCGCGCAGCCTGCGTAGCAAGATGGGCATCGAAGAGCGCGTCCCTGAATTTGTGGACGAGGCCCTGCGCGCTCGCCAGTTTGCCGCCGGTCTCACCGGGGTATTAAAACTTTTGCCGCAGAGCGCCATGGAGCAACTTTGCGCGCGCTTCAATCGTTGCAGTCATCGCCAGGATGCCGATCACATCGCCAATCTCGCCGGGGACCTGGGTGAAGAGGGCCTTCAATACTTGCGCAGCGCGCTGCGCGGCGGACCGGTTGCCGAAGCCGTGGAGATGGCCGGCCTCCTCAGCAAGTTGGACCCGCAGGCAGTTCAGGTTTTTCTTCCCGGCCGCATCCGTGATTTTGCGCGCAACGCCCAGGACCGCATCATTCGCCAGATTTCGTCCTGCGGCGCGGCGGGTCGCTGCCGCATTTTGCTGGACATCCTCGACCACGTCGATCCCTTGGTCATGCCGCTGGTTATCGATGAAATTGGCGTCACCAGTAATCGCGAAGCACTCGGCCGCCTGTTGACTATCGTGGACGGAGACTTGCCCATCGGCGCCGGACAGTATCTGCGCGTCAAAGCGGTCGAAGCGTTGGGACGCATCCCCGCACCGGAATCGATTGCCGCGCTCAAACGCATTGCCAGCGCCAAAAAAGTTTTTGGCTGGGTGCATTCCCAGGAACTGCGCATCGCCGCTTTGCAGGCGCTCGAAAAGTTGGATCTCGCCTGGGCCCAGGACTTTTTGCCCAAGAGCGGCATCGAGAACGAAGATTTGACGCTCGCGCCTTTAGCCGTTGCTGCGAATTCAAAATTTGTTCGCCAGCGCCGCCACACCCGTGTGCGTCTGCGCAAGCCGCTGACGGCCGTCAGCACTAACTTGAAAGAGAATTGCCGCCTGGAAATTAAAACTGCCAGCCTGGCCGGCGGAGTAGCCGCCATCAATCGCCATCTCGCGCCCGGCACGCAAGTCCAGCTCAAATTGCAATTAGGTTTGCGCAGCTTGCATGCTACCGCGCTGATGCGCGACTACCGCGCGCAAGACATGGCTTTTGAAATTGTCGACATGAATCTCGACGAGCGCACTAAGTATCGCCGCCTGCTTGCCGGCAAGCTAACACGTCTGATACCCGCCATCGAAGAAGACGCCGCCACTGCTCCCGCGGCAGCCGACTCCGTCATCGGCCGCTGAGTCTTGCTCACGCGGGGAGATGCGGCAGCGTAGCAATCGCCGCGTTCCCAACCCCACGGATCAATAAAACCTATCAACACCAACCTGTACGGTCGTCTCTCTTCGTCTAGAAGTCCAGCCGCAGCGCAAACTGCAACACGCGAGCGCTTTGGTCGCCTGAGGTTGAGGACGTCGAGGTGATCTGTCCGAAATTGGAACCATCGATGTTAATGGAAGAGGGCAGCGCGAAATTCACATGGTTGAAGGCATTGTAGGCCTCAGCGCGGAACTGCAGTTTGTACTTCTCATGGAACAGCGGGAAGTTCTTGGCAAGGGCCAGATCCACGTTAAGAAAGTGAGGACCGCGCAACTCGTCGCGAGTTCCCGTTTGCAGGCCTGTTGGTGCGGAGAACGCGGCCAGTGCCGCGGTTGGGTTCGCAAATAGTTGGATACCGTTGTTGCTCAGGTTGGGGTCGGTGTGCGGATCGACGGCAAGAGCAGAGAAGTTTCCGTTGAAGATGGGGTAGGCCGTGTTGGCAAAAGTTACGGTGCTGGCGTTGTCCAGTACCGGGAAGGCAAAGCCTGTGCGCCAGGTATAAATTCCCGACACTTGCCATCCGCCAATGATTTCATCGAGCCAACGTGGAGAATTTCGAGCAATCAACTGGTTGTGCCCGAAAGGCAGATCGTAAATAGCATCGCCGACAATCTGATGCCTGACGTCAAATTCCGAATCGCCCTTGCAGGTGTTGAGGTTGAGAGAGTCGCATAGCACGGATTGCGCGTTATTGAAGGGATTGCCCACGCTGTTCGCCACTCCTGAAAAGTTGTCGATGGAATGCGAGAAGGTGTAGTTAAAATCCATTTGCACGTTGCGTGACAAGCGCTTGCGGAGAATCACCAGCAAGCCGTTGTAGTTGGACCACGCCTTATTGGAAAAATAATAGTTGCTCACGAACTGCGGTGTGATCCCCACGTTCGGAGGTAGATTTTGTGTCTGGGCCAGAGTTTTGATCACATTGAAAGTGTTCCCTTGCTGCAGCGCGAGCTGATTCGTACCGTAAACAAACTGCGTGCAGTTCGCAAAACCGGAGCTGGCCAAACCTGCGCAAGGCACACCTGCGGCGGCCATCTGATTTTCAAAGAAGGGCAAAGCAGGAATAGCCGAGACCGCCAGGTTTTGGCGTGCGTCCAGCTCCAGCGTCGAGATCGCGCTGACCAGATCCTGATGGGAGGCCGGGTCCACGAAATTTATCAATTGTCCGCTATCCGCCAAGGCCGTAAGTCTGTGCGCCAAACGCCCAACGTAATCCACCTCCAGTTGGAAGCTTCCTGGAAGTTCTCGCTGCACCCCCGCGGACAAAGCATACGAGTAAGGCGTTTTGAAGTGCGGGTCAATTACGTAATTGCCAAAGCTGTTGTTGGCCGTACCGCATACAGGAACGGCTGGGGAACAACCAAATCCCGCCCCGGTATTTGGGGTTACCGAGCTTTGAAACGGTGGTGCCGCCAAGTTGGCGATAGGCGCGCCGACACTGGTAAACCGCGGGGAACCAGCCAGAACTTCCTCGGGAGTTCCCGTGCTGGCGAAGGTGGTCGAGGTGCCGAAGATGTAATTGCTCTGGTCTTCAATAAAGTTGACGGCACTTAGAGCTGTGTGATCGTAGATTTCTGAAGCGCCCAGGCGCAACACGGTTTTTCGGTCGCCGAAGACATCGCCCATAAATCCGCTCCGGAAGCCTGGATTCCAGGCAATGCCAACCCGAGGCGCGAAGTTATAAGGACTCCCGCCATATAGGGATGGTGAGTTGGGGTTTCCATTGCCAGCCAGGGTGTACGTCAAGAGCGGCGTAGCATCGTATCCGGAGATCCCGCTCAGGCCGTTTTGCACTCGCGTAGCCAGCAGATTACTCAGTTGTGTGCTGGTGGTGGCTTCATTTCCATTGATTTCATACGGAACCGAGTCGTAGCCATAACGCACGCCATAGGTGATGGTGAGATCGCTACGAATTTTCCAGGAGTCCTGAACGTAGGCTTCGGTCTCATAGTAGCGGTAGTCCCGACGTGCTCCTGCGCCTTCGGGAACGATGTCCCCGTTCTTAATATAGTTAAAAACTGAGAACTGTAAAGGTTCGAGACCAAGGAACGCCGAGAACGCTCCGTCCCAGTTGGAGTCAGCGATGCCATTGGGGTCATTGAGAATGTTTGCTGGTCTGAGACTGGGATCAAGAGAGGCGAGGGTGAGCAGCCCACCCTGGTTGGTGAAGATCAAATTGTTGGTTAACAACGTGCGTGATTTGATGGGATGAAAAACGCCGCCAAAGGTGAAGGAATGTCTGCCACGTTGCCAAGTTACATCGTCACGGAAGGTGGGCTCGGGAATAAGTGTTCTATCTCCTGTTGGTCGAGCATACGGCGCGGTAATGCCCGTGGGATACAGCCAGTTCAGGCCGGCGTAAACGGCCGGGTCTCCACCGGGATTTGCAGAGCCAGTCAGAGACGGAACGGTGTCGAATTCGTACCGCGATTCGCCGTAAATAAATTGATTCACAATGTTGGGGCTGAATATCCAGGTGTGACCGATGACCCAGGCACGATCCTGTCCCAATGCAGTATTCGTGATGGGGTCCCCGGGGAATTGAATGGAAGAACTGCCCGGTATGATGGCGTGCTGATTGAAGAAAGTAAACCGTGTAAAAAGCTTCTGTTTGGAGGTCAGGTTGTAGTCGACGCGCGTAGTGTACGTGTTGATGGTGTCGGGGTTAGGCGCATTGAAGATATAACCACCGGTATTGATGCCGTCGCCAGCAGACAAATCGTTGGCCACCGGATAGCGGCTGTTGAACAGCGACAACAGCTGTGGGCTGAAACCGGGCGTGACGGGCGCTCCTCCAGGATTACCGGTGATCGTGCACGGCCCCGGCGCAGTGGCGGGATTGGCGCAGGGATCCAGAGCAGCTACCTGAGTCGGGGTCAGGATGGTCACGCAATTAGGGGTGCTTTGAAGCGTGCTTTGCGCGGTACATCCCGGATTGTTATTGATATAGGCTATTTCGCCCATGCGAACGTGATTGAGCGGCACGATTGCAGTGACGGGTATTTGCGAAGCATCGCGCCGCGCATCGTAATCGAAAAAGAAAAACAGCTTATCTTTCTTGACCGGGCCGCCCAGGTTGCCGCCGAACTGATTGCGAATCAACGTAGGACGCGGAATGCCGTTTTTATTGTTAAAGAAGTCGTTCGCTTCCGTGAGGGTATTGCGATGATACTCGCGGGCGTCGCCATGCCAATCGTTGGTGCCGCTTTTGGTGGTAAGGATCGTTTGCGCGCCGCTCCCGCGGCCGACGTCGGCAAGTGGATTAGCCACCTCGGTACGAAACTCCTGGATCGCGTCGACCGGGGTGGGCGCCACCTGGCTGAATGCCTGGCCAGTGGAAAAATTCGAAGCGTCGATGCCATCCACGGAAATGTTGTTCTGGTCCGCGCGCGCACCAGCCACAGAGCCGTTGCGGCTGCCACCGTTGTCATCGAAACTGTTGGAGGTGTCCGCCGAAACTACCGCCGGCTGAAGTCGCAGCAGGTTGGCGGCATTGCCGCGGAATTCATTGGGCAGGCTTTCGATAGCATGAATATCGAAGTTGTTGCCGATGGTACTATCGGTGGTATTGAGGCTGACGGACCCTTCCGACTGCACTTCCACAGTTTGCGAGATAGACCCAATCCCCATGCTGAGGTTTTGTGTGGTTGTCGTGGCGACAGGCAGATACAAATTGGTGATGTTGACGGATTCAAAACCCTCTTTGGAGGCGGTCAGCTCGTAGCCCGGGCCAGGGGGAACCCTGGGAATCTTATACGACCCATCATCGCCCGTTTTCGCCGTGAAGGTCGCGCCTGTTCGAGTGTCAACCAACTTGATATCCACATTGGAGACCGCGCCGCCGCTCTTATCTGTTATTACGCCCGTCAGCGCCGCTACCACGTCTTGAGCGGAAGCGGGTGAGAGCATAACGGCCAGTGCAAAAGTGAGCGCAAGCGTGAACAGCGTGACGAGTCCCACAAACCTCTTCGTCATAGAATCTCCTCTAGGATTTGCATCGGTGACAATGTCTACCGTGGCAATAATGCTGCCATATAGGCGCCGCGTGAAAATAAACGCTTCGAACTGAATGCAAAGTACTTAGCACATTAAGCGGAGTGCTTTGATCTTTCCTGTGTCTAAATTTTTGCAAAACTATATTTTTCTGGAGCCGGTACTCGATGCGGATACAAGTTCTGGTATTTCTTAGAAAAGCCGGACAAGTGCGCAGTGAGGGAAAGTCGTGGGGTTTGCGGGAAGAAAGATCGTGCGCGGCCACATCAACCCTTCGACCTGCGAATGGCCGGGACGAATGAAGTGCAGCGCCCAGGATTCCGGTAGTCGCTGCGCCGTCCGCCACTAGTTCCGACCGAAGTCCTAAGCCGACCGCAAGGATCGTTGCCTGTTGGGGCGCCTGCTGGCCGACCAGCTAACACGCCACGTAGCCACCTTCGAAAAGACGCCACGCTGTTCCCGCCAACCGACTTCATCGTCGCCCGCTGAGTCCTCAAAAACCGGGACCTGGGCACAAGGGTGCGAACATTTTGGGAACTTCTACTGGATGAGAGGAGAATAACGTTTATGTAAGTTGAACTCTGAAATTGGGTCAGTTGGCCGAAACTAGTCGCATGATCAGGTACTTTAATGAACCTCAGGCCAGTAGATTTTTCTGTAGTATGTTCGCTAATCTGAAACCGTTCGTTACGCTTGGTCGTCTAAATTGTTTCAAACGTTCCTTGGGTGCTCTATGCCAACCGCCATTGCAGACCGACGCAGCAAACGAATTGCTCTTGATGTGCCCCTGGTCGTGAAAGGAAAAACGGAAGGGCATCACGATTTTCGCGAAGAAACGTTCACACTCAGCGCCAGCGCTCACGGCGTGTTAGTCACGCTTAGAAACAAGGTCACCATGGGTCAGAAAGTCGTGCTTTTGAACCAGAAAAACTGGGATGAGTGCGAAGGCCAGGTTGCTTACATTGGCACCCCGCACGGCGGCTTGACCCGCGTGGGCATCGAATTCACGCAGCCCGCGCCACAGTTCTGGTCCCTGCAAGCCCCGCCCCCGGACTGGTCCCTCTCGGCCTGATTCGTTCTTCGTCGGTAAAGGCGACCCACCACGAACTACGCTGCATCGGAAGCGATATCCTTCGTGCCTCTGTAGGTTATCTGGGTAATCCCGGCCATTGTCAGCAGTCCTAACGCGATAATTAATAGAACGCCAAAAAAGGAGTCTGAACGCCACCAGACTGCTGCTGCCGACCAGAAACACCCTGCCACAGCGAAGCAACCGACGTTAACCGTTCTTGCAAATCGCGAATTCACGAGCTCAAGCAAGATACCGACAATCGGAAGAATGACCTCAAACGTAAACTCGAAGTCCACTTGAAAATTCAACGATGGAAATCCTACGCTACGCAGCCTGATGAACATCGTCCAGGCGACGAAGGTATTCGCAACCAAAATCCAGGCGACACAAAGGATCCTCTTCAATACGTTGGAAAAGAGGACGGAACGTCCAGCTTCGGGCAAAGACAGGATTCTGCCTTTCATATGAAGATTGTATGTGAGGTACCGGACATGTTCGTGTTTGATGATTCCCGACAGTCAATGCTTGAGGAACGCGCTTACGGTACAAGTGGATTACGAGCGCAGCTTTGAAAGAGAGCTTTTCTTAAAGCACTCCAACGCTGAACAGTAGAAACACCGGCCAGGTCCGCAGCCTGAAAGTGATTTGCGCCGTGCCCGGTGCTTTTTTGTGCGTCTGTCCCCGGCCAAATTGTCCGCAGAATGCCGATTGCGCGCAGAGTGAATCGTGCTCACTGGCGAGGCGATACGACATACTGAACGCAGCAAGGCAGATTTCTTAAATCCGGCGAGCGAAAAGAGTGAGCTATGAATGCAAAACTGAGTACGAAGGCCGAAGCGTTTCGTGCCATGCACACGAGCGGTCCGATTTTGCTGTTGCCCAATGCGTGGGACGTGGTCAGCGCGCGAATTTTTGTGAAAGCTGGCGCGCGCGCGATCGCCACCACGAGCGCCGGAATTGCGTTCGCGCTGGGCTATCCGGACGGCGAAAAAGTCTCGCGAGAGGAAATGCTGCAAGTGGTCGCGCGCATCGCTCGCGGCGTGGATGTTCCTGTAACGGCCGACATCGAGGCCGGCTACGCGACTACGCTGCAAGGACTGGGCGAAACCATCCACGCGGTAATCGATGCAGGCGCGATTGGCTTTAACCTCGAGGACGCCACGGGAAACTCCGCGCTGCCACTTTTTGAAATGGAAGAACAGTTAGCGCGCATTCAGGCAGCACGCGAAGCCGGGGACCGAGCCGGGGTTGCCGTGGTGATCAACGCACGCACCGACGTATACCTTGCCCAAGTCGGCGAACCCTCGGGAAGATTCGAGGAAGCGGTCCGCAGGGCCAACGCCTACCGCGAGGCCGGTGCCGATTGTTTGTTCGTTCCGGGCGTTACCGATCTGCCTACGCTCACCTCGCTGGTGCATCGAATTTCCGGCCCGCTGAATGTCCTTGCCGGGGTTGGCAGCCCCAGCGTTTCCGAGTTGTCACGCATCGGAGTGGCGCGTTTAAGTGTGGGCTCCGGTATCATGCGCGCAACCCTCGGGGTGGCGCGAGAGGCCGCCAACGAGCTGCTGCACAAGGGAACCTACGCGAATTTGGAGCGCGGCATTCCCTACGCGGAAGTTAACGAGCTGATGAAATAGCGCCGGTTAAACGCTTTAGAACGTGAGGCATAGAAGGGCACGATTGTGCTCAGTTACCAACCCCTAGACGTTTATACCAGCATGCGCGTATGGAGTCCTGGTCACCCGCGCTGTCTAATTAAAGATTAATAAGCCATTCAGTTCTTCGCAGCGTCGTCAAAATACGCGAGTTGAAGCGCGGGTTTCAGTGTCCACGGACCCCGCAAATGTCAGCATTGTTCAACATTAAGGTGGCTTTCATGCCGGGTACGCAAAAGTTCGAGTTTCCAACACAGCAACCAGGGTCCCAACGAGATTGGTCTGTACGACCATTAGGAGCACGACCCATGAGAGCCGCTAGTGACGCTACGATCACGGTCAACCAGCGCAGAAGCGAAAGAGTGATGTTGAGAATACGCATCATGGTCTCGAAAGACGCGATGGATGGACAAATCCTCCGCGAAGAAGCTTTTACGAAAGTAGTGAATGCACATGGCGGTCTGCTCACCACGCAAATGGAAGTGACTGCGGGTGAGAACGTTGTGCTGACCAACCCCAAGACCAACGTTTCGCAGCAGTGTTACGTTTTGCGGTGCGAACCGGCCAACCCGGGCGATTATTCTGTGTCATTTGAGTTTTCTGAGCCCTGTCCCAATTTTTGGCCCGTCGTTTTCCCACCGGAAAACTGGCACGCGCCAGAGCTTTAGCCAGGCGCTGCAACTTCGCTGAAGGCCGGCACCCCTACACCTAAACAGTTTTCCTAAATTATTCGTAGCGAATTTATTCGTAACGGAGCGCGACCATTGGATCGACTTTGGAAGCGCGACGCGCCGGCAGAAAACCGGCCAGCGCGGCAACGCATGCCAACATCACCGCGGCAAACACAATGGGCACGGGATCGATCACCCCCATGCCGTACCACATGCTGCGCACAAAATGCGCAGCGCCGATGGCCGCGGGTACTCCGATCGCCACGCCAATTAAGACGAGAATCAATGTTTCGCCCAGAACTTCGCGCAACACGTTTCCGGGTTCAGCGCCGATCGCCAGGCGGATGCCGATGTCGCGGGTGCGCCGCGCCACGGTGTAGGCCATGATGCCGTACAAGCCTACGCTGGCGAGTATGAGGGCAAGGGTGCCGAACGCGCCGGATAACCGCTCGATAAATTTATCGGTCTGCAGGGATTCGTCCACCAGTCCCGACATGGTGTGAATTTTGATGGGCGGCAACGATGCGCTGAACCCACTCACCGTTTGCCGAAGTGCTTCGCTCACGGTGGTGGGGTCGGCGTAGGTGCGAACTTCGTACACCGCGGAATGCTGGTCCCACATGGGATTGAAGAGCGGTCCGTACACCCGCGGGACGGGTTCTTCACGCAGGCTGTTATATTTCGCGTCGGCCACCACGCCGACGACTTCCATGTCAACGGGATTGCCGGGATAGGTATCGCGAATATGTCTGCCGATCGGGTTGATGTTGGGAAAGAAGTGGCGGGCGAAGGTCTGATTGATCACGGCGGAGTGAACGCCGCTTCCCGAATCCTGCGGACCAATTTCGCGGCCCATCAAAACAGGCATGCCCATGGTGGAGAAATAGCCGGGGCCAACATGATCGAGTCGCGAATCCACATCTTCGCCCGGTTTCGGAGTGTAGCCTTCCACGGAGACGGGGTCGCCAGATTCCGCGTGGCTGAACAAGCCGTTGTGCGAAACGGTGGCGGCGCGCACGCCGGGGATCGCCGAAATTTTATCCAGCAATTGTTCGTAAACGTGCGTGACCGCCGGACCCTGAAATCCGCCGGCGACAGGATCCACGCGAAATAACAATAAATTGTCACGATTGTAGCCGAGTTGCACTTCACCGAGTTTCGCCAGGCTGCGCACCGAAAGACCCGCCGCGACCAGCAGGATGAGCGACACGGCAACCTGCGTTACTACCAGGATTTTTCCCATGGACAGCCGTCGCCATCCGGATGGACTCGACAGGCCAGTGCCGGAGGATTTCATAACCGGCGACATGTTTGTGCGGGTCACGAGCAAGGACGGAATCAATCCAAAAAACACCGCGGTCAACAGCGTCAGGCCCACGGTGAAGGCCAGCATGCGTGCGTCGGGCTGCAGGTTTAATTGAATTCCGCCTGGCCCCGCGCCAGCGGAAACCATGCGCACTAACAACGCATCGGCCCACTGCGCCAGAACGATTCCAGCTAAGCCGCCGAGCGCCGCTAAGAGAAGACTCTCCGTCAGAAGCTGGCGAATCAATCGCCATCGGCCCGCGCCCATCGCCAGGCGCATGACGAATTCCTTTTGCCGCGCAGTACCGCGGGCCAGCAATAAATTGGCGACGTTGGCGCACGCGATGAGCAGTACCAAGCCCACCAAGACCATCAGCAACTTCAGCGGTTGAGCAAAATCGGAGTGCAGCGTGGAAGCGCCGCGCCCTCCCGGTTGCAGATTAATTTTCTGGTTGAGTGCTGAACGGCGGTCTTCTGCCGATAAACTGCCGGCTTTGGATTCCAGCAAATTCAGAAAGGCTACATTCACGCTGGCACGCGCCTGGGCAAAGCTGATTCCAGGCTTGAGACGTCCGATCACCTGCAACCACATTTCCTGATTCAGCAGGCCCTGCGTGGATGGCGAGAGGTAATCCTTGCCGGGGTAGAGGGCGCTCTGCATCACCAGGGGAACCCAGATGTCGGGCGCTTCTCCAACTGTTTCGCCAAAAAATCCGGGCGGATTTACACCCACGATTTCAAAAGATGTGTCGTGAATCTGGATGGTTTGTCCCAGGGCCGCGGGATTCAACCCGAAGCGCTCTTTCCAGAACCGGTAGCTGATCACCGCGATGGGAGCGCCGCCTCGCGCGCGGTCCACATCGCTGTTAAACGTGCGGCCCGCGGCAGGCGAAATTCCCAGAGTGTTGAAATAATCGCCGCTCACCAGGCGGACCCGCGCGGTCTCCTTCTGAGCATGAGAGTTTGGGGAAGGACTGGAGATGGTCACTTCCGGATCGACGAGACTGCTGTCAGCCGCGAATAAGCTGGTGAACACGTTATTGTGATCGCGCAGGTACTCGAATTCCGAATAGGCTAAGAGCGCGCGATCACCGTTCTGGCTGCCAAAGTTCCCGCCATGATCGTCGGGATCGGTGAGGACCGCCAGTTGTTCGGGATGGGGGACATGCAGCGAGCGGAGCAGGACGGCGTCGAGGATGCTGAAAATGGCGGTGTTCGCGCCGATGCCTAGCGCCAGAGTGAGAATCGCGACCAGCGTAAAGCCGGGATTTTTCAGTTGCAGGCGCAAGGCATAGCGCAGGTCCTGCCAAAACGTTTGCATGAATGAACGCCTCCGTGCGGAGTTACGTGGGACTGTGAACGCACATCCAGCGCCAATGGTGGGGCGACGCAAGCCCTGAAAGCAAAGCACTTTTGAAGCGCTGACATGCGACGCTCGAGCTTTTTTGGTCGGTTGTGGGATTTGCTGTCGCTAGATCGAACGTATGCGTGGAGGCACCACCATGCTAAGCATGAGCTTGGCCTTTAGCGGCGGGAATGTTGCGATTTTTGGCGCGAATGCATCCAACCAGTTAGAATAAGATGATCGTACATAGATTGCTGTAGCGCTCTGTTCGGACTGGCACGCAAACCGCGGGCACGCAAAAGACCGTCAGGAAACGGCGAACCACTACATGGAAGCAGCTCAAATATTAGATCGAGTCGTTGCGCGATTTATCGGCACCAAGCACGAGCGCGACGTCAAAAAGTTGCAGCCGGTGATTGCGGCCATCAACGCGCGCGAGGCGGAGACGAAGGCGCTTTCCGACGAGGACCTGAAGGTGCGCTTTGCGGAGTTGAAAGCGCAGGTGCAGGAGCGGCTGAAAGATGCCGATCCAGCGGAACCGACTTTTCGCGAACTGATGCGGCAGGCTCTGGAGCCGGCGGTGGTGCCGGCGTTTGCACTGGTGCGCGAAGCGGGCTGGCGCTTTCTGAAAATGCGCCATTTCGATGTGCAGCTTATCGGCGGCATGGTATTGCACGAAGGCAAAATCGCGGAAATGAAAACCGGCGAAGGAAAAACGCTGGTGGCCACGCTGCCGGCCTGTCTGAACGCGCTGGCCGGGCGCGGCGTGCATATCGTGACGGTGAACGATTACCTGGCGCGGCGTGACGCCGAATGGATGAGCCCGCTGTATCGCGCGCTGGGCTTGAGCGTGGGCGTGATTGTGCACGACCTGGACGACCAGGAACGGCGCGCGGCGTACGGCGCGGATCTTACCTACGGCACGAACAACGAGTTTGGTTTCGACTACCTGCGCGACAACATGAAGTATGACCTGGCGAATTGCGTGCAGCGCGGGCATCACTTTGCCATCGTCGACGAAGTGGACTCCATCCTGATTGACGAAGCGCGCACCCCGTTGATTATTTCCGGTCCTTCGGAAGAATCCACCGACAAGTACGCCAAGATCGACAAGATTATTCCCAAGCTGATTCAGGACATCGATTACACCATCGATGAAAAACATCGCACCGCGACGTTAACGGAAGAAGGCGTCAGCAAGACGGAGCGTTTGCTGGGGCTGGGCAATTTGTACGATCCCGCGCACATGGAATCGATTCACCACGTGTACCAGGCGCTGCGCGCGCACACGCTGTACAAAAATGACGTGGACTACGTGATCAAAAATGGCGAAGTGATCATCGTGGACGAATTTACCGGTCGCCAGATGCCCGGACGCCGGTGGTCGGACGGTTTGCACCAGGCCGTGGAAGCCAAAGAAGGCGTGAAGATCGAGCGCGAAAATCAGACGCTGGCGACCATCACGTTTCAGAATTATTTCCGCATGTACAAGAAACTGTCGGGCATGACTGGAACTGCGGAAACGGAAGCGGCGGAATTCGGCAAGATTTATAACCTGGATGTGGTGGTCATTCCCACCAACCGCAATTTAATTCGCAAAGAATATCCGGACGTCGTCTATCGGACGGAAAAAGAGAAGTTCACCGCCGTGGTGAACGGCATCATGCAGGAAGACGATTCGTTTGCGAACGGCATCAAGCATTTTCACGAACGCGGGCAACCGGTGCTGGTGGGCACCATCTCCATCGAAAAATCGGAAAGCATTTCCGCGCTGCTGAAAACCGCTAAAATTCCGCACGAAGTGCTGAACGCCAAGCAGCACGAGCGCGAATCGCGCATCGTGGCGCAGGCGGGACGCAAAGGCGCCGTCACGGTGGCCACCAACATGGCCGGCCGCGGCACGGACATTCTGTTGGGCGGAAATCCCGAGCAGATGACGCGCGACTATTGCCTGAAGAACAAGCTGGCCATGCCCTACGCTGCGGCCCCCGCGGTGATTGCCGCTGTCGATGGAGCAGCAAACAGCACGCAGCCGATTGCTCCGATGGTGTTGTTCCAGCACGAAGGAAAAATCTTTCAGGTTCCGGCGGACCAGTGGAAACCGATATACGACCAGTTCGCGGAGCAGTGCAAAGCGGAGCACGACGAAGTAGTGGCGCTGGGCGGCTTGCACATTCTGGGCACCGAGCGGCACGAAGCGCGGCGCATCGATAACCAGTTACGTGGGCGCGCGGGGCGCCAGGGCGATCCGGGATCGTCGCGCTTTTTCCTATCGCTGGAAGACGACTTGATGCGCATTTTCGGCGGCGAACGCGTGAAGGCACTGATGTTCCGCCTGGGCATGACCGAAGGCGTGCCCATTGAGTCCGGCTTGATTTCGCGGCGCATTGAGAACGCGCAGAAATCCGTGGAAGCGCAGAACTTCGATGCGCGCAAACATTTGCTGGAGTACGACGATGTAATGAACAAGCAGCGCGAAACCATTTATGGGATTCGCCGCTCGGCGCTGGAAGGTAAGGATCAGCGCGACTACGTTCTGGGCATCGCGGAAGATGTGGCACGCGAGTTGGTAGAGACGTTCTGCCCGCGCGAACAGCATCCCGACCAGTGGAATGTCACGCAATTCCTGGCGGAGATGAACGCGCAGTTTGGCATCGACGCGAAAGGGGCGGGCGCCGATCCCGCCACGCTCACGCACGACCAGCTTTCAGAGGCCGCGGCGGAAGCGGTCAACACGCGTTACGCGGAAAAAGAAACGCAGTTTGGCGCAGACCTGATGCGCTGGCTGGAGCGACGAATCATTCTGGATGTGGTGGACTCGCAATGGAAAGACCACCTGCTGTCGCTCGACCACTTGAAGGAAGGCATCGGGCTGCGCGGCTACGGCCAGAAAGATCCGCTGGTCGAGTTCAAAAAAGAAGCGTTCACCATGTTTGAAGACATGATGGCGCGCATCGATAACGAAACGGTGCGCTACCTGTTTCACATCCAGGTGCAGCAAGGCGAGCCGCCGCAGCAAATGGAGCAGCGGCCGGAACCGCCGCGTGCGCCCAGGCCTGGAGTGCAAGCAGCCATGGCCAGCGCGGCATCGCGTGTGTCGACCAGCGCAATGCCGGGCGATGGGACGCCGCAACATTTGCCGACCGTGGCGCGCGAAATTGAACGCAAGCAAGCGCGGCAGCAGCGCGACTTGCAGTATCAGACGGGTCCTGCGCAGGCGGAAGCGCCGAAGCCGGTGCGTGCGGCGGCGAAAGTGGGACGCAACGATCCCTGCCCGTGCGGGTCGGGGAAGAAGTACAAGAAGTGCCACGGCACCAATGTTTGATGGGTGTTTAATTGGCGTTTGATCGGTATCTGATTGGTTTGCCTGATTGGTGCGCCGGATCGTTTCGTAGCCTTTTTGTGGTGGATGCCTGTCGCAGAGAAGTGAGCAAAACGCAAGACCCACCGAGAAACTCGAAATGGGCACCCTCCACGTAACGGAACTCAGAACTTTAAAGGAAGCAAAAAATGCCGCCAGGAACAGGTCCGATGCAACAACCCGAACGCCAGCCAATTCCCGGCGTGAAAAATCTGGTGGCCATTGCCAGCGGCAAAGGCGGCGTGGGAAAAACCACCGTGGCGGTGAACCTGGCGCTGGCGCTGGCGAAACTTGGCCACAAAGTGGGCTTGATGGACGCCGACGTGTACGGGCCGAACGTGCCCATCATGCTGGGCACGCACGCGGAGCCGCAAGCCACGCAGGACAAGCGCATCATTCCGGTGATGGCCCAGGGCATCAAGATGATTTCCATGGGGCTGCTGAATCCCGGGGACAAGCCGATGATCTGGCGCGGTCCCATGCTGCACAGCGTTATCACCCAATTTTTGCGCAGCGTGGATTGGGGGCAACTGGATTACCTGCTGATCGATTTGCCGCCGGGCACGGGCGACGTGCAGTTGACGCTGATACAAACGGTGGCGGTGACTGGCGCAGTAATTGTGACCACGCCTTCGACCGTGGCGCTGGCCGACGTGCGCAAGGCCATCGAGATGTTTCGGCAGGTAAACGTGGAAGTGCTGGGAGTGGTGGAAAATATGAGCACGTTTTCCTGTCCACACTGCGGCAAAAGCGTGGATATTTTTGGGCACGGCGATGGGGCGACTACCGCGAAGGAATATGGCGTGCCGTTGCTGGGCGAAATTGAGATCGATCCGCGGATTCGCGTGGGCGGAGATAGCGGGAAGCCGGTGGCGGCGTTGGGCGAGAATGGCGCGGGAGCCAAGAGCCTGTTCGCGGTGGCACGCGCGATGACCGCGCGGCTCGCGGAAGTAGGCGCTAATGCCGCGGGCCCGTCTGTGCAGATCGATTGAGTGGGGCAGTTGAAGGTAGGGGCAAGGTGTCCAGACCGATTAGGGATCGTATTCGAGATTGGAAGCTAGTAATTGTTCTTCTCACACTAGGGTCGGTAATCGGCACGCTGGCGGTCAAAGGAGCAGAGCGAAAGGGCCTTTATTCTCCACCGCATCTCTTGTCCTACATTTGGTTAAGCGTTGCCCCGATGATTGGCCTTGCGCTGTGGCAGATCAAGCGGCTAAACAAAGTCTCCAAGTGACGGACCACCCGCGGGCGCGATTTCTTTCCTCGAGGCACAATCCCGATTAAGATAGGGCAATACAAAATCAAGCCGGAAGCGATTAGGCAGGTCACGGGGCAGATTGGCTAGAACTCCAGACATTCGAGCGTATCGCGGGAAATGGCCGCAGATCGCGGCCAGCGCGTGGATCGATCCTGCGGCGGTCATCATCGGCGACGTGACCATCGGTGAAGATGCCAGCGTGTGGCCGGGAACGATTATTCGCGGCGATGTGCATTACATTCGCATCGGCGCGCGGAGCAATGTGCAGGACCACTGCGTGTTGCACGTGATGCGCGATGAGTGGCCGCTGATGCTGGGTGATGACGTGACCATCGGGCATTCCGTAACGCTGCATGGATGCACGATCGAGTCGCTGTGCCTGATCGGCATGGGCGCGATCATTCTGAATGGCGCGCGTATTGGAGCCGGAAGCATCGTGGCGGCTGGAACTTTGGTGACGGAGCGGACGGTAATTTCGCCGGGCAGCCTGGTGATGGGTGCGCCCGCGAAAGTGAAGCGCGCGCTGATGGATTCGGATCGCGTCATGATTGCGGATTACGCCAAGCGCTACGTGGAATACAAAAATTCTTACCGTGAGGAAGCCGCGAGTGAGTGAAAGTCCCGCAACCGGACAGCAGTCCCAGCCAGCGGCAAAGCCTCGAAAATTTCAAGCGATTAAAGGCGTGCGGGATTTGCTGCCGGCGGAGACGCCACTGTGGAATCACGTGGAGGAGACGGCGCGGGAAGTGTTTGAGTCGTTTGGCTTCGGGGAAATTCGCATACCGATTTTTGAGCCGACGGAATTGTTTGCGCGTTCCATCGGGTTGGATACCGATGTGGTTTCCAAAGAGATGTACACGTTTGCGGATCGCGACGAATCGATGATCAGCTTGCGGCCGGAAGCGACCGCGAGCATTTGCAGAGCGTATATTGAGCACAACATGCAGCAACTGCCTCAGCCGGTGAAGCTGTATTTCATGGGACCGATGTTTCGGCGAGAGCGTCCGCAAAAGGGAAGATACCGGCAGTTTTATCAGATTGACGCGGAAGTGCTGGGTGGAAATGATGCGCCGGGCATTGATGCGGAAGTGATTGAAATGGTCATGACTTTTTTTGACCGGCTGGAGCTGAAGGGTCTGGAGCTGGACATCAATTCGATCGGTTGCCGCGAGTGCCGGCCGAAATATGTGGAGATTTTGCGCGCCGAGCTTCTGAAAGTGAAAGACCAATTGGGACCGGACAGCCAGCGGCGCATCGAGACGAATCCGCTGCGTGTGCTGGACTCGAAGGTAGAGAGCGAGCAGGCCGTAATTGCCACGCTGCCGCGCATGGCTGCGCACCTTTGCGCCGCGTGCGCGGAACATTTCGCGGAAGTGAAGCGCCAACTGGAATTGCGCGGCGTGATTTATCGCGAAAATTGGCGGCTGGTGCGCGGGCTGGACTACTACATGCGCACGACGTTTGAAATCATTGCGCAGGGCCTGGGTTCGCAGAACGCCGTTTGCGGAGGCGGGCGATATGACGGGCTGGTGGAATTGCTGGGCGGTCCGCCAACCAAGGGAATTGGTTTTGCGATTGGCGAAGACCGGCTGATTTTGTCTTTGCAGGAGAGCGGCAAAGCGCCGGTGGCGCCAGGACGCGACGTGTACGTGGCGTGGATGGGCGAAAAAGCGTTTGCCACCGCGGTGCGCGCGGCAAAAGATTTACGGGCCGCGGGCTTTCGCGTGGAATTGCCGGCTACGGAGCGAAAATTCGGCAAGGCGCTGGAGCACGCCGACAAATTGGGGTCACGATTCGCTTTGATTCTGGGCGAGGACGAAGTGAGCTCCGGAGAATGGACGCTGAAGACGCTGGCGGACGGGTCGCAGGCAAAATATACCGAGCCGGATTTGTTGGCGTATTTGCGGGAAGCCACTACGGCCCCCGCAACGCCATTGCTGTAGAAAGAGCGCGCTTGTAAAGTTTTTGAGTTTCATCCGGGAGAAATAACTTGCTGGATTTTTTGGGAAGTTTGAAGCGCACGCATTACTGCGGCGATTTGCGCGCGAAGGACGCGGGCAACGACGTGGTGGTGATGGGCTGGGTGGCCAAGCGGCGCGATCTGGGCAACCTGCTGTTTCTGGATGTGCGTGACCGCTCGGGCATCGTGCAGGTGGTGTTCAACAAAGAGACGCAGCCGGAGGCGCATGCCAAGGCAGAACAGGCGCGCTCGGAATTTGTGGTGGCGGTGGAAGGCAAAGTTATCCGGCGGCAGAAAGCGAATCCGGAGCTGGCGACTGGCGAAGTGGAAATTCTGGTCACGCGGCTGCACATCCTGAACAACGCCAGGACGCCGCCGTTTCAGATTGAAGACGACATCAACGCCGCGGAAGAGACGCGGCTGCGCTTTCGCTATCTGGATTTGCGGCGGCCCAAGCCGCATCGCAACCTGGCGCTGCGCCACAAAATATTTCTGGAAATCCGGCGCACCATGGACGAGCTGGGATTTATCGAGGTGGAAACGCCGATGCTCACGCGCTCCACGCCGGAAGGGGCGCGCGATTACCTGGTGCCCAGCCGCGTGCACCACGGGCAGTTTTACGCGTTGCCACAATCGCCGCAGATTTTCAAGCAGATCCTGATGATTGGCGGACTGGACCGCTATTTTCAAATCGTGAAATGTTTTCGCGATGAGGATTTGCGCGCGGACCGGCAGCCGGAGTTCACGCAACTGGACGTGGAGATGTCGTTTCCGAGGCAGGAAGATATTTTCAGCGTGATCGAAGCGGTGATGGTGCGCGCCTGCGCGGTGGCGGGGATTAAAGCGGCAGCTCCGTTTCCGCACATGCTGTACAAAGATGCGGTGCGCAAATATGGCAGCGACAAGCCGGACCTGCGGTTTGGCATGGAGCTGCACGAAGTGACGGAAGCATTTCCGGTGGAAGCCAGGGCCAAACTGCAGATCGAAGGCAATGTTTTTGCGTTTGCGGCGTTGGGCGCAGCGGGATATTCACGCAAGCAACTCGATGAATTAACGGAAAAGGCCAAGGCCGCGGGCGCGCGCGGCGCTTATTTCGTGAAGTTGGCCGTGGAGGGTACAACGTCCACGGTGGAGAAACTGATCGGCGCGGAAAACGTTACGAAGATGGGCGAGCTTTGCGGCGCAAAAACCGGCGACCTGGTGGTGGCGGTATCGGCCAAAGAGCAAATCAAAGGCACGGAAGCGGCGGCACTGGTAGCCGGGCAATTACGCCTGCAACTTGGCGAATCGCTGGGCGTGATCGATAAAACGCAGTGGAAATTTTTGTGGCTGACAGGCTTTCCGCTTTTTGAGTGGAGCGAGACGGACAAGACCTGGGTCAGCGCGCAGCATCCCTTCACCGGAATTGTGGACGAGGATTTGGAGAAGCTGGAATCGGCTCCGTGGGAAGTGCGCTCGAAGGGCTACGACCTGGTTTTGAACGGCGTGGAACTGGGGTCGGGCAGCATACGAATTCACCGGCAGGATGTGCAGGAGAGATTGTTCAGGGCGTTGGGGTTGTCGGAAGAGCAGTTGCGGCGGCGATTCGGATTTTTCCTGGATGCGCTGACGTACGGCACGCCTCCGCACGGCGGAATTGCGTTGGGGCTGGACCGGGTGGTGATGCTGCTGGCGGGCGAAAAATCGATTCGCGAAGTGATTGCCTTTGGCAAAACCACCGCGGCGGTGGATTTGATGGCGGAATCTCCCAGCGAAGTGGACACCGGGCAGCTCGATCAATTGGGCATTCAGCTGAAGTGATTGAATCAGGCAAGGGCGCGGATGGATCGTCTGTGGGCGTTGAAGAATGATTTGGATCCGCTTGGAGGACGTTTTCCAGGATTTCCGCTTTCCATCGTTCGGAGTACGGTGTATCGGTGCCCTTATTGTCGCTGGGTCTTTAAAGTGACGTGGGGCCCATCAAACACTCTGTTAGGCACCGGGGAGAGAACGTGTTGGCACTGCAGAATGATTTTCCGGGATGGCTCGAGTGAGTGGCCTGAAATGAGCAACAGTGATCGGCAAAGATTTGTGCTACCAATCACGATTACAGGATTCTTAGGCTCGTTTCTTTTGATTCTTGGTTTGATGCTGTGGGCGTCCCTTGTTCTGAAAGATTCAGGCAATTTCGAGTATCGATTATTCTTCTACATTTTCGGCATACCCCTCGTTCTATGGTTCAGCTTCCGAGCGTGGCAAATCCATCGCTCCGTCCATCGATACAATAGCCGTGGAAAATCCCAACCTATATGACTCGCATACGGATATTGGCGGAGGCGGTGGCGAATAAGATCGCTGCGGGCGAGGTGGTGGAGAGGCCTGCGTCGGTGGTGAAGGAATTGTTGGAGAACGCGCTGGACGCGGGCGCGGGGTCGATTCGTGTGGAGACGGAGTCGGGCGGGCGGCGCATGATCCGCGTGATTGACGACGGGCACGGCATGACGCATGACGATGCGTTGCTGGCGTTCGAGCGGCACGCCACCAGCAAGCTGCGCTCCGCGGATGATTTGCTTTCGATTGCGACGCTGGGATTTCGGGGCGAAGCGCTGCCGACGATAGCGGCAGTGTCGCGGCTGGTGCTGGAGACGCGGGACGCGACCGAAGCAGAGGGTACGCGCGTGGAATTTGCCGGCGGCAAATTACTGGGAGTGAAGCCGGCGGGCTTGCCCGCGGGAACGACAATCAGCGTCGCGGACCTTTTTTACAGCGTGCCAGCGCGGCGAAAATTTCTGAAATCGGATACTACCGAGCTGGGGCACATTGCTTCGCTGGTGACGCATTACGCGCTGGCGAATCCCGCAAAGCATTTTGTGCTGACCACGCCGACGCAGGAAATTATCAATTGCTCACCGGTGGAAAAACTGGGCGAGCGCGTGTACCAGCTTTTTGGGCGGCAAGCGCTGGAGGAACTGGCGGAGATTCCCGCGGCGACCTCGGCGTTTCGCTCGGCGATTACCGAGCCAGCGCTGGAACCCGAAGAAGAGAGATCAACGCTGACCGTCAGCGGATTTACTTCGCGTCCGGAAGTGCAGCGCGCGAACCGCAACGGCATTTACGTGTTTGTGAACCGGCGGCTGGTGCGCGACCGGCTGATTCTGCACGCGATTCATGAGGCCTATCGCAATATTCTACCTGCCGGAGTTTTCCCCGCGACACTGTTGTTTCTGGACATGCCGTATGACGAAGTGGATGTGAATGTGCATCCGGCGAAGATCGAAGTGCGATTCCGTCGGCCACAATTCGTGCACGATTTTACGCGTGACACAATTCGGCAAGCATTGATGGGGACGCGCGCGATTGCCAGCTTCGCGACGGCCGCGGCGGGCGGAACGCAGTCGATGCGCACGCCTGGAGCGGGCGCGGATGTGTCCATGGCGGTGACCAGCGCGGAATTTTCACCGCGAGAGCAGGGAATCGGAGCCGGCGCTGGCGCCGGCGCATCGGGAATACCGCGAGCGATCATTCCGCAGATGGAAGAAATTGGACTGGGCTCCGGCGTGGGGTCGGATGGCGGATTCGATCTGACGTCCGCGCCACTGAGACCAGTGGAGCAGCGACTGGCATTTGATCTGGGTGGTTTCACCTCCGAGCCGGGATCGCAGCAGCGCGAGCGAGTGGCGAACTGGATGGGGAATCTGGCAGGTCCCAACGGAGACGCGCCGGCGACGTTGCCGCGAGCCGATCAAATTTCGGATTTGAAGCCGCTGGGGCAGGTAAGTTCCAGCTTCATCGTGGCGGTGAATGGCAGCGGGCTATGGCTGGTGGACCAGCACGTGGCGCATGAGCGGGTGTTGTTCGAGCAGCATTTGCTGGCGAGGCGCGCGGGGAAAATCGAGGCGCAGCGCATGCTGATGCCCATAGTGATTGAACTGGCGCCGCGACAAATTGTGATTTACGAAAAGATTGCCGAGGAACTGGCCGCCAACGGATTTGAAGTCGAGCCGATGGGGCCGAGAAGCGTGGCGATTCAGGCGGTGCCGGCGGGAATTGCCGCGGGCGACGCGCAGAAATTATTGACGGAGATTCTGGATGGAATCGAGCGCGAAAATGCCGCCATCTCGATTGAGACGCTGCAAGCGAAGATCGCCGCGTCGACAGCATGCCATGCCGCGATCAAAGTGAATATGCCACTGGACCAGACCAAGATGGAATGGTTGCTGACGGAACTGGCGAAAACGGATTGCCCCATGAGTTGTCCGCACGGGCGGCCGGTGGTGTTGCGCTATTCGGTGAAGGAGATTGAGCGGGCGTTCCAGCGGATTTGATCGTCTGAGTTTTGTGAATGCGCGTAGGGAACGGTAGAGATTTCGGTGGGGATGGGCACGTTTTCTTGGCAGGGCGTTGCGCGGTGCAGCGAAATTGGCGATTCGAGGTGAGTGCGAAGCATGAGCGAGACGCAAAGGACGGCGGTAGTGTTCGGTGTGGCGAACAAGCGCAGCATCGCGTGGGCGATCGCGCAGAAATTGGCGCAAGCAGGATGGCGACTGGCGATCACCTATCAAAATGAGCGGCTGGAACAAGAAGCCAAAGGGCTGATCGAAGAGCTGCCGGGAGCATCGGGATTCATGTGCGACGTGTCGCACGACGAGCAGATTGCAAAGCTATTTGAAGAACTGAAGATCAAGTACGGAACGTTGCAGGGAGTGGTGCACAGCGTAGCGTTTGCGCCTGCGGCGGAGCTGAGCGGAGAGTTTCTAAATACGACGCGCGAAGGATTTCGTATCGCGCACGATGTCAGCGTGTATTCGCTGATTGCCGTGGCTCGTGCGGCGGTCCCCTTAATGACGGATGGGGGCGGGATCGTGACGCTGACGTATTACGGCGCGGAGAAGGTGGTGCCGAAATATAACGTGATGGGAGTGGCGAAAGCAGCGCTGGAAGCCAGCGTGCGGTACCTGGCAAATGATCTTGGGGCGCGGAACATTCGCGTGAATGCTATTTCGGCGGGCCCCATCAAAACATTGGCGGCACGAGGAATATCGGGGCTGGGAGAAATGTTGAAGTCGCATGCGGAGCGCGCGCCATTGAAACGCAACGTCGATCCGGGAGAAGTGGGCAGCACGGCGGCGTTTTTATTGTCGGAAGCGGGTTCCGGAATTACCGGCGAGACCATTTACGTGGATTGCGGATATAACATCATGGGTTTTTGAGCTGGGACTTTTAGCTGTGGCGTGGTGAGTACGGAGCGCTTTCGTTTCGCTGGCGATTTGAAAAAGACCCAATTCCGACAAAATGCAAAAACTCACGATTGCCATTGATGGTCCGGCGGGCTCAGGAAAGACCAGCCTGGCGCGTCGTGTGGCGAATGTCCTGGGATATTTGTACATGGACAGCGGCGCGATGTACCGGGCGGTGGCGCTGAAATCGCTGCGGCAGAAATTGTCTAGCGATGATGCGGCGGCGCTGAGCGCGATTGCGCGCGAGACGCATATTGAGCTACGGCGGCCGAGTGCGCAGCAGGAGGCCGCAGGAGCGAGGAACTGCGTTTTTCTGGACGGCATGGAAGTGACCGATGAAATTCGCACCGAGGAAGTGGCGCAAGCGGCTTCACGGCTGGCAACCATCCACGAAGTGCGCGAGGTATTGGTGGCAGAGCAGCAGCGCGCCGGGGCCGGCGGCGGCATCGTGATGGAGGGCCGCGACATCGGCACGGTAGTTTTTCCCGCGGCGGAACTGAAGATTTTTCTGGAAGCTTCGCCGGAAGTGCGCGCGGAACGGCGCTGGAAGGAACACCAGGAAAAGGGAGACAAGATTTCGCTGGCGGAGGTGGTGGAGGAAGTTCGCGAGCGGGACCGGCGCGACCGCGAGAGAAAAGTTTCGCCGCTGGTGCGAGCGGAAGATGCGGTGCTGGTGGACAACACCGCGATGGGCATCGAGGAAACCGCTCGCGTCATCGTGATGCTGGTCAAAGAGCGGGAAGCGCACGCTGCGAAGGCCGGGAGGGCTGGATGATGCGGATGCTGATGATTGCGGCGCTGAGCATCGGAGGGGGATTGCTGGCTATTCCGATGATGTTGCTGGCGCAAGGGACTTCGAAGGGCGCGACGCGATCCGATGCGAGCGGCGACGCGGATGCGGCGCGGAATTTTCGCGCCTACCTGGAGAAAGATTGGAAGCGCTGGATGGTCGAGTATCCGGAGTACGCCACCGGAGTGGGATTTCCTGGGCAGAACCGCCGCTGGAGCGACGACTCGCCGGCAGGACTGGCGGAGCGGACCAAACATCTGCGCGAAAGCGCGGCGGAATTAAAGGCGATTTCGCGAGCCGCGCTGCCGAAAGAAGAGCAGGTTAATTACGATCTGTACGCCGATTTATTAAGCGTGGCGGAGGAGGGTTTGCAATACGGTGACGATCCCGTGCCATTTCGCAACGTAGTGCCGACCAACAACTGGATGCCGATAACCCAGATGGGCGGGGTGCAGCAAGATGCGGCCGCTACGATTGCCAGCATGCCGAATCAATCGGTGGCGGATTATGAGGACATTGAGGCGCGGCTGGAGGCGTTGCCGGCGTTCGTGAATCAGAAGATCGGGTTGTTGCAGGATGGTTTGAAGCGCGGATATACGCCTCCGCAGCAGATGCTGCGGGATGTGCCAAAGCAAATTGCCGATCTGATCCCGACCGACCCGATGGGTAGCGCGCTGTTGCAACCGTTCAAAGAATTTCCGACGCAAATACCGGAGGGGGAACGTACGAGACTGACCGATCGCGCGAAAGAGATTTATAGCTCGCGCGTAGCGCCCGCTTTTCAAAAGCTGCACGACTACATCGTGAGTACCTATTTGCCGGCGTGCCGCGAGTCGATCGCGGCCACCGCGCTGCCGAATGGGGCGCAGGCGTATGCATTTCACGTGCGCTGGCAAACCACAACGGATCTGACGCCGGGGCAAATTCACGAGATTGGCCTGGCGGAAGTGAAACGCATTCGCGCGGAGATGGACAAGGTCATCGCGTCGACAAACTTTAAGGGGAGCTTCCACGACTTTACGGAGTTTCTGCGCACCGATCCGCGGTTTTACTACGAACAGAAAGAAGACCTGGTGAATGGATACCGCATCATCACCAAGAAGGTGGATCCAGAGCTGGCGCATTTGTTCGGCAGACTTCCGCGATTGCCCTATGGCGTAACCCCGATACCGGATTTCAAAGCGCCGTCGCAGACGACGGCGTACTACCAGCCGGGCGCTCCGAGTGTAGGAAGGCCGGGATATTTTTTTGTGAACACGTACAATTTGCACGCGCGGCCGAAGTGGGAAATGGAGGCGCTGTCTTTGCATGAATCGGTGCCGGGGCATCACTTACAGCTATCGCTGGCGCAAGAGCTAAAGGATGAACCGGAATTTCGCAGGAACGTGGGCTACTCCGCATTCGTGGAAGGCTGGGGATTGTACAGCGAGAGCCTGGGCGAAGAACTGGGGTTGTACAAAGATCCGTACAGCAAATTTGGACAGCTCACTTACGAAATGTGGCGCGCGGTGCGATTGGTGGTGGATACGGGAATTCATTCGCAAGGCTGGACGCGCGAGCAGGCGATTCAATTTTTCAAAGACAACACCGGCAAGACCGATCAGGACATTACCGTCGAAGTAGACCGCTACATTGTGTGGCCGGCGCAAGCGCTGGCTTACAAACTGGGACAAATGAGAATTCGTGAACTGCGGACGGAAGCGGAAAAGCGGCAAGGCGCGAATTTCAACGTACGAGCGTTTCACGACGCGGTGCTGGAGAATGGCGCGGTGCCGCTGAATGTGTTGACCGCGCACATTAAAGAATGGATGGAAGAAAAGGCGCATTCATCGAATTAATGTAATGAATCAAAAAAAACCGATGACGATATTTTTGAGCCTTGTGATTACCGCTTTTTAAACTTTCAAGCCTCTGATATTACCAAGATAAACAATTGTTTCCGAAATTGCCTCGCGAGAGGCTCAAGAAAATATCTCGTGCCTGGGTTAGGATAATCTAATGCTTCCCCCTCCCCCGCACGAACAGCTGAAGAGCATCCGCGACCGTTTGGGGATCACCACGCGCGATGTGGCGGAGTCCAGCCACAGGATTGCGGAGGCGGAAGGCAATCCGGAGTATCAGATTTCCAATGCGTGGCTAACACAGGTAGAAAATTCGGATTCTGTACCCAGCATATTCAAGCTTTACAGTTTGAGCTCGATTTACCGAATGAAGTTCACGGACCTGCTGCGCATTTACGGCGTGGACCTGCAAAATCTGAACCGGCATCAGTTGGCCGACCCGCTCCCACAGACCCATTTGACTAGCCTGGAAGTTTACGACGCCGAGCGCACGGTGACGTTCCCGGTGCGCTTCGACCGGTCGTTTGACATCGACAACACCAGCCTGGTGTCGCGGATTGTGGAATTGTGGGGTGAAGTGCCCATCGCGCTGATCCAGCATCTGGATATCAGGCACAGCCAGTATGGCTATATCGGGTTACAGGATTTCACGCTTTACCCGTTATTGCGGCCAGGATCTTTTGTGCAGATCGATTCGCGAGTGCGAAAAGTGCAGCCGCAAAGATGGCGCACGGAGTTTGATCGCGCAATTTACTTTATTGAGTTGCGCGACGGCTACGCGTGTTCGTGGTGCGACGTGCAGGACGGGTACCTGTTGCTGCTACCGCATCCGCTTTCGCCAGTGAGCGTGCGAAGGCTCAGTTCTGGATCCGAAGCGGAGATTATCGGGCAGGTTACGGGAGTGGCGATGCGGCTGACGGACACGGTAGAGCCGTCGGCAGAACCCGTGGCAAAATTGCCAAGGCGAGTTTGACGTTAGAAATAAAAAGGGCCGCCACGTTGGGATTGGCGTTCATGGGAATGGCCATTCGGTAAGGCTCGAGGCGCCACCAGGCGCGCAGCACGTCGACGTAGTCTTCGTGCGAAGACTGCAAATAACTCATCATTTGTTTCACCAAGTCCTGAAGCGGCAAAGCAGCAACTTTGGCGAATGAGTCGCGGTGGGCAAGCGCCAAAGCCTGAGCAGCAATCTCCGGACTAAAACGATCCGACAATCCGTCGTGATGATATTTAGCGGTGTTGTAGTCGCGCAGGGACGCGAGATAAATAAGGCGCGCCAGCTCGCAGGGAAGCCTGGCAAGCGTGCGACGCAGGAGATCGTCGTAAGCTTCCTGGACCGAAACGATGGTGAGCACGCTTTTCATGTTGGCAATTTGTCGCGGTGGTTAAAAGGGTTCAACACGTCAGGCGTCCTGAAACTCCTTCGTCTCCATGGCCGCTTTCAAGGCGGAGTGAGCGTGGTCGAGGCGCTCGGACAGGCGGTAAACGTAAAGGGACAGGTGACGCAGCCGCACGGGACCAGCCAATCCAATCGAAAGCATCAGGAAGCCGCAAGCGGCCTGGAGCGCGACGTAGCGCGCGTAAATACCGGTTTCCGTTCCGATTTCAAGGTCCTGGCTGCGGCGCGAAATGCGCACGTGTTCCTGCATGACCTGGTGAACGTCGCGTGCAGTGGAGCGCACCCAGGCGCGGGCCACGGCTTTGCGCTCCTTCAAGAATAATTCCTTGAGGGGCTCGGAGTTGAACTGCGAGACGAATTCCAGGTCGCGCGAGGAGAACAAAGCGGAAACAAATTCTCCGGTGCAGGGAGCCATGACTTCGTAGGGGAGGGCCGCCTCAAAAGGCAATCCGGCTTCAGACAGGTGAGTATTTTTCCAGAGCCGCCACAAAAAAATAGTGAGCACCACGCCGGACACGATGGACAGGGTGATGGGCATTATCGATCCATTACCTTGCCAAGGTATCCGCGGGCGTCCGCCAAGCGGCGGCGCGTGCGGGTGGCGATCTGCTGGTACTGTTCTTCTATGCGGACGGTAGCTAATGCTTCGGGTTGCTGTTGCGGACTCCATAGATATACAACCCAGAGACACAGGGCCAAGTCGTAGGACGCGGGATTCAGGTAAGACCAGAAATAGCGAAAGCGATCGCCACCGGATTGCGCGAAAGCGAACCACATAACGCTGGCGCCGATGAACAGGCCGTATCCGAGCAAAATACCTTTCAGATTGCGCCCAAATGGAATGGAGTAAACGAGGAACAAAGCCACCAGCGCGGCGATGGCCAGAGCCTGAACGGTGCGCATGGCACGTTCAATATCGATGGTAGTGGCTTCGGCCCACCAGCGCGGGTCGTTGGTAGCGTCGGCGATGGCTTTGGCCAAAGCGCCAACAAACACGAGGGCGAGCAAGCGCCGCGCCATGCGCGCGGTGCCGGGATAGGAAGCGAGAGCGACGCGATAAATTTCAAAAACAACGGCGCAACCGATGGCCACGCCGAGAAATTCAGTGAGCCAATAAGTGTAGGTGTAGAGACGAGACTGATAGTGATAGACGATCAAACGCAGAAGAGATTGCGTCAGAACAAAGAAGATGTAGATGAAGAAAACCGGGTAGTAGGATCGCAGTCTAGTGCGAAAGGAGCGATAAAGAAGGAGGATTTCGAGCGCAATGCTACCCGACCAGATCGAATAGTCCAACATCCTCATCCGCAGCGCGCTCCCGAACTTTAACGATTGGACAGATTAGCACGTCGAGGGAGAGTCACCACGACTCTCTCCCTCCTGCGCGGTGCAAAACTAAATAGCCTAGACGAACCAGGGGCGGGGAACCGGATCTCCGCCGTCGGCGACCATCACATGGGAATTCTGCGGCTGAGCCACGGCGTGACATACGCTGGAAGAGTGCGAGGCCGGACTGGAAACTACTCCAAAAGTGAACAAAATCGCTGCAAAAACGCTGATCGTAAGTTTGGTGAAGCGCATGTAGCCTCCTGAAGGAATAGGGTCACGGGAAAAATCGGCTCGAGCTGCCCAAGTTCATTCGAGCGTGGGTAGGCTACCTGCGTGAGAGGGAAAGACCAAAAAAGAACCTGGATTGCTTGGGATCACAACCAAAAATTGGAAGAGAGTTTTAGTACTCGGGCCGCCGCAGGGGCGTTGGACGGTGGGCGCGACGCGCGTGCGAGAAGTCGCGGGCGGAACAGCTCATCGAGGTCGAGTTGTGCGTGCTGAAATTTTCATCAGACATATCTCGTGACGAACTTGAGCGTTTCGCAGATGTTGCGCGGAAGGCCGTTTTTCATAGAGATTTGATGATTATTTCTGTTCAACTTATCGAAACTTGAAATCGCACTGCGTAGAGACCTCTCTCAGTGAGAACGCAACACCGGGCAAGAGACCGCTACGGAAGTGCGGAGTGAGTGTACCGAAACTACGCGCAGGCGGCGGGAAGTGCGGTTGGTGGTTACCATGCCGAGCAGCACACATATTTGCCAGTATGGACGTGTGGCAGCAGTCAAACTTAACGCGGTCCTTAATGGGGCCAGTTAACGTAGCCAGTTGACGGGGCCCGCAACAGGACCGATGAAATGCGATGGCGGGCGCCATCGTACGGAAACGTATCCCGAATTTACAATGAGTGAGCGAAAAGGGCATCCGAGGCCGACGCATGTTCACATTGCAGCAGGGTGACCGGTGGATATGCCCGAAAAGGGCCTGCGGAGCGGAATTCATGGTGTTGGCGCCCAGCGAGCTGCAGGGCGGAAGAAATCCTCGCTGTAGCTGCGGAAGCGAGATGCGGCGGCATTACGAGGCGCCAACGGTGCAGAAGCTGCCGTACGACGACGCCGAAAATGTTTTACACGACCCCAAAATATCCCAAGAGCTGCGCGTAAGCCGTGAGAAGCGATCCAAGCCCTAAAACGCGAAAACGATGATTCATTCGCAAAGAAGGCTGGCAGCCACCACTTTTCGTATTGGCGGAGCAGTGTTGGCGCTGGGGCTGGCGGCCGTGGGCGGGTGGATCATGGACAATACGCTGTCGAGCGGCGTATCCATCGGAACAGGGGACTTTCTGATCGGGGCGCTGTGTTGTTCGCTGGCGCTGATTCTTTTTATCGTCATAGCGCAATCCAAACCGAAATTATAAACGCGGGGGAAATTCGACATCAGGCTTGCGATTTCTGGTCGAGTTGCTGGTGGCGTTTCTGACTGAATTCAGGTGGCGTGTACTCGCGATGGATTAAGTGGGGGCGGACATGGAGCCGAGGAATTCGGCATTGGACTTGGTCTTGGTGAGGCGGCTGAGGAGCAATTCCATGGCCTCCACGGTGGAGAGCGGGCTGAGGACCTTGCGCAGGACCCAGACGCGGCTGAGTTCGTCTGGCGGAAGCAGGATTTCGTCTTTACGCGTGCCGGAGCGCTGAATATCGATAGCAGGGAAGACGCGCTTGTCAGAGAGGCGACGGTCGAGATTGATTTCCATGTTACCGGTGCCCTTGAATTCCTCGAAGATGACGTCATCCATGCGGCTGCCGGTATCGATCAGCGCGGTGGCGATAATGGTGAGCGAGCCACCTTCTTCCACGTGACGCGCGGCGGCAAAGAAGCGGCGGGGGCGCTGCAGAGCGTTGGCATCGATACCGCCGGAGAGGACTTTGCCGGATGGCGGAGTGACGGCGTTGTAGGCGCGGGCGAGGCGGGTGACGCTGTCGAGCAGCACGACGACGTCGCGCTTGTGCTCGACGAGGCGCTTGGCTTTTTCCAAAACCATTTCGGCGACCTGAATGTGACGCTGCGGAGCTTCATCGAAGGTGGAGCTGATGACTTCGCCTTTGACGGTGCGCTGCATGTCGGTGACTTCTTCGGGGCGCTCGTCGATGAGCAGAACGATGAGGGCGACCTCGGGATGATTGACGGTGATGGAATTGGCCATGGATTGCAGCATCATGGTTTTGCCGGTGCGCGGAGGAGCAACGATCAAGCCGCGCTGCCCTTTGCCGACGGGGCAGAGCAAATCGAGCACGCGGCCGGTCATGTTTTCCTTGGTGGTTTCCATCTTCAAGCGGCCCTGGGGATAGAGCGGCGTGAGGTTATCGAAGAAGATTTTGTTGCGCGCGACTTCGGGATCTTCGAAGTTAACGGCTTCGACTTTGATTAAGGCGAAATAGCGCTCACCGTCTTTGGGCGGGCGAACCTGGCCGGAGACGGTGTCGCCGGTGCGCAGATCGAATTTGCGAATCTGCGAAGGCGAGACGTAAATGTCGTCGGGGCCGGGGAGATAGTTGTATTCCGGGGCGCGGAGAAAGCCGAAGCCGTCGGGGAGGCATTCGAGCACACCTTCGGAGAAGATCAGGCCGTTCTTTTCTGTTTGCGCGCGGAGGATCTGGAAGATCAACTCCTGCTTGCGCATGCCGCTGGCGCCGGGAATGTTGAGTTCCTTGGCGATTTTAGCCAGATCGGTGATATTTTTTTCTTTGAGTTCAGCGAGGCTAATGCTCATCTGGTTGTTACCTTCAACGCTTGTTTCTTTCATATGTCCTTAACTTTTATGGGTGAAAATTGACCTAGAAAAATCCGGAATTGTTTACGAGGTGGCGCGCACAAACTGGCAAAAGCACGGAAACCGGCCAGGGAGGCAAACCAGACTATCTTTCAACCAGAAGCACCATTCGGCTGCGAGTACAACGCCCAGCTCAAAACGAGCCGCAGACTGGAGGTGCTTTAGTTGGTCAAACTTGTGTCTTTCTCTGTGCCGGCCACGAACGGTTCTGCAACGGGCGCAACCGCGGGATGCTCAATGGGCACAATGGGCCGCTCAAGAGCGACTTGCAAAACTTCATCCATGGTTTCAACAAAACGGATCGTCAAACTGGAGAGGATCTCCTGCGGTATTTCCGCCAGGTCTTTCTCATTGTCCTTCGGAAGCAGCACGGTACGCAAGCCCATTCGGTGGGCGGCCAGAAGTTTTTCTTTGACGCCGCCAATGGGAAGAACCTTGCCGCGCAGGGTGATTTCGCCGGTCATGGTGACATCGCGGCGCACGGGGATGCGCGTCAGGGCGCTGACGATGGAGTTGCAAATGGTGATGCCGGCGGACGGGCCGTCCTTGGGGATGGCGCCTTCAGGAACGTGCACGTGAATATCGATGTTGCGATAAAAGTCTTTGGCGAGGCCGAAAGTGTGGGAACGCGAGCGAATGTAGCTCATGGCGGCTTGCGCGGATTCCTGCATGACGTCGCCGAGTTTGCCGGTGAGGGTGAGACGGCCTTTGCCTTCCATCAGCGTGGCTTCAGTGGTGAGCACGGTGCCGCCCACTTCGGTCCAGGCGAGGCCGGTAGTAAGACCAATTTCGTTGTGCTTCTCGAGCCAGAATTCGCGATACTTCAGCACGCCCAGGTAGTCGTTGACATTGGCGGGGACGATTTCGACTTTGACGTTTGATTTCAATGCGGTTTTTTCTTCGGATTTCGCTTCGGATTTGTTCTCGGTCTTTGTTTCGATTTTGGCTTCGGCCTTTACTTCTGCTTTCACGTCGGAAGTCAGTTCATCAGTCTGTTCCGGTTTGACGCCTGCGACCTGGCCTTCGGTTACAACCCGGCGGGCCAATTTTCGAGAAATGTTTTGAATTTCGCGCTCGAGATTGCGCACGCCAGCTTCCTGGGTGTAGTGGCGAATGATATGCAGCAGACCTTCATCGGTGAAGGAAAGATTACCTTCCTGCAGGCCGGTGGCTTCGCGCTGGCGCTTCACGAGGAAGCGTTTGGCGATCTGCAGCTTTTCCTGTTCGGTGTAACCGGGGATGCGCAAGACTTCCATGCGGTCCTGCAAAGGCTGCGGAATGGTGTGCAGCAGGTTGGCGGTGCAGACAAACATTACCTTGGAAAGATCGTATTCGACATCGAGATAGTGATCGGTGAAGGCGTGATTCAGCTCGGGGTCGAGAACTTCCATGAGCGCTGCGGATGGATCGCCGCGGAAATCGGTGGACATCTTATCGACTTCATCGAGGACGAAGATGGGATTAACGGTGCCAGCCTTCTTCATCATCTGGATGATTTGTCCGGGCAGGGCGCCGATGTAGGTACGGCGATGGCCACGAATTTCGGCTTCATCGCGCACGCCGCCGAGCGAGACGCGCACGAACTTGCGTCCGGTGGCATGGCCGATGGACATGGCCAGGGAAGTTTTGCCTACGCCAGGAGGCCCGACGAAACACAGAATGGAGCCTTTCGGATTTTTGACCAACTGGCGAACGGCCAGGAACTCCAGGATGCGGTCTTTTATTTTTTCGAGACCGTAGTGTTCTTCGTTGAGAATTTTTTCGGCGGCCAGGATGTCGCGAATTTCCTTGGATTTTTTCTTCCAGGGAACGGCCAGGAGCCAATCGAGATAGTTGCGGCTGACGGTAGATTCCGCGGACATGGGAGGCATGAGCTCCAGGCGCTTCAACTCCTGGATGGCTTTCTCATGAACTTCCTTGGACATGCCGGCTGAATCGATTTTCTTTTTCAGCTCGTCGATTTCGCTTTTTTCGCCGCGCCCCAGTTCTTTCTGGATGGCCTTGAGTTTTTCGTTGAGGTAATACTCTTTTTGGGCGCGTTCCATCTGACGCTTTACGCGGGTGTTGATGTTGCGGTCGACGTTGAGTTTTTCCAGCTCGATTTCGAGGATGTCGCCGATGCGATTGAGGCGTTCGACGGGATCGACGGTTTCGAGCAAATCCTGCTTTTCGTCCACGGGAAGCTGCAAGTTGGCGGCGATGGTGTCGGAAAGGCGCGAAGGATCATCGACGCGCGCGGCGGCAATCATGGTGTCGTAGTTCAGGCTCTGGGAAAGCTTGATGAATTGCTCGTACAGGCCGGTGACTTTCTGAACGGTCTGCTCGACCTGCGGGGAAGGCTCGACGCGCGCGTTGAGGATTCGAACGGAGGCGCGGAAAAAACCTTCGTCAGCGGTAATGGTCAGAGCACGAGCGCGCTCCACACCTTCCACGAGGACTTTGATATTTCCGTCGGGAAGCTTGACGCTCTGGACAATATTGGCAAGGGTGCCGACCGCGTAAATTTCTTCGGGCTTGGGATCGTCGACGGACGCGTCATGCTGGGTGGACAGAAAAATTTTCTTGTCGCCGGCGAGAGCCTCTTCCAACGCGCGGACACTGGCTTCGCGACCGACGATGAACGGCGTCATCTGCTGCGGGAAGATGACCATATCGCGCACCGGCATCATGGGCACACGCTTCATTTCCTGTTTTTCCCGATTGAACATGGGGCCCCTAAATTTTTTGCGTCGCGAAGAATAGTAATCGCGATTGAGATTCTAAAATCGGCAAACGAATCGGCGTGATGCCAAATAGCTAACCGGCCTTTTCGAGCAAGCTCCAGTTGATTTCGCGGGTGCGAACCATTTCGGCGGTAACGACGAAGTCGCGCACTTTGCGCTGCATGGGCAGGTGATACATGAGTTCGAGCATCAGATCTTCGAGGATCATGCGCAAGCCGCGGGCGCCAACTTTGCGCTGCATGGCGAGTTCGGCGACGGTTTCGAGGGCGTCGTCGGTAAAGCGCAAGCGCACATTTTCGAATTCGAAGAGGCGCTGATACTGCTTGAGAAGAGCATTTTTCGGCTCGGTCAAAATTTTTACCAACGCAGCCTTGTCGAGGTCGTTCATGACGCCGGCAACGGGCAGGCGGCCGACAAACTCGGGAATCAGGCCGTAGCGGATGAGGTCGCCGGGCTGAACGTGCTCCAGCAATTCGGTGTTGCGGCGCTGCGGAGCAGCGGTGGACGCGTCGGTGTGAAAACCCAAGGAGCGGCGACCGGCGCGCTTCTCGATAACTTTTTCAAGGCCGACAAAGGCGCCGCCACAAATGAAAAGAATGTTGGTGGTGTCGACCGGGGTGAATTCCTGATGGGGGTGCTTGCGTCCACCTTGCGGGGGAACGTTGGCGACGGTGCCCTCCAGAATTTTGAGCAGCGCCTGCTGCACGCCTTCGCCGCTGACATCGCGGGTGATGGAGGGGTTTTCGTCCTTTTTGGCGATCTTGTCGATCTCGTCTATATAGATGATGCCTTGCTGGGCTTTCTGTACGTCGCCATCGGCGGCTTGCAAAAGCTTGAGGATAATATTTTCCACGTCTTCGCCGACGTACCCGGCTTCGGTGAGGGTGGTAGCGTCCACGATGGCGAACGGCACATCGAGCATGCGCGACAGCGTTTGCGCTAGCAGCGTTTTGCCGGTGCCGGTGGGGCCGATCAACAAAATGTTGGACTTGCTGAGCTCCACGTCGCCGGGCTGCTTGTTCAGGAAAATGCGCTTGTAGTGGTTGTAGACGGCGACGGCCAGTTTCTTTTTGGTACGGTCTTGCCCAATAACGTAGCCATCCAGGAATTGTTTAATTTCGGGAGGGCGGGGAAGGCGCTTGGCGGGCGCGGTGGCCTGCTCGCGTTTCTCGTCTTCCAGAATGGTCTGGCAAACCCCAACGCACTCATTGCAAATGTAGGCGCGGGGATAGTCGGAAGGCGAGCTAATCAGCTTTTCGACCTGTTCCTGAGTTTTATGGCAGAAGGAACAGCGCAGCGGCTCTTCTGGATTGAATTTTTTCACTGGAGTGAAGGCCTCGTCCCCGCTGAGCTTCGACGGAGTCCCCTGAACTCATTCTAGGCCGATTATCCTCTGGCGTAAAACAGAAACATAAACGCCATTGCTAACTACTTGGAACAAAACAGGCATCGGGAATCTTCACCCGCGGGCGAGCAGGCGGGAACTAACGATGCTTGTAAATGATTTCATCGATCATCCCGTAATCTTTGGCTTGTTCGGGATTCATGATGAAGTCACGCTCCACATCCTTTTCGATGCGGCTGACGCTCTGTCCGCTATGTTGCGCAAGAAGTTTATTGATGGTCATGCGCATACGCAGAATTTCTTTGGCGTGGAGATCGATGTCGGTGGCCTGACCGCCCAAGCCGGACATCCACGGCTGGTGAATGAGGATGCGCGCGTTGGGCAGCGCGAAGCGTTTCTTTGGCGCACCGCCGGCCAACAGCACGGCGGCGATGGAAGCGGCCTGACCCACGCAGGTGGTGACCACGTCGGGCTTGACGAATTGCATGGTGTCGTAAATGGCGAAACCCGCAGTGATGGAGCCGCCCGGGGAGTTGATGTAAATCTGAATGTCTTTTTCGGGATCTTCGGCTTGCAGGAACAGCATTTGCGCGGTGGCCAGGTTGGCGACGTGATCGTCAATCGGTGTACCGATAAAGATGATGTGTTCTTTGAGCAGCCGCGAGTAAATATCGTAAGCGCGCTCGCCCCGGCTGGTCTGCTCGACCACCATAGGTATAAGGGTGGTATTGCGATAATCCGCTTCTTCGAAGTTTTTCATTGGTTGGTGGACCGTTTGAGGTCGCGAACGATACGGAGAAAGTGCCAACAACTGGCGTGCCAGCCAGCGCCCGTAAGAAGAAGAAAGTTTGCCCTTTACTTCGCTTCCGCGGCTGCCGCTGTGGTGCTTACCCGAGCATTTTGCGCGAGCCAGTCGAGAGTTTTATCACTCCGCAACTTCGCTTTTATCCTATCGAGCGTACCCTGCTTTGTCAAACGAGCGCGAATGGCTTCGGCGGATTCGTTACTATGCCCGGCGAGGTGCTGAAGCTCGTGTTCGAGCTCTTCTTCGGTGACGTCGATGTTTTCGGCGGTGGCGATGCGGTCGATGATGAGTTCGGCCTTAACATCGTCCTTGGCGCGGTCCTGGTTGCGATTTCTGAGAGACACCCAGTCGATATTTACCGCGCGCGGGTCGACGCCCTGCTGAGCGAGGGAGCGAACGACGCGCTCGAGACGCACATCCATCTGATGCTCGACGAGAGATTGCGGTACAGGGAAGTCGTGGAGCTTGACGATTTCGTTGAGGACCTTCTCGCGGAGCAAATCTTTTTGCTTGTGATCGCGCTGGTGCTCGAGTCCTTCGCGAATCTTTTTGTTCAGCTCGTCAAGGGTGGTGGCATCGCTCACGTCTTTGGCGAAGTCGTCATTCAGGTCGGGAAGCTTCTTGGTTTTGATTCCCAGAACGTCGACGGAATAGTGAAAGGTCTTGCCGGCGAGCTTGGCGTCGGGATAGTCGGCGGGATAAGGGACGTCGAAGTCCTTGTGATCGCCGATATTCACGCCGCGCAGATTTTCGTTGAAGGGCGCCATAGTTTCTTCGGCGCCAATGTGACAGAGAACGCTGTCGGCCTGTAGCGGTTCGCCTTCGCCTTCGGGCGTGCCGGTAAGCTTCAACTGGACAAAATCGCCGTCTTGCACGGGACGGCCTTCCTCCGGAGCAAAAGCGGCGGCACGCTCGCGCATGTCCGAGAGAGTCTTGGTGACGTCCTCGTCGAGCACGTCCATGGCGGGCATTTCGAGTTGCAGATCCTTGTAATTGCCCAGCTCGAATTCAGGGAGCACTTCGAAGACGGCGCGGAATTTGAGCGGCTGGCCGTCGTTGAAATCCAATTTTTCGACCTGCGGTTGCGAAACGGGCGTGAGGTTTTGCTCAGAAACAGCTTTTTCAACGCGCTCGGGCACCAGCGATTGAAGCACTTCGCCCTTGATGTCATCGGCAAAGCGGCGGCGGATCAAAGTGATGGGAGCTTTACCTGGACGAAAGCCGGGCACGCGCGCAACTTTGGCGAATTCTTTGGCGACGCGCTCCATAGCTTTGGAGACTTCGTCGGCGGGAATTTCGAGATCGAGCTCGCGGCGGCAGGTGGCTTCAGCCACGGCGGCAGCGGTGGAAGCGTTTTCCGGGGCGCTTTCAGGGGGGCCTGGGGTTGTGGAGTTTTCGGTGGTGCCGTCAGTCATACGAGGTGCCTTTCAAAAGTCGATGAACAGAGAATTTTTCGGACGCCGGGTTCCCGCGAGAACAATTTTTAAAATTAAATGGTGCGGGCTATCCTTAGAGGCCAGACAGGCGAAACGCCGGCAAAATTAATCTACAAGGCAGTATAGGCGACGGGTTGGGCAGGGTCAATTCTGCGCAGCGACGAGCAGTGGGTTGGCTTGCGATACTGACTAACTGGGACCAAGTGCCAGCATGATATGTTTAGCTCGACCGCGGTCTGACATGAGGCCCCAACTAGGATTGAAACCAGCGTCCAAAAGTGGAAGCGGTTCAGATGTAATCGCGAAGAAGTGGTTCACATCCGCATTGAAATAGTGCGGCGGCCACGGTGTCCGGAGTGACCTGCAGCGAAGGTTCTCCCTGTCTCGACGATGGGGAGAAATGTGGCGCCTAGCAACTCACCGACGATTGGCGAAAATAGGTCTCCTCAAGGCGCAAAGAGTGTAACGTCCAGAGCTTTTGCTGCGTTTTGCAGCTTGCGATCAAATGTAGCCAGGCAAACGCCGTGCCTAAGTGCAAGTTCGAGATACGCGGCGTCGTAGGCTGAGAGGCCATGCCGACGCGCAACTGGAAGGACACTGGCGACCTGCTGTACCACAGACTGGATATCCTGAACGATGGAAAGCCGCTCCAGGAACGACAAGAAAAGCTCAAGCTCCGATGCCCGCAGGCGATTTTGGCGCTGCCCAGCCAAGACGGCATTGGCGATCTCGAGAGGCCAGATCGCGGGGACAAGAATTGGATTACCTTCAAGCGCCAACAGGACTTCGTCGGCATATGCGCTGGCCTCGTCCGGGAAACACCACGCGAGCGCGATGGAAGCATCGAGGACCACCTTGCTCAAAAGCGGCGCCCCTGATTGATCATCTGTTTGACGCTCATTTTGCCTGGCTTAACGCGCTTACGTAACGCCCTAAGCCCTGCAACGATGTCTTGATGCGAGAGGAGGTTGTTGGCGTCGACGGGAATCAAGATCGCTGCGGGAATTCCACGGCGGGTAATCGTGATCTTCTCTCCCTTGGCCACCCGATCCAGTAGTGCAGCCAGGTGGGTTTTGGCCTCGAACGCTCCTACTTTCTCCATGTGACAAGAACCTCAAAACTGGTTAAACCAGTTTAACTAGTCTATCATACCATATTCGACCCTTGGACCTTGAAGCAGTGTCCTGCGATAAACGTGAGAGGAGAAAGATTGAGGAAGAGCGCGATTTTGCTGGTGCAGTGTCCGGACCGGAAGGGGCTGGATGCGGCGATTGCAGATTTTATTTGCCGGCACGACGGGAATATTCTGCATTTCGAGCAGCACCAGGCAGGCGAAGAGCGGTTTTACCTGGCGCGCGTCGAGTGGGACCTGATCGATTTTAAATTGAAGCTGGAAGATTTTGCGGCGACTTTCGATCCGATCGCGGCCAAATTTTCGATGCACTGGCGGCTGGCGGTGTCCACGCACCGGCCACGAGTGGCGATCTTCGTTTCAAAGTTCGACCACTGCCTGGTGGATTTGCTGTACCGGCAACGCAATGGGGAACTGGCCTGCGAAATTGCGCTGATCATCAGCAATCATCCGTACGCCCAGCGCCATGCGCAGTTTTACGGCATTCCGTATCACCACATTCCGGTGAGCAAAGAAAATAAAAAAGAAGCGGAGGCGCAGCAACTGGCGCTGTTGAGGTCGAACGCTGTCGATCTGGTGGTGCTGGCGCGTTACATGCAGGTGCTTTCGAGCGAATTCATCGCGCGATTTCCGCAGCAGATTATCAATATTCACCATTCCTTTTTGCCGGCATTTATTGGGGCCAAGCCGCACCAGCAAGCGTACGACTCGGGAGTGAAGTTAATTGGCGCGACGGCGCATTACGTGACGGAAATTCTGGATGAAGGGCCGATTATCGAGCAGGGCGTGGCGCGAATTACGCATCGGGATAGTCTGGAAGATCTGGTGGAAAAGGGACGAGATTTGGAGAAGGTGGTGCTGTCGCGAGCGGTGCGGTGGCATATCGAGAATCGGATTTTGTTGTATGCGAATAAGACCGTGATATTTGAGTGATCCGTTTTTAGAGCGGTGAGCGGTCGCGCGTGGTTGTAAGCGGCTTCAGGAACGATTTCTGCGTAAAAGCGAGGAAGAATGTGCCGCAGCATTAACGAAATCCCCAGAGACAAGTAGGGCGTCTGGACATCTGGCGGGCTTGCGGCTTGGCTACGCGAGAGATCGAAGAGAGAGATCCCTCCGCGCCGCGAGCCGACTCGTTCGCCGAGCGAACGAGAGGAAAAGGCGTCGGCTCCCTTTGGTCGGGATGACCGGTCTGGGTGCTTCGGTGATGCGTTGCCAAGATCACCCGGGCTCTGGGGTGGTTGGGCTTCAGGGGCTATGAAGCCCCCGCCTCCTAAAGAGAAAATCAAAACAAGAGCAACAATCATGCGCGGGTGGGCTGCGGGTGAAGCGCCCGCCTCCTGAAGAGAAGAGCAAAACAAGGAAGCAGGAAGCGTGCGCCGGTCGGCGGCGCGTGGGCTAGTCGGCGGCGGCTTCGGAGTTGGTGATGGCGCTGGTGAGGTCGGCGTGGAGCAGGCGGTGAAAAAGATGTTCGCCCGCTTCGCGGCGTACGGAAAGACGGCCGGCCAGGTAGGCGCGCGAGCCGAGACCACGCTGTACGGCGTCGCAGATGCCCATGTCTTCATCCTGAACTTTTTCGCTGACCACGATGCTTTCGCGGTTGCGGGCTTCGGCGGCAGCAGAAATGTCCGCAAAGTAATAGTCAAAGATCACGGCACATTTATCTACGCCCAGCGGGACGACCAGGTTGGTGTCCATCACGCCTTCGTAAGCGTTCAACATGAAATTTGGATAAATCCAGAGGTAGAAGGCGCGACCCTGGCGCGTGGAGGCTATGCCGGCTTCGGTGGAGGAATCGGAAGACAGCGGGCTCGATTGCAGACAGGCGCGCTCAAAATTCTCGATGGTGTATTTGGTGTATTCGATCACGCTGCTGAGGCCTTTGTGGGCGTGCGGGACGTGGTAGCCGCCGTCGAGATAGTTGTCGACGTAAACTTTCCAGTTGCACTGCAGGGGATAAATGCGGCGATCGAAGAAGTGCAGTTTTTGGGCGAGTTGGAGCGGCGCAACAATGGGCGGAATGCTGCCCAGAAAATCGGGCAGAGAAGCGGCGTTGGGATCCAAGTTTACGAAAACAAAATTTTCCCAGATGCCGACGCGAATGGGGACGAGTCCATTATTGGCGCGATCGAAATTGCAGACGCCATCAAATTCGACCATGCCCTTGAGCGCCCCATCGATGCCGTAGGTCCAGCCATGATAAGGACAGCGAAATTGTCGGGCACAACCCTGCGGCTCGGTGACGACGGCAGCGGCATGATGGCGGCAGACATTATAGAAGGCGCGTAATTGAGAATCGTCGCCACGCACGACGACGATGGGCTCGCCGGCCACGTCGGCGGTGAGAAATTGTCCCGGCGACTGGACCTGGTCGGCGCGTCCGACGACTTGCCAGGTTTTGCCGAAGACGGCGGCGTTTTCGAGTGCGGCGATGCTTTCGTCGAAATACCAGGGCGAAGGAATGGTGGAAGCGTGGTCGAGAGGATTATTGGGATTGTAGAGATTGAGAATGGTGCGAACATCTCGCTGCATGGAGAACTCCCGGACGCTCGCGCTGGGGATGGAGACACGAGGCGTGCTCTAGTTCATATCGCGAAAAGGGAGAGCAGGGAAGGGGAAAATTTGGTGGTGGACGAGGCGATCTTCAGGGACGAATTTGAAGAGCGTTGCAAGCGATGGAGAATGTGTGAAGGACTGTGGATGGTACGAAACGAAGGGTGCGTGAGCCATTGAGGGGCGTGGTAAACTTTGTGGGCAAGCTCTGCGGGAATGGCGGAACTGGCAGACGCAGCAGGCTTAGGACCTGCCGGGCGCAAGCTCTTGGGGGTTCAAATCCCTCTTCCCGCACCACCTACTTGCGTTATCATCGAGCGCACTAAGCAAAGCGGTATAACGCCATATAGCGCGAATGATCCTTCACGAACAAGACAACGAGGTGGTAGTAATCCGGCAGACGGATCATGCGCTGCTCACGGGATTTTTTGCGCGCGAGTGGGGCAACGACCTTTTTCAGCGGCCAGAACCGTTTGAGTCCTTCCGGTTGGCGGCGGCAGAGCATGATAACGGCTGGCAAGAATGGGAAGTGCAGCCGGAAATCGATCCAGCGACATTTTTGCCGTACAGCTTCATGAGCATTCCTACGGAAGAACACATCGCGCTGTACCAGCACGGACTGGAACGCATTTTGAAAGTGGATCACTACGCGGCGCTGCTGGTGAGCATGCACTGCGCGGGATTGTATGACCGGACGCGCGCGACGATGCCGGGATTTTCGGCGAAGTATGTGCGCTCACACGAATCGACCATGGTGAACGATTTCGTGCAGCGGCTGAAGCTGCAGCAGTTGCGTTTGAAAGTGGATTTGCGCGCCAACCCAGCGACAAAAATGTTTACGGAAGAAAAATTCCTGCAGGCCAACGTACAGAGGCTGGAAGCGCTGGACCGGCTGTCATTGTATTTCTGCCTGCCGACGCTGGGCGATTCGACTATTGAGAATGTGCCGGTGAACTACGAAGGCGGGGAAGCGGACTGGGAATTGCGGCGGGAAACTCCGGAGTCGATCACCGTGGCGCCGTACCCTTTCCGTCGTGAGCCGCTATCGGTGAGTATCCTGGCGCGGCGGGTACCGAAGCGGCATTATGCGGATGATGTGGATTTTCAAAACGCGCTGGCGCTCGCGCCTTACGCGCCCATAAAGTTCAATCTGCGCCGCGGCAAAGCCTCCATCCAATCGCTGCTGGTGGGAGCCGATTAGGTCAGTTCCCGTCCCAGAGTTTCCGGAAGCAATAGCGCCAATAATGCAGCTACGAAGAAGGCGGCAGCCTGCAAGAAAAAGGCTGGGCCGATGCCGTAATGCAAAGCTAGCGCGCCGACGGCAAACGGGGCTACGGCGGAAAAGCCACGGCCGATGTTGTAGCTGAGGCCCATGGCCGCGGCGCGAATTTCGCCGGGAAAAATTTCGCTGGCGATGGCGGCGTAACCGGAAAAAAATCCAGTGCCAAAAAAAGCGACGAAGGGGCCGAGCACGAGAAGCCAGAAGGCGCTCTTCGACGAGCCGTAGATTGGAACGAGCGCGGCGGCAATGAGCAGATAGAGGAAGTAGGGTCTGCGGCGGCCAAAGGCGTCGGCAAAAAAACCGAACAGGGCATAGCCGAGCCATTTGCCGAAACAAAGAACCAGAAAGAAGGTGGTGGTTTTGACCAGGCTCAGGCCGCGGCCACCTTGTGAAATGGGTAGCGATAGGTACGCGGGAATCCAAGTGAAAAGCCCCCAATAGCCAAACATGCCGCAGGCGTTCATGGCGGTGGCGAGCAGGCCGACGCGAAAGACTTTTTTGCCGAGGAGAAGTTTGAGGAATCCGGGGCGATCGGTCTGGCTGCGCTGGGTCCACACCTGCGGCTCTGGCACGTGACGGCGCACCCAAAACACCAAGAGAGCAGGAAGAACGCCGACGAAGAATACGGCGCGCCAGCCGAAGTGCGGCAGAACGACGGCGACTACCAGGGCGGCGATCGCTTCACCGATGGCGTAGGAGGACTGCATCAGACCCAGCGCTTTGCCGCGATGCGCGGGGCGCCAGGTTTCGGCGATGAGCGCGGCGCCAGCGGTCCACTCTCCACCCATGCCGAGGCCCAGCAGAGCGCGGAATGCGGCCAGTTGCGGGATGGTGTGCGAGAAGCCGCAGGCGGCGCTGGCGACGGAGTACAAAACGATGGAGGCCATGAGCGCGCGAGTGCGACCGATGCGGTCAGCGATCCAGCCAAAGAGCAGGCCGCCGATGGCCGAGGCGAGCAGCGTGAGGGAATTGAGGAGGCCAGCAGTGCGGGTGTCCATGGCAAACTCGCGGATCAAAAATGCGAGGACCAGCGAGTACAACATCACATCCATGGCATCGAGCATCCAGCCGAGGCTTCCAGCCAGTAGGGTGCGGCGTTCAGCGGAGGTGGTGTCCTGGGGCCATCCGAAGAGACGGGACGGAGCGGCAGAATTCGACGAGGCAGCGAACGAGGAGGCTGGGATGTCAGGCATACACGGGAGCCAATCGCCCTGTATGGGGATTCGCGGCGAAACGGCGAGAAAAGTGGTGAGTAAAACCGCGGATTTGTGGACGAATGACGTAAAACATTGCGTTAAAGAGCCTCTTTTGCTACGCTGCCGCGCATTATATCCCTCCGGAGGTTCCAAAATGGCGTTCTGCAAGGCGTGTGGATCAGAGATAGGCGGGGCGACGTTTTGCCCGAAATGCGGAGCGAGCCAAGGCGCTGCGACGGCTCCTGTGGCGACCCCTCCGGTAACGGTGGCGCCGGTCACGAGTGAAGGGCTGGCCGAAAATGTGGCGGGATTGCTGTGCTACGTGCTGGGTTGGCTGACGGGGATCATATTTATACTGATCGACAAGCGGCCGTTCGTAAAATTCCACGCAGCGCAATCGATCGTGGTGTTCGGCGCGCTGACAGTGTTGCGAATAGGTATTGGAATCGTGCTGGGGGCCGGGGGAATGATTGGGTTTGGTTTGTGGGCTCTGATCAGCATGTGTCTAGGGCTGCTGACGCTGGTGCTGTGGATCTTGTTGATGATCAAGGCGTATCAACACGTACTATTCCGCGTGCCGATAGCCGCGCCCATCGCCGATGGGTTGGCCGGAAAGTAACCCGAAAAGTTTTATACGGATCAAGGAGCCACAGAACTTTCTGGGGCTCCTTTTTGTTTTAGATTTTGTTTTGGAGCTTGGTCTTACGAGCGGCGGAGCGGGATGTTGCTTGACTTTAGGAATGGCTCCCACCATTGTAAAAAAAAGCTTCATCCACATTTTTGCGCTCAATCAAGGAAGGCATTCGCCGTTCGCACATGACGAAAGTACGCCTATGTTTCCACGACCGCTGTTTTGACGGAACGGCCTCGGCGGCGCTGTTTTACCGGTTCTACCGCGATCGATTCGATGGCGAGGCAAAGTTTGAGCTGACGGGCATGACGCATCGCGCGGCGCAACCGTGGACGGACGGATTGTTCGACGGCGATGAGAACGTGATCGTGGATTTCAAGTATTCGAATTCGCCGAAGGTGACCTGGTGGTTCGACCATCACCAGAGCGCGTTTCTGACTCCGGCGGATGCGGAGAATTTCCGGGAGCATCCCGGGCCCAAAATGTTTTACGAGCCGGATTACAAATCGTGCACCAAGCTGATTGCGGATGTGACCCAGGAGAAATTTGGGTTCGATGCCACGCCGCTCAAGGAACTGATCTACTGGGGCGACATCATTGATGGGGCGCAATACGCGACGCCAGAAGCCGCGGTGGAACTGGTGGAACCGGCGACGCAACTGGCGCTGGTGATTGAGGCGGCGCCGGAAAATGGGCTGCCGGCAAAGATCATTCCGGAATTGGCCTATAGGTCGTTGGCGGAGATGGTCAAGCTGCCGATGATCACGAAGCATCTGGAGCCGCTGCTGGAGCGGCATCTTAAGTCCATCGACATTTTGCGGGAGCGGGCGGAAGCGCGCGATGGCGTGGTGTTTTTTGATGTGAGCGATCTGGACCTGGAAGGCTATAACAAGTTCATACCTTATTTATTGCATCCGGAAAGCGTGTATTCGGTAAGCGTGATCGGTTCGCCTGTACGAGCAAAAGTTTCGCTGGGTACCAATCCATGGAATCTGGCCAATGCGGATGCGAACCTGGCGTCTCTGGCGGAGCGATTTGGCGGCGGGGGGCATGCGCGAGTGTCGGCCATATCGTTTGATCCGCACGATATGGCACGGGCGCGGGATGTGGCGCGAGAGCTGGCGGCGGAGCTGCGGAAGCGCTGAGGCGAAGCTGATGCCAGTATTTTGTCGATAGACAGGGTGCGAATTTCCTCATAATTTTTCTGCCCCAAGCGATGAGAGTGGCCTACCGTTTATCGTCTAAAAGGCGTACAGGCCAGGACACCGAAGTCTGGATTACATCCGAGCTATGAATGTTTTTGACCTTACGCGCGCGCTGGTGGATATCGAGTCGGTGACGAACGCGGAGAAGCGTGTTGGTGAATTTTTGTTTTCGTATCTTTCGCAACTGGCACAGCGCGACGGCGGAAAAGTTGAGCGCATGGAGGTTGAACCGGAGCGCTTCAACGTGCTCGCGTATTGGGGTGAACCGGTGGTGACGCTTTCCACGCACATGGATACGGTGCCGCCGTTTTTTGCGTCGCGGGACGATGAGGAGCACATCTGGGGGCGCGGGGCCTGCGATGCGAAGGGGATTATTGCAGCGATGATCGGGGCGGCCGAGAAACTGCTGGCTGCGCGGGCCAAGAATTTTGGCTTGCTGTTTGTGGTGGGCGAGGAACGCAACGGGGTGGGGGCACAGGCGGCGGCGAAAAAGGCGCGAGGGTCGCGCTACCTTATCAATGGCGAGCCGACGGAAAACAAGATTGCGCTGGGAGCGAAGGGCGCGTTGCGCTACCAAGTTACGGCGCGAGGGCGGCTGGCGCACTCCGCGTACCCGGAACTGGGGGAGTCGGCGATTGAAAAGTTGCTGGATGTGCTGCAAGACCTTCGCGCGATCCGGTTACCGGAAGACGAATTATTGGGGCGCAGCACATTGAATATCGGGACGATCACGGGCGGGCGCGCGCCAAACGTGATTGCGGACCTGGCGCAGGCGGAAATCATGTTTCGGCTGGCGGGCAGGGCGGAGCCCGTTGCCGCCGCGGTGGAGCAAGCGGTGGCGGGACGCGCGGAGGTGCAGCAGAAAGTGAATACACCGGCACAACGATTGGAAGGATTTTCGGGGCTGCCCACCACGGTGGTTTCGTTCACCACGGACATTCCAAGTTTTGCAGGATCGTGGGGCAAGCCATTTTTGATCGGGCCGGGAAGTATTAATGTGGCGCATACGGCGGAAGAACGGATTTCGAAGCGGGAATTGATGGAGGCAGTGGATATTTACGCGCGCATGGCCACGACGCTGATTGCCGGGGAATTTAAAAAGGTAAGGTAGGTGACGGCGACGCGATTTTGGGGCGCCGGTTTTGAGCCATCGGTTTCGCGCCAAGCACATTCCGGGTGTCGGCTACTATCGATTCTTGTCTTAGCGAATTCGTATGATGACGGCAGACAGGAATAGCAGGAAGGCCAAGCCGCTGAGGGTGCTGCGAATCGCGTGAAGCCAGCCCCATCGCTGCATGAGACGGCCCGCTTCTTCTGAGTCCAGTTTCAATTCCTGGCTCTCCAAGCGTTTATTCGTCGGCAAAATGGCAACAAGCGTAAACGGAATATTGAGCAACAGAAGTAATCCACCAATAAGCCAGGCAGTCTCGCCCTGAAACCACCAAACTGCGAGAGCCGAAAGCGACCCGATCAAGGCGAGCGGAACCTGCATCAGGGTGCCTCGCCTGTAGCTGGGCCTCCATTCCGTCACGGCCAGAGGTATCCCACAAGATATTCTTGCCGGGTGCTCAACAAGGTTGAGGTACACAGCGGCGCCGAAGAAGGTCCCGGTGGCGAAGATCGAAACCATCTGGAGAATCATGCCTGAGTATACGCGCGACGTCCTCCGGAGGCTTGTGCTCGGCCAAACCGACTTGCGTCTACTGCGAAGTAAGCCACTACCAACCGCGGACTGTTCGCATCTTTGGTCCTTCGCAGGTAGTGTAGACAGTAAGGTTATAAGGGCGGGGGACAGCCAGTTGAAGGGTCAATTCCGAGTTCTGTTTCTTTACGATGCGACGGAAGCTGTGCGTCTGGACCTGCTCACGCCTTTGCTGCAACCCAGCGGCGTGAAACCGCCGACCGGACTTGCTCCTCCCCTCCCACAACACTTGCGATTTGAGAGACCGCCGGTAGTGGAGCCGATAAGTCCGCTGGTTTTGGAGACCGGCGAGCGCATGGAGGGCACGATAAAATATTACGACTACGGCGTGGTCAGCGTGGAACTGGAGTTGCCGTTCGAGGCCGATTGGCCTGAGCTGGTCCTGGAATCCAGCCGCTGGATCGTAGCTACGGAACTGGAAACGCGCGCGACGGAGTTATTTCGCTCGGCGATGAAACGAGCGGCGCCTGCCATGGTGAATCCCTATGAGACGTGGCTGCGGGAGGACTACTACATGATTCAGCTCCTGGAAATTACGGGGGCGGATGGCCGGACGGTGAGCGCCGAGGAATTGCTGGCGACGCACGGAGCGGAGATCGCGCAACTGGTTCGCGGAGAGGCGGCGCAGCTTTCGGACGCGGAACGGCAGGAGGTTTTGCAGTCGAGCCTTTCCTATTCGCATGCGGACTTGCTGGTGGTGGGATGGAGCGGCGCGCTGGTCTATGGGAGCGGGGATGGCGCGGCCACCACGATACAAATGCTGGAGTATGCCAACACGCAATTGCTGGAGTTCAGGTATTACGACAGCCTGCTGACGAGCTTGCTGGGGAACGTTTATCGCTCGATGGAGCGCAAGGGCGGGCCGCTGAGCGCGTGGCGGCTGTCGCGCGAGGCGGCGCGGCTCAATACGATTCGACTGGACGTAATGGAATTGACGGAGAAAGTGGACAATGCGGTGAAATTTTTGAGCGATATGTTTTACGCACGACTGTATGGCGTGATTGCTTCCAAAGTGGGCGTGCCGGACTACCGAAGGCTAGTGGATCAGAAGTTAAGGACGGCGGGGGAGCTGTACAGGTACATGGTGGAACAATTTAACCAGACGCGAAGTTTTGTGCTGGAATTGACGGTGGTGATCATTCTGGTTATTGAGATTGTGGCGTTATTTCGCGGGGTCAAATAAAAGAGAGCGTCCGGGCTGTGTGCGGCTGGATGGTACGACGGTGAGCTTGAAGCGGCGTTTTTTTCCAACATTGCTTGTTCAAAGGCTGATATCAGGGCTGGCTCTTGCGTTATTGCTTGGAGTGCAGGCGGGCCCGCAGGGCGGGATCAACGCGGAAGTGCAGGCGGCATTTCGCGCGGGTTCCGCGGCAGCAGTAAATAACGACTTCAAGACCGCGGAGACGGAGTTTGAAAAAGTCGTGCGGCTGGCGCCGCAACTTGCGCAAGGCCACAGCGCTTTAGGCACGGTGCTGTTGCGCGAAGGAAAAGTGCCGCAAGCGATTGCGGCGCTGGAAAAAGCGGTAGAGCTGAAGCCCGGCGATATATCCACTTCGACCAATCTGGCTTTGGCCTACGAGCAGACGAGGGCCTATAAAAAGGCGCTGATTTTATTCAAGAGTGTGGAGGTGGAAGCGGCGGGAAAGCCGGTTTCAGATCCCGAGCACATACTGCCTTCGTACTTTTTTTCGGGATACGCGCGGTCGCTGGCGGCTACGGGGCAGCCGGCAGCAGCGATCAGCAAGATGAAGAGTGCCGTGGCCGAATCTCCGCAGAGCGCGGAGCTGCATGATGACCTGGGCTCGCTGTATGCCCAGCAGAAAGATTGGGCAGGGGCGGCAAGCGAATTTCAAGAAGCGATTCAGCTCAATCCGAGATCGGCTACGGCGCACCTGCATCTGGGAGCGGCGTTTCTGGCCCGCCAGCAAGTACCCGCAGCGATTCAGGAACTGACGCTGGCGTGCCAGTTGGTTCCAGACAGCGCGGTGGCGGCCACGGAGCTGGGCAAGGCGTACGTGGCGAATAGTGAAGATCAGCGAGCCATCGAAGAGTTTCAGCGCGCTATCCGTCTGGATGCGGGATATCGAGATGCCAAATATCAATTGGCGCTGGCGCTGCAGCACAGCGATCGCAACCAGGAGGCGATTCCACTGTTGCGGCAAGTGGTGGCAGCGGAGCCCAAAAATGACGAGGCGGGAGCAAGCCTGGGGCTGGCGCTTCTGGTTACCGGAAACGCGAAGGACGCCATTCCGTTTCTGGAGCGGACGGTGAAGCTGAAACCTCATGACGCCACGGCAAATGAAAATCTGGCGGCGGCGTACCTGCAGATGAACCAAGTTGAGGAGGCGATCGGAGTGCTCAGCAAGGGACTGAAGAGCAATCCGAATAACTATGAGCTTCATTACAACCTGGGGCTGGCGCTGAAGTTTAAGGATGCCAATGAGGCGGCCATTCCGGAATTTCAGACGGCGAGCAAGTTAAATCCTTTGGCTTACGAACCGCACTATACGGTGGGCATTCTGTACATGCAGGACGGGAGGTACGAGGATGCGGCGCGCGAGCTTTCGACGGCGATGAAGCTGCATCCGCAAAATGCGGACGGCTGGGCGAATCTGGGAAGCGTATATCGAAAGATGGAGAAGCTTCCGGAAGCGGCCGAGGCCTTGAGGGAAGCGATCCGGCAGATGCCCGAGCAGCCCGACCCGCATCTGACGCTGGCGACGGTGCTGGCACAGCAGGGGAAGACGAGCGAGGCGGCTGAGGAGCGAAAAAAGGGCGCGGACCTGGAACGAGTGGCGATGAACCGGCAGAGGGCCACGGCTTCGACGAATTCGGGGAACGCGCTGCTGCAAAAGGGACAGGTTGCGGACGCGGAAGAGCGTTATCAGGAAGCGCTGGCTGATGATCCTAACTATGCAGAGGCGCATCGCGGGTTGGCCAATGCGCTGGAACGACAGGGGAAGAAAGCGGAAGCGGCAGACGAACGCCGGAAAGCGGAGGAATTAGAAAAGATGCACCCGTGAGCCGGTTAGGGCGTTACGCGGCCTGGGAAATTGACGCCATTTACAGTTAACCGTAGATGCGCTATACCAGTGTTCACGTGTCCTGATGAGTCCGTAAGTTTTGGAATACACGGCAGATGCCTGAATCGTTCAGGCCTTTTGGCATCGTTTGTTTGAGGCAAGAGTGGTGAATTCCGGGATGCGCCGAATCCTAACGAGTGCCGCGGGCCTGATAGCTGGCGTGTGCCTGCTCGTTTTGAGCGGGCAACTACCCACCCAGGCGCAATCCGACGGAAACAACGACGGAAAAAATTATTCTGACGAGGTTCGTAAATCGTACAACTTTGCCTTTGGCAAAGACAATTTGTCGCTTCCCGGGAATGCGGCGATCGAGGGGAACGATTTTATTCAGGCGGGCGCGTTTCCGGAGGCGGAATACTGCGAGCATTGCCACAAAGAAGCCTACAGCCAGTGGCGCCAGGCGTTGCACTCCAATTCTTTCCGTACACCGTTTTACCGGGCCAGCGTCAACATCCTGGCGCGCAACAAAGGTATTGAATTTACGCGGCATTGCGATAGCTGCCACAACCCCATCGCAGTGCTATCGGGCGGGTTGACGGAAGACTCGCACGTGAATCGTTACTTTGATGGAGCGGGATTGACGTGCACCACGTGTCATTCCATCCAGAAATTGCAGTCTACGTCGGGGAATGGCGGATATGTGATGGGTGTGCCGTCGGTGATGGTGGATGAAAAAGGGAACCGGATTCCGGGGCAGGTTCCGTTCATCGAGATCATGTCGCATCCCGACAGGCATTCCAAAGCGGTGATGCAGTCATTTTACCGCACGCCGGAATTCTGCGCGGCGTGCCACAAGGCGAACCTGCCAAATCCGCTGAACGAGTACAAATTCATTCGCGCGTTCACGGTGTATGACGAATGGCAAAATTCGAAATTCTCGCAGCGCAATCCACTAACGTTTTACCAGGCGGATTTCACCACGTGCCAGGGCTGCCACATGCGCCGGGAGCAAGCCACGCTGCCGGAATATGGAGCGAAGGAGGGCACATTCGCTTCGCACCGGTGGCTAGCGGGGAATACCGCGGTGCCGTTTTATTACGGCTTCGATGAGCAATTGAAGAAGACGATCGAGTTTTTGAAGACTGGAAATTATTTGAACGTAGACATCTTCGCGCTGAAAAAGGCGGGCGAGGAAAACATGATCGCGCCGCTGGGCTCGGTGCCTTTCGAGCTGGAGGCGAACAAGACTGTGGAAGCGTATGTGGTGATTCAAAACAAGAATATTGGGCACTCGCTGGTGCCGGAAGTACGCGACCTGTACGAAGCATGGGTAGAAATGACGGTGAAGGATGCGACGGGGAAGGAAATTTATCACAGCGGGTTCCTGAAGCCGGATGGAACGCTGGATACGCGGGCGCACAGTTTTACGAACCGGCCGGTGAATCTTGACGGCGAGTTTGTGGATAATCACAAGGTTTGGACCATTCATTCCATGGCGTATGACAATTCCGTTCAGGCGGGGCGTTCCGCGCTGGTGCGTTATGAGTTCGAGGTGCCGGCGGGTGTGAAAGGGCCGCTCAGCATCACCGCCGCGGTGAACTACCGGCACTTCCGGCAGAGTTATTTGAATAATGTGTTCGGACCGGATCATCCGCTGTATCCGCTGGTGGAGATCGCTTCGCGAACGCAAGTGCTGAATGTGGGCAAGAATGAACCGACGCCCGCCGCGCCGGAAGATAATCAGGACTGGATGCGCTGGAACAATGTGGGCATCGGGTTTCTGGACCAGCAGCAGTATTCGGATGCGATTGAGGCTTTCGAGCGGGTGGTCAAGCTGCGGCCGGATTACGCAGACGGTTATGTGAATGTGGGCCTGACATATATCGAGTGGGAAAAATACTCGCTGGCGCGGCCGGCGCTGGAGAAAGCGCTGCAACTGCATCCGGATTACGGCAGAGCGCTCTATTACCTGGCGTTGGTGGAAAGGCGCGAAGGGCATCCGGAGATGGAAGTCGCCGATCTGCAGCGGGTGGTGGAGCAGTATCCAAATGCGCGCGATCCGCGACGTGAGCTGGGGATCGCGTATTACCAGCAGCACCGAACCGATGACGCGGTGGCACAATTTGAAGCGCTACAAGCGATCGATCCCGACGATCTAGCGGCGCATTACAACCTGGCCATTTTGTATCGCCGTAAAGGAATGAAGGCCGAGGCGGCGAAGCAGGCCGCGCTGTATGCCACCAAGAGAATCGATCCTGAAGCTCCCACGTATTCGCTGGATTTTCTGCGCAAACATCCGGAGATCTCGACGGAGAGCGTGCCCTGGCATATGCACACGGACGTGAAGCCAGAGGTGCCTGCCGCCAGTGCAAAGGCCGACGGCAGCGGCCATTAAGAGCTGAGGAGGATTGGTGTCGCCTGTGGATCGACGGAAATTCCTACGTTCGCTGAGCCGCACCGCGCTGGTGCTGCCGTTCGCAGATATTCTGGCGGTTGCGCAGCAGCAAGATGATCCGGCAAAGCAGAAGATCGGCCCGGTAGAGCGCAGCTACGATGCGAAACCGGCTCCGCCTCCGCCCGGCCCAAAATCCCCCATTGAAGGCACGCCACTGGGAGTGACGTTTGTGGATGTGGTGAAAGGCTCCGGCCTGGATGTGGAAACGACCTACGGCGGGGTGGGTAAAAACAAATACCTGCTGGAAACAACCGGCTGCGGGCTGGCTTTTTACGACTACGACAACGATGGCTGGCTGGACGTTTTCATGGTGAATGGATGGCGGCTGGAGGGATTCGCAAAGGGTCAGGAGCCGCATTGCCGGTTGTTCAAGAACAATCGGGATGGAACATTTACGGATGTGACCAAAGGCTCTGGGCTGGAGCTGCGCACCGGCTGGGGGCAGGCATGCTGCGTGGGGGATTACGACAACGACGGTTATGACGATTTGTTCGTGACCTACTACGGACAAAATGTTTTGTATCACAACAACGGCAATGGAACGTTCGTCGATGTGACCGAGCGCGCCGGATTGCTGCAGCCGGGACCGAAAACGCGATGGAACACCGGGTGTACGTGGGTGGATTACGACCGCGACGGCAACCTGGATTTGTTTGTGGCCAACTACGTGGATTTCGATTTGAAGACCGCGCCATTACCCGAAGAAGGACCGTGCACTTATAAAGGAATCGTGGTGGCGTGCGGACCGCCGGGACTGGCGGGAGGAAAAAACCTGCTGTATCACAACAACGGCAACGGAACGTTCACGGATGTGAGCAAGCAATCGGGGATGTTGAGCGCGGTAGGAACATACGGACTGAGCGTGGCGGCGTCGGACCTGGATAACGATGGGTGGCCGGATATTTACGTGGCAAATGACTCGGCACCAGCAACTTTATACATCAATCAGAAGGACGGGACGTTTAAGGATGTGGCCATTGAGTCGGGAGCGGCGCTTTCCGCGGAAGCAAAACCGCAAGCAGGGATGGGCGTTTCCATAGGGGACTATAACCGCGACGGGAACCTGGACATTGTGAAGACAAATTTCGCGGGCGACACGGACTCGCTGTACACGAACCTGGGCGATGGAGTTTTCGAAGATCGAACCTATCCGAGCGGATTGGGAGTGAATACGCGATTGCTGGGCTGGGGCGTGGGATTTTTCGATATGGATAATGATGGGTGGCTGGACATCTTAATGTCCAACGGCCACGTGTATCCGGAGGTGGACAAGTCCAAGGCCGACCTGAAATACGCAGAGCACAAATATCTGTATCGCAATTTGCGCAACGGAAGGTTTGAAGAGGTTACGAACCAGGGCGGACCGGGGATTATGGAAAACGCACCGGCGCGCGGCTGCGCTTTTGGGGATTACGATAACGATGGCGATCTCGACGTAGCGGTTAATTGCATGAATGCTATTCCGCAATTGCTGCGTTGCGATTCGACGCTGAACCGGAACTGGATCAAGATCAAGCTGGTAGGTGTGAAAACAAATCGAACGGGGATTGGGAGCCGCGTGCTGGTGACGGCGAAGACGACTCCGAACGCGGAAAAGCCGCTGGTGCAAATGGATGAGCTGCGCAGCGGGGGAAGCTATTTTTCGCAGAATGACATGCGGATGCACTTTGGCCTGGAGCAAGCGGCGAAAGTCGATATGGTGGAGATTCGCTGGCTGAGCGGACGTGTCGACCAATTGAAAAATCTGGATGTGAACCGCCTGTTTGTGATTCAGGAAGGCGGGAAGATTCTAAAGTCCGAAGCGTTGAAACCCGCGGTGAAATCGTAACGCGCTCACAACGACAAAGTAATGCGGGGCAGTGGATGCGGACGCTGATCATTTCGTTTGTGTTCTTGTTCGCGCTGGCGGCGCTGTGGCCTGAAATTTGCCAGGGACAGACGAAGTGTCCGTGGATCAACGAAGCGACGGCGCGAGGGATTCTTGGCGGGCCGGTGACGATGAAGGTGGAGGTGCATGATCAGGGCGCGGGCTTTTGCAAATTTTCGCGGCAAGAGGGTAGTGCGAAGCTGGAGTTGCAGATTTCGGTACACCTGATGACGGACGTCGCGAAAGAATTTCCCAGCTATCTGGCGGAGTGTCCGCCGAAGAGCGCCGCACTGCGGGCCATCGGCAACGAAGCGATAGTGTGCAGCGCGCAGGGGAAGAGCGGCGAGTTTATAGAGCGAGTGGCGGGACGGGTGCGTAAGCAAGCGTTCGTGATCGGGGTAAGCTCCAGTGTGGAGGAAGATCCCGCTATGACGAAAGACATGCGCCGTGAGAAGGCGAATGTTGTGGCGGAGCATGTGGCGGGGATTTTGTTCTGAATGGGTTGGACGATGTGATTTGATGAGGCCGGCGGTTCTGAATCAGAGTTGAACCGGTCCCGTTCTATTCCTGCTGGACAGGAAGTGATAGTATCGCCGCCTAAATAAGACCCCTGAGTTCCCCTCGGGCGTGTTTGGCGCTACCTGTGCTCTGAGTTAGCACGGGGGTGTGCCTTTGGGGAAGCTCATAATTATGGCGACTGCACCAAACCTACCTCCCCACCGCCGTGAACCATTATCAGACGGCGAAGTCCTCCTGCAAATCTCCTACGGTCTTGCGGAGATTCGACAGAATCTTGGAGAAATAAGCAACGCAGTTAAGGTCTTAGAAGATGCACGCAAAATTTATGACGAAAGAATATTGCAATTAATCAAAACAATGGCTGGAACTGAGTCTGCGCTTCCCAGTCTAAAAGATACGATTGACCGCCACAGTAACGACCTGAACGGATTAGGGAGAGTCGCCCATAGCGCGAAAATCTTTGGTAATATCGCCCTAGCTCTTATTGGTTCAGGCGTAATCCTGATGATTGCTATTGTTACGTTCCTTTACCACTACTTAGTTTTCAAATAGGTCCACCTATGCACCCAAGATACTAAGCCCAAGAATTGCAAAATTCAAACTGACCCACTACTGGAAATTTGCACCGATTTGGCAATCCCGGTTCGCTCTGGTACATTTGCGACGTTGTGCCGTTTGTAGATGGAAAGCCACGATTGCATGTTTGTCCTCGCCTCCGCCCGGTAAGTCAGGACGATCAAAAAAAGAGAGCAGTCTGGAAAGAGTAAGGAGAATTCCACCATGGAACACGCGTTGCGGAATGCCGAGACGGCTACGGTTACGCTGCAGATCAACGGAGCACTTCACACACTGGAGATTGAGCCGCGAGTTTCGCTGCTGGACGCGTTGCGGGAATACCTGGGGCTGACCGGCTCGAAAAAGGGGTGCAACCAAGGTGCGTGCGGCGCGTGTACGGTGCTGGCGGACGGAGAACGCGTACTGTCGTGCCTGTCGCTAGCCATTCAGTACGAGGGCCGGGAGATCACGACGATTGAGGGGCTGGCGAATGGGGAAATGCATCCGCTGCAAGAGGCGTTTCTGGAACATGACGGGTTTCAATGCGGATACTGCACGCCGGGGCAGATTTGTTCGGCGATCGGGATGATGCGGGAATTTGAGAGTGGGCTACCGAGCGCGGTGACGAGCGACGTGTCGTCGACGGCGATGAAATTTTCGGATGAGGAGATTAAGGAACGCATGAGCGGGAATTTGTGCCGATGCGGGGCGTACGTGGGAATCTGCGAAGCCATTCGCGAAACGTACCAGTCGGGGGCGCGGCGATGAAAAATTTTGCGTACGCGCGGGCGGGCACGGTGGAAGCCGCGATCACCATGCTGGGTCGGCAGCCCAATTCGAAATTTCTGGGCGGCGGAACGAACCTGGTGGATTTGATGCGCGAGAACATCGAACAGCCCGATGCGCTGGTTGATGTTACCGGCTTGCAGGCCGGAGGCATCAGCGAACTTCCGGACGGGGGGATTTCCATCGGGGCGTCGGTGAGGAACAGCGCGGTGGCGAATCACCGGCTGGTGCGGGAGCGCTATCCGCTGTTGGCGCAGGCGATTCTGGCGGGCGCGTCGGGGCAGATCAGAAATATGGCCACGACGGGCGGGAATCTGATGCAGCGAACGCGCTGCTACTATTTTTACGATGAAGCGGCGAAGTGCAATAAGCGGGAACCCGGGACGGGTTGCGATGCAATTGGCGGATTCAACCGCATGCACGCCATTCTGGGAACGTCGGAGAATTGCATTGCCACGCATCCTTCGGACATGTGCGTGGCGTTTGCGGCGCTGGACGCGATCGTACACGTGACGGGTTCAAAGGGTGAACGAACCATACCGTTCGAGGAGTTTCATCGTTTGCCGGGGAATACGCCGAACGTGGATACCAACCTGGGGCCGGACGAGCTAATTACGGCGATTGAGCTTCCCGCGCTGGCGATGGCGAAAAATTCGCACTATCGCAAAGTGCGAGACCGCTCGAGTTATGCATTCGCGCTGGTGAGTGTGGCGGCAGCGCTGGAAACGGCAAATGGAAAAGTACGCAGCGCGCGGGTGGCGCTTGGCGGCGTGGCGCACAAGCCGTGGCGCGCGCACCAGGCGGAGCGCGTGCTGAATGGAGCAGACGCAAACGCGGAGACGTTTCGACGAGCTGCGGAAGCCGAACTCGCGGAAGCGCGAGGATTTGGCTACAACAATTTCAAGATTGAATTGGCGAAGCGGACGCTGGTGAGCGTGTTGAGCGAATTGGCGGAAAGCGGGAAAGCACAATGAGCATATTGCAAAGCATCATGGAGACCGCTGCGCAGTTTTTGCCGGACAAAAAACCGGACGTCATGAAGGCCGATCAGGAAACGCATGTTGGCCATGCGCTTACGCGCGTGGACGGACCAGCGAAGGTGCGAGGCGAGGCACGATTTACGGCGGAATTCCAGGTTGAAAATCTGGCGCATGCGGTGCTGGTGCACGGAACGATCGCGAAAGGAAAAATTTTCAAGCTGGAAACCGAGGAAGCAAGGCGATCGCGCGGGGTGCTGGCGGTCATCACGCACGAGAACGTGCCAAAAATGAAGGCGCCGCCGAACGTGGACCTCAGCAATATGGGCAAAGGATTCGCCCTGAGCAATCTGCCCATTATGCAGAGCTCGGAAATGCACTGGGACGGCGAACCGATAGCGGTGGTGGTAGCCGAAACATTGGAGCAGGCGGAACATGCGGCGTACCTGGTGCGCGCAGAGTACAAAGTGGAGAGCGCGGATGTTTCGCTTGAGGGCATGAAGCCGAAAGCGGTGACGCCACACGATGTGCTGGGCGAGCCGCCGGAGATCACGATTGGCGATGTGGAGAAGGGCATGGCGGAGGGAGATGTGCGGCTCGAGCACGTGTACCGCACGCCGCGCTACAACCACAACGCGATTGAGCCGCATGCGACGATCGCGTCGTGGAATGAAGATGGCAGCGTGGAGGTGTTCGACGCCACGCAATCGGTGAACATGACGGCGCATACCATTGCGTACGTGTTTGGATTGAAGCGCGATCAAGTGCAGGTGGTGGCGCCGTTCGTGGGCGGAGGGTTCGGCGGCAAAGTGGGGTTGTGGAACAACATCGCGCTGTGCATTGCGGCGGCCAAAGTGGTGAATCGACCGGTGAAGCTGGCGTTGTCGCGCGAGGGCGTGTACCGGGTTATCGGCGGGCGCACCATCGCGGAACAGCACGTCGGGCTCGCGGCGCGAAAAGACGGCAAGCTCACGGCGCTGATGCATACGGGAACGACGGCGACGGTGCTTAGCGGACGCTACGCGGAGCAATGCACGTTTCCGCCGCGGCACTTGTACGCTTCGCCGAATATGTATATCGGGCAAAAAGTGGTGTACCTGGATACGGTGGCGAATACGTGGATGCGCGCTCCGGGCGAGTCCATCGGCACGTTCGCGCTGGAATCGGCGATGGACGAACTCGCGCATGAATTGCGAATGGATCCGATCGAGCTGAGGAAAATAAACGAGCCAGAGAAAGATCCGACGAAAAATCATCCGTTCTCCAGCCGCAAGCTGGTGGAGGCTTACCGGCGCGGCGCAGAGAAGTTTGGATGGAGCGCGCGCAAGGCCGAGCCGCGCTCGCAGCGCGATGGCAAATGGCTGGTGGGGCAGGGCGTGGCGACGGCGTACTACCCATTCCTGCGATTTCCGGCGAAAGCGCGGCTGCGCATTCGTATCGACGGGACGGCGGTGGTGCAGGTCCCCGCAGCGGAGATGGGCATGGGGACGGCAACCGTGCAGATTCAACACGCAGCAGACCGGCTGGGATTGCACGCGCATCAAGTTTCGTTTCAGTACGGCGACTCGCGATTGCCGGATACGCCGATCATGGCGGGCGGGTCAAATCAGACGGCGACTATATTTGCAGCGGTACACGCGGCGGTGGACGAGGCTATTGGTGAATTGTTGAAGCTCGCGAATAAACGGCCGGATTCGCCGCTGAAAGGCGCGAAGGCGGAAGAGGTGGAAGCGCGCAACGGTGGATTGTTCCAGGCAAAAGCGCGGGAGCAAGGCGAGACGTATGCCAGTATTTTGCAGAAGGCCGGGGTGCCGTTTGTAGAGGTGGAAACGTCGTCGGCGATGCCGCTGGAGACGATGAAGTATTCTATGGCTTCATACGGAGCGCAGTTTTGCGAAGTGCGAGTGCATGAGGAGACCGGCGAAGTGCGGGTGTCGCGCTGGCTGGGCTCGTTTGATTGCGGCACGGTTGTGAATCCAAAGACGGCGATGAGCCAATTGCGCGGCGGCATCATTATGGGCATCGGCATGGCGCTGACCGAGGAGACGTTGTTTGATGAACGGCGCGGGCGGATTATGAACCCATCGCTGTCGGAATATCACGTGCCCGTGAACCTGGATGTGCCGCATATAGAGATCATCTACAACGACATACCTGACGAGCACGCACCATCCGGCGCGCGCGGAATCGGGGAGATCGGGATCACCGGGGTGGCCGCGTCGATTGCGAATGCGGTGTTCAACGCCACCGGGAAGCGCGTGCGGGATCTGCCGATCACGCTCGACAAGTTGATGTGATGTGTTGAGGTAAGAAGAAAAGACCGGCGGCACCAAAGTAACCCGCGTTTGCATTTCACTGCATTGCTGGAAAGCTGCCGCCGCTGCGCTTCTGTCGAAAACACCTTCAGAACGCCCTCTTGTACCGCTTTCGCGGGGATGTCCTTAAAATAAGACCAAGAGACCTACAATATCCGCACCCCCTTGTTCGTCTTCATTAGTAGATGAGCGACGCGGCTAGCCTGAAGCGGATGTCACTCGAACAAGACCAGCGCATCACGGAAGTGGTGGAGCGGGATAAGTCTCGCCTGCGCAACTTCATTCGCCTGCGCGTGCCAGACCCACGCGATGCTGAGGACATTCTGCAGGATGTCTTCTACGAGCTGGTAGAAGCGAACCGGTTGCTGATGCCCATCGAGCACGTCACTGGCTGGCTGTTTCGGGTGGCGCGGAACCGCATTATCGATTTGTTTCGCAAAAAGAGGCCGGAGAGCTTCAGCGATACGGCGGTCGCGGACGAGAACGACGAACTGTTGTACCTGGAAGAGCTGCTGCCTTCCGCGGATGCCGGGCCGGAAGCGGTGTACGAGCGCAACGAACTGCTAGATGAGCTGGAGTTGGCGCTCGCAGAACTGCCGGCGGAGCAGCGGGAAGTGTTTGTGGCGCACGAAGTGGAAGGGCGGAGCTTCAAGGAAATGGCGACCGCGACGGGCGTCAGCGTGAACACTTTGCTTTCGCGCAAGCGGTACGCGGTGATGCATCTGCGGGCACGATTGCAGAGCATTTATGACGAGTACGAAACATGAAGGGAAGAACATGAGAAAGAAATGGATTATGGTTCCGCTGGCGATTGTGGCAACTGTGCTGTTTCCGATCATCGGCGGCGAGCTGGTGCTGCACCTGTGGAACTGGCTGGCGCCGGCGCTATTCGGGTGGCGGCAGATTACGTTCTGGCAAGCGCTGGGGTTGCTGGCGCTGTGCAGGATCCTTTTTGGCGGATTTGGATGGCACCGGCCGGGCCGCCGTGGTTTGCGTCGTCGGATCGGCGAACGCTGCAACATGACGCCGGAAGAACGAGAGCGATTCCGGGAAACGATGCGAGCGCGGTGGGGAGCTAATTCTGCAGTGGGCGAGAGCAAAGGGCAGTGAGTGAATTTAGTGCACCTTTAATGCATGCCGGAGAAGGACTCAGGTGGCAAGGAGCGGGCGGAAGTGAGCAGCGCTGCGGATTGACGGCGCGCGGTGCCTGCGGCGGCGCCCAGCCTGGCTTCGCTTTCCTGGCGGGCCTGAATGACGGTGGATAGTTCGTCGCCGGGAATGGTGTTGAGAAGTTGTTCGGCGTGCAGGAGGCAGGCAAATACCAACCGCTCGGGCTGGTGTTGTTTGCGCAAGAACTGACCGTAGTTCACCCAATCGCTCGCGGCACTGCGCGGATCGGAGAGAGAATCGTCGAGCGCGAGGGCCTGCTGATAATTGCGAGCGGCGCCGGCGGCATCGCCTTGTTTTTCCCGCAAGGCGGAAAAGTGCACCAGCGCGAGGCTCTGCAAAGTTTTGTCGCCTGATTTTTCCGCAAAGGAAACGGCGGACTGATATTCCTGCGTGGCGTCGGCATCGTGGTTCACGGCGGCATCGGCGTCGGCAACTTTTAGCAGGACGGCGAGCACGCCTGCTGATTCAGCACGATGTTCGCTGGGATGCGCGGCGACGATTTGCAGATAGGCGCGGTAGTGCCGGGCCGCGGCCTGTGCTTCCCCGCGCTGATCCAAAACCTGTGCGAGATAGAGATGGGCGTTGGCCTGCGCGGGATCGAGAGCGACAGCACGCTGCCAACTGTCGACGGCTTCGTCGGGATGGCCGAGCCGATTGGCGAGCAAGCCGAGATTCACAAGGGCGTTGATGTTGCGCGGCCAGCGCGCGACGATTTTTTGGTATTGCGCGTAGGCATCGGTATCACGCCCTGCTTCGATCAAACCACGGCCATACACTTCCTGAAGCGAGGGATTGTCGGGACTGACTGCGGCGGCCTGTTGAAGAGCGTTCGCGGCGGCATCGCGTTTCCCTGCAAGAGTTTCCGCGCGCGCGAGGCGTATCTGCACGCCGCTGTCATTGGGCATCCACTTCGCCGCTTGTTGAAGCGCGGGGAGACTGTCCACTTTTCCCGACCAGTAGAAATGAGTTTGATCGACGGCGGCCCAGCCAACCAGGAGGGCTACGGCGGCGATGCGCAGAGTTCGTGCCAGAGAAGTGGAACCGGTCAGCCACTGCGAGGCGGCGAGAAAACTATTTGTGGCTGGCTTTTCAACCTGGGGCGAGAGTTCGGGAGTTTTGCCGCGTTGATCGAGGAGCAGCGCGGCGTTCCGCGAATCGCGGAGTTTCCACAGCCTGCCATCGAGAATGAAGTGGTGGATATTTACCAGCGCGGTGAAAGTTAAAAAGCTGGCGGTGAAGTCGACATGAAACACGCGGCTGACAATCCAGGGACCGGGGACGAATAGCGCGATACCGCCGGCAAAGATGGTTACCAAGTAACGCCAAAAACTCCAGTGGGTGTCGCCCGCAGCGCGAGCTTCGCGCGCTTGGTAATAGCTGGTGATCCATAGATATTGCGTGGAGTGCAGCACGGCGAGAATGCCGCTGCTGTAACGCGTCTGGGGAACATCATGGCCGCTGAAAAATCCGATCAGGGCGGGCAGGAGGAACCACAGAAATTGGGTGACCGCGAGAAGGAGGCAGGGAATTATTACTCGTAGGCCGTGCCGGCGGGCGATGGCGCTGAGAGCCCAGGAACTGGCGACGATGAAAAACACGGCTAGCAACGCGCGCAATGGAAGCGTCAAAGAGGCGGGGAGTCCGAGAGAAAGAACGAGAGGATCGCCGGATGGACCGGTGTTAAACATCAGCATCAAGAGAACGAACGAAGCAATGAAGGCCAAGCGCAGCGCCCGGCGTTCGGCGGAAGTGGGCACGGCACCCGCGCGACGCGAGAACATCATCAGCAGGCCAAAATTCTGGCCGGTGTAATGCCAGGGGCTCCAACAGATATATAAGGTGAAAATCCAGGGCAGAACGGCGTACCACACATGTGCGGCTACACCAGCGAGAGCGAGCAGGAGCGCGGTGTGTAGAGTGAAGGTTTTGTATTTCGCGAACTCGGATTGTTTGTGGTACGCGCGATAAACCGTGGCCATGAAGTGCGGATAGTTGAAAAGCAAGGCCAGGAAATAAAACGCGACGGTCCAGCCATAGGCGTTGGCATGTGCGGTGTAGAACGCGAGCAACAGGAGGGGCGCGGACCAGGCTCCGCAGCCAGCGAGAAGGTCAATGGCTGGGCCGTAAATCCAGGGGCTCTTTGGAGAGGCGGGAGCGGCCGCCTGTGACGGCACGGTTGGAGGGAGAGGGGTTGTGAGAGTTGACTCCATGAGGTTGCAGAGTAACGCAGAAGCAGCAGAATGGAGCGAGTGCGTGGTATTGAGAATGGTGAATCGGTTACACCGGTTCTGGGCGGGGGCAGCACATAGGTGTGGCACACGCTGCGCTATCGATCACAAGTGGTGACCGGGCTGGCGTTCCTGCTGTGGTTTCTGACGGTGACGATCAGTCACTCAAGTGTGTACAGTTTGTCGGCGGGCGCGGTGCTGGCAGCGGGGCTGGTGTTGATTGTCGGACGGATGAAATGGTTTGAGCTAGGAACTGCTCGACATTGCCGCGAGTTACCTGAATCAATGCCTGAACGGATCGAGAGATGATACGGGCCATGGCAGGTGCGGTGGCCCGGTGGCAGGCGCAGGAACGTCGTGAGGCTTTAGTAGAGTTCAGTCTGCGATTGCGAAGCAACCGCAGTGGAAGAATCCAAAGTGGGTGGGAGCACTGTATTCGCCGCTGGTGGCGAGTAGTATTCAGGAGATGGACACGGAGCTGGAGCGAGGCCGGAACTCTAGGAGTACGAGCAAGCGACAAGCCTTCACTCTAGTCAAGGGAATTGTCGATGTAGAGTGTATATCTAGTTGGAAGTTGGGTGCGGCCAACCGACGTTGACATCGCGGGCTACTTCGCTTAGTGGCCATCACTTCAGGAACCAGCGGGTAAAAATGCGCGCTACCTCTCAGTCATAACTCCCGAGTCGGACATCCGAAGAATACGAAGAACGAGCATATAGATGGTGCTGAGCTTCGGCCAGGTAGCAGGAACTGACTTTGGTTGTATATACAACCAAGTCCAGACTGTCTAGATGCCTGCGAGGGTCAAAGGCTACCAAGAGCAAAGTCATACACGTCTTTTTGCGCCTTGGCGCGTCGCCGAACTGACTGTGGTTGTCTTTACAACCAAATCCAACTGTGTGGAGACCGTCGCGGGCCAAAGACTGCTAAAAACAAGTATGTGCAAGGCTTTTTACGCTCGGTGCATAACAGGAACTGACTGTGGTTGTCATTGCAACCACGTTGACTGTCCTTACGATCAAAATCAACTGTCAGACCCTGCGAGTGCCCCGCCACGTGACGCACTAGCTTCGTAAAGTGGAGAATGAGTCGTATCTGCTAATACGGATGGTGCCAAACTAGGAATTTTGTATCATATTGGACAGTATTTGTTTTATCTAATGGCGATTATCGACATGAGTTAACTCATTTTGAGTTCCGGGCGGTTGTTAGGGAAGGGCCTGGCAACCGCCGGAGTCTCACGGATGAATGTCTGGTTCTGGCATTCAGCGCGCAATGGTAAAACAACGGACATTACTTCTAATAGACGACGACCCGGCGCATGCGCAGGTATTTAGAGAAGCGTTGCTCGATGCTTCGGATGGGCCTTTTGAAGGTGAGTGGGTCACGACACTCGAGGCGGGATGCGAACGCCTAAAGCTGAACGACATCTGGGCAATTTTTCTGAGTCTGCGTTTGCCTGGACACCAAGGCCTTGCGGCATTCGAGGAAGTTCATCAATGTTCCGCTGAAGTTCCGACCCTGGTGCTGGGCGGAGCGGAAGATAAAGCCCTAGCCCTAGAAGCGCTTAAACGCGGCGCTAAAGACTATTTAATAGAGGGTCATATTGATGTTTATTCGCTATCCCGGGCGATAGGAAATATGGGCGAGCGGGAAGCCGCAGCCGATACTTTGTATACCGAAAAAGCCCGCGCTCAAGTGACCCTGGACTCTATAGGTGACGCGGTGATTAGTACAGATATTTCGGGGGCCGTTTCCTACCTTAATCCCGTGGCCGAAAAGCTTACGGGCTGGACTAAAGCGGAGGCTCTGGGGCGGCCATTTCTGGAAGTGTTTAACGTGGTGGACAGCCAATCACGGCAGCCGATTCCGAACCCCATGAACGTCGCCATCGAGGCAAATAAAACAGTAGCACTAGGCGGGAATTGTATTCTTATCAGAAGAGACCACTCGGAATGCGCCATTGAAGACTCCAGTGCCCCAATATATGACAGGACCGGCGCAGTGACAGGCGCGGTGATCGTATTTCACGACATGGACATGTCGCAGACTATGGTCGGTAAGATGAAGCGCCTGGCGCAACACGACCTTCTCACCGGCCTTCCCAATCGCGTGTTACTCAAAGATCGAATTACGCAAGCAATCGCGGCCAGCCAGCGCAATGGCACGCAGGTCGCTGTAATGTTTATCGATCTGGATCAATTCAAGCATGTCAATGACTCGCTCGGGCATGCTATTGGCGACAAACTCCTGCGCTCCGTCGCGGCCTCGTTGGTACGGTGTGTTCGGAACACGGATACAGTCAGCCGCCACGGTGGAGACGAATTCATCGTGCTACTTTCGGAGATCAAACATTCGTCCGACGCCGGAATCATGGCAATAAAGATTCTCGCAGCCCTGGCGATATCGCACGGGGTGGAGCAACACCATCTGCATGTGACGGCAAGTATCGGTATAAGTACGTCGCCAGAGGACGGAATAGACGCGGAAAGCTTAATAAAGAACGCGGATACGGCCATGTATCAAGCGAAAGAACAAGGCCGGAGCAGCTATCAGTTTTTCAAGAAAGAAATGAATCTGCGAGCCGTGAAGCGTCAATCGCTTGAAGCGGGTCTTCATGAAGCGTTGGCAGGGAACCAATTTATATTGCACTATCAGCCGAAAATAAATCTGACGACGGGCGCGATCAGCGGTGTTGAAGCTTTGGTACGTTGGATGCATCCGACCTCGGGCCTGGTCCCTCCGCTGGAATTTCTGTCCGTCGCAGAAGACTGCGGGCTTATTTTTCCTATCGGGCGATGGGTCTCGCGGGAAGCATGCCGGCAGGTTCAAGAGTGGGCAAGGGCGGGTTTGCGCACTGTTCCCGTCGCGGTAAATGTATCTTCTTTGGAATTCAGAAATGAGGGCTTTCTCGATAATCTGCGGACGGTGCTGAAGGAGACGGGTCTAAATCCGCACTATCTCTCACTGGAAATGACGGAAACGCTGCTTATGCAGCATGCCGAATCGACACTTACGGTGCTCGGCGCTCTCAAATCCATGGGGGTGAGCCTAGCCGTCGACGATTTCGGGACGGGATATTCGAGTCTGAGCTATCTAAAGCGGTTTCCGATTGATTGTCTGAAGATCGATCAATCTTTCGTGCGTGACATCGTCTCCGGTACAGACGACGTCCCGATTGTCAGGGCGGTGATCACCATGGCAAAGAGTCTGAGGCAACTGGTGGTGGGTGAGGGAGTAGAAACGCAGGAACAGATGAAGTTCCTCCAGGCACATGGATGCGACGAGGCCCAAGGATATTATTTCAGCAGGCCGCTGGTCGCAGAACATTTTGCGCGATTACTTAAATCCGGAACAGTACCTTCCATATTAAAAGGCGGAATGGCAACCTCTCCGTGGCTTATAGCTACAAAAAAGCATTCATCACCGAATTAAGCAAGAATGGGATATGCCGCGCTCATTGATGGTCAACAACCCGCAAGTGTGCGGGGGTGGTCGAAGGGGAAAGTCATGAGCAAGTTCCAAGAGTTTCAGTCCGCACTCCACAACAAAATGCCTCGCCTTATCGGTTCATGGCCTAGAAGTTGATCCAAACCAGTCCTTTAAAGAAGAAATAGTACGAAAGGTCTTGGAGTTCAACTTCGCTGGAAGCGTGGTCCAAAATACGGTTGCGCTATCGGTTATGCTGTCGATGCATAAGCGGCTGTGGGCATCTGAGCCTTGGTCCGGGGTTGTCTTTCTGAACCATATTGAGCCTACCGCGCTGTACTCATTCACTTCGGCATAGCCATTTTGACCGGCTACCACCTGGAACTCTTCAAATTTATTCATGGCGTCGGCCATCCTTAGAGAAAGTGCAGGTGCGACAGAACGACAGTTCCGGCGGCGTCAGGCCGCCCCCTTCACCGCCGGAACTTCGTGCGTTGTTAACTCCGCATTGATTATCAAAGCTGAATGTAACTAACACTGTGCACTATTAGACATACTCAGTAATTTGAGGACGACTCTGTTAACTCTTACGGCTCATTCTGACTAAAGACCGGAGCCTACACTCGGTCAGGGCTGGTCGGCTGCCTTGGAGATGCGCCATTGCGTCATGGATGTTACTAACGCGCCTGCGGCGATGGCGTCGAGCAGCAGCACCACTGGGTCGATGGGATGGCGATAACGCAGCGAGGTGTGGGTCACATAAAACAAAAACGGAAAAATCGCGGGGAACACGGCCAGCGGAAAAGCATAAACGCTGCGCCGCCACAGCAGCACCACGATCCCGCAGAGCGCGGCGACTCCGGACAATGTTGCCCACAGAATTACGCCACGAGCCAGCCATGAATCCGCGGCCAGGAAGTTGTCAAGCGGATGCGCAATCCCGCCCCAGAAGGCCACGAATCGTTCGCCAGTTAAAATCAGCTCGACGCGCGGGTGGGTGCGGATAAAGTTGGTAGCTTTGCGCATCTCTTCCTGCATGAAAGCGGTTTCGCCCAGGCGAAAATAGCGCCACAGCTCGCGATCTTTGGTGATTGGGCCTGGATAACGGATGTATTTGTCGTCGTAGTTTTCGTTGTTTCCGATGTACAGCTCGAGCGGAAAATTCGAGCGCAGCGGCACAAAATGATGAAAGACCATGAAATTGCGAACGGTCCACGGCACGCAACAGAAGATGGCCAAGCCCAGCGCCATGGCAGGCTTGCTCATCGAGTGCCAGTCGGTGGGGCGCCAATCGGTGCGGCGCGAATCGCTGATGTGCCGAGCGCGGTAGGCGGCCCAACCCAACAGAAACGGCAGTAGCGAGCCCAGGGAAGGATTGGTCATCAGAGCAAAGCCCCACAGCAATCCGTACGCGCACCAATCGCGAAGGCGTTGCGATTCAGGCAACTGGAGTGTGGCCCACAGTAAGGTCGCGGCCAGCAATGCCGCGAGCGAGGTGTCCCAGATCCATTCGAACGGCATCATGATTCCGTTAGGAAACAGCGCCCATAGCCATGCCGCCGCGGCGGCAACGCCGATGCCAGCTACGCGGCTGCCGGCATAAAAAATGGGCACGCACACGGCTGAGGAAAAAAGAATGTTCAAGAACACCAGAAAGAAAAACGATCGGACGGTGAAAATGCCGAAGACTTTGAAAACCGCAACCACCAGCGATGGATAGACTGGCGTCAGCCATGCCGTCGGGCCGGTGGGACGGCCAAACGGGTTGCTGAATCCACTTCCCGTGGCAATCGACCGCGCAATGCTACCGGTCTCCTGCTCAAACGGCACCGTAGCCAGCGCCGCGGTGGGAATTTTTCGCGCCTGGTCCCAGGCGAAAGCCAACCTGGCGCCCACCGCGACCACTACGATCAGGGTTAAAGAGGTGGCAACGCTTCGCAAAGTCATTCTCATGCGGTTCCTTAACCCCGGTAGCACTTCAAGATTCCCTCAAACATCGATGCCAAGTCCAGATAGCGCCGGCACATCCCGATTTTGCGGGATTATTACGCGTTATTTCGGAACGCTGAGGCCGTGCCCTTGGCGAAGGACGCGTCTATCCGAACGCCTCTCGATTGGTGTTCTCGAAGTTACGTATGACCGCGCAGCAAGCTGGAAATTAATCGCGCCGTCCGGGTGCCACGCCTAAAGCTGGAACTCTAGCTTCAACTAAAAATCCCCGGCTCGGCACGTGATAACGTTAGTCCGCCGCCAAATTGGCGCACTACCGAATGTCTAATCGCTGAAAGCAATTACAGGGCGTCAACAGTTAGGATTGGCGGGATTGAAGATGGCCCAAGGTTCGGAAACGCAGCTACCGAGTGTGCGTTACTTTTGTTGCCGCGCAAGAACAGCATTGAGTCATGAAGAAAACCAACCCACCTTCCGCGAAGGCGGTTGCGGAACTAACCACTGAAATGGCAAGACCACGTGCTGCGGCATCTGTTCTCGCGCTAATAAGCTACGAATGTAGCCGTTGCGGTTGCCGATTCCCCGAAACCCGGTCTCACAAGGGCCGGACGGCCGCTGCGTCGCGGCGGATTGAAGAAGCCCACGCGGCGAGAGAGTTTGCAATGCATGTCTGTTCCGAACGTGGTTGGCCGCCAGTAACAAGACCCAACGGGCTAAAAAAGCTCCATTGAAAGTGCGGCTAATTGGCGATATGCGTATGACGATTCTGCCCCATCCCGTTGCCAACCAGACAATAGAGGAAATGAAACCAATCGCAAGATGGACATCTTGCGGCAAGCCAATGTGATTGGTTACTGACGTGTAATATCGTCTCGTTTTGTACAGAATCATCGCGTTTTTAATGAAACCGTTAGTACTTAGGGGCACGGTTGCCAGAAGCCAGTGCGAAAGGATGGAGCGAAAATGCTTAAACCTGTACAAACTGCGGAGCACGGGGATGGGAATCATGCTCTCGCGATTGAGAGTGTGGCGGACATTCTCGCACGGGAATTGGACCATGTGATTCAGGATTGGCTCTCGCGAGTGAAACAAGAGCCGGAATTGAACCGGATAAAACTAACGTTCGAAGAACGTACAGGACACCTGCCGCATCTGCTACACGATGTCATCGCAAGGTTGCGGCTTGAAGAAGAGACAAAAGCCCCGATTTCAAGATGGGCGGGGATGCACGGGGAATTACGGAAAAAACAAGGGTATTCAGCAGCGATGACAGTGGAAGAGTCGCGACTATTACAGGTGACAATTTTTTCCACACTGCACAAAAATGTTAAGAATCTAGAATTCAGCGCATTGCTGCCTGATGTCGTGACCATCGCCGACGAAGTCGACGCACAATTGAAGGAGCAGATTTTGCGCTTCATGGTAGCGGATGCAGCGGCGATGGCACGGAATTAGTAACGTGCAAAGGAAGTTTGGCCCTTCCCAATCTGTTGGGAATTTCGCATAGCGTGACGGCTACTGGTGCGGGCGGAAACCATGTTATTGGAAAATGAAATCACCGACAGGACTCTTGATTTGATAGGGGAAGCAGTGCTGCGCACTAATGCGCATGGTGACATCACGTATCTAAATCGGATGGCCGAAGACATGACTGGATGGCGACGGGAGGAAGCACGGGGACACGCTGTGGCAGACGTGCTCCGAATCGTTGAGAGTGTGGGTGGTACAGCCGTTGTCATCGTTGCGGGAGTGGCAGCCCAAAAAGAGAAAACTACTGCGGAAATGGGCAACTGTAGAGACTGTCGTTTGATTCGGCGGGACGGATTCGAATTTGGAGTCGATATCAAAGTGGTGCCGATGTATGACCACGACGGGAGCCTCGCCGGGTCGGTAGTGGCGTTCCACGACGTGAGCGCGGCGCGGGCCAAGACGCTGGAGATGTCGCACTCCGCGCAACACGATGTGTTGACGGACTTGCCGAACCGCGCATTGTTCAACGACCGACTCATGCAAGCGATTGTCTTAGCCAAGCGGCAGGACAAGCAATTGGCAGTGATGTTTGTGGATATCGACCACTTCAAGAAGATTAACGATTCCCTAGGACACGACGTAGGAGACAAACTGTTGCAGTCCGTGGCCAAGAGATTAGTGGCGAGCGTCAGGCGGTCGGACACCATCAGCAGAATGGGCGGAGATGAATTTGTGGTGCTGCTTTCGCAGGTTGAGCACGCGGAAGATGCGGCATTTAGCGCGAGGAAAATCTTACGGTCGCTAGCGGTGCCATATCACATTAACAATAAAAGTCTGGATATCAATGTCAGCATCGGGGTAAGCACCTACCCGGCTAACGGCCACGATGCGGAAAGCCTAATCAATACCGCCGACAACGCAATGTATGAAGCGAAGCAGCACGGTAGGAATAACTTTCAGTTTTTCCGCCGGGAAATGCACGAGCAACTGGCAGCACGACAATCGCTCGAAGCGGATTTGCGTTACGCGCTGGGGCGGAATGAGTTTGTGCTTCACTATCAGCCCATACTCGATTTACAGACCTGCAGGATAACTGGAATGGAAGCGCTGCTAAGGTGGCTACACCCGCAGCGGGGTATGGTATTCCCCGCCCAGTTCGTGTCCATCGCCGAAGAATACGGCCTGATTGAGCACATCGGACATTGGGTGCGCACGGAAGCATGCAAACAGGTAAGGGCGTGGGAAGCAGCGGGACTCGGAATTGTGCCGCTTTCGGTGAACGTTTCGGCGTCCGAGTTCGCCGCTAAGGATTTTCTGTCAGGGATTCGGGCAGTGCTGATTTCAACGGGAGTGGAGCCTGAGAATCTAATGTTGGAACTGACGGAAAGCGTTCTGATGCAAGATGCGGAAGCGGCTGTGGTGACGCTGTCTAAGCTGAAGACCATGGGCGTGCAACTTGCGATAGACGATTTTGGCACGGGTTATTCGAGTTTTACGTACTTGCGACGTTTTCCATCGGATGCGCTGAAACTGCATCAATCTTTCGTGCAGGAAATCACCTTGGACCCGGAAGACGCGACTATCGTAAGCGCCATGATAAATATCGGCAAAAGTCTACAGCAGCGGGTAATCGCAGAGGGTGTGGAAACCCGGCAACAATTGGATTTCCTAAAACGCCATGGATGCGATGGGGCACAAGGCTATTATTTCAGCCGGGCGGTTGGGGCAGACCAAGCGGGCAAATTGCTTGAGTCCGGCACACCACAATTAGCAAATTAGCGGTTGAAAAGCGCCAAAGCGTTTCAGCCTTTTTCTGAACTTTACACCGCAACACTCCAGCGAATATCGCTGCCCGCCTCGGACGATTCGTCAAATCGAGCAGGCCAAAGTTCCAAGCGTCGGGATTACGAGGCGATGAGTCCGCACCTTTCTGCAACCCCGGCGCAACCTGAAGAAAATGAGGATGGTGGAACCAGCTGAAATTGTTGGTGAACCGGGCAGGACTCGAACCTGCAACCCGCTGATTTCCGCAGATAGGCAGTAATGGTGCATCGTCAAGCTCTTACCGGTGTCTCTTATGCTCCTATAGTGCCGTATTCGGGTGTGTTTTGCACCCAACTTGGACCCAAGTTTAGATTCTTAAGATCTTTGATGTGTAGGAAGGTGACGAATGCCGCGATTTGGGAGATTTACTTTTGGCGAGGAGCAGCCCATTGAGGTTTACGAAGGTGACTCCATGAGGCTGGAAAGGGGGTTTGTCAAAATATTGAACGGTGGCCAAGATTCGGATCTCCTCGGGGAGCAACTGGCCGTGGTGATCCACTTAGACAAAGGTCAAAGCGTTCGGAAGCTCTCGGTCGATGGCGAAACCGCGCCGATGTGTAGGTAATTCTGAGGGCTGAGACACCGCTGCGGGGCTAGCCTGCATTTGGCAGCCTCCAGGGTGGCCTGCCCTACTCTTCTCTGAGCGGTCTAAGGGCATCGGCACAGGCGTCGCTGGGCGTGCGGCCCGGGCACTACTTCGAATTAAGACTCCACTGTTTCTTCCAGTGGTAGCACTGGAAGGGAGTTCCGCGCGATCCTTTCGGTCACTCCATTTATCCGGACTATCCGAAGCACGCGGCCATAGGCTTTTGAACTTCGTCGAATTAAGGGTCTGGAAGTCAGCTTCCCGTATCTATCGGCTCAACACGAAACGGTCGACGATAGCAAACCGCGAGGCATCACAGCTCAGGAGGCGGGAAGGATGCGCGATGGTATCGGCACCACAATCGATCTAGCAGTGAGCGTCGGAGTGCCGGTGGAATCAACCAGGTCAACCTGACGCGCTGAACTTCGATATGGACGGCGCCGGGAAAGCCGTTCGGCATCCTCATGCGAGTCATGGCGATCTGAATATTTGGGTCAGGTCGGAGCAACAGCGACGAGGATCTCGGTAGAGAGAAATGCCGAGCCAATTTTTGCCCAAAGATACCCTGGAGAATGCGATTCAACCCGTGCCGAATTGTACTTCAACACGGTCTTGATTCCACGCCCCTGCCGCGAGGTGCTAGATAAGACTATAATTCGGAAGAACGGAGACAAATGTTCGCAATTACTGGAATTACTGGCAATGTAGGCGGCCAGGTCGCTCGCAACCTGCTGGCTGCAGGGCAGCCTGTGCGGGCCGTGGTTCGAGATCTGACCAAAGGGGAAATGTGGACCGAGAGCGGCTGCAGCCTCGCCGCCGCCGACATCGACGACGCTGTAGCGATGACCGCCGCGTTCAAAGGGTCCGAAGGCGTGTTCGTCGTCGTGCCGCCTACCTTCGACCCGTCACCTGACTTTACAGAAGCACGAAAAAGGGCCGAAACTTTGAGTTCCGCGCTTAACGCGGCCCGCCCTGGAAAAGTCGTTTATCTGTCGACGATCGGTGCGCAAGCAAGCCGCTCGAACCTGCTGACCCAACACACGATCATCGAGCAAGCGCTCAGAACGGTGCCATGGCCGATCACTTTCCTTAGGCCGGGCTGGTTTATGGAGAACTCTTCGTGGGACCTCGCGCCAGCGACGAGCAAGGGCGTTATTCCAAGCTTCCTACAGCCTCTCGACAAGCCAGTGCCGATGGTTGCCACAGCCGACATCGGGCGCCTCGCTGCCCAGTTGCTCCAGGAAACGTGGAGTGGTAACAGGATTGTCGAGTTGGAAGGAGCGCATCGAGTCACTCCCAACGAAATCGCAGCTACTCTTACAAGACTGCTCGGCCGCCCTGTAAAAGTTGAAGCCGTGCCGCGCGAGACCTGGGAATCGTTATTCAAATCACAGGGCATGAAGAACCCGGCGCCGCGCATTCAGATGCTCGATGGCTTCAACGAAGGGTGGATCGAGTTCGAGGCTGGTCAAGCCGGCTCCCGCAAAGGAAATGTGGCAATGGAAACTGTGTTGCGAATGCTCATCGAACGCGAACGTAACTTGTGAGGGTTCTCCCGATTGAGAGTGCCGCCCGTACGGCTTGAAGTAGCTGGGACTCACCAGGGTCCAACCCCTCTCGAAACCAGTTGGAAACAGGAGGAAGAATGTCGCAAGTGTGGTTAGTTACGGGTAGTTCTCGCGGTCTGGGTCGCGCCATTGTCGAGGCCAGCCTTGCAGCCGGTAATAAGGTCATGGCGACAGCC
>Ga0182015_10000123_pt1 | contig 105392 bp, 96 predicted proteins | sample 712P3MmetaG_FD_120478 | JGI IMG/M metagenome (GOLD analysis project Ga0182015, IMG submission 120478) | Permafrost microbial communities from Stordalen Mire, Sweden - 712P3M metaG | ecosystem: Environmental > Terrestrial > Soil > Wetlands > Permafrost | place: Sweden: Stordalen | collected...
GCAATCCCTCGAGCGAAATCGGGACACTTACAGACAGTGGGCTGGATCTCGAGACTAAAATCTTCTCGGCCTCCGGTCGAGGGAGAACTTTTTTCTTGACATCCCTTTTTATAGAACTCATTGGCCCAGTCGCCCATCCCATTCACTCAGGGTTATCGAAACCCACATCCCGCAAAGTACGCGAGAATGGTACCCAGGCCCGAGCACGACATCCCAGACTTGCTTTTCGATAATTGTGTAACATCGGAGCGGCATAGCACTGGAATAAGAATCTTCCATGAGGAAAAGTCAATGAAGCAGAACGCTCCCACAACCCACGTCTTAGCAACCTTCGCACTTATGCTCTCCCTCGCCGTAGCCTGCCACGCGCAAACCCAGGCCGCCAAAACCCCGTATCCAAAGATGGCTCCGGTGGATCAATACATGATGGAGCGAGACGCCGAGGTCGCGCTCGCCAAGAGCGCCGCGCCCCCATCCATCTCCCAGGATGCCGAAATCATGGTGATCGGAAAACATGGTTACGAGACCGCGGTGAAAGGCAAGAACGGTTTCGTGTGCGTGGTCGAGCGATCATGGACCGCCGAAAGCGACAACCCTGATTTCTGGAATCCAAAACTGCGAGGTCCGATCTGCTTTAACCCGCCCGCCGCGCGATCCTACCTTCCGCTCACCATCAAGAAAACCGAGTTGATCTTGGCGGGACGATCCAAGGCGCAGATGTTCGAGGAGATCAAAGCCGGTATCGACAAGAAAGAATTGCCCCCGCCGGAATCCGGCGCGATGTCTTACATGATGTCGAAGCAGCAATATTTGGGTGACCAAGGCCAGCACTGGCACCCGCACCTGATGTTCTTTCTTCCCCTCTCAGCGCCAGCAGCCTGGGGCGCAGACTTGCCGGGTTCGCCCGTCATTGCATCGCCGGTCCCTGAGGAAAAAATGACCGTGTTTATTGTTCCAATCGACAAGTGGTCGGATGGAACGCCTGCTCCTCCCATGGATCAGCACTGATTCTTGAGATGACGTTCGATAACCAGGATTGATGTCATTCGACCCTCACAGCCCGGTCATTCTTTGCAGCGCTTCAGGATAGCGTTCCCCTTGCACCTTGATGTTGGAAGACGCGCTTCCCATCTCGCGAAGATCATCGGGCGTAAGTTTGACTTCAAGGGCTCCAATGTTTTCTTCCAGGCGATGCAGCTTGGTCGTGCCTGGGATCGGCGCGATCCACGGCTTCTGCGCCAGCAGCCAGGCGAGTGCGATCTGAGCCGGGGTCGCTTTCTTCTTTGTTGCAATTTGTTCGAGCACGTCAACCATCGCCTGATTCACTTTTCGGTTCTCCGCCGAAAATCGTGGGACGGTGTTGCGAAAATCCGTGCTCTCGAACTTGGTGTTTTCGTCAATCTTCCCCGTGAGAAAGCCCTTGCCCAGCGGACTGTAAGGAACGAAGCCGATCCCGAGCTCTTCAAGTGTGGGCACCACTTCCTCCTCCGGCTTCCTCCACCACAGTGAGTATTCGCTTTGAACCGCGGTTACGGGCTGAACGGCGTGCGCGCGGCGAATCGTTTTGGCCGCCGCTTCCGACATGCCAAAGTGTTTCACTTTGCCGGATCGAATCAGCTCCTTCACCGTGCCGGCGACATCTTCGATGGGCACGTTTGGATCAACCCTGTGCTGATACAGCAGATCGATGCTCTCCACCCTCAGCCGCTTGAGCGATCCCTCGACCGCCCGCTTAATGTTTTCCGGCTTGCTGTTCACTCCCGCCGCTCCTGGCCGGCGCTCGCCTCCACTCACATCGAAACCAAACTTGGTTGCGATTACCACTTTGCCACGATATGGATCGAGCGCTTCGCCGACCAGTTCCTCGTTCGTGAACGGACCATACACTTCCGCCGTGTCAAAAAAAGTTACGCCGCGATCCACGGCGCCATGAAGCAGGGAAATCATTTCCTGCTTGTCTTTGGGTGGGCCATAAGAAAAGCTCATTCCCATACAGCCCAAGCCGAGAGCCGAAACTTCCAGGTTGCTTTTTCCAAGTCTGCGCGTCTGCATTGTTTCTCCTACTCCGCGAAAATTAGTTTATTTTAAGGGCACAGCTGGTGTCCCATCTGGCGTTCATAGCTGGTGTCTGAACTAGTAATAGTTTCTCGGCTAAGGCCGCGGGGTGCCGATTTCGATGAAGGTCTTGCCAGATGTCCCCGAAGCGCGCTATTCGGCTTCGCCTTGGAGTCGAGTCATGCAGTTTATATGTGCGGGGGCCATCTACGAAGTCACACTCTGAGGTTGATGCGGATGCTAAAGCTGAGTATATCGTTTCTTAATCGCCGGAATACCGCATGCGCATTGGCCTAAATTTGGATTTCCGCGTGCACCGCTACTGGGGATGTCGCACCTTGTGCTCGTTTTGCAAAGGTGCGACATCCTTAATCTGATTCTCCCAGAGTCGATCCAGACTATGAAACAACGCGACGGCGGCGTTGCCCGTATACATCATTCTTAGCCCCGCTTGCCACCGGCTTCGTGCCCGCGGCCGTCCCGCACTTCGTTCCCCTTGAAGTGGGAAACCTTATCGACGCGTTTCGACGGCTCGGCTTTCTCGCCCCGTTGCGGCGTTGGGCCCTTATAGCCGTGATCGGGATGAAAGCGGTTGTTTACGTGTCCCCGGAAGTTATCGGGACCATGAAACCATGGGCCGGCGCCAATAAACACTCCACCCGTAAACCATTCCGAGCCATAATAGCCGTAAGGGGCGCAACTATAAGGAGCGGCGTCATAGTAGCCATACGGACATTCCGGCGCAACCCCAATGTCGACGCTCACCTGGGCCTCCATCTTCGGGGCGGTGACCGTAAAGCAAATTCCGGCAACAGCAGCAAGCGCAAGTGATGTAAAGATCTTCATGAATTCTCCTCAGTGTTGTAAGGCGCGTACTGCCCTCACACTATTCGCAACCGAAGAATAACGCTGATCCGAATTGCTCAATTTTCCAAAGTCCGAACAACTCTCGTGCCTTCGTGGCGAATGAGCCAGGCAACGCGAACGTATCCCATTCGGCTACATCAGGGGCTTCCCTCAGCCGAGGTCTTCCTCCGAGCCAGACTGGAGCCATGTGGGCCGCGATGCCGAATCCTGTCTCGGCCGAGCGTTAACCGTACGTGACGTCGGTGCTCTGTCCGACTTCGATGAGATAACCGTCAGGATCCCGGATATAGCAGCGTATCTCGCCGTACTTGGGTATCGGCTCCGTGATGAACTCGGCTCCTCGGCTTTTCCATAATTCATAGCACGCTTGAATATCCGCAACGCGCATATTCAAGAAGCTGTTGATGTGATTCGGGTCAGGGACGCTGAGCGTTACCGTCGGCTTATCCGGGGTCGGCCCACCCCCAACGTTCAGAATCATCCAGATATTCGCAAGCTGAAGGTATCCAGGCGCGTTGCCGTCACCCAGGCTCAGAATGCGAGCGCCGAAGACCTTTTCGTAGTACCGAGCTGATCGCTCGATGTCGGTGACGGTGAGAAACTGCGCGATGCTGACCCCCTCTCGCGGGGGCATCTCATAGCTCTTCTGTTCGATTTGTACGCTGTTCATTGTCGGCTCCAATTCCGATCAAAGTGCTCATCTGCCGATTCCAGTTCTTCCGTGTCCATGCCTGGCGGGTGGAGCACCTTTAACCATCTTTGCGGGCACCACTTCCACTGAGGGTGCCGCATCCTTACATTTTTTGCAAGACTGGGCGGCGATGAGCACTGGCTCAGCCAAGGCCTTTCCCCGAGCCAGACTGGAACTGGTTGCCCCACCCGTGGCAGTTCACGGGTGGGCCGCGATGCAGATGGGGATCATGAGTTTTCCCGGATGTGAAGCTCCGCTTTGCAGGCCTCATTGACCAGAACCCTGCCCTGTTCGTCATACGCGTAACGGCGGAAGCTGCTCCGCAACCACGGCCTGGGATTCAAAACCAAACCTCGCTCGCTGTCATCCCAGCACGTGTTCCAGGCGCCAGAATCTCCTTTACCCCGCTTCTGTCTTGTGGTAACGTACGCCGCAATGTAGTGTCCCGCTTCAGTGCGGTCTGACGGGCCGGGTGTTCACGATCCCAAGTCCTCGTTCTGGGGAAACCGAATCCGGGGAATCGAATCGGAGGCCGGAAATGAAACTGCTCAAAGGGACCCTGCTCGCACTCTTCTTAGTGTCGCTGCTGCCAGCGTTCGCATCTGCCCAAACCCTTCCACAGTTTAGCCACATCATCATCATCGTTCAGGAAAACCGCACGCCAGACAATATCTTCGGCTACTGGGCAACGGGACAGCCGTCCGGGGCTGGCTGCACCCCCTCGACTTTGCCCTTCATTGGCGCCGACATCTACAACGGCGGCTATACGCTTAATGCCGCGAATCAGCGTGTCACGATCTGCAACGTCCCGCAGCCCATGAACAATGGAGGAACCTTCGATCCCGGGCACGAATATGAGGATTGGACGGCTGACTACGACACCAAGGGCATGGATGGGTTCTGTCACGGCTACACCAACGGCGTCTGCCCGACCTCCCAACCCAGCCCCTATTCCTACATCCAAACAGCCGACGTGAATCCCTACTACTCCATCGCGACTACTTACGGCTTTGCCAACTACATGTTCCAGACCAATGAGGGGCCCAGCATGGTTGCGCATCAGTTCCTCTTCACCGGCACGTCTGCGCCAGTGGCGCCGGGCGTGGGCGGAGCGAACGGGGAGTGGTGGGACTTTGTCCGCGACAACCCCAACGGAAACGGAAACAACGACCCAGATAACCATAGCGGCTGCCCAAGCGTATATCAGGCGCCCTGGATCCAGCCGGACAGGACCCCCCTAAGCTCCCAGCTAACGTACGAGTGCTACGCGCACGACAGCCTCATGACCGGCTCTAACTGCACGAATGGCGTTTGCGACAAATATCCGAACCTCACCTGGACGTATTACTCGCCTTTGGATGGGACGGCAGCCGGAGCGGAATACATCTGGGACGCTCCCGAGGCCATCCCCGAGGTCTGCTACGGAGAGAACGACACGACACCCGCCCCGGCGGCGTGCGGGTCCGTGAACGGCGGGACCGAGTGGAATAGCCACATGGTCTTCTACGACGCCTACAACAATGCCGAGCCGATACCGATCTTCACCGACATCTCCAACTGTAAGCTGGCGAACATCAGTTGGATCATTCCCGACCTCGCCTGGTCCGACCATCCCTCATACGACGGCACGGTAAGCCCACCTCTCGGCCCGTCGTGGGTTGCCAGCATCGTCAACGCCATTGGGCAGAGCTACTCCAACAGCAACCAGAAGTGCGACTACTGGGGCACGAGCGGCGCGGGCGGCAATGTGGTGCAGCCCACCGCCATCTTCGTCACCTGGGACGACTGGGGCGGCTTCTACGATCACATCCAGCCCTACGAAGTGTTGACGGGTGTGAACAATGGCACCCCGATGAATCCGATATGGAGCTGCCCTCCGCCTGCAACCAACCAATGGGGCTGCGGCAACACCTACGGCTTCCGCGTTCCGCTGTTGGTCGTCTCTGAGTTCACGGGAACGAAGTCGGGCGCGAACTACACCGGCTACATTTCCGGCCCGTGCACTCCGCCGAACTGCCCAAACACGACCAAGATATATCAGCACGACTTCGGCAGCATCCTGGCATTCACCGAGAACAACTTCGGCCTGCAAAATATCGACCAGAGCGGCGACAACGGGTATGCGGACTATAACGCGCTGGATTGGGACAGTGGGCATAAGATCTCGCCACTATCCGATTTCTTCCGGCTGTACACGGGCCCGAGCTCCGCGGGGCGCCCGTTCGTGCAGGTTCCAAGCGGCTATGATTCGAGCTTCTTTGAGAACTATTACTTAAACGGCGGAACTCCTGCCGGGCCGGATACGGACTAACCGGCGGTCACAGAGAGCGGCGGCCTACGCGAGCGTAGGCCGCCTCCGATCCTCCAGGAAGGCGGGATATATGAGACGCGCACTCTTCACGGCATCAGCGACGCTAGCGCTCCTCCTCCAAGTCTCCGCGCAGACCACCGAGGTCAAGGTCCTGCACAACTTTGGCTCTAGCAACGACGGGAACGTCCCGTCAGGTTCGCTCCTGATTGACAGCTCTGGGAGCCTCTATGGCGCAACAGGCGGCGGGCCCGGCGAGTACGGCTATGGCACTGTCTTTGAGCTTGCGCCCCAGGCCAACGGAGAGTGGGCAGAGACAATTGTGCACGCCTTCACCGGCGGCAGCGGAGGGTCAGACCCTTGGGGCGCCCCCCTATTCGACACAAGGGGAAACCTCTACTTCACGGTGCAGGGCTACGGGAGCGCAGATATAGGAGGCATCTTCAGTTTTACTCCCGGAACCAACGGGTGGACATATAGCGTCCCCTACACTGGAGGCGCCGGGCCGGGGCTGCTGATGGACAGGCTCGGCAATCTCTACGGGGCCATCGGCTTGGGAGACTACTTTGGCCTAGGCGCCATCGGTGAGCTCTCGCCCGTCCCCCGCGGCTGGACCTACACCCAACTCTACAGTTTTACCTGCCAGCCCAGCTGTGCGGACGGTTACGGCCCTCCAGCGCCCCCGATCTGGGACAGCAGGGGCAACCTGTGGGGTGTTACGACTTACGGAGGCATCAGCGATTCACCCTGCGTAACGGAGGAAGGCTGTGGCGTCATCTTCGTTATGACCCCGGACGGCGACGGGGCATGGACCTACCACGTCATTCACCGTTTCGCCTCTTCCCCCACCGACGGCCAGTTCCCGCTCGCGGGCCTCGCCCTGGACTCCGAAGGCAATTTCTACGGCGACACCGACGGCGGCGGGACACACGGCCTAGGCATCATTTTCAGGTTTTCGGTCACTGACGGCAAAGTGCAGGCCAGCGTCATCCATAACTTTTCGAATTGCTCGACCGGCTGCTACCCGGAAGGCACGCTGGCCATCGACAGCGCAGGCAATCTCTACGGCATGGCCCAGGGCGGCCCGAACAGTTGCGGAGGCCCGTCGTGCGGGGTGGTTTTCAAACTCGCCCCGCAAGCAAACGGCACATGGAAATACAGCGTGCTTGTGAACCTGACCGAAACCACCGGAGGCGTGCTGCCGTTCTACGGCCTGATCCTCGACAGCAAGGGCAACCTGTATGGCGTCACCAGCAGCGGCGGCCAGTACGGCGGCGGCACCGCGTTTGAAATCAGCCCGTAATTTTCTACGCCTTTCGAATCCGGGAGGCCGCGAATAAACATCGAATCCCCAGGCAAAAGTGCACGTACTATAAAAAGTACTCGCCTCTCCGGCTACGTCTACTTTAGACCCTGATTCGACCCCTGCGAACGCCCTCGAAAGTAGACGTTCCCGCCACCGCCTAACCCCTTGAATCCATTGCTTCGCGCAAATGACTCTACGAAGAATCAATAACTTACGGCCAAAGAAATTGTGCGATTTAAAATGTTCCACGTGGAACATTCGTGCGATTTAGATTCGCCCTTTTTCCGTTCAATCCGGCTCGCGCACTTCCTATAGAATCAACTCTTCCTATGAAAACTTTCGAACAAATCGCTGACCTCGAACGCCGCTATTTGCTGGGGACTTATAACCGCTATCCCATCGCGTTGATGCGCGGCAAAGGCGTGTTCCTTTACGACCTTGACGACAAGCGCTATCTCGATTTCGTTTCGGGCTTGGGCGTGAATGCGTTGGGGCACGCGCATCCGCGAATTGTGAAGACGATTCGCGAGCAGGCCGCAAAGCTGATTCACGTCTCCAATCTTTATTACCACGAGTATCAGGGCGAGCTCGCGGAAAAGCTGTGCACGCTCTCCGGTTTAGACCGCGCGTTTTTTTCCAACAGCGGAACAGAGGCGATTGAAGGCTCGATCAAGCTGGCGCGCCTGGCCGGGCATCGCGCGGGCGGCGACGCCAAGTCGCGGCTCGTTGCGTTGCAAGGGTCCTATCATGGAAGAACTTTTGGGGCGCTGTCCTTGACCGGACAGGAGAAGCATCGCAAGGGATTCGAGCCGATGCTGGAGGAAGTGACGTTTGTCGCGCAGAACGATTTGGAAGGTTTGCGCGCGGCCGTGAGTGACAACACCTGCGCAATTGTGCTGGAGCCGATTTTTGGCGAGGGCGGAATTTATGAGTGTTCAGTGGAATTTTTGCGGGAATGCCGGGCGGCGGCGGACCGGCACAAGGCGGCGCTGATCTTCGATGAGATTCAATGTGGGTTGGGGCGCACGGGAACGATGTTTGCGTTCCAGAGTTTTGGCGTGACTCCGGATATTGTGGCGATCGCCAAGCCGATCGCGGCGGGGTTGCCGCTGGGCGCGTTCATCGCCAAGGAAGAATTTGCCAACGCGATTTCGCCGGGACAGCATGGGACGACGTTCGGTGGTGGGCCTTTGGCTTGCCGCGTGGCGCTCGAGTTCTTCTCGATTATTGAAGATGAGAAGTTACTCGATAATGTTAATAAGGTTGGAGGCTATTTGCAGCAAGAGTTAAAGATGGTTGCCGAGAAAAGCGCTGCGGCCAAGGAAGTGCGCGGGCGCGGATTCATTCAGGGGATCAATCTGAATATTCCGGCGCGTCCAATTGTGGATGAGGCACTGGCGGAAGGCGTGCTGTTCAATTCGACGCAGGATACCGTGGTGAGATTTTTGCCTCCGTTTTTGTTGGAAGAGAAGCACGTGGACAAGGGAATTCGTGTGCTGAAGAAGTTGTTGAGGAAGAAGCGGGTGGCGGCATGAAGAGGGTACTTGGGTAGAGATCCTTCGACTACGCATCACCTTCGCTGTCGCGAAGCTGATACTCCGCTCAGGATGACAAAAGGGTGAGTCGCGCTCAGGATTTACAGTTCCAAAAAAACGGGGAGCCGAGGCTCCCCAAATGAAGCGAACAGAGGCGATGTTCACTTAAATAGAATCGAGCGGCGGGAGAAGAGTTGTCCGCGGAGCGAGAGGATTTGAAGGCCGGTGAGGAAAGTTCTGCGGCGCCGTTTCCGGGATTTAGTCCGGGAGTGGAAGAGTGCTGGATGGAACTGGATGGAGCGCGGATGCGGTATTTGCGCACAGTTCCCCGATTCCCACTTCTCGCAAAAGATGCGAGAAATGGGGCACCCCTTTCTTCCTTACTCCTCTCTTCAGCTTCGTCCGAAAAGGTTCCGCTGATTTTGCTGCATGGGTTGCTGGGATATTCGTTTTCGTGGCGATTTACGATGCCTGCTTTGGCGCCCTACGCTACTGTGTATGCGCCGGACATGATGGGCGCGGGATTTTCCGACCGGCCGGCAGGAATCGACCACTCGATGCGAGGGACGGCGAAGCGCCTTTTGCGGTTTATTGGCGGCCTGGGTATTTCTTCTTTTGATCTGCTGGGAACTTCGCATGGCGGAGCGGTGGCCACGATGGCCGCTGCGGAATGTTTGCAGCCATCCTCCGCGCTGCGGGTGCGGCGGCTGATCTTAGTTGCGCCGGTGAATCCTTATTCGTCGCATGGACAAAAGCTGGCGCCGTTTTTTGGTAGCGCACAGGGTGCGGCGTTATTCCGGCTTACCATCGCGCGAATAAGGTTGATGTTTTCCTACTGGCATGCGCGAATGTATGGCGATCGCCGCCGTATTCCACCGGGAACATTGGAAGGATACATGGCTCCGCTGGCGAAGCCCGGATTGTTCGAACACGCGCTCAGCATTGTGCGCACGTGGACAGCGGATCTGCGAGAGTTGGAAGATACTTTGCCGAAGCTGGCAGGTGTTCCTACGTTATTGATGTGGGGCAGTAAGGATGGCGCGGTATACGCTTCCTCGGCCGAGCCGCTGAAGAAATATTTTCACGATTCCAAGCTAATCATTTTTCCCGGGGTAGGACATTTGCCTTATGAAGAATGTCCGGAGGAATTCAATCGGGCGCTGATCGATTTTCTGACGTCCAATGCCGCCGCGGGCAGATAGATGAGGCCGGGTATCTGCTAAGATCGCGCAGACTCCCGCAGCAATGATCCATTTCATTTTCGCTGGGTTGCGCTTCGCGCTGGTGCATTACGGGTACTGGGCCGTGGTGGGCGCGTTGCTGCTGGAGAATACCGGCGTTCCCGTGCCCGGGGAAACGGTGCTTTTGCTGGCCAGCTTTCTGGCTTATTCCGAGCAGGACCTACAACTGGGGTGGATCATTTTTGCTGGAACCGTGGCGTGCACTTTGGGCGACAACCTTGGGTATGCGATCGGCTCGTATGGCGGGCGTCCTTTGCTGGAGCGCTATCGTTGCACGTTCAGAATCAACGATGCATCAATCGAGAAAGGTGAGCGCTTTTTCGCGCGGTATGGAGCGGTAACGATTTTATTTTCTCGTTTTGTGTTCGGCCTGCGGGTGATTGCAGGGCCGCTGGCTGGGGTTCTGCGCATGCCGTGGAAGAGATTTACCGTTTTCAATCTAGTAGGGGCGGCGTGTTGGGTCACCGTGATTTCAGGGACAGGATATATTTTCGGAAGCCGCTGGGAAGCGATGGAGAGTTTCATGAAGCGGTTCGACGTGACGCTGAGCGCGGTGTTGATTGCACTGATGCTGGGTGGATGGTGGAGACTTCGCGGGGCCCGGGAGAAATCCTAGAGGCATCCGATGAGTCAACTGCGGAAAAGATGAATCGCATTCATTGGCGGCTATACTGTGCCGATGACGCGGGCGTCGCAGAGCGAAAGCGAAGGTCCGTGAGCATTGATCCAACAGGCGGCGTCCGCGCCGGAATTCGGACGAGGAGGATATATGAAGAAATTCGGATTGTTGAGTCTGTCGATTACTGCAGCATTCTTGTTGACCCTGGCGTTTACGGCGGCAGCGGCGAATCCCAAGGCGCTTGCTCCGGCCGCGGTGGCTTCCGCTCCGGCCAGTCCCGCGGTGGTTGCACCAATGCCGCCGCCACACCCACGCGTCCATGAGGCGCTGGAAGCGATGCGAAATGCTCGCGAGCACATGAGCCATGCCGAAGGCGAGTTCCATGGCCATCGCGACAAGGCGATTGAGCATCTCGACGCGGCCATTCATGAAGCGGAAATTTGCGAGCGAGAGCCGTAAAAAGCTTTAAGAAGTAACAACGAATAGCAAGCAGCGTCATGCGACGCTGCTTTTTTATTGCAGAGTGCTATTGCTGGTGGCCAATGGTATAGCCGATTGAGGCGCCAACACGGAACACGTTGGGCGAGCTGAACTGGACATTATTCTGGATGCGATAGTAGTGAACTTCCGGACGAATGAATACGTTGGCAAAGCGGTGCCAAACGTAATAGCGAACTCCCAGTCCGAGATCCTCCATGAAGTGATTGCTGCTGGTGTAGAAGGTGCATCCGCTGGGCGATCCGCCACAGGTGGTGGCATAGGGGAGATTGAAACGGTCGCTGGCAACGCCGACCCCGGCAAAAAGATCGAGGCCGATTTTCTTTCGAATCTGAGGCTGAAAGAGCGCATTGACGTCGCTCAAGAAAGGACGGTAAGTTTCGCCACTGATCGGGTAGTGAGCCTGATCGTACCGCCAGGCGGTTTCAACGTTGAGGCCGAGGTGATGTTTGAAGCCAACATAATCGCCGCTTGCGTGGACGTAAGTGCCACCTCTTTCGGTCGGCGGGCGAAGCACGGATGCGGAAGTAGAGGCAGGTGAAGTAAGGGTGTCGCCGCCGACCATGATATCCCCTTGTTGGGCGGAAGCGAAGTTAAAGGCAAGAACGACACACGCACACGTGAGCAGCGCGAATTTTCTCAATACAACCTCTTGTCAGTTTGTTACCGGGGCGCGCCACGATTTTCTGTGGCGCAGCCGCGCAGCCGCAAACGATTGCGGCGGACGGGCTATCCCGGTAAATAGGAGTTGACGCGTCCCGATCATACCAAACTGCGACGGCGCGAACAGGAAGTTACTCTTTGCCACCGATGGTGTATCCGACCGAGGCACCCGCGCGGAACAGATTATTCGAATTGAAATAACCGTTGTCGGTGAAGCTGTTGTTGTTCTGAATGTGGTAGTAGTGAATCTCGGGGCGGACGAACACATGGTTCCAAACGTAGTAACGAATTCCACCGCCGAGGTGCTCCATGAAGTGATCGGTGCTTACGTAGTTGGCGTAACCCGGGCTTGAGGCTCCAGGGCTATAGAAGCGGGTGTCGCCGGCACCGATGCCAGCCATGAGATCAAGGCCCAGTTTCTTGCCGATTTTCGGCTGATAGAGCAGGTTGAAATCGGTGAGGATGGGACGGTAATTCAGATCATCGGCGATGTAGACGCCTTGAGTAGCTCTCCATGCGGTTTCAACGTTCACGCCGATGTTCTTCATGAAAACCACATCGCCGCCCAGGTTGATGTAAAGGCCGCCGTTTTCCGAGGGCAGAGCACCGTTGTTGGAAGAAGACGAGGACGACGAAAACAGCGTGCCACCGCCGATAAAGACGTCACCCTGTTGGGCAGAAGCAAATTGGGCGAAACACAGGAAAGCAAAAACGGGTGCGAGCAGCGCTAACTTTCTCAAGAGAAGCCTCCAATCATGTCGTGGTAATTGTAAGCGGTAAGATGCGCCTACAGAATCATTCGGATGCAAGAGTAACCTCGAAGTCATCATAAATTCGAAGCGCAGGCTTATTCAACTGTCCGGAACTCCAGGTTCCATGTAAAGAAACGTCAAAAGGGCAGAGAATGATCTCCCGCATTCTCAGGGGCTAAAGCCCGAATTTCAAGGGCATCTTAGCGGCGCGTCTAAAGCCGCGCCCTTTCAAAGCTTTCTACACTTCAAAGCTTTCTACTCTTTGACATTGCCCTAAATCCAAAAAGCTTCCCGTAACTGCAATCAAACCCGCCATGAGCCGAGAAGTTGCGGAAGGATTAAAGGCTTTTCATTCATTGCGAAACAGATTGATCGTTAATTTTACGAACTCTTACTGGATCTTCCGCCACCGCCGGCAGCGCGGATATGATCGAAAGCAATCGCACCGCCGCCGAAGAAGATGAGACCGAATGCCAAAGCCGCAAGTGCCAGAGGGAACTCGTACCCGTGATCACCGATGAGTCCATTGTGAAAATGGATTTTGGCGATGGCGACAGACAAATCAATGCAGATGGCAAAAGCTGCCGCACGAGTAAAAAGTCCAACCAAAACCAGGATGCCGCCGAAGAATTCCGCAAAGGCGGAAAGATAGGCGGTCCAGGCAGGCAGGCCGAGGCTGGCAACAAACTGAGCATGGTGATGAAGGCCGCCGAATACTTTGGGATATCCGTGAGCGACCATGACGGCGCCGAGAGCGAGGCGCATCACCAGTAAGGCCAGAGGTTGCAGGCGGTCGAGATAGCGCAAGGAGTGCCTCCACGAAAAGACAAACCAGATTACAGCAGCGCCGTAGTTCAGGGAAGGGTTGCGGTGTGGCAGGGTTCCGGCGGGGCAGTTTGACCAATCGGCATTGTGCTGGAGAGATCCCTCGTCCCGCTGGTGAAAACGCCCGACTTCGGGATGACGCCAAATAAACGATCCTGCAAAATTTATGAACTAACCGACTACCCCTCCCCATGGGGTGATTGCTTCGGAGGCGGAGTTCTGGTAACGTTTTTTCGCTCTCTCATTACGTTTCGATGGCGGCATCCAGGAGCGCAAGGTCTAATCCCTTTGAGGAACATCTTGAGGAACATCCGGCGCTTAGGGTAGTTCTTAAAGCATAAATTCCAATGGTAAGTGGTGTTCTGGCAGCTTTTCGGGAATCTTCCGCGGAACTTTTTCCGCGGAACTAAGAACAGGATTAAGGGTTTCAGAATCAGGAGGCAGTCAAATGATTCGTACTTCGAGGATTCGCAATTTCAGAAATGAGACGGCGGAGAAGTTTTTGATACTCGTGTTGTCGATTGTGGTTCCTTCGCTCGCGTGGGGGCAGCATAAACCGGAATCCGCGCCGAAGGCCCCGGCAAAGTCAGCGTCCCATTCGGCGCCTTCGCACAGCGCATCGCAAACACACAGTTCCACGCCGAGCCACACCACGACGCCCGGCCATACGGCAACTACGAGCCATACGACTACGCCCAGCCATACGACCACGCCCAGCCATACGACGACGCAGGGGCGTACGAATACAGCGACCCGGCCAAACACGGCGACGGGGCATACGACGACAACCAGTCGGCCGAATACGGGGAACAATAATGCGGGGGCGCGGTCTAATGCGGCGGGGCGGCCTAATGCTGGCGCCAATCGATCCGCTACATCGGCCAGCCGGGGTAGCGTGAGCAACCATACGCCACCAGGCAGGACAGTTTCGTTGCGAGGCGGCGGAACGGCGAGTGTACGGCCAAACGGGTCGGTGCGGTCGATCGATCGTAACGGCATGCACATTCAGACTGGGATTCACGGCAATACCAGAGTCGTGAGTGTGCACAACAATGTGACGGTGGTGAACACGGGAGCGCACGGCGGATACGTGCAGCGCGCTTATGTGTCCCGCGGAGGCGTCAACTTCGTATCGAGGACGTATGTTTCGGGTGGAGTAGTGCGCGTTGGCGTCTATCGCAGCTATGGTTGGGGTGGGCACGCTTACTATGGCTGGCGTCCAGGATTCTATTTTCATCCTGGCTTTTACGGGTGGGGCTATCATCCGTGGGGCGCACCAGTTTATTGGGGCGTAGGAGCCTGGGGTTGGGGCGGAGCACCGTGGTGGGGATTCTATGGCGGATGGTGGAATCCGTATCCATATTATGCGTCGCCGGCATTCTGGCTGACGGATTATCTGGTCGCGCAAAGCTTGCAGTCGGCTTATGCGGCGCGATCCGAGGCGAACGCGGATGCCATGGCAGCCGACGCTGAAGCGAGTGGCGGCGGGGGTGGAGGCGGCGTAGATGCAGGTCCGGCAGCTTCGAATGGAGTAGCGTTGACGCCCGAGGTGAAGGAGGCCATTGCCGAGGAAGTGAAAGCTCAGTTGGCGGCGCAGCAGGCGGAAGCGCCGGCGGGTGCGTCGAATGGTCCCGCGCCAGCGGCGGCTCCAGCGCCGAGCGATGCCAGTGCACAAGCTCCGCCTCCGGCGCTGGATCCGGCACAGCGTACGTTTGTGGTGGATTCGGATGTAACGGTGGTGGCCAACGGTCAGGAATGCGGATTGACCGCGGGTGATGTGGTTACGCGGCTGACCGACACTCCGGATGCCGATAACACGGTGAATGCCAGCGTATCGGCGACCAAGAAGGGCGACTGTCCTTCAGGGCAAACGGTGGCCGTGAAAGTGGACGATCTGCAGGAAATGTACAACCATTTCCAGGAGACTCTGCAGAACGGCATGGGCGAGCTGGCGAAGAAACAGGGGACGGGCGGGATGCCGAAGGCTCCGGATACGGGTACTTCGCCTTCCGACGTTCCACCTCCGCCACCGGATAACACGGCGGCGCAGGCACTGCAAAACCAGCAGCAACAGGCGAATCAGACTGAGGCGCAGGTCAAGCAGGAAACCGCGGCCGCACCGTCGGGTGGCGGGGCGCAGTAGGCGAAATGCGGTAAGCAGCGAGTCACGTGGCAAGTCAGTAGCTGGTGGTTCATGGCAGGAAGCGTCGGAAGCGGCGCTTCCTGCTGGTACGTTGAAAGATCTTCTCCCGGGCGTGGCGTATCCATATCCATATCCATTCCAGACGAAGTACGGTTCGAAAATTTTGCAAAAAAGTTGATTGCGTCAGCAATTTTGCGGAGGGTACGATGTCGCCTATGTTTCGTAAAGCGATCGCGGGAACGGTAATTCTTGCGGCCACAATCTTTTCGGCCTTGATGGTCAGCGCGCAGGCTCCGACGCTGCAAGAACAGTTGGCAGCGCAATACAAGCTGGTCAAGATGGGATCGGATAGCAGCGGCTATTCGGTGGTGGAGGAGGGGACGTTGTTGGACGTGCAGAAAGGCGGCGTCATTGGGATCGCCTACAAAGATACCGGCCTTTCGACCAACCGATACGAGAATGGAGTGATTCATCCGCCGAGCATGGTGGCCCAAAAGGGGCTAGGGATGCTCAAGAAGAGGTTTGGGCAAGATGAACAGACGACTAAGTTATTCGCGAAGGGCGACAAGGTCTATCCGGCCAAGATCGATGTGAACGTGGAAAAGGATACGGTCACGATGGGAATTGTGGCTTGTGACACGTGCAACAAAACCGATCCTACAACCTATAACAAAGCGCAAATCGTCTTCCAATTTTCCAAGGGTGCGCTGGCGAAGGCTGGTGCGGGGGAAGTGGAGGACACGATTGGGACGCTTCTCGCGGTTAGTAGTGATGATCAACAGCCAGCGAAGGGCGGGGATCAAGGCGGCCAGCAAGCCGCTCCGGAGCAGGCGCAGCAGCCGCAAGCCGCCCAGCCTTCGGCCGAGCCGGCTAGTATTGAGATGGGTATGACGCCTGCGCAGGTCGAGGCGGCACTGGGCAAGCCCGACAAGAAAGTCACTCTGGGCACCAAGCAGATGTACTACTACAAAGATATGAAAGTGACTTTCAAAGACGGCAAGGTTGCCGACGTACAGTAGAGAAGTACAGTCGAGATGCGCAGTACAGGTGACGTGGCAGCAGAGACGAATGCGGTAGAAATCCGCAACGAAGTGGAAGTTCCTCCGGTTCCAGAATAGCCGCTCTTGGTGAACGTTGACCGGCCATTGATCGACCCTCCTCGTAGCAAAATCAATCATTTGCGCTAGAGACACAGTACTTCCGTACCGTCTGTAGTACTTCAGTCATGGGTACGCGTGGTAGAAGGAACGATTTGCATGACCACCACTCGTAATAGTAATAAAGCCGCCGAAGACCACAACATATAGGTTAGCCCTGCCAGGTTCGATTTTTTTCATTCCAGAAAAACAGCTAAAAACCCAGCAAAAACGGGAAACTCGCTTGAGCCTGGGGTTTTTCAGGGCTGATATATGCTCTGGACACTGAAAGCCCACCGATAAGCATGGAGGGCGCGGACATCTACCGAAAAGCGCGGGACGTAGATACTAGCGCGAGAGTTCTGGTGGATGGGCAAGAGAATAGGGCGAAGAGAAAAATGGCTGACTCGCGAGAAGTGATGAACATTCGCCAGGCTTCGCAGTACCTGGGAGTCAGTCCGGACACGCTGTACAAGTACGTTGGGGAACAGAGTATTCCGGCGTTCAAGTTGGGAAACCGGTGGCGCTTCAAGAAATCGAAGCTGGACCAGTGGATGGAAGAGAAGTCGAGTCAGATGGAGCCGGAAAGCAAGCGCAAGCCGAAAGCAGCAAGCAGAGCTGCGGGATCCGAGTAGCTGGATAGTTAGCGGCATGGTGCCGCTACGAAAGGGTGAGCACATGTTTGGAATGGGAGCGAAGACGATTGTAGGCCTTGACGTTGGTTCTTCCAGCATTAAGGCAGTCGAGCTGAAAAAGAAGGGTGGGCAGATTGAAGTGGCTCATCTGGGACTGGAACCCCTGGCCTCGGACATCGTTGTGGATTCGATGATTGTGGATTCGGGAACGGTTTCCAGTGCGATTTCCAAGCTATTTGCCGATTGCCTGATCAAGACGAAATCGGTAGCGACCGCGGTAAGCGGACACTCGGTCATCGTCAAGAAGATCTCGCTGCCTTCGATGAGCGACCAGGAGTTGGCGGAAACCATCGAGAAGGAAGCGGCGCAGCATATACCGTTCGATCTGGCTGACGTGAGCCTGGATTATCAGATTTTGTCGGAAGAAGCGGGCAACCCGCAGATGGATGTGTTGCTGGTGGCGGTGAAGAAGGACAAGATTCTGAACTACACCAACGTACTCTCCATGTCGGGGCGCACACCCTCTATTGTGGACATCGATGCCCTGGCATTGCAGAACTGCTACGAGTACAACTACCAGCCAGCCCCCGGCCAGGTGGTTGCGCTTTTGAACCTGGGCGCCAGCGTGATGAACATCAACATTGTGAAGGGAACCACGCCTTTGTTTCCGCGCGACGTCAGCGTGGGCGGCCATCAGTACACGGACTCTCTGCAGAAGGAACTCGACTTGAACTTCGACGATGCGGAGAAGTTGAAGCTGGGAGAGAAAGTGGGAACGGTGAGCGAGGACGCGAAGACGCCGATCCTGCAGCAGGTGACGGAGATCATTGTGCTGGAAATCCAGAAGACGTTCGACTTCTTCCGGGCCAGCGCGGCGGGCGAGCATATCGAGAAGATTTATCTGGCTGGCGGATCGGCCAAGGTGCCGGGATTAATGGAAGCGTTGCGGCAGGAATTTTCCATGCCGGTTGAATTGCTGAATCCGTTCCAGCGAGTGATTCCGCCCTCCGACGGGCCGGGAGCACAGCTGGTGGAACAGAATGCGGGCCAACTGGCGGTGGCGGTGGGTTTGGCTTTGAGGAGCTTTGAATCGCTATGATCAAAATCAATCTGCTGGAATCTTCCAAGGGCAAGAACAAGCGCGGCGGCAGTAACGGGCCCGCGATGCCCACCATGGAAATGGGCGATATGGGATCGCCCAAGCTGAAGGTGCTGGTGGTGCTAGTGGTGGCCGGGTTGCTGAATTTCGGCTACTGGTACCGGCTGGACCGCCAGAGCAAATCGATTGTGACGCAGATGCGCGCCGCCGAACAAAAGAACCGGGAACTTAGCGACGTGAAGGCACGTTATCTGGAGCGCCAGACTCAGGCCAACAACTATAAGAGGCGCGTCGATGTGATCGATTCTCTGCGCGCCGGCCAGGCTGGTCCGGTCAATCTTCTGGCGATGCTGGGAGAAACCATAAACGACACTGAAGCGGTGTGGCTGAACAAGATGGACGACACCGGTCCGAGCGTGAATTTAGAAGGTACCGCTTTGAGCACGGATGCGGTTGCCAACTTGATGGCGAATCTGCAGAAGACCGGTTTCTTCAAGAGTGTTGAGATCAAGGAAACCTACCAGGACGAAGCGATTAAAGATATGCAGGCATTCCAGTTCACGCTGACTTGCGAGAAGGGAAAGTCGTAACGGCGAAATTATGGCAATGAATTTTAACGAACTATCGGGGTTGAAGCAGTGGGGAGCGGTGCTGGCCGGAGGAGCGATCGTAACGGCGGCGTTGTACTTCACGGTATTCAAGAGCCAGAGCGACAAGAATGCGGCGGCACAGCACGCGGTGCAGGACAAGGTTCGGGAAAACAACGAACTGGAATCTTACCGCCCCAAGCTGAAAGACATGGAGCGGCAACTGGCTAATTTGAAGCAGCAGTTGGAGATTGAACGCCGCATCGTGCCGGATGACCAAAAGGTGGACGGCTTTATCGAACTGCTGGACGGAGAAGCTCAAAAGGCGGGCGTGGAGTTGCGGCGGTATTTAGCGAAGCCGGTCGCCACCAAGGAATACTACTCGGAGATTCCTTTCGACCTGGAGATGGACGGCCCTTATTACTCGATGCTGAACTTCTTTGACCGGGTCGGCAAATTGGAGCGCATCGTGAATGTAAGCGGGCTGCTGGTTTCCAGCACGAAGAATCCCAGCGGAGCGAAAGCGAAGCACTCCTATCAATACGCGCCCAACGAGAGTGTAGTGGCGACGTTCACGGCAACCACGTTCTTCAGTCACGATTTAGAGCCAGCGGGAGCGGGACCGGCGAGCAAGCCGGGAACTGCCGCGGCTGCGGGCAAATAGGAATCGATATGAAGCTAATGACAAGCATTCTTGCGGTGGGCATGATGACGAGCGGAGGGCTGGCACAGAATCCGAACATCATCAAAAACGTGCAGGGCACCATGCAAGGGGTTCAGCAGAGAAAGACAAACGACTCCAATGCTGCGCTCGGCATACCCGCACCGCCTTCGGGCCGGCCGATGGCGCAAACTCCGGGTACGCCTGGAATTAATCGTCGTGCAAACGGGCCGGCTGTGACCGGGGCAAATCCCATGTCGCATGCGGCGCAGGTGCATGCAGCGCCAAGGGTCAGGCGAGCTGCGGGGCCGCATACGGTGATTGCGGCACAGGAAGCGGCGCCCAAAACGGGGGAAAAGGCTGTGAGTGTGGTGGCTGCGACGACGCCATCGGATGCTCTCAAGACTCCCGTTGCGACCCAGACCGAAGAAAAGAAATGGGCGATGAGCGGGAAGCGCGATCCATTCTTTAGCCCGATCGTGCAGCAAAGCTCAGGTTCGGGTTGCTCGACCGGAAAAAAGTGCCTGGAGATTGGACAGATCAACGTTCGGGGAGTGGTGAAGTCGGAGAACGGATTTATCGCGGTGGTAACGAACGGTCTGAATAAAGCGTATTTCCTGCGGGAGAACGACCCTGTATTCAACGGGTATGTGATCCGGATAACCGGGGACACGGTTGTGTTCAAGGAAACCGTGCAGGACAAGTTGGGCAAGCAGGAGACGCATGAAGTGGTAAAGCGAATTTTGACGCCCGCAGTCTAGAAAGTGCAGGACGCTCCGGATAACCGGAGCGCATAACAAATAAGTTTTTGCGGGCGAAACCCGCGAGTTGGGGAGAGGCGAAATGCGAAAGCAACTGCTGAGTGTATTCCTACCGCTGCTGCTACTGGGGCTGATGGCTTCGGCTGCAGAGACGCCGAGTACGCCGACGTCGAATGAGCGCAACGAACTGCAACGGGTAAATGTGGTTCGCGGCATGGATGAAGTTCGAGTCGAGATTACGGCTCGTGGTCTCGTAACTCCCAAGCTGAGCACGGCGGATTCGCCGACGCGACTCATCGTGGATCTGCCTGGAACGGTAATGGCGAGAGCGCAAAACCGGATCATGGTGGATGGCGATGGCGTCAAAGACATCAGGATCGCCATGGACAACCAGCATCCTCCAACCACACGCGTTGTGGTCGATCTGGAGCACGCTTGCCGCTACGACATGACCAAGTCGCCGGACGGGAAGCTGGTGTTGACGCTGCATACGCAATCCGCGGTAGCGGCCAACACAAAGGTGCCGGAGAAATCCGTAGCGCGAGCTAACAACCGGACTGTGGCTCCAGTGGCGGTCGCTGAAGTAAAGCCGAACGCCAGCGCTCCAACGGCTTCGAACCCAGCCACCGTGGAAACGGCAGCGGCTGCACAAAATCAAGATCCGAACGCATCGAAGGACTTTGTGTTCGTCGAACCCACGTACGCAGCGAAGGCAAGTTCGACCGACGCGCCAGTTGAGCCGGCACCACGCTCTCAGGAAGCTGCAGCGCGATTTGCCGACAAGACTGCCGCGGAATTACTGCCTGTAAGCGCAAACGCGGCACAGGCGACGCAGAGCACGGGTTCCAATACTGGCATCACGCCCGCAGTCAATCTTGCGGCGGAACAGAGAGCGCAAGCTGCGCAGCAGCCGGCGTCGGTGGGACCGAAATATACGGGCGAACCGATTTCGGTGAACTTGAAGGATGTGGATCTGAAGGATTTCTTCCGTCTCATCCACGAAATCAGCGGCCTGAACGTGGTGCTTGACCCCAATGTTCATGGCACTCTGACGATTGTGCTCGATGATGTGCCGTGGGATCAGGCGCTCGACATCGTGCTCAAAAATAACGATCTGGCGCGCGAACTCGAAGGAAACGTTCTGCGAATCGCTACCGTCGACACGTTGAAGAGGGAAGCCGATGGACGGCGCGAGCAGGTGGAAGCCGAAGCTCTAGCGGTGGAGAAAATTTCCATCACGCGCTTCCTGAGCTACGCGCATGCCAAGGACGTAATGGTCACGGTTAAGAAGTTCTTGTCGCAGCGCGGCGATGTGGTGGCGGATGAACGCACCAACGCCATTATCGTGAACGATATTCCGAAGGTGATACCGGTTATCGATCGTCTGTTGACGCAGTTAGATCGCAAAACGCAAGAAGTGGAAATTGAAGCGCGCGTAGTGGCGGCAACCCGCCAGTTCGCCCGCGACATCGGCACCCAGTTTGGTTTTGGATGGGGAAATGGCAAGAGCGCCATCGGCGGAGCGAGCGCCGCAGGAACGTCCCCCGTCGGAACCTTTGGCGGAAATCCGCTCTATACCACGGTAGGTACCAGCCCTCCGAGCAGTTTAACGCTCTCGCAAATTCCGCTGTTTTCAAACCTGGCGTCAACCTCGCCCAGTAGCGGCCTCAGCTTCATCAATTCGAGCAACAATATTCAGCTTGACGCGATCCTTACCATGGCTGAGTCTCGCGGTTTGCTGAAAGTTTTGTCACGACCGCGAATCGTGACTCAGAACAACATTCAAGCCCAAACCAAGCAGGGTGTGCGAGTGCCGATCGTGACGCAGGCGCAGTTGGGTGGTCCTCCAACGGTGACTTACGTGGATGCGTTCCTGCGATTGACAGTGACTCCGCAGATCACTTCGGAGAACACGATCTTCCTGAACGTGGACGTGGAAAACACCACGCCGAACTTCGGTCAGGAAGTGCAGGGAAACCCCGAATTGATCACGCAGCAGGCAACAACGCAAGTGCTGGTGACCGACGGCGGCACGGTGGTGATCGGAGGCGTCATTCAGACGCAGAACTCGATCAACATCTCGCAGGTGCCGCTCCTGGGCAACATTCCGATTCTTGGAAACCTGTTCAAGCACACGCAGGTGAACACCTCCAACCAGGAATTGATTTTCTTCATCACGCCGCGAATCATTCAGACGTAGCAGCATCAGACGTAACCGCGTCAGAAGTAACAGCGTCAGACACAGCAGCGCAGTTGAAGATTTAGAAGCCGCCGGCCCTGAAAAAACAGTCAGGGCCGGCGGTTTTTTGTGCGGTTTTTGGAATGTTGACGCAATGTAGAGGCTAGAGCGTTATTACGGGAACGTTAAAGGACGATGCTTTCTTCTTCGGAGAGGCTTTTTGTTCGTGCTGGGAACCAAGCTTTGAAACTGACAACTGAGAACTTTTCGCCTGCTAAACTCGAAGAGCAATGAATTTTCCGGTACGTCAGAAGGAGCTTCGCGACCAGCTTGCCTCGGCCCGCTTCGATGCTTTGCTTATCAGTCACCTTCCCAACATTCGATATCTCTGCGGATTCACCGGCAGCGCGGGATTTTTGCTGATCACGGAGAGGCGCAGCATTTTCTTCTCCGATGTTCGTTATGACAGGCAGGCACACGAAGAGGTAAAAGGCGCGAAAGTAATCATCGCGCGCAAGGCTCTGGTGATTGCCCTAGCGGAGTGGATGGGATCTCATCTCAAGAGACCCGGCGGAATAAGCATCGGTGTGGAAGGCGAACACCTGACCATCGCGGAGAAAAAACACTTTTCGGATTTGCTTCCCGCAGGAGTGCGTTTAAAGAGCGCCCTCGGCTTGGTGGAGCGGGAGCGGATGGTGAAGGACGTCGATGAGTTAGCCAGCATTCGAGCCGCAGTGAATCTAGGTGCGAAATTATTCGATAAAGCGATTCAAGTCTTGCGGCCGGGAATAAGAGAAATCGAAGTGGCAGCAGAAATGGAGTATGCGGCGCGGGTGGCAGGCGCCGAAGCAATGTCCTTCCCGACTATCATCGCTTCGGGTGCAAGAGCGGCATTGCCGCACGGCCGCGCGACAGAGAAGACTATCGCTTGCGGTGAATTTGTGGTGTGTGATTTCGGTGTTATACTCGGTGGTTATTGTTCGGACCAGACACGCACGGTCTGCGTGGGTCCGGCGCCAAGGGATGCTCGCAAGGCTTATGAAGGCGTGAGGGAAGCGCAGCAGGCTTCCATTGCTGCGGTGCGGGCGGGAGTTCGTGCAGGCGATGTGGACGAGGCGGGGCGTAAAGTTCTGCGCAAGGCAGGATTGGGACGCTACTTCACGCATTCCACCGGCCATGGCGTGGGACTGGAAATTCATGAAATTCCGAAAATCGCCGCTCGCCAACAGGAAGTCTTGCGGCCCGGAATGGTGATCACGATTGAGCCTGGGGTGTACTTCCCCGGCGAATGGGGCATCAGAATTGAGGATATGGTGGTGGTTGGCGATAACGGTTGCGAGGTTCTGACGCCCACGAGCAAAGAGTTCCTGGCAGTTTAGGCAGGAGTCGTTGCTGGTTCTAAAGCAGTTAGGAATAGCGGTAGCAAACGGATTAAGCGGTCTCTTCTTTTATACGAATGAATCAGAGAGAGCTGAAGGAACTCATAGAGTTCTTAATTGAGAAAGACATCGCCGAGTTCGAACTGGAGCGCGGCGACGTCAAAGTAAAAATCAGGCGCGGCGGGCAGACCACCGTTGTCCACGCGCACGCGGAAATGCCGTACCCGTCTTACTCCAAGCCGCTTTCCGCGGAGCCGGGCCAGATTGCATCCGCGTCCTCCGCAGCGGGTCCTCCGCCAGCGTCGAAGGAACCCGCGGCGGAAGAAAACCTCCATATTGTTAAGTCCCCGATTGTGGGAACGCTGTACGAATCGCCATCCCCGGGCGCACCACCTTTCGTCAAGGTTGGCGACACCGTGGAACTCGGGCAGGTACTTTGTATCGTGGAAGCTATGAAACTGCTGAACGAAATCGAGTCGGACGTGGCTGGGGAAATCGTGAAGAAGCTTGGAACCAACGGTCAACCGATTGAATATGGGCAGGAGCTGTTTGCCATCCGGCCTAAAAAGTAACGCGGGGTTTAACTGAAGTGCGCCAGGAACGTCTTTTGAAATGGGCATTTCGTTCCGACGGCTCTTCCGGCAAGGAACGTTTCCAACCGATAACGTTCATAAAGGCTTGCCTAGCAGTGCTGAGGACTGACAGCAAGAGCTGAATCCGATTCATGTTCAAGAAAATCCTAATCGCGAATCGTGGAGAGATTGCCTTGCGCGTAATTTGCGCGTGCAAGGAGTTGGGGATCCGTACGGTTGCCATTTACAGCGAGGCGGACCGTCATTCTCTACCGGTGCGCTTCGCCGATGAGGCGATCTGCATTGGGCCGCCACAACTGGCGCAGAGCTATTTGAATATTCCGGCGGTGATCAGCGCGGCGGAGATTGCGAACGTGGACGCGGTGCATCCGGGCTACGGATTGTTGGCGGAGAATGCCAACTTCGCGGAAGTCTGCGAGACCAGCGGGATCAAGTTCATTGGGCCGCGGCCGGAAGTCACGCGGCTGATGGGCGAAAAAGAAAAGGCACGGGGCGCGATGAAACGAGCGGGCGTGCCCATTCTGCCGGGGTCGGATGGGATTGTCGCTTCGGAAGGGGAAGCGGTGGAATGGGCGCGGCAGGTGGGATTTCCCGTGATCATGAAAGCTTCCGCAGGCGGCGGCGGCCGGGGCATGCGCATTGTCCGCAATGAGGAAGAACTGCCGGGTTTGTTTCGAGCGGCGCAAGCCGAGGCTGCGGGGGCATTTGGAAACGGCGATTTGTACATGGAAAAGTACGTTGAGAATCCACGGCACATCGAATTCCAGGTGCTGGCGGATGAGCACGGCAACGTAGTGAGCCTGGGCGAGCGGGAGTGTTCGATTCAACGGCGACATCAGAAATTGCTGGAGGAGTCGCCGTCGACCCAGGTCACGAAAGAATTGCGTGAAGAAATTGGCGCGGTGTTATGCAAGTCGCTCGCTGCGATTGGTTACACCAATGCCGGAACCATCGAGTTCCTGATGGACCAGAACCGCCAGCTGCATTTCATCGAGATGAACACGCGAATCCAGGTGGAACATCCGGTCACGGAGATGGTGACGGACGTCGATTTGGTCAAGAGCCAGATCATGATTGCGGCCGGGGCGCGGATGGATGAGGTACTGCTCGGCCCGATCGTTCATCGTGGACATTCGATTGAATGCCGGATCAATGCGGAGCATCCGGAAAAATTCACTCCGTCGGCGGGAAAGATCACTGCGTTTCATCCTCCAGGAGGAACGGGAGTGCGCATCGATACGGCGGCGTATACCGAAGGAGTGATTCCTCCTTACTACGATTCTTTGATCGCCAAATTAATTGTGCGCGGCAAGGACCGCAGCGAAGCAATCTCGCGCATGACGCGGGCGCTCGATATGTTCATCGTCGAAGGCGTGTATACCACGATCCCTTTGCATCGCAGGATCCTTGCGGACCCGGACTTTCGCGCGGGGAAATTCGATACCGGATTTATCGAGAGATTCCTGGCCGCTAGTAAAAAGGGTTCAGCGGCGTGATCGATCTTCCGCGGCTCGATCCTCCAAGGTTCGATCTGCCGCGCGTCGATCTCCCTCGACTCTACGCAATCGTGGACGCGGCGTGCTTCTCAACGACAGAGGCGTTATGCGACTTTTCCGAAGAGCTTGCGGCCGGCGGCTGCACTTTCCTGCAATACCGCAATAAGACGGGGACGGGCCGCGCGATGCTCGATCAAGCGAGAGCGCTCAGAGTCCGTCTGGGGGGGGCAATCGAGTTGATCATGAACGACCGTGCCGATCTGTGCCTTGCCGCGGAATTCGACGGCGTCCACGTCGGGCAAGATGATCTTTTGCCCGAGTCCGCTCGCAGGATCATCGGAACGGACCGATGGCTGGGCGTTTCAACCCACAATCCGGAACAATTGCAAGAAGCTGACCTTACCTCGGCCGACTATCTGGCCGTCGGGCCCGTATTTGCGACCTCCAGCAAAGAGAGACCCGATCCAGTGATTGGACTCGAAGGAGTGCGGCACGCGCGGCAATTGACGCGCAAACCATTGGTGGCGATCGGTGGGATTACGCGCGTTAACGCAGCTGCCGTGATTGCCGCCGGCGCCGACTCCGTTGCGGTGATATCCGACTTGATACGGGAGCCACGCAAATCGGCAGAGGAATTTTTTCGCGTCTTGAGGTAAAGTCATTGGACTATCAGGAATGACCGTACGCGAGCGGAGGAGCCCTGAGCACACCCACAACCCCAACCGCTGCAAGCGACTGGCAAATCCATAGCCATCAGGATAAAGAACTCGTCAAGGGCCTAGGCCTGACCAGCGCCACCATGCTGGTAATGGGCTCGATGATCGGCTCGGGCATTTTTATCGTGTCGGCGGAGATCGCCCGCGAAGTAGACTCGCCCGCTCTGCTTATCGGCGCCTGGGTGGTTGCCGGGTTCATGACCATCGTCGCCGCGCTCAGTTATGGGGAACTTGCCGCCATGATGCCGCGAGCTGGGGGCCAATACGTTTACCTGCGCGAATCACTGGGACCGTTGTGGGGATTTCTTTATGGCTGGACCTTATTCCTTGTAATTCAGACTGGGACGATTGCGGCGGTGGGCGTGGCTTTCGGTAAGTTTCTGGGAGTTTTCTTTCCGGCGATTTCTTCCACTCATTGGATTCTCCACCTCTGGAAGGTTCCACCGATTCGCCTGGGACCGGTGGTTCTGGGCAATATGGATGTTGGACTTAATACGCAGAATCTGGCTGCGGTTTTGCTCGTGATCTTCCTTTCCGTGGTGAATATTTTTGGGGTGAAGACCGGAGCGCTGATTCAGAACGTTTTCACCGCGGCCAAGGTTTCAGCGCTGCTCGGACTGACGCTATTCGGAATTGCCCTGGGAAGGAATGCGCAGGCGGTGGCCGCGAATTTCGGCGCAAATTTTTGGCGAAATGCCGGACTCGGCGCGCAGCATGCCGTTCAGGTGGGTGTGGGTGGACCGATTGTGATGGTGGGAACTCTGACGATCCTTGCGGTCGCGCAGGTGGGTTCGTTATTTTCCGCCGATGCCTGGAATAACGTCACATTTACCGCGGGTGAAGTAAAAAATCCGAGCCGGAATTTGCCACTATCGCTTGCGCTCGGCACTGGCGTAGTAATCGCGCTCTATATTGCGTGCAATTTCATCTACGTTCTCGCACTACCGCTCGATGGAACCGCGAGCGCGGCGTCTATTCTTGGCCGGGGAATTAAGTATGCCGCGGAAGACCGCGTCGGCACCGCCGTAATGACCCAGATGTTCGGCTCGCTTGGCGGACTGCTGATGGCCGGAGCGATTCTGATTTCCAGCTTCGGATGCAACAACGGACTGATTCTTTCCGGTGCGCGGGTCTATTATGCGATGGCGAAGGATGGCTTGTTCTTCAAGAGCGTCGCCAGACTGCATCCGACTTACAAGACGCCAGCGGTTTCGCTGATGGTGCAAATGGTCTGGACTTGTGTGCTGTGCATCTCGGGTAGTTACGGACAACTTCTCGATTACATTGTCGTGGCGGTGCTGGTCTTCTATATGCTGACGATCGTGGGGTTGTTTGTCTTGCGGAGGACGCATCCGAATGCCGAAAGGCCTTACCGTGCGATCGGATATCCGGTGCTTCCGGCGATTTATATCGCGATGGCTTTATTCATCGATGTCGTACTATTGCGCTACAAGCCGCAGTTCACGTGGCCAGGGCTGGCCGTGGTGCTGTTAGGAATTCCGGTGTATTTAGCGTGGTCAAAGAATTCCGGAGTAAAGCGCGTACCTGAATAGCTCTTAAGGAGAAACTAAACGAATGGCAAACCTGCTGGCGACCAAGCCACTCAACCTGCTGATGGAGGAATCCCGCGAAACGGGCGAGCACAGCCTCAAGCGGACACTGGGAGTTTTTCAGCTTACCGCCCTGGGTGTAGGCGCCATCATCGGAGCAGGAATTTTTGTAATGGTGGGACTGGGAGCACACTATGCCGGCCCCGGCCTGACCTTGTCGTTTGTCCTATCCGGACTAGGCTGCACATTCGCCGGATTGTGCTATGCCGAATTCGCGGCCATGATTCCGCTCGCGGGCAGCGCCTACACATATGCGTATGCCACGCTGGGCGAACTGCTAGCCTGGATCATCGGTTGGGACTTGACGCTCGAATACGCCATGGGCGCCAGTGCGGTGTCTTCCGGCTGGTCGAACCACTTCATCGAGTTGCTGAACATTTTTCATATCAAAATGCCCCTCTGGCTGGCTTATGACCACTGGACGGCGCTGAAGACTGCAGAGAATATTGTTGCGCGACAGATGGCGCTGGCTGCGGACACTTCTCTAGCGCCCGGAACGCAAACATTCCTGGATAGAGTCAGCGCAATTATAAGTACACAATCTCCGGAACTGTTGCAGAGGGCGCATGAAGCGTTGGGCGCGCCGCACCTGTTTGGCATGGAAATGGGTCTCAACCTTCCGGCCTTCCTCATCGCCATGCTCATCACGGCAGTCTTGGTAGTCGGGATTAAAGAGAGTGCGGAATTTAACACCGTGATCGTCGTCATTAAAGTGTCGGTTGTGCTTTTCGTGATTGCCCTGGGTGCCCGGTACATCAACACCAGCAATTGGGGTTCAGACTGGCACTCCTACGCGCCCAATGGCTTGGCCGGAATCGGAGCGGGTGCGGCGTATATATTCTTCGCATATATTGGTTTCGACGCGGTCTCGACGACCGCGCAAGAAGCCAAGAATCCCCAACGCGATTTGCCCATCGGCATGATTGCGTCGCTGGCAATCTGCACGGTCTTGTACATCGCAGTGGCTGGCGTTTTAACCGGGATGGTGCACTGGCAGCAAATTAACATCGAGGCCCCGGTGGCCCGCGCATTTCTGGATCGCGGCCTAAGTACGGCATCGCACATCATCACGGTAGGCGCTCTAGCAGGACTCACCAGCGTTATGCTCGTAATGCTGCTGGGCCAGACGCGTGTCCTTTATGCCATGGCCAGTGACGGACTCTTACCAAAGAGATTTTTCGGGGATATCCATCCAAAATTCCGCACTCCATGGAAAAATACAATTCTTGTGGGAACGCTGGCGGCGGTTGTTGGCAGCCTGACTCCTATCGACGATCTCGGTAAGATGGTAAACATAGGTACCCTGCTGGCGTTTGTGATTGTGTCAATCTCTGTAATGGTGCTGCGCTATACGCACCCGAAGCAACCACGGCCGTTTCGAACGCCGTGGGTTCCGCTCGTCCCAATCCTCGGAGTCATCTCCAACGGTTACATGATGTACAAGCTCGGCTGGGTTAACTGGGCGCGGCTTGTCATCTGGCTGGTGATCGGGTTGGTCGTGTATTTCACCTATAGCGTGAAGCACAGCCGGGTTCAGGCTTTGCAGCCGGGGGCCGGGTCGAAGCGCACGTCCTAGGCTATTTTGATCGCTTGAATACCGGGCTCTCCGCACGGCGCGGAGGGCCTTTTTGTTTTATAGTCGGTCTTTATCGTTGGTCTTCATAGTTTGGGCAAAGGCAGCAAGCCTAAGAAATGGAAAGAACGAGTTATGAAGATTGTAAGTGCCGCGGAAATGCGAACGATTGATCTTGCCACCACCGAGCGTTTCGGCGTGCCCTCGATCACGTTAATGGAGAATGCAGGGACGGCCATGGCTGAGTATGTATTGTCGAACCATTCGGCAGCACGACGAATTGTGGCCTTTTGCGGCAAGGGGAATAATGGCGGCGACGGTTTTGTGGCAGCGCGGCTGCTTCTGGAGCGAGGAAAAGAAGTCCGGGTGATTTTGTTGGCGTCCGCGAAAGAGTTGCGGGGCGATGCCGCGGCCATGTTTCACAAGTTACAAGCTGGGCCGGTCGAAGTGCATTCCGGTGAAGAATTAAATAGCGAGCGGGTGCGCTCGTTGCTGGCCGCGGATCTCTATCTTGACGCAATCCTCGGCACCGGCTTCAAACCCTCGGTGATCGGAGTTTATGCGGATGCGATCGCGTTCATGAACGCTAGCGACGCTACGGTGATTGCCGTTGATATCCCGTCAGGCGCCGATGCGGATAGCACCACCGCGCAGACAGGAACCATCGCGCGTGTGGATGCGATCGTTACTTTTACCGCGCCGCGCCCGGCGCATGTGTTTGGTTCCTTGACTTCGGGACCGACGTTTGTAGCGGAGATCGGTTCTCCCGATGAAGCGATTGTTTCGTCTCTGCAACTGAACGTGATCACGGCGAAAGATATCGCTGATTTTGTCGCACCCCGGGCGGCCGATTCGAATAAAGGCAGTTACGGTCACGTGCTGGTGCTTGGAGGATCTTTTGGAAAGGCCGGCTCGGTCGCCATGTCCGGTGTAGCGGCGTTGCGGGTGGGAGCAGGGCTTTCGACCGTGGCGACGGCGAAGTCGGCTCTCGCAACGGTCGCGGGATTCCATCCCGAGCTGATGACTGAGCCGTTATCGGAGACTGACGCGGGTACGATTTCTGCTGACGCGGAGACTCAGATCCAGGAGTTAGTAAAGAAAAAGAGCGTGATCGCAATCGGCCCAGGCATTACGCAGAACCCGCAAACTTCACAGCTCGTGCGTACCCTGGTCGCGAAGATCCGGATTCCGATGGTGGTGGATGCGGATGGCTTGAACGCGTTCGACGGCCATACGAACGAACTGAATGGCGATGAACGGACGCTGGTCATCACGCCACATCCCGGGGAAATGGCGCGGCTGGCGGGAATAAGTATCGCGGAGGTGCAAGCCGACCGATTGGGGGTAGCGAGAAAATTTGCGCGGGAGCATAAGCTTATCGTGGTACTGAAAGGGCATCGCACGCTGGTAGTGCGTCCCGATGGAGAGGCCTGGGTGAATACAACCGGCAATGCCGGAATGGCCACTGGCGGCACGGGAGACATTCTCACCGGTATGGTTGCTGGAATGATAGCGCAGCGCCCGAAGAGTGCCTTTACAGCGGTGATGGCTGCGGTGCACCTGCACGGGCTAGCGGGAGATGTAATACGCGACAAAGTAGGAGAGCATTCGCTTGTGGCGACCGATCTTTTGTTGGGATTGCCGGATGCATTTCGGCGCACGCAGAAAGCCGCGAGGCAAAAACTAGTGTGCTGGAGCGGTTGAATTTAGCTCTCCGGCGCTATTCTCGCGAAGCAGGCAGGCGAATCGTTTTTCCTGAAGCTGCCGAACGGCGCGCGGCATCCAGAATTTCCGTAACCGTGAGATTCGTTTCAAGCGATGACAAGCCGTCGGGCTTTGCTCCATCCATTACGACCGCTCGCAGCAAGGCAAGCGAGCTGTTGTAAGGCGCCGGAACTGGTTTTGCGGCGAGTTGCTGCTCCTGGCCGCCTGCTCGCCGCACGCGGATGTCGTCGTGCTTCACCGTGATTACGTATCCTGTCTGACCATAAACCTCCATGTCCTTGCGGTCGAATGGCCAGTTCCAGGAGGCTTGGATAATGGCCTGTGCCTTTGGATAAGTCAGAATGACAGTTGCCTCGTCGTCCACTTTCGCGTAGATCGACGGCTTTATTTGCTGCGTGACAGCAGTAACGGTTTCCGGGCGCTGCCCATCCATTAGCCAGGTCATCAGATCGGCGCCGTAACATCCGAAGTCAAAAAGAGCGCCGCCACCGTTGAGTTTCGGATCGGTGAGCCACGCGAGAAACTCTGGGCCGACGCCGATTTCTTTTGGCCCGCTGTGACCATCATGTACAACCACTTTACGGACATCGCCCAAAGCGTTCTCATGAACCAGGTCGTATGCGGCATGATTGCTGGGATACCAGGTTGTCTCGTAGTTGACGAGGACTTGAATCTTGCCAAGATGAGCCGCTCTCTCGATGGCCAGTGCATCCTCGAGACTGACAGCCAGCGGCTTTTCCATCATGACGTGAACGCCACGTTTGGCGCAGATCTCCACCACGCGCCTGTGGTCGTAAGTATTCGTGTAAACCAGGACCGCTTGCGGATGCACTTTGTCGAGCATCGCCTCCAGATCGGTGAAGAGTAGAGCGTGGTCCAAGCCGTAGTGAGACGCGTAGCGGGAAGAGAGTGCTTGGTCGGGTTCATAAATGCCGACGATTTCAATCGCGGGATCGTGAAGTGAGCGCTCGAAAAATCCGTCGACATGGCCGTGAACCAAGCCGACGATGCCAACGCGGAGCTGGGCTTTCAGAGGGGAAGTTTGGCATGGAGAGGAGTGTGATGAACAGAAACAGAAGAGCAAGAGAGAAGCAAGAAAAAAGCTACGCATAGATTTCTCCGACGTTCCAAAACCCTGTGAGACGAATCAGAGCAGCGCGCTAAGCTTGCGCTCTCGGTGATGGCAGTACATTGTATCAACAGTAAACATCGGCCTGAATTGCGATTGGTCGATCGGCCCGAAACCGGCTAGCAGAGCGGGAATTCGGTCCATTTCTTTCGTGCTCTACCGGCCACCTCCGCCGAGTGGCATAGTGATCTCGCTTATGACTCACTTCCCCCAACCGCATCCCTCACGGCGCGCGGCCCGGGTTCAGCTTGGAAGTTCCGTCCTGGCTGCGATCCGTTTAGAAGATGGCCGGCGCACGAAAGCAAAACTGCAATCGATATCGATTACGGGCGGCCTGTTGCAGATGCAGCATCCGCTTGGAGATGGCTGTTTTGTCGAACTCGCATTCCAAACGCAATCCGGTCCGGTGCACGGCATGGCTGAGATTCTCGGCGCTACGCGCAAAACGGAAGAAGGCATATTTCAGCCATTTCGCTTCGTAGCGCTCGAGGATGACGACCACCGGCGCTTGCGGTCGTCCGTGGATCATGTGGCGGATCGCAGCTTGCTGGGCCTTAAATCGTCGGTATTCATGGTTCCGAATTCCATCTGAACTTTCTCGCATCCAATTGGTTGCTCCCCTGAATCGTGCGCTGCGGATTTCCCCTCTGGCTATACTGGTCGTGCTGGCTTAAACCGCCGGTGCGACCAGTATTTTTGAGATGATGCGCGAAATTATTACAAAATCCGCCGAAGAGACGATTGCCTTTGGACGCACGCTGGCGGAACTGCTGACTCCGCCAAAACTCGTGCTGCTGCGCGGCGATCTTGGCGCGGGGAAGACTACGCTGGTGAAAGGCATCGCGGCTGCATTCCAAGCGGCGAAGGAAGATGACGTCACCAGTCCTACCTTCACGCTGGTGCATGAGTATCGCGGTCCGAACGCCAATCTTTATCACATCGATCTTTACCGCATCGATACACAACGTGAACTAGATACGCTCGCGCTCGACGATCTTCGCTCGGAGAGCAACAGCATTCTGCTGATCGAATGGGGAGAAAAGTTTCCGCGGTTCCAGCGGCAGCGGGATGTGGAGATCGCGCTGGAGCGCAAAGGGGAGAACGAAAGGAGGATTGTGGTGACCACGTGAGTTCCGACTTCGGACACGGCGGCGACGGGGTACACCGGGGCTGAAGCCCAAATTATTGAGCGCCCTTTCGCGGCGCTGAAGCGCCGCTCTTCCACTGTTGCTTCGGCACTCTTGCTCCGGCATCGTGCTCCGGGGTTCCGGGGAAGCGGGCGGGAGCGCCCGCTCCACACAACACCTGCTGCGCACATCATCTGATCCACACATCATCTGATCCACACAATCTGTCAAAATCCCATGATGTTATACCCGCAATCCACATAAATGATTTCGCCGGTGATGCCGCTGCTGGCGTCAGAGGCGAGGAAGACTCCGGTCGAGCCTACTTCTTTCACCTCAACATTGCGGCCCAAGGGAGCACGCTCGGCGTGCGACTTCAACATGTCGGAAAGACCCGAGATGCCGCGGGCGGCAAGGGTTTTGATCGGGCCGGCAGAAATCGCATTCACGCGGATTTTCTTTTTTCCTAAATCGCTGGCGAGATAGCGCACGCTGCATTCCAAGGCAGCCTTGGCGACGGCCATCACGTTGTAGTGCGGAACAACTTTCTCGGCGCCGTAATAAGTCATGGTGATAATCGAGCCGCCATCCTCCATGAGCGGCGCAGCGGCGCGGGCGACAGCGATCAGAGAATATACGCTGACGTCGTGAGCGATGCGGAAGCCTTCGCGCGTAGTGTTCACGAAATCTCCCTTCAGTTCTTCTGCAGGAGCGTAGGCGACGGAGTGCACCACGGTGTGCAGCTTTCCATAACGCTCTTTGAGCGTGGCGAAGAGGCGGTCGATTTCATCGTCTTTGCTGACGTCGCACATGAAGCCTTCGGCGCCGGGAAGCGACAGGATGAGGTCTCTGGCCTCCTGCTCTAGGCGCTCGTTCTGGTACGTAATAGCGAGCTTCATGCCGGCGGCATGAAGGCCCTGGGCGATAGACCAGGCGATGGAACGTTTGTTGGCGACTCCGAAGACGACGGCGTTACGGCCCTGAAGGTCAGCAGACATGGGTGGCTCCTTGGAATGGGAAAGAATAGCAGCCGAGTGCTTGGCTTTACCATATGTGGGCGAAGAAGATGAAAGCTTTCAGGCTCCGCCTACAAAAACCTTTACCACAGAGGACACAGAGGCACACAGAAGAATTGAGCCGATGTTTGTTATTTCATAGCGTGCACAGCGACTTCTTCCCTCACTGGCCAACTGGCGGCGATAAACGAGAACCCGTAGACACATGCCAGAATAGCAAACGCTGCGACCAGACTGACTTTGTGCGCGACCGCTCCAACGGCGAGTGCCAGTACCAGTTGCAGCGACGTTCCCCAGAAGTAGAAACTGTTTTGCACGCGGCCCATCAAATGTTTCGGGACCATCTCCATCAAACTTGTGTTCATGGCGATGCCCCCCACGCCGCGCGCCGATCCCATTAGAGCGTAGACGAGTATCGCAGCGACCAGCCAGTGCGAGACCGGAGCGCAAATCACGCACGCAGCCAGCAGAGCCATGGAGAATGCGACGGAACGGCGTCCGCCAAGGCTAGCGATAATGGCGGGCGCATAGAGCGCGCTGAGAAACGCGCCGGTGCCCCATCCCGCGTTGAGCCAGCCGTAGCCAACCGCGCCGGCGTGGAAAATGCGTTCGCTCAAGGACGGAGTAACCACCACTCCCATGGTCATGGCGCCAAGGAATAGCGCCCAACTGATGCCGAGCAGTACGACTGGGCGATGATCGCGGAGAAAGTGCAAGCCTTCGCGCATCTCGCGCCAGAAGCTCTGGAACTGGGTCTCGGCGGCAAGAATGTCGGCGTGCAATTCTTCCGGACGCAGAACGACATGCCGGCCCTTGCGCACGGCAAAGTAACAACAGAATGACACAACGTAAGTGGATACATCGATCAACAGCACGCCGCCGAGACCGATGTGGTTATACATAAAGCCAACCAGCGATCCGGCGATGAGCCAGCCGCCTTGGACGCCAGCCAGCAGAAATGTATTCGATTGAACGAACTGTCCTTCGGGGGTGAGTTCCTGAATGAGTGCGGTGATGGTCGGCCAGAACATCCAGAAGCCGGCGGCGACGAGGGTGTTCATCAAGTAAAGCTCCCACACCTGCACGCGGTGTCTGAACGCGAGAATAGCGACGGCCACAATGATGATGGCACGCACGGCGTCGAGCCACATGACGAGGCGACGGCGGTCTTCACGGTCGATGATCACGCCGGTAAATGGAAGCATGAGCATGGCCGGAATGGTCTGCAGAACGGCGAATGTACCAAGCGCCATTTCCGAGTGCGTCGCTTCGAGGATGTACCAAGCCACGGCGGCCGAGTTCATCCCGCTGCCCAACATGGAGATCACGTTGGCGGCAAAGACGAAGCGCAGCGGACGTTGGCCCAGGATGGCGCGCATACTTTTACTTTAGCTGAACTGAAAGCGAGAGAGGTTCACACTTAGGGTGCTGGTTGTGCGATGGGAGCGAGCTTTGCCGCCTCTTCGCGAATTCTTTTCCAAGCCTGTTGCACGTGCTGTGCTTCGGTGTGGGTTTGACCAACGCACAGGCGCAAGGTTAGCTTTCCGTTTAACTTCGTATGGGTTAAGAAAAGATCGCCACTTTGGTTGAGGCGGTCCATGATGAACTGATTCGCGGCGTCGCCAGCTTTATGGCGAAAACAGATGAGGTTCAATGGCGCAGGCGCGGCGAGTTCGAAGTCGCCGTCATTGCGAATCCAGTTCGCGAACTCCTGAGCAATTTCCACATGGCGGCGAATGTGATATTGCAAGCCTTCGACGCCATAGTAACGAATCACAAACCATAATTTGAGCGCCCGGAAACGGCGGCCAAGTGGAATCTGCCAATCGCGGTAGTCGATGACGGCACCGGATTCCGTGGCCTGGTTGCGCAGGTATTCCGGCAAAATACTCAGAGTGCGGATGAGAGCTTTGCGATCCGCGACCCAGAAGCAGCTGCAATCGAAGTTGGTGAACATCCACTTATGCGGATTGAAGTTGTAACTGTCGGCGAGTTCGACTCCTTTTTGCAGATGGCGAAATTCCGGGCAGAGCGCTGCCGTGCCCGACATGGCTGCATCCACATGTAGCCATAAATTATGTTGCTTCGCCACTCGCGCGATCTCCGGGATCGGATCCATGGCATTCGAAGATGTGGTGCCGACCGTGGCACAGACGAAACAGGGAAGCAGGCCGTTGCGCTTATCCGCTCCAATCTGACGAGAGAGAGCTTCGGGACGCATGGCGAAGTTGTCATCCACTTCGATCAAACGCAGGTTGGAGAGCCCGATGCCCGAGATCATCGCCGCTTTTTGAAGAGAAGAATGGGTTTGAGTAGAGACGTAAGCCACCAGGCGTCCATCACATCCGTTCTGATTGCTGCCGTAGTTGGTAGCGCGCTCACGGGCTGCCAACAGGGCGCAGAGAGCCGCACTGGACGCGGTATCTTGAATAACTCCGCCACCGGAACCTGAAGACAAGAATTTGTCGGGCAGCCCAAGCATTTTCACCAGCCAGTCCAGCACATGCGTCTCCAACTCCGTGCACGCCGGACTGGTGGACCAGAGCATTCCCTGAACGCCCAATCCGGAAGACAGGAGATCCCCGAGGATTGCCGGACCTGAGGCATTGCACGGAAAGTAGGCGAAGAAATTCGGCGACTGCCAGTGCGTGATGCCGGGAAGAATCAGGCCTTCGATATCTTTGAGCAAAGATTCGAATGGCTCGCCGTGCGCGGGAGGGGCAGGCGGCAGCGAGGCGCGGATCTCGCCCGGTCTCACCTGCGAACACACTGGAAACGATGCCACGCGAGATTGATAGTCTGCGATCCAATCCACCACGGCGTGACCGTGTCGGCGGAATTCTTCGGGCGTCATGTGAAAAGACTTTTCGTCGGACATCGTCCTCCGCGATTGGCTCACAGCAGAGCAGTTAAATTTGCAGCCGTCCGAAAAACATTTGAGTTTTATACTCGAATGTCACTCGGCCACCTGCTTCATTAGTCTCAAAGATGCGCTGCAGGTCACGCAACATTGCAGCATGCCTGGGATGTTCTGGGCCGGGTGCGTATGAGGACGACAGCAAACGGCCTTCGACCCCAGCATAGCCAAATTCCTGGCGCAGCGGGAAGTCGCGCTCTTCAAAGGGCGCCGGATCGAAGAATTCGTTTACGGCTGCCGTGGTTCGCTCGTGCCGGATTTCTTCGTAATCGGTGCCATAATGTTTTAGTAATTGTTCGTAATCGCACAAAAATCTGGTCGAGTCGGTGAGGCGTTCATTCCACAAAAGTACCAGCCAGCCCTGCGGCTTTAAGATTCGAACAAATTCGCTTCGCGAACCAGAGCGATCGAACCAGTGGGCTGCCTGAGCTGCAGTAATGAAGTTCACGCTTTGGTCGGGAAGCGTGGTCGCTTCCGCCGTCCCGCTAACGCTGGTGAAGTTCGAAAAGTCGGCAAGTAGCTTCTCGCCGGCGGCGCGCATTTCGGCATTGGGTTCGATGCCGAAGACGCGATTGCCATTTTCCAGCAAGTGACGAGTCCAGATGCCAGTTCCGGAGGCGATATCTGCGATTACGTGTTCGCGCGAAAGACCGCACTCCGTTTTTAACGTCTGCAGAGCTTCCGGAGGATACGTGGGCCGGTAGAGAACATAATTCTCCACGCGGTTGGAGAATCGGCTGGTGGCGTTGGAAGCAGGCATTTAGAGTGCGCAGTGGCAAGATTGTTCATCTGCCGGACTCATTTTAAATGCAGGATAGGGATGTTGTCCCTCATGCGTACGGTTCTCACGCGAAAAGGCGAAAGAGCAGGAGCGAATAGGACTCAAGCAGGATCGGATAGGCGATCAAGACCTCTGTCCACTCTCGAGTCAATTCCCTTGACTGACGCAGCGCGCGTAAATGATGAGAATCACCTTCATCATTGGCCGCGTACAAAGGTCCTGTATCGGCCAGAACAGCGCGCATCATTTCTTCATCCCAGTCAGATAAAGATCATGATTTTGACTAACGTCGCTGCGGCCGCTATTGCCTTTCGGCTTAATCTTCAACGGACGTTGGGGGCGGAGAAAACCTCGTTGGCGTAAAAACTCTCGCAACGCCGCCTGCATCACGGTGGTCAGCGCGGGCGGGGCCTCTTGCGATCGCAGATAGTTATTTACTCCGTCGGCCAGGTCATCCGGAAGGGTTATCGTGGCTCGTTTCATTTCTCTTCGGTATAGCACCAGGTGGTGAAACTGATGATTTTGGTGAACTTTGCTGTATCATGACGAAACTGAAGGCAGGACTTGATTTTAGCCTTGCCCGTGGAGAGATCTTCTCCTTCAATCCGCTCCTTGTGCTACCTTACTTACTTTCAGCCTTGGAGCCTGATGCGATCCCTTTCAGCCGCGCTACTTTCTTATCTAATATTGTTTTACTTTCCCTCGACCGGCGTGACCGCGCACCCGGCGGAGTCTGTCGCGGCCCCGGCTGCCATCTTCGGGTTTCGGGATGCCGCCGCTGAGAATTCCGTTGAAGGCCGATTTATGGCTGTACCGGACCCCAAGTTGGCCGAAGAGCACTTACGGATACTGACCCAGGCGCCGCACATGGCAGGCACAACGGAAGATAAAGCTACGGCGGACTACGTAGCGCAGAGGTTTCGCGCCGCCGGGCTCGATACGGAAATCGTTGAATACAAGGCATGGTTTAACTATCCTCTGGAAATCAGCGTGGACATCACGGCGCCGCCCGGAGTCGAGATGCATGGGCCGACGCGGGAGCATGTGGATGGCGACCCCTATGACAACGATCCCCGCGTGGTGATGCCATTCAACAGCATGTCGCCGTCAGGAGACGCCGAAGCTGAAGTAATTTACGCAAATTACGGAACGCCCGAGGATTTCGAGAAGCTGGCGAAGCTGAAGATTGACGTGCGCGGCAAGATCGTCCTGGTGCGCTATGGGCAGAATTTTCGCGGAGTGAAGGCATTTGTGGCGCAGCAGCACGGCGCGGCCGCAATGATTATTTATTCGGATCCGTTTGACGACGGCTGGCGGCGCGGCGATAAATATCCCGGCGGGCCGTGGCATCCCGATACGGGCGTGCAGCGCGGATCGGTAGGATACATGTTCGAATTTCCGGGCGATCCGACCACGCCTGGATTCGCATCGGTGCCATCGTTGCCGGCGAGCAAACGCGTTTCGCCAGAGCAATCCGCGCAGATGCCTAAGATTCCGGTGACCCCGCTTTCGTACCACGATGCTATGCCGATCCTTCAGCATCTTGGAGGACCGGACTCACCGCGCGAATGGCAGGGATCGCTGCCTTTTACTTATCACGTAGGTCCCGGACCCGTACGCGTGAAGATGCATCTGAAGCAGGACTATCAGTTTCGGTCGCTGTGGGATGTAATTGGGCGTATCCCAGGAAGCGAATCGCCTAATGAATGGGTGGTTGCGGGGAATCATCGCGACGCATGGGTTTACGGTGCGGTGGATCCCAACAGTGGCACCGCGGCCATGCTCGAGGCCGTGCATGGAATTGGCGAGCTCCTAAAAACTGGCTGGAAGCCAAAGCGCACTATGATTTTTGCCAGTTGGGATGGCGAAGAAGAAGGGCTGATGGGCTCCACCGAATGGGCCGAGCAACACGAATCCGAACTGGCCGATTCTCCCGCATATTTCAACATGGATGTCGCCGTTTCGGGGACGAAATTTGGCGGTTCCGCGGTGCCCAGCCTGAAACAATTCCTGCGGGACGTAACCAAGAGCGTGCCCAGCCCCATGGGCGGAACCGTCTACGAAGCCTGGCAGAAAACGGATCAAACGGCAGGCATCTCTCCGCTATCGCCGCTGGACTCTGCAGGAGGGGAGCATCATGATCGCGATGTTCCGGTTAAAGCCGACGTTGCGGTTGGGGATCTGGGCAGCGGCTCCGATTACAGCGCATTCCAGCAGCACCTGGGCGTGCCCTCGAGCGATATAGGTTCGAACGGGCCGTATGGGGTGTACCACTCGGTTTTCGACAATTTCACCTGGTTCAAAAAGTTCGGCGATCCGGATTTTGTTTACGAACAGCAGATGGCAAGAGTCTTCGGACTGGAAGCCTTACGCATGGCGGACTGCGACGTATTGCCATACGATTATGAGGAGTATGGCAAAGAGGTTTCGGCTTATCTGGATGCAGCCGGAAAACGCGCCGCAAATAAATTTGGAGAACATGCGATCGATTTCAATAAGGCGATGAATGCCGCCAAGCGATTTCAAGATGCGGGAGCGAAAATCCTATCCAAACAAAAAAATCCTCCCAGAGATGTGGCCCGATTGAATCACGCTCTGCTCAATGCGGAACGTGCTTTGCTGGTCCCCGAAGGTCTGCCTCACCGGCCCTGGTTTCGCCATTCCATCTATGCGCCCGGTGAATACACGGGCTATGCGGCGGTGGTGATTCCAGGCGTGAACGAGGCTCTCGACAAAGGGGACGCCGAGGCGGTCCGCGGGCAACTGGCAACTATCACGGTGGCGCTGGAACGGGCGGCCAAGGTGCTCGATCAGCGTTGAGGGGTCGTTTGACTAAGCATAGAACGCGTTTTAGAAGTAACGGACATGTGTTCAGCGTTCATGGCAACTACAAGAAGCGAAGGCAGAACTCAGTAAGTTGCTGTGTTTTGACTCGGTCAAAACGTGTAAACGCCTGTTCTCGCCAACTAACCCTCATCGAGCTTAAAATGGCGGCGTGCCATTTGATCGAGAACAGATCGAGGCGAGACTCGCATTAGACCTTATCGCTTCTGCCGACATGCCGCAGATCGCGCAGGATATTAGAGATTGGGTCACGTCTGTCCTCAAAGACTTTGCGCGATAATTTCCGGTCAATTGGTGAAAAATCGCGATAGAACTCATTGAGTGGGATCGTTCGGAGAGTTTCATGAGGCCCCCTTTCCCATGCATTCATTTGCCGGTTCGCGCATCCCACACCGGGGTGCCCTTGGCGTCGCGAAACAGGAGCGTGTCTTCGCCCTTCACCAGTTCTCGTGCGAGGATCACGTCCGCCCCTTCGTACTTTGCCTTCGAGCCTGTAACAGTAATCTGGTCACCCTTGCTGAAATTGATGCCCATCTCATCTTCAAACGGTTTGGGGCACACATAGATGTGGATCTTGTCGTCACCGTTCTTGATGATCAGTTCCGTGAAATCTTTCCTCTTCCCCACAGTCACCAGATTCACTTCATCGATCGCGCCCTTGGTTTTCATCTCCGCGTCAAGTTCATACTTGGGCAGGCTACTGTCTTCTGGTGGCGTCTTTTGTGAGAGTCCCGGCGTTACCCACAGAAGCAAAGACAACACGACTCGGAAAAGTATCTTGATGCTTTTATATGGCAGGATGGGACATTGCAAATCGAGTGACACTGCTCCTCCTCGTTGCTGACCAAGAACCAACGTCGAGGGCGGGGTGTGCCTCTCCACTTTCGGCACGGCCCTGAGAAACACGTTGGTCGGTTCCTGGGTTGCCTGACAGTTTTCGCTAACCATAAGGCCGTACACTCAGTCGCTTTCGAAGAAGACAGGAGAATCGTACACCCTGAACGAACGGATGGTTGGCGCAAAATCGCCTTTGACCGCGTTGTGGGTACCTAATTACGAAGGATGCACAAATCCATTTTCGTGAGTCGGAAGAAGTCTTCTGTCATTTCCCCCGGAAAGTGTGCAATATTGACCAGCTACTAGAACCGCGCAGCCAGTATTCTGCTCTTAGTTTCAATAAATGGAACACGGTGATGGGTTAGCGACTGTATGTCATTGGACCCTCACGACCGGTTCACACTTCGGCTGGACCTCAACGTTTGGGTCCGGCCTCTTTTTTTGCCGACGACCACCCGACTTGTTCATTCCTCCTGTCAGTTGGCGTAAAAATCGCGATAGCGCTCATTGAAGGTCGGTCAAAACGTGTAATCGCCTGATAACAGAAGTTATGTCGTACCTGCGCTGACAACGCGGGCTGGAAAGCAAGAGCTTTTACGCCCTGATTAGCTTCTGCTTCTCGACCTCAGACACAGCTCTAGCGCGTCCTGTCCTGCTCTGCCTTGCGTCACGTCAGCGTCAATATAGTGCGATTCAGCCGTCTTCAGCGCGATTACGAAGGTTCTGATATTCAGGCAAATTCCTGAAATGCGCCTTTCCGACCCCGCGCACGATCTTCCGCGCGATTTCTCCGCGCAATTATTCAGCGAAATCATGAAACCAACGAGGACGAGCTTCCCTCTAAGTTGGTAGTGAACGGTTTGGTAGTGAACGATTTAGTAGTGAACGATACGCAAGTTTTCGTGGTGGGTGGCGGCCCTGCGGGCCTGGCCGTGGCGATCGCCGCACGTCAGCGCGGACTGGAAGTGGTTGTGGCAGACGGGGCGCGGCCTCCCATCGACAAGCCATGCGGCGAAGGGTTAATGCCCGATGGGCGAGCGGCGCTGGCGAACCTGGGCGTTGAGATTCCCGCGCAAAGTTCCCATCGTTTTCGTGGAATCCGCTTTGTAAGCGGGCGATTGAGCGTGGATGCGAGTTTTCCCGAAGGCCCCGGGATTGGCGTGCGCCGTACTGTATTGCATCAACTCATGGTTGCGAGAGCGGAAGCCGCAGGCGTCACTTTGCTGTGGCAAAGTCCTGTCCAAGGGCTGCACCCTCAGGGCGTTCTGCTGGGGGATCGAATCGTGCCTTCACGCTGGGTGGTCGGCGCGGACGGGGGACAATCTTTGGTACGCCGATGGGCTGGGCTGGATCGGTATCAGCGAAACCAAACCCGATTCGCCTTTCGGCGGCACTACCGCATTTCTCCGTGGAGCGATTGCATGGAAGTTCACTGGGGGCCGAAGTGCCAGCTCTACGTTACGCCGGTGGCGAGCGATGAGATTTGCGTTGCGGTGGCTTCGCACGATTCCAGCCTGCGTTTGGATACCGCGCTGCCCGCTTTTCCTGAAGTAGCCGAACGGCTTCGGGACGCCGAGCAGACGTCAGTGGAGCGAGGAGCGATTTCTTCCAGTCGACGGCTGCAGCAGGTTTCCACGGATCACGTAGCGTTGGTCGGCGATGCTTCCGGTGCAGTGGACTCGATCACAGGAGAAGGATTATGCCTGACCTTTCGTCAAGCGGAAGCGTTGGCGGAATGTCTCGCGCAAGGCAGCTTGCGGCGATATCGGAGGCAACATCGGTCGTTGGCAAGGCGGCCCGCGATGATGGCTCGACTGATGCTGACGCTAGATTGGAATCTTCCGTTTCGCCAGAGGGCAATGCGGGCTTTCGGGTCGGATCCACAAATCTTTCGCCGTATGCTGGCTATGCACGTCGGAGCGCTTTCGCCCCTGCAATTTGCCGCGAACGGGTTCTCGCTGGGATGGCAAATGTTGAGCCAGTAGATTGAAGTACTCAAGCTGGAAGTTTCCAAGCGTCAACAGTCCACGAAATCCCTAAAAAACAAACGGCCCGCAGGTTCGAAAAAACCTGCGGGCCGTCCGGTGGACTGTTTGGGATTGACCAAGAGGTGGTCACTCTACGTGGCCTCTCACGGCGACTCCCGGGTCAGGGCCAAAGCCCTTAAGGATAAAAGCCTTCGCGCGACCGACGCGATGCTTGCATCCGTACTCACCGGCTAGTGTGCGGGCTGTAGTTCCGTCGCGCATCTGCATGCGATCGCGTCCGAAACCCCGCTTAGAGCAACCAGCTCTAAGTCTCAGCCACCTCACCTGGTCTTAGACTCCCACAACATTTACCACTACAATCTGAACTTGTCATTCGACCACCTCCTTCCCGGTGTAATCGCAGATTAAAACAAAATGAGCGGTCGCGTCAAACCGAGCCCAAATCCGCCGAGATGAGCTGAAAACCCTGGCCAATCGGACGGGCTCACGCCTTGTCCTGAAGAGTGTTTAGACTCGGCTCGGTTGTCACCGGAGTTTCCTCTTTGCCCTGCATCGCCGCTTTAAATCCGCGGATGCCTTCGCCCATCCCTTTCCCCAACTCGGGAAGCTTCTTAGGGCCAAAAATCAGCAAAGCGATACCGGCGATGATCATCAGGTGCATCGGTTGAAACAAGCCTTCAAACATGGCGTTCCTCCTATCGGAATGACGAAATATGAACTTTGAAATAACAAATCCTACGAGCAAGAATGGGCGCCGCGGACCCATGCATTGCCAACAGCGCCCTTCGCCGCGACCGGCGCGAAATGACCCTCCCCCGAGAGCTTCCACGCGGTTGCGCCAACTTCTAAAAGCCGCGCTTCGCCGCATCAGCAGCATCTGCCAGCTCGTTCAAGGTGCTGAAGAATTCCGCCGACTGGCCGATGAAGAGTCCGCTGGCGGTTAAGGCTGCAACGGCGGCCTTGGCGCCAGCAAACTGATCGGTCAGCGGACGAATGATCGACACGTTCGGTAGACCAGGCTTGAATTCCACCGGAACGGGGAATATCAAGCTGGGCTGAATCAGTGGATTCAGCGGGCTGAAAAAATTGGGAAATGTCAGACCGGACACGGGGTCCGAAAACGGAGCTACCGGGGCCTGCACTCCGTTTCCGGAGAAATCAACCCATTCCAGGAAGTGAGCGATCTCGTCGCCGCCGATGCCCAGGGTGATTTCAAGCACTTCGGGATGCGTGACTTTTTGGCTCATAGCTGCATAGAGACTCGATCCGCCTTGCTCGATCTGTCCGAAGTGGAAAGCGGCCACATTCGCAATCGCCTGAATGTGATCGTTGCCGGGAAAGTTGGAATTTTTCTCGCCTTTGTAGTCGGCATCGCTGCGGGGAATGGCGGTGACGTTATCGAGATTGATTGCCTGCGGGAAAGTTGCGCCGAGGTCGGGATTGGTGGCGCTGCGATAGCGTACGTACCAACTGGTATCGACATTGAGATTCATGAGGTTGGTAAGCCGCAACTTCCCAGTCGATCCTTTGGCAGTGCTTCCGGGGAGGGTCTCGAACTGCGTGAGATCGACCGTCGCGGCGCCCTTGGATGCGAGATACGCGTTCAGGAAGGTAGCGTGGCTGATCTCATCCAGCGTGTTGCTGGCGATGTATTGCGGTCCATCGGAATCCAGATTTGATAGGGCTACCTGATAGGGGTTCAGCTTTTCATGGGGGTCGACTTCGATGGGAGGAAGTTTACCGATGCCACCCAGTTCCGCGTACTGCGTCCAGAGATCCGATTCGATCAATTCGGCTGCCGCAAGGAACCGAAGAATCGCGGTGTCTCCTTTGGTAATGGTCGAATCGTTCGTGGCCTGAGCGAATGCAGGCAGGCCGCTGCCCAGGATGCCAGTTCCGACAGTAGCCGCCGCTCCGGCGATCATGCTGCTCTTTAGAAATGAGCGGCGGTTCGCAGTGTGCTCCAGAATTTCCGTTAATTGCTTCATCGTGTCCTCTCTTGAATCTTCGGTCTTCACCGCGTTCTTATTGCCTGTATCGCGATGTAAAAGAAGAGTAGCCATGAGCGCTCGAAGCCTTGTCATGCGTTCGTCAAACATTTGTATCTTCTTGGAGAAGTTGTCTGTGGCGATATCAGAAAGTGCGGGAGCTGGGGAAATGAAAGCGGTTGACTGAAGTGCTCGTGCGATTGTCGCGAGAGCGAGGCGGAGGCTGCCGAATTTCCACGTTATAATTAGCCCGACAACCGTTACTGAAAATTGCGCGCCCACTTGCAACCCGACTGTGTGCTTTCAGGTTCTTATTTTGATGATCGTGACGGTGCCGTAAAGCGTTTCGCGGGAAACCTTTTGAGTTTGATTTCCGCGTCGTGCGGCTTCTCTACATCGCTGTGCTTGAAAGGAAAAAGAGGAAAAATGAGTCGATCTGCTGTTGTGATGGCGTTAGTGGTCCTGAGCGCATCGTTTTTGTTTGCTCAAGACGCAACGCCCAAGGTGCAGGTTTTTGGGGGATACTCCCTATTTCACGCGGATAGCGGCGGACTCACAACCACGACGCTGTACAACGCCCTGCATGAGCCGAACGAGCCATTCGATATAGCGTCCAACTTCATGGGTTGGAACGCCGAGGCGCAGTACAACGTGAATCCCTGGTTCGGAGTTGCGGCGGACTTCGGCGGCCGTTACGGCGCGCCCTTGACGCAAGGGAGATTCAGCAAACTATCCGGCCTTCCCAACGGCAACGGCTATACATTGATGGTTGGGCCGGTTGTCACGTACAGGAATAAGTCCAGACTCACGCCTTTTATTCACGTTCTCTTTGGTTTTGACCGGTTGAGCATAAGCGCAAGCACGATCTCCGGTTTATCGACTCCGTTGTCTTCCACCGCCACGACCTTTGATGATGCTGCACTGGCGCTGGGGGGTGGGTTGGACCTGAGAGTGTTCCGGCGTTTTTCGCTTCGCCTGGCGCAACTGGACTATCTTGAGACCACTCACAACCTGGATCATTTCTACGGGCAGGCATTTCCCACGGGAGCGTTCAACAATCTCGAAACTCATGAACGGAATCTGAGGGTCTCAAGCGGTATCGTTATACGGTTCTGAGCATATTCAGAATCGGCCAAATACCTTCCCTACCTGCACCGCCCTTACGCTGCACCGCTTCGTTTCGCAAACCTCTCGTACATGACCCCCTGTCATCTGGGAACGCACCAAGGGCTCTCTAGACTGGAGATTCCCCCTCAGTGAGCCGATCTTTCCCCAGATCGTCGGAATTTTATCTGTAGGCGTGTAAACAGCTGAGCCCTCAAGACTTCCATCGGAAGGCTTCGGCCTGTGGAATACCGATGTTGGCGAGCACGCGGTAGGCGAACTCGCGAGCCATGTCATCTAAGCTTGCCGGCCCGTAGTAGAAGGCTGGGATGAGAGGAAAGATGGTGGCTCCGGCATCGGCGGCCCGGTACATGTTGCGGATGTGGATCTTGTTGAGGGGAGTTTCGCGGACACAGAGGACCAGCGGACGTTTTTCCTTCAGGCAGACATCCGCTGCGCGTTCGATGAGGCACGACGCCGCGCCGCTCGCGATTCGTGCCAGAGTGCCGACGCTGCAAGGTAGCACGATCATGGCATCGGCGAGATAAGAACCGCTGGCGACGTTGGCGCCGATATCGGCGTTTGATTGCTCTTTAATTTTCGATGCGATTTTCGACGCCGTGATTCTTGGCGTACGGGAAGAATGGGAAGCTTTGCTTCGCGGAAATTTGTTTTTCGAAGCGAGGTTTTCGAGAGCGACAAGCTGCTGAACGAGATTTGCGCGTCCGGTGATATTGAGTTCTTCAGCCATGACGCGTAACGCGGAATCGGAGGCGATGAAGTTGACGGTTCGAACGCGCGGATCGCAATCAAGTGTCAGCAAAAGATATCGCAGAAAAAGGGCTCCGCTGGCGCCTGTGGTTGCGACCGTCAGATTTTCAGGAGCGTGAATGGGCAAGGCGTCTCCGGCGAGGCGATCAGAAGCCCCGAACCTTCGAGCATAGGCAGTTGCAGAAGTGGAAGTCAAGGTAAGCGGAAGTTTAGGGGATGGGCAGGAGCTCCAGCTAGAAGTTGATCATGGCGTCGACATCCAATTTGCGATTCCGGCGAAGTGTGGCGCAACTTCAGGCGTTAGTCGGAGTGGAGCGCGAAATCCGTGCCCAGGATTCGCAGAGCCGCCGGAAGTATGTGCGGGAGTTCACAAGGTCGTTTCGCACGTATCAAGCCATTCTGAATCATCAGGAGTTTCACCACGCCTTGCGTGCGGCCGATGTTGTCCTGGTGGGTGATTATCACGCGTTGGCTGCTTCGCAGCGCTTTGCCGCGGGATTGGTGGAGCAACGTTCGCTGGCCGGGGATCGCGCGGTTGTGCTGGGCGTGGAAACGATTTTTGCGCGCGATCAGCATGTGCTCGATGAATGGTGGAGGCGTGAGATCGACGATGGGGAGCTACGACAGCGTATCCGCTTTGATTTGGACTGGGGATATGATTGGGCGCCATTTTACGAGTTGTTGGTCGCGGCGCGGGATCATGGTGAGGCGATCTACGGTTTGGATTGCATGCCGCGCGAGAATCTGCGAAAAATCGCAGCGCGTGATCGCCACGCCGCGGCGAAGATTGCGGAAATCCGCGACCGGCATCCCGAAGCTGTAGTGTTTGCGCTGTTCGGGGAGTCTCATCTTGCTCCGAATCACCTTCCCCGAGAACTGCGGAAGCTGATGCCGGAAGCCAAAATTCTGACGGTGCTTCAAAATGTCGATCCGCTTTACTGGCGAGCGGCCGGAGAGAGCGCCGATCAGGTTGAAGCGGTGCTCGTAAGCGACAATGTATTGTGCGTATTCAACGCCACTCCTCTCGAAAAATATGAGAGCTACCGGCTCTTTCTCGATCAATGGAGCCGCTGTGACAGCGGACCGGACTTTGCCCCCACGGTCTACAACTTGGTGGACAGTCTGGCAGGCTTTCTTGAGATCAACCGTTATTCTCCGCACAACAGTACGCAGCCGAAATTTCTGGTCGACATGCTGCCTGAAGTTCACGGTCATGCTTCCGACGTCATGCAGCGGCTACTCTCGCGGAAGGGAATTGGTTCGGAACAGCTGGAACCCATGCTGACCAGGGTTCAGGAGCGCGGTAGCGCGTACTTTCCCGAAGTCAACGCATTCTATATGCGAGAGTTCCAGTTGGTGCACGCCGCGGAAGATGCTGCGCGATTTCTACACCACGCCTGCCGCGGTTTGCCCCATCGCTTAAATGGCCATGTAGAAAGCGGCACGGTAAAAGAGGAAAGAACCGTTGATGTTTTTTACAGGCGGATCGTTGAACACTTTTTGGCTGACTTTGGCTCGCGGGTGCTCTACCCTTCGAGATCCGCGCCCGTTGGGAATGGTCCACTATCGAGAGCGGCATTCGATAAGTATGCGCAGGCAGCCGTTCACGGCGATGTGAAAAAGTTTGACTCGAGTGCTTTGGAGTTAGGGTATCGCCTTGGCAGCTTGCTCTATGCCGCGTACCTTGAGGGAACAATAAAACCTGCGGCATTAAGACGGCTGTTCCTGGCGCACCTGGACAAGCCAGAATCGGGCCGTGCAATCTGCAACTCTGTAATCGCGAAACTACGACACACATCCAATCGCACGGAGCGTGGGAGTCATTAAGTGAAAATCGCCATGGGTCTGTTCGTGACAAGAATTTAGAATCATGAATCTAGAAGCAACGACGAAGTGCTAAGCTAGACAACGCGCCACCGACCCTTGGCAACCGACTGACCGTGAACGCCGAATCCATCCGCAAACTTTTCAATCAGGTGCGCCAGGGAAAAATCACTCCGGACGATGCCGTCGAACGTCTGCGCCACCTGCCATTTGAAGATTTGGGATTCGCCAAGGTCGATCATCATCGCAGCCTCCGCGCCGGGATGCCCGAAGTGATCTTTGGGGAGCGTAAGACTCCATTGCAAACAGCGGAAATTTTTAAGCGGTTGTCCGAACATGGCGGCAACGTTCTGGCTACACGAGCGGATGCCAAGCAATTCGCCGCAGTCAAGAAGAAAGTCCGTAGGGCTGAATATCGGGAATTGGCCCGTACGATCATGTTGCGGCAGGACTCGCAAGTCTACGGCAAAGGCACAATCGCCGTCGTTTCCGCGGGAACCAGCGACATTTCGGTGGCTGAGGAAGCTCTGGTCACAGCCGAAATCATGGGCAACAAGGTTGAGCACTTCTACGACGTTGGAGTCGCGGGAATCCATCGTCTTCTGGCGAATCGCGAAGCATTGACGAAAGCGCGAGTGGTGATCGTGTGTGCCGGTATGGAAGGAGCACTGCCGAGCGTGGTTGGCGGACTGGTGGGCGTTCCGGTGATTGCGGTTCCTACCAGCGTTGGCTATGGTGCGTCGTTTAAGGGCGTGACCGCCCTGCTCGGCATGCTGAATTCTTGCGCGTCGAACGTCAGCGTGGTGAATATTGATAATGGCTTCGGCGCGGGATATGTGGCGTCGCTGATCAATCGGCTGTAGGACTATTTTTCTACCGGCGCGAGCGCTTCTTAGAGAGCGGTTTGCGACGTTCGTCTGACTTTGCGCCAAGCTTGTTTTTTCCATCAAATACCCGGGCGAAGATCTTGTCCACGTTTTTCAGCTGACGCTGGAGATCGAAAGCGTATTCGATCTGTTTTCGCGGGACTTTCCTCGTGATTTCCCGATCGGCCAAAACCAGCTCATGGAAATCCAGCTCTTCCTTCCATGCCCTCATGGCGTGCGATTGCACGAGCCGATACGCGTCTTCGCGCGAGACGCCGTGCTCCACAAGATCGAGCAAGAGTTGGCCGCTGAAGATCAGTCCCCGCGTGCTTTCCAGGTTTGCCAGCATTCGTTTCGGATACACGAACATGGTTTCAATCAAGTTGGCGGTCTTGTTCAGCATGTAATCGATCAGCGTCGTGGAATCGGGCAAAATCACGCGCTCCGTCGAGGAGTGCGAGATATCCCGTTCATGCCATAACGCGACATTTTCGAATCCCGCCTGCGCATTGCCACGGACCACGCGCGCCAAGCCGCTGATCTGTTCGCAGGTGACTGGATTGCGCTTGTGCGGCATGGCGGAAGATCCCTTTTGCTTCTCGCTGAAAAATTCCTCCGCTTCGCGAACTTCCGTGCGCTGCAGGTGCCGGATCTCGGTGGCGATTTTGTCTAATGTGGATGCAATGACCGCCAGCGTTGCCAGGTAATGTGCGTGCCGGTCACGCTGAATTACTTGAGAGGAAACGGCGGCTGCTTTCAAGCCCAGTCGCGCGCAGATTTTCTCTTCGAGCTCGGGAGTGAGGTGGGCAAATATTCCGACAGCGCCGGAGAACTTTCCAACTCGCAGGTCTTCTGCCGCGGCAGCAAACCGGACAATGTTTCGTCGAGTCTCCGAATACCAGTTCGCCAACTTGAAGCCAAAGGTGATGGGTTCGGCGTGGACGCCGTGGGTGCGGCCCACCATTGGCGTATCTTTGAACTCCCAGGCGCGGCGTTCAAGTATTTCGGCCAGTCTCTCCAAATCCTGCGAGATCAAAGCGGAAGCCTGCTTGATAAGAAGCGCTTGTGCGGTATCCACCACGTCATTCGAGGTGAGCCCGTAATGAAACCAGCGAGCGTCCGGACCTACGATTTCGGCCACCGCCGTGGTGAAGGCAATCACATCGTGCCGCACCTCGGCCTCGATTTGATGGATGCGCTCCACGCGAAAGTCGGCGCGTTCTCGGATGGATTTGGCGGCGGCCCTGGGCACCATGCCGGCTTCGGCCAAAGTTTCGGTAGCGGCTACTTCGACGGCCAGCCAGGTGCGGAAGCGGTTTTCCTCACTCCAGATGCGGCCGATTTCAGGACGGGTATAGCGCGAGATCAAGGCAGATCGTCTCCTGGCGAAGAGCTAAATAGATAGACAGAGGATTCTAAATGGACTTGAAAAAAGAGGCCAGCGCCATCGGTTGAAGTGCAGCCCTAAATTATATCTCTATCGTAATACGATAGAATATAATATCTTCCCAGAATCGCAACTCGCTACAATCAGCCACATGCGAAAGCTCACTTTATTGGATTACCAGGCGTTGGCGGAGTTCCGCTACCAGATTCGGCGATTCCTTCATTTCAGCGAGCAGGCGATAAAGGAAGCCGGATTGGAGCGCGGACAATATCAGTTGATGCTGGCGGTCAAGGGCATCCCAGCCGGGGTCCGACCGCGGATTCGGGAGCTCGCCGAGCGCATGGAGATCCGCCATCACAGCGCCGTCGAACTGGTGAATCGCCTGGAAGCGCGAGGCTTTGTGCATCGCTCCCGCGCTCAAAAAGACCGTCGCGAAGTCTTGCTGGCGCTTACTCCGAAAGGCGAAAAAGTTCTGGGCGAGTTGGCGCTGCATCATCAAGAAGAACTCCGCTCCGCGGGGCCGGAATTGGTGGCCGCACTGCGGCGAATCATGCGGGAAGGGAATGATGGTGCTCCACAGCAAGCACTGGTGGCGCAGGAAAAGAAAAGAAAGTCACGCAAGAAGCCATGAGTACGATCCGAGCGCGCATTTTAAAACATCCATTACTTCGAAAACTTTTACCTTTGGTGCGGGAAGATCTGACCGCGGTTTATGCGCGCGATCTCCGCAAGTGGCTCATCGTTGCGCCAATCGTTGGGTTGATGAGCGGCCTGGTCATCACCGGAGTGGTGGTGATTATCCTGGGAAAACTATGGCCTCCCGTGCTCGCCTATTATCTTCATCACCATTGGGCCATCGTGCCGGGATTGGTAATAGGCTTCGTCGTGACGGGACTCATCATGCAGTTCACGACGCCGGACCCGAACCGCCATTCCACGGAAGAGATCATCCGTTCCTATCACGAGCACGAAGGCGAGATCGATATGCGGTCCTTCGTACCCAAGTTGTTGGCTGCTGTCACCACAGTGGGGTTTGGCGGCAGCGCCGCGCTGGAAGGCCCCAGTATTTACGGTGGCGCGGCGATAGGGTCGTGGCTGTGGACAAAACTTCGCAAACTGCGTCTGAATGATCGCGATCGGCGAATCATGCTGATCTGCGGTGCGGCGGCAGGCATGTCCGCTGTTTTTCGCGCGCCACTCACTGGCATTGTGTTTGCATTGGAGATGCCTTACCGCGACGATCTGGCTCATGAGGCGCTGGTTCCCTCGCTGATCGCCTCAGTCGTATCCTTCGTGACCCTCAGTTCATTTCTCGGCGCCGCACCCCTCTTCAATTTCGCCGCATCCACCGCGTTCACCCGCCATGACGTCTACTGGAGTGCGCTCCTCGGCCTGATTATTGGCTTGATTGCGATGGTCTTTGTAATCACATTTCGCAGAGCGCGAACTTGTTTTGTGAAGTGGAATTTCCCCCATTGGGGCAAGTTAGCCATTGGAGGCTTGCTGACCGGGGTCTGCGGGCTGCTGTTTCTATATATCTATCCCGGCAATCTCATTCCAATTGGACCGAACTACGAGGCTGTGGGAGAGATTCTTGGCCGACCTCATAGTACTGCCGAGCTCCTGGTCTTTAGCGTCCTGAAGCTGGGCGCGACGCTTTTTACGCTGGCTGCAGGCGGGGTCAGTGCCATGTTTGTTCCACTATTTCTGACGGGCGGAAGCCTCGGAACGGCTTTCGCTCAATTGATCCACAGTCCAGATCTCGGCCTATTTGCAGCGGTGGGGATGGCTTCCTTCATCTCGGCCGGGTATAAGACGCCGCTGGCGGCGGTGGTGTTTGTCGCGGAGGCTACCGGCGGTCACGCCTTCATTATTCCCGCTCTGATTGGAGCGGCCGTGGCCTATGCGGCCTCGGGGGATGCATCCGCTTCGGGCGACCAACGTCTGCATGAAGGGGAAAACGTGCATGAGGTCTGAGGCGGCCTGCATGTTACGGGAACGCTTTCCAAAGTAATATTTCGAAACTCTCCTAATCACTTATCGCATCGGCCGCACCCGCATCAGGATCAGTATTGCCAACAGTCTGTTGGGTATTCTGATGAGTTCTTAAAACACAAAGCAGGGAAGATTTGCTTTCTGGCCTTGGCATCCGGGACGCGTAGGATGGAAATCTATTTCTGTTTTTCTGCTTCCGCGATCAAGGGACGCAAGGCGTCCACGGAAAATCCTAAGGTGCCGCCGGAGAATCCATCGATGTAGGCGGAGTTGATTCCAATTACCTCGGCGTTCGAATTGAACACCGGACCACCGCTGCCTCCGTGGGCTGTGGGGGCGTCGTAGATCAGCTTTTCTCCAACTACGTCCCCAAGATGCCCACACGTGGTGGAAGGACGAATCAACGATAGTGCCGCTAGTTCGCTGGCCGCCGTGATGTCGTTATGACGGAATGCCATACGCTGGTAAATGCCCGTCGGAGATTTAGCCACCATTCCCGCAATTCCCATGGGATAGCCGATCACCGTCACTAGTTCGCCCGGTAGGGCGATACCTTTTGCAAGTGGCAATACCGCCAGTTCTCGGGTTGCGTCGCTGTCTTCCACTTTAAGAACCGCCAGATCTTCGGTAGGAGAAACGGCTCCCGGTTTCAAGCTGACTGGGGTGGCCGAGCCGGGGAAGAAGACAACCAGACTTTCCAGCATTGCGGTGGCGCCGCGATTCATGAGTGCTTCTGCTTCGGCGTCGCCGTACCAGGGTTCGGCTACATGCCGGTTGGTGGCGAGCAATCCGTTACTCACTAGAAATCCAGTTCCGGACACGCGGGCACGGATGGCGGCCGGCTCATTGACGAAGCCAACCTGGTAGACGCCATAAATGTAGCCGATGGAGTTGCGGTAGCGACTCAACACCAGCGCCGGCATGGCCTGCTCTTGTTCGAGTCTGGCAACCTGCGCTGTCAGTGTATGCACTTGTTTCTGCAAGTCCTCCGGCTGAGGAGACAGCGCGGTATTCGGGGCATAGTAATGGAACATCGCTACCGCGCCGATTAGCAGCACAATCCCCAGAACGGCCTGGACTGCCTGCTGCCAGTATTCGGTAACTTCGTATGACCCCTGCGGAGGTTCCGGTTCGGACATGTGTTTGGAAGACAGCCCAGGCTTTCAGCCGTTGCGCCAGGGAAGCGGCCGCTGAAAGCAGGAAGGTCATGTTCCCTTGTCCGGCGATGGTTTTCCACGGTACGGAAGACAATGAACGGAAGATTTGAAACTAGGTGCAGAATGGCAGCAAAGAGGGGCTGATTGAGCTAGGTTTTGGCGATTCCCAGGCGCTTTTCCATTTCTTCGTAACGAAAGCCTTCTCCGGGCGTATACGGCTGAACCCACTCGCCATCGATGACGAATTGTGGAATGGCACGCTTGCCGGTGCGCTTGACGATCTCATCGACCGCCCCGGGTGTGGTTTCAATGTCAATTTCCTTGAAGGGAATGTTGTGTTTCGAGAGAAAGCGCTTGGCCTCACGACAATCTGGGCACCAGGTTGAAGAATAAACAGTAAGCTCCATAGACTCTTTTCGACGGATCCGCTTTCAAGATTCTGGAAGAGTGTTCTCGTTGGTTTATTTTACACGTGTTTGACCTGTGTCAGAGTGCGCTCGTGACCAATGATTGCGACCTGTGCAGGCGCGTCGAAAGCAGGCGCGTCGAACCCATTTTGAGCGTTATTCCTTGACTCCCAATTGCCAAAATAAGAATGAATAAACATCGGTGAATTCTTCAATCTGTTTCGTTACTGGTTTGCCGGCGCCATGCCCCGCCTTGGATTCAATGCGGAGCAAGATGGGACGGGTTGCGCTTGATCCGTTTTTGGCCTCGGCCTGCATCTCCGCCGCCATTTTCTTGGCGTGCATGGGGTCGACGCGCGTGTCCGTATCCGCCGTCATGAACAGGATTGCCGGGTATTCCGTGCCGACTTTCACATGATGATAGGGCGAATATGCGTAGAGCCATTTGAATTGGTCCGGATTATCGGAGCTGCCGTACTCCGGAATCCAAAGCTTCGCGATTTGAAAAAATTGATAACGCAGCATATCGAGTAGCGGTACCTGGCAGACGACCGCGCGAAACAAATCAGGCCGTTGCGTGATCATCGCGCCCATCAGCAGACCGCCGTTCGATCCTCCCTGAATCGCCAAATGATCTTTGTCGGTATATTTCGCGGAGATCAAATGCTCGGCTGCCGCGATCATGTCGTCAAAAACATTCTGCTTCTTTTCGAGCATGCCTGCGCGGTGCCAGTCCTCGCCAAACTCCGCACCGCCGCGCAAATTGGCCACAGCATAAACTCCTCCATGTTCCATCCATAGATAAGCCGTTCGGCTGAAGGTGGGAGTTACGCTCACGTTGAACCCTCCGTAAGCCGTAAGTAGCGTGGGATTGCGTCCATCCTTTTTCAACCCTTTTTTATTCACGACGAACATTGGCACGCGTGTGCCATCTTTCGAGTGATACCACTCCTGATTCACCTCGAAAGCGTCCGGATCGATCGTGGGAGCGTCCACCTTCGCCCAGAGCGAAGTCTCACGGGATTTCAAATCGTAGCGATAAACCGTCGGAGGAACCGTGAAGGACATAAATCCATAGAAGATCTCGTCGCGATCCCATTTCCCGCCCGAAGCAAAAACCGAGCCCAGGGCTGGAAGCTGAATATCCTTGATGTAAGTTCCGTCGAGATCAAAAAGCTTCAACTGCGAAGTTGCATTCTGCTCGTATTGCGTAAGTAATTTTCCACCCCAGATTTCAGCGTCCTGCAGAACCGAACCGGTCTGCGGAATGAGCTCGTTCCAATTGTCGCGATCATAGTCGCCGGCCTCGGTCACGAAGAGGCGGTAACGCGGAGCATCTTCGTTGGTGACGATGTAAACCCGCCCGTTGTATACAGAACCGCCATAGAGAAAATTCTTGCCGGTGGTGATGCGCGTGGGAGGGGTGCCTTTTTTCAGATCCATTAGGAAGAGTTCGCTTTTGGTCCATCCTTGCGCGACCGTGATGAGAAGTAACTTGCCATCGTTATCAAGTTCGACGCTGGGCCAATCCTGGGGGTCGCGTCCTTCGCCAAAGATCAGCGGATCGGTTGCCGGATCGGTGCCCAGTTCGTGATAAAAGACGCGCCGGTCATACATTTCCTGACCGTCAGGTACTTCGCCCTTCTTCGGATAGCGGGTGTAGTAAAAGCCGGAATTATTGAGCATCCAGGCAATGCTGGCGGCGCGGGTTCGCTCGATCACATCGGGAAGAAGTTTGCCAGTTTTTGTCTCGATGATGTGAAGCGTACTCATCTCGGAGCCGCTGGGCGAGGTTCCGTAGGCAACATACCTTCCATTTTCCGAAGGGTGGTACCAATCCAGAGCAATGGTTCCATCTGCGGCAAGCTGATTCGCGTCCACCAGCACGCGATCTTTTCCGTCATCCTTTTCCGATATGCCTCGTTCACGCACGTAGAGCACCGGCTGATTCTGCATGCCATCGCGTCGCGTATAGAAGTAATACTTTCCGCCGATCATTGGTGCGCTGATGCTGCCGATGCTTAATAACTCCGTGAGACGCTTGTGAATCGCATCGCGGCCGGGAAGCGGATTCAAGACCTTTTGCGTGTAAGCCATCTCTTCGGCAACCCACTTTTGCGTGTCGGGGCTACTGCCATCTTCCAGCCATCTATAGTTATCGGTGATCTTCACACCATGCAGGCTTTCCACCAAGGGACGCTTCTCCGCCAGCGGCGGACCGGAGGTCGACATCGAGGTATGCGCAGAGTAAGCAGGATGCTTCAAAGAAGTATCTTGCGAGGCGGAATTCGAATTAGAGTCATCGCCGGCCAACACGGCCCCCACCAGTAGAAAAACCGAAGCAACAACCAAGCCAAGTCCACTCATCCATAGCCTCGCAACGCAAAGTTTTCCAAGATCTTTTGCTACTATCTTACAGACACGAGAATAGTTCAGCGCGGGGATTGCGGTGAATTGGCAATTGAACGGATGGGCACTCTTGCTTTCACGTGGGCTGCCAAAATGTTATGATGATGCCTGGAAACGCGCGCGTCCGCGCACGATTCCCACACTCCTCAGTAGCTCAATGGCAGAGCATTCGGCTGTTAACCGAAGGGTTGTAGGTTCGAGTCCTACCTGAGGAGCCAATCTTTCAATGGCTTACAGCCACGAAAATCAGTTAAAAATCAGTTCGCTTTCAGAGCCATCCCTGCGACCAGTCGATTATCGCTGGCGATGAGGAGGGTTCGCGGGGAGTGTGGATTCGCGAAAATTAGTGTAAACGTTCCACGTGGAACACTGTGAATCCTGCCAAAAAACTATGCTGCATGTTGCTGATTCTGCGGGGGCGTTTTTGGGGCTGCCAATGGATACAAGGAGTTAGGCTGTGGAAGAAATGTCTACTTTCGAGGGGGATTTCTGTGGAAAACCATGGGTCGAAAGTAGACTTGACAACTTGGGCGCGCGTACTGTTTATGGTACGCACGCTTTTGCCGTCCACGCTACTTTCCCTCTAACCAAAGGACGCGCAGGAGAAGAGTAGCCTCTCGGCCAGCACAGGTGTGCCAGTGATTTCGAACTGGGGTCAGTCCCGTCTGTCCCTCTCGGGGCCTCCTCGCAAGGCTATTATTGGATTGTTTTCGTTCGGAGCCTCTCAACAATACTATTCGGTTCATCCCGAAGCGAAAGTTGAATGTCGCTATCGTCAACCTTCTCGTTCGGCTGACAGGAAACATAAGCGACTAAGCCGTTAGGACAGTTCCGTCGAAACCGGTCTGCAAGATCCTGGTAGATGACCACCGGCGTCAGATAGCTACTCAGAAACACTCCGCATCGTCCCATGTCAATTTCAAAGCGAGCCTCGATGGGAGACTGAACGGAGATGACTTGAAAACCCCCGGCTTGAAGCGCCGACTCGTAACCCAGCAACACTTTGCGGTCGGGATTTAACGAAAGAATTGTGCTTTCGGTTACCATCTTGTGCGATTTGGATGCAGAAACACGCAACGGGGGTCATGAAATCATTCTTCCCGTTGCGTGCGGATTGGGGTGCGTGCAACTCAGTTAACGAATATTAACTGGACCGGACTCGAACTCTACTGAATACAGTCGTCGGCGTCTTGAGTTCTAACGTAGTTCGGCGGCCTCATTCGTAAGTGAACGTCAAATTATCCAGATAAACATTGTATGGGTCCTGGCGGCTGTTGCCGTCCATCTGGTAGTTGATGGTCAGGCCGTACCACCCCGGGGCTGAGCCATGGGGGAAGGTCCAGTTGAGAGTTTTGGTCATGCCGTTCAGCGTGATGGATTGATACGTCAACTCGTTGTTCGAAGTCCGTTGCACCTTGATCGTAACGTGGTTCCAGGCATTGCTTTTCGGGTAACAAGGAATGCCTGTGGGAGTCCAGTGCGCGGTCTGGTTATCCCAGACGTCCCATTCATTGCCGCCGGCAATCCGGCATTCGTGGCCGAAGATGAAGCCCATGTTGCCGAAGAATTGATTGATGTCGAATTCCAGCGCCTGCGACAGGCTCAAGTCATCCCCATAGAAGTAGACGTCGTAGGTGAAGGTGTGAAGCGACGGAACGATGGATTGATTCGGGTCCGGCATGCCTTGCGTTGAATCGGGGCCGATTAAATGGTTGTTCCACAGGCCATCGGAAAAGGGCGTGCTGCCTCCGACGTTATATTCAGTGGCGTGCCCGCTCAGCGAAGGAGAACTCACTCCCTGATTCATCGAAAAGGAGATGCCGTCGCAGGGTGAGGGCGAGCAGTCGATAAACTTTGGGGGTCCCTGGCCGAATTGGCCCCAGCCGCCGCTATGCTGCAGGTTTGACAAGGGGGTTCCAGCGGCCGCAGGCGGTGCACTGGGTTGGCCGGAAGACGGATTCACGGTGACCGTCGCCGTCGCGGTTTGGCTTGGATCTGCCACGCTCGCCGCGGTAATTGTTGCGGTTGTGCTGGAGTTGATTTCGGGCGCGCTGAAAAGTCCCGTGCTGGAGATGGACCCTTGCGAAGCTGTCCAAGTAACGGCTGTATTTGCAACATTGCCGGCCTGAGCCTTGAACTGAGCCGTGGCGCCGGATGTAACGGTGATGGTTGCAGGGATTAGCGTGATTGCGGCGCTGGTGGCGTTTGACACGGTCATCTGTAAAGGCTGCTGTTTGGACGAACCCTTGGAATCCGAGACGGAAACGGCAAAATTGAATGTTCCACTATCGGCCGGTGTTCCGGAGATGGTTCCTGTGCTTTCGCCGAGGGCCACGCCCTGGGGCAAAGTGCCCGATGCGGTAAGAAAGGTGTAGGGTGCAGTGCCTCCCGTTACCGCGAGGGTTGCACTATAGGTTGCGCCGACGGACGCCGGCGGAAGGGTAGCGGAGACGCTGAGGCTCGTGGATGAATCGGCTGACGCCGAAGTGCTGGGATTGCTATGAGATGCGCCACAACCATTGAAGAAGGCGACGCAAGGCAAGAGGGCCATCAGGAGGGCACCGCGGAAACGACGAGCTTGATTGGCGAATCTGTTCCGTGCAAGACAGGGAATATGATTAAGCATGTTCACCTCTAAAATGGAATTGAGCGGACGCTCGCGCAGAGAGTCCTGGAATTTATTGGCTGAGGGCGCGGGCCCACCGGATAAATCAATGGCCAGAAGAGGTGCTTCGACTTGCGCAGCACCTCGTTCGCCGCAGAGGGTAAGCTGCGGCGAATCCCTTGAACACCCTAGACGAAATATGTGATCCCAGCGGGGACTACCAGACGTACGAGCGGGAACTACAGTGAACTCAGTATAGCGTCTTCGGCTGGATATGTGAAGGGCAAATCAATAATTTCCCAACGGGGCGAGCGAAATGAACTTGCGAACGATTCGCGATGGAGCGAGCACGGACTTGTAATCGGAGGATCAACGCCTTAATGGGTTGGCATTGCGGCAACGACTGGGATGGTTCTTGAGTCAGGTTGAGTCCAGTTCGCTTTACCATTTATGAGCTCAACCCGGTTCATGGTGATTTTCGCCTGCTTGTGATCGACTTCCACGAGCAGATAGTGGTAGTTGACTTCCTTGCTTTGGAAAAGGTCGGTGGGCTGACGATCGATCATGAAGGGAGCCGCTCCACCGCCTCCGGAAACGAAATAGACAACTCCGCCATGTTCGTGACGCTCATAATTGTGAACGTGTCCCGAGAAGACGATGAAGCGGGCTCGCGTTCGCGCTTGGCGCTCTTCCAGCAGCTTCGCTAAATGCTGCTCGGAACCTCGTGCGGCATGGCCTGCGCCCATGAGCGCCAAATCGTGGGCGCTGGTGTAAAGCGGATGGTGCAGCATCAAGAAAACGAAGTCCACCTCAGGAGGAATGTTGTCCAGCTTGGTTGTGAGCCATTGGCCTTGTGCGCCGGACACCTCATCCTGAGAACTGTCGAGAACAAGAAGAAGAATGTTGGCCGCGCGAACTGAATAATAACGGCTGTCCTTGAGATCGGGAAATCGCTGAAAATAGTTTGGGAGGGCCTTTGCATCACCGCCATGCAGGTCGTGATTCCCCAAAGCGGGGTAAACGGGGATTTTCTTGTCCCGCCAGGTGCTGGTTTCGGTGTCCCAGACTTTCCAATCGTTCGAGTCGTAGCCATTGTAAACAAGGTCGCCGGTGAAGCAGATGAAGGCGGGATCCGCGTTCGCTACGGCTTGTACCAGAGCGACTCGGATTGCTGGATCCGCCGGGTGGGTGTCGTGGGGATCGTGAAAGCGGGCATCTCCGTAGGCCACGAAGCGAAATGGGATATCAACCCTGGCCCGCAAATCAACGGGGGTAGATTGCGCTGTGGAGGCTCTGGTGCAGCAAATGGAACTGAGCGGAACGATCGCGAAGCAGAGAAACGACAGCAGACGGGTAAAGGGAAGGCGGAACGAAGAGCGCATAAGGCAGAGCTTACGCCCTTTTGACCGTCTTTCTTGCAGTTCTTGCGGAGATACGGGCTGGAACTGGGTACTTCCTTACCGGGATTTAGGGAATCGAAGTCAGGCTGGGTCGGTAGATCACAGTATGGTGGAGTTGAGAGGGGGCAGGTAAAAAAGAGAGAGTCACTTGACCAAATTCAGAGGCGACTGACACCATGAACCGCATCGAAGCTCCCAAGCAAGTCGATCAGAAGAAGTGGAAGCAGTTATTTGAAGGATCCTTGAATCGGCTGAATGGCCGGGAAGTTCCGGCTTCGCAGCAGCCAATTTGCCGGGTAAAGCGGTCGAACGCCGCCCCGGAGAACGACCACAAATCAGCGATCACAACCGCCGCAGATTCTTTGGCAGCTTTGTGGCAGATTTCGAGCCCGCGACGTCAGGGCGCCTAGGTTTGCCGTTCTCTCAACGGATGGGAGCAACCGCGAATCTCAGAAAGCTTCTGCATTTCTCCCTCGTGAAATAGCTATTCATCTTTCTTTTCTGGCTCCTTGGGCAAGCCTTTTTCAATCGGTTTGCGCGGCAGCATTTGGTCGCGCATAGCGGCGTCGTAAACGAAGCCGGCGACGATTACTGAAATCTGCTTTAGATCCTCCGGCTGCAGGCGGTCATAAACATCCATGTTGGAATGGTGGGTGCGGGTCTCGTATTCGATGGGATCCTGAATGAATTGGAACCCCGGAATGCCGACGGCGTCGAAAGATAAATGATCGGTGCCGCCCGTATTGCGCATGGTAAGAGTAGTCATGCCTAGATCCTTGAAAGGCTTCATCCAGGCTTCAAAGATCGGCGCGACGGCCTCATTTTCCTGCAGGTGAACGCCACGAATCTTGCCGCTGCCGTTGTCTACGTTGAAATAAACCGAAACTTTGGCTTGCTCGGGTTTTACCGTGACGTCTCCAGCTTCGCGGCGGAGCAGGGTAGGCATGCCTTTCATTCCCGGCTCGTCCATGGGCGGGCGCGCGCCAAAATGACTTTCAACGTAACCCTGCGAGCCCAGAAGCCCTTCTTCTTCGCCACTCCAGAGGCCAATGCGGATGGTGCGACGGGGTTGGATGTTCAGCGCTTTGAGAATGCGAACGGCTTCCATCATGACGATGGTGCCTGCGCCATTGTCCGTGGCTCCCGTGCCAGCGTGCCAGGAGTCGAGGTGCGCGCCTAGCATCACGATTTCATCTTTCTTGTCAGTTCCGGGAATCTCCGCAATGGTGTCGTACTGCATGGGATCGTTATCGTAGAAGGTGTTGTTGACGTTCAGCTCGAGAGAAACATCTTTTTTCTGCTGAAGTAGGCGCGCGATTCGGGTCCAGTGCTCGGAAGCCATGGTGAGCTGGGGGACAGTGGTGGTTTCTCCAGGCTTGTAGGAGCCTCCGGATTGAACAAATACGGTTCCGCCGCCTGCGGTTCCGCGGCTGTGGTCGATCACGGCCAGGACCTTTTCATCGGCGAAGAATTGGTTCAAATCCTTGATGAACTGCTGGCGCTTGATGAAATCAGCGAACCGGAACGCGGGATGGTCACTCGGAATTTCATACTCCGCCATTTTCGCGAGCTCGTCGTCACTGAGGCGCTTATAGGGGGCTTCGGTGATGGGCTTCACTTCGGCGTCCGGCCCGAAGATCACGATCATTCCAGCCAGCTTGCCTTTGTATTTATCAAAGTCCTTCTTGTCGGCGATGGAGGCGCGAATGCACTTACCTTGCATTACACCGTTGGTACCAGGAGTCCATGCCTTCGGATAAGCGAGCAGAGTCACGACATCGGGCGAAGTCATTCGCACGTTGACATATTGATTGGCCCAACCGCGGCCGAATGGTCCCCAAGGCTCGAGGCGTGCGTTAGACAGGCCCATGGCGGTGAGTTGATCCCGTGTCCATTCATTGGCGCGTTTCATGTTGGGTGAACCGGTCAGCCGTTCGCCGATGGAGTCCATGAGTCCGCTGGCGTAGTCCATGACTTTGGAGTCGTGGAAACCTTCGTTGCGGATGCGGCTCATGGTTTCGAGATCAACTTTTTCCTGGGACCATACAGTGGTGCTGAAAGAGAGGGCCAAAAACGCGAGACCGGCCGCACGGGCGACAATCTTCATGGCAAAGGGCTCCTGGGTAGGGATGAAGGCTGAACTGGGGATTATAGCAATTGTCAGATCGCTTCGAGCCGACAGTCCCCGGGGGGCTCAGGGACGACATGCTGCGAGAACCATAAAGCAGCGCGTGTGGGCGAGAGTCATTCTTTTTTCGCAGGGCCTTCTTTGCCGGCTTCCGGTTTTTCCGCAGTGGGATTTTCTGAGGCACCCTTGGATTCTTCGGACTTCTTTCCTTCGCCTACTCCGCCTTCGGCGCCGGTCTTCTCTTCTTTCTCGTCGCCTGGGGTGGGCAGGTAGTGCACGATAACGGAGATCCGGCGGTTGGCGGGGTCAAGGGGATCTCTTGTGCGCAGCCGTTGATCGGCGAAGCCGCGGACCTGCGTAACCTGGTCGGGGCCGACTCCGTTGGCTTGCATGAGTCGGCGGGCAGAATTGGCGCGGTCGCTAGAGAGTTCCCAATTGCCGTAGGGGCCGGAGCTGGAATAGGGCTTGGAGTCGGTGTGTCCCTCGATGGAAAGCTTGTTGGGCAGCTTGCCGAGTTCATGAGCGAGGTTGATTACCAGTTCACTCCCATCGGAGTTCAGCACTGGACGTCCGCTATCGAAAAAGGTTCCAGAGACGGATTCCATCAACTCAATACGTAAACCTTCGGAGGTGATGGTGACTTCGACATGATTCTTCAGCTTGTCGAAGTCTTTCATCTCTTTCATTTTGTTTTCGATCTCTTCCTTCAGCTTCGGCATGTCGTCTTTCGTGACGTTGAAGTTGTCCGCGCTTCCGACGTGAATCGATCCTTTCTTATCAGCAGTCCCGCTAGGATCCTTAAAATAACCGCTGATTGCCTCCTGGACCGGTTTGCTTGAGCCCATCAGCCACATGACCATGAAGAAAGCCATCATAGCGGTGACAAAGTCGGCATATGCAACCTTCCAGGCTCCGCCATGGTGGCCGCCGTGACCGCTTTTTTTCTTTAGGATGATGATGGGGCGAGTTTTATCCATGGAGCTTAATGTGCGGCGGCCGCAGCGGCGGCTGCGCCCCCGCCGCGGCAGGCGGCCTCAAGTTCTTTAAAGGATGGGCGGACGTGGCCCGGAATGGCGCGTCGCGCCACTTCGACCGCCATGATGGGAGCGGTGCCTTTCAAAAATGAAACGATCAATACGCGGAGCACGTAGAGGTAAGCGTGCTCATCGTCGGAAATCTTCACCATATTGGCGGCGAGCGGTCCAACAAAGCCGTAACACAAAAGAATTCCAAGAAAAGTTCCAACCAGCGCGGCCGCCACTTTCTTTCCGATTTCCTCCGGAGGGCCGCCTAGCGCGCCCATGGTGATTACAACGCCGAGGACTGCGGCGACAATTCCCAGGCCGGGGAGGCAATCGGCCATGCTGCTGAGTGCCGCAGTCGGCAATGCAGCCTGATGATGGTGAACCTCAAGGTCCAGATCCAGCACTTGATCGAGATCGAAAGCGTCCACCCCGGTGATGGCCATTCGAAGCGAATCGCAAACGAAATCCCGCGCGTGATGATTCTTGAGCACCTTCGGAGCTTTCGAAAGTATCGGGCTTTTGTCCGGCTCTTCGACGTCGCCCTCGAGCGCCATCAACCCGTCCTTCCGAGCTTTATTCAAGAGTTCGTAGAGAGTTTTCAGCGAATCCAGATAGGCCTGTTTGGTGAATGGAGAGCCTCCAAAGACGGCAGCAATGCCAGCCGCAATCTGTTTGAGGATGTGCAGAGGATTAGCGATTAGGACAGTGCCAATCGCGGCTCCGCCAATGGTCACCAGTTCCGCGGGCTGGATGAGAACCCTAAGGTTCCCGTGCTCCATGAGGTAGCCGGCCACGACGCAACCGATAACCACCACGATACCGATAATGGCAAACATGATTTGTCGACTGCGGTCCTTACTTTAGTCAGCGCCAGGGTCAACCGATTTTTTCGTTTAGCCCGGCGACGAAGCGTTGGCGCTTTTTGCTTGAGCAACGGTGGCGGGGCGAGAAGGATTGTCGGCTGCGAGCGATAGCAGGGCTCGTTCCAGGATTGATTCGACGTTATCGCCTTCGTGCGCAGGTGCAACTCCGCCTGCTACCGCCAGAGACAATTCTTGTCCCCACCATGTAATGGTCGCGCTCGCCATCATTTTCGTTACGCGTTCAGTCACGGCGTGCAAGGCGTGTTCGTGGCAACCTGCAAGGATCACCAGAAATCTTTCCTCACTCCATCGCCCCACGAAGTCGGTAGCCCACAAGGTGCGTCGTAACGTGCGAGCCAGAGCTTGCAACATGCAGGATCCCGCTTCCTGTCCGTAGCGAGCGCGAAACTTTGGTAATTCATATGTTTCCAGGAAAACAATCCCGAACGGAATGCGCAATTCTGCAAACGTGCCCAGCGCTTCCCGCAAACGCGATTGCATCATTGCCTGATTTGGCAATCCAGTTAGTTCATCCAGGCAACCGCCCACGCGCATGCTTTCGTCGTTAGGGTCCGGGCCGGTAACCGCGAATTCGTCCTCAAAGGTCTGGATGATTCCCATAATCGAGCCATGCTTGTCACGTAACGGAATCGCCCAGGTGCGAACCGGAGCCCGGTGTCCAGACCGGTGATGAATAAAACCATTGCCTTCCATGGGCTTGCCGTCATAAAGGGCGGCGCGGATTGGACATTGCTCTACGCACATCTCGCAGCTGGTCTGATTGCAATGGAGAAGGATGCTGTCGATGCAAGAGTGGCCCAGTACATCCATCCGCGAATAACCGGTAATACGTTCAGCCCCTTCGCTCCAGAACACTATTTTTTGCTGCAGATCGAGAACGCTGACCCCGATTTGCAGGGTGTCGAGAATTTCGCGATAAATCTCGGGATCCTGAAATGCTGGCATGGCTTCGCAGAGTAGTTACTGTTTGTACATCGGCGGACAGGGTGCAGAACTTAAGGGAATTCTCGGGCGGTTGACGGCGGCACTCAGCAAGGCAGTCTTGAGACCTAAAAAATGCTCTTGAGATTGGGTTAGGCAGCCCGCTGTCAAGGGGTGCCATTGAAGAATTGCGGCAACGATTTAATTTTCCAGGTGACCAGGTGTGGGAGGGCAATATTGCCTCGATCTCGCGAGAGATCTAGGCATTCGTTATTCCGGGTTCCGGGCTGCTTTAATTCGTGGAAATTGTGAAATTGACCGTGATTTTGGCTTGGGTCTCCACTGCTTCAGAACCTTCATAATGTGGTTTGAAGTGCCATTGCCTGACGGCATCTTCAGCGGCAGAGGCCAGTATGCGGGGACCACTGACCAACCGCAGATTTTGGATTGCCCCATCCCGGCCAATCAAGGCCTGCAGAATTACCGACCCTTGTACTTTCATCTGCCGTGCCAATAGCGGATAGTTGGGCTTGACGGGGCTAGTCAATACAGCGGACGTATCGGTCGACATCTCCACGCGTTCGGAAGCGTTGCTGGTGATGTTTGCCGCGGTTTTTGTGTCGTTGGCAGCGGAGTCAGGAGCCGGTTGCGCCGGAACGCCTGGCTGCAAATCCACTCTGACTGCGTTGTTGCCGGGACGCACGACGCGATGCGAGTCTCCCGCAACTACTTCCACCTCGAGTGGCGGTAAAACGGTACGACTGGATATTTCCGGAGTTGCGCTCGGCGGAGCGGAGGCTTCCGTTGAGGTCTGCGAGGCCTTGCGCGAAGACGCGATTGTGGATGAATGGAGACTTTTAGTTTTTGCTTTTGCAGGCGGGGGTAAATTCGGTGCTGTTGCAAGCTGCAAGGGAGCTATGTTCGAGGCTGGCGTGGTCTGGGCAGGCTGGTCTGCATCCTCATCGGGCGAGTCCGGAAACCAAAACTCCCGGTCATGCCAGAGCACAATGCTCAATGCCACCAGAAGCAAACATAGCGAACCTACCATCAGTCCGCGCTGCCTGGGATCGTCCGCGGCAGAGCTTTTCCTGGTTTCAATATCTGAACGGGTGGGTTCGTTGTGCTCGGCCGTGGAATCCAACGTATTAAGCTTGGATGCCTTAAAGGTAGATATCTTGAGATTGGCGAATTTCTCGTTAGAAGTCTTTAAATTAGACATCGGAGTTGAGATTCCGTATCTGGGCGGCAGGCCCGCAAGGCGAGACTGGGGCCCACTGTCGGGGAGGTTAATGCTCGGATAGTATGCCTCGAAAAGGGAACAAAAGCCAGCAAAACGTTTATCCGGAGTAAAGTTTCCCGCTGTATCATTCTCGAACCGGGTTGACTCGGACGGTGTTATCCGATTGGGACAGCGAAACTTTTGCGCTAGCTCGCGAATCCCATCAACAAGGCAAAACCCATACGGAATGAAATATGAAGAATAATCCCCGAAGGATGGATGAAAAGAAGCTTCGCCAGGTGAGCCGGCGGGAACTGCTGAAACTAGCGCCCGTACTGGCTTTAGGAGCTTTTGCCATACCCAAGTGGCAGCCCGACCTACTGAAAAAAGGCTTGCATTTCAGCGATTGGACAGCGGATCACGTTTTCTTCCGGCGGGGGCATTTGGCGACGACTTTTGGAGACGCCGATCTTACTCCGCCGCCAAAATTTCCACTTAACAGTTACGACGTCGACGATCCGGGAGTAGATCTCGAAAATTGGACGCTCACGGTGAGTGGAGCGGTGCAGAAGCCGGGAGAATATAAGTTGTCGCAAATACAGGCTCTTCCGCGAATTCGGCAAAATACCCGCCACGTCTGCGTTGAGGGGTGGGATGTGATTGGACGCTTTGGGGGTTCCCGTCTTTCCGACTTCCTCACGTTAGTCGGCGCCGATATGACGGCGAAGTTTATCACGGTGAATTGCGCCGACGACTACTACGAATCGCTGGATTGGGAGACGGCCCTGCACCCCCAGACATTGCTGTGCTATGAGATGTATGAACAGCCATTAAGCCGGGATCACGGAGCGCCGCTGCGGCTGCAGATTCCGACCAAGATCGGTTACAAACAGGCGAAATACCTGACGGAGTTGAAAGTCACGAATGTGCTCGACCGGGTTGGCTATTGGGAAGATCAGGGCTATTCGTGGTTTTACGGTTTGTAGCCGGCCATTGATCAGTTTGTAGTGGTGCCTGTGGAGGTTTCATGAGTGGCAGCGTCATTGAAATCGTACAAACGACTGGGAAAGAAGAAGACGAGCCCAACGTCGTCGGTCACGCGGTCTATGAGCATCCGTATATCGTCCGGCTCTGCCACTGGGTTAATACAGTGGCGTTGTTCGTGATGGTGGGCAGCGGCTTGCAGATTTTTCGGGCGTTTCCCAGCTTCGGAGCGAAGATTCCGCAGAGGGATTTATTGCATTGGCCTAAGGCTTTCGCCATCGGAGGCTGGCTCGGTGGGGCACTGCAATGGCATTTAACATTTATGTGGATTTACATGGGTACGGGAGCTCTGTACTTGGGATACCAGATTTTCAGCGGCAATTATCGACAGGTTTTGTTCACACGGCGTGACATTTCCGGCGTGCTGCCGATGGTGAAGCATTATTTCTTTTTCGGCGAGAAGCCACCCGCCCGCGAGGCATACAATCCGCTTCAAAAGCAGGCTTATACGATGGCCATTGTGCTGGGAGTTCTCTCGGTGCTCACGGGTTTTGCGGTATGGAAGCCGATTCAATTCTCCTGGCTGGCGTGGATGATGGGAGGATTCCATTACGCGCGTATTTGGCACTTCGCGGTGATGTGGGCGATTTTGTTTTTTGTGCTGGGGCATCTGGTGATGGTGATCCTGCATGGATGGAATAATTTCTTATCGATGTTGACCGGGTGGAAGAAAGATCCAGATTACGGGCCAAAAGAAGAAGCGGCTATTGATTGACTATTCTTGAGTGCTGGTTTGAAAGCAAATACCGTCGGCGGAAAAAGGTTCAGCCAAAGCATCCAGGATGAGGAATTGCGCGATCGCACAAAATGTCCGATCCAGGCATTGTGCTAAACAACCCGGAGCAAGCGCCGGCCGGCGCGTGTGAACGCGATCTGATTTCCAGCGTGCAGAACGGCCAGCGGGAATTGTTCTACGAACTGGTCAAGCCCTATGAGCGGCGGGTCTACGCCGCGGCTCTTGCCATTCTGCGCAACGAGCACGATGCCGAGGACGCCGCGCAAGAAGCGATGCTGAAGGCGTTTGCCAACATCCGTCAGTTCCGGGCCGAAGCTCGCTTCAGCACGTGGCTGATCCAGATTACGGTAAACGAATCTCTGATGCGCCGGCGAAGGGAGCGGACTGTGGTCATGGAGCCAATCGACGATCGACGAGAAGGGGAAGATAGCGATTATGCACCGCGGGATTTCGCCGACTGGCGCGAAATTCCGTCGGAAGCACTAGAGCGCAAAGAGGTGCGGCAACGGCTTTCAAACGCCCTGGGCACGCTCGATCCGAAGTATCGCGAGGTGTTTATGCTCCGCGACATGCAACACCTGAACATTCAAGAGACGGCGGAGGTGCTGGGGATTTCCACCGCTTCGGTGAAGACGCGGCTGTTGCGAGCGAGGCTGATGCTGCGCGATCTGCTGGCAGCCGGATGGGAGCAGGGCTGGTTCAGCCGACTTCCATTCGAGAAGGGGAATAAGCCATGGTGAACCATGATGCGACAAACGGAGCAGCGTTGAAGTGCGAAGAAGTTTGGCGTCAGATTTCGAATTACATCGATGGCGATGTTGACGCCACTCTCCGGTCGGGGATGGAAGAGCATTTCCGAGCTTGCGCGCGTTGCGCTTCGGTGCTTGCGGGAGCGCGCAATGTTGTCCAGCTTTACGGTGACGAGCTCATGTTGGAGGTGCCCGCCGGGTTTAGCCAGCGCCTGGAAAGGCGACTGGAGGATAAATTTGAACGCGAGATGCAGGAAGCGAAGAAAAGTCCCGTGTGGATTTCTGAAGCAGCTGGATCGCGATGGTCAAGTTGGGCGGCCTGGATGATGCCGGTGGCTGCAGTCGTACTGTTTACGGCGGCGCTGGCATTGGTGGATACACTGACATTCCATTCTCCGGCTAAATCCATACTCGCGGAGCCGGGGCATAACATTCCTCCTGACATGCTGGTGGTTATCTCCGATGGATCGAAGGTTTTTCATGTGGCGGGATGCCCTTATATTCACGACAAAGCTACGGAAAGAACCATAACCGCCAAGCAGGCGATTCACGACGGGTATGTGCCGTGCTCGCGGTGCATGCGGCAATATTTGAAAACATCCTTCGTTGGAAGACATGATTCAGAGGACGCGAATGCCGATGCAGGTGAGGAGGCGGAGGAAGCGCTCGACTGGGCAGGGCGTTAACGAACAAGCGGCGCGGGCCCGATAGCCCGCGCCTGCAATCCGGACGACTAATTCTGCTTTGTGGGATCGTTCTTCATGGAGTCGTCTTTCCTCATGCTGTCGTCTTTTTTCATATTGTCTTTCTTCATTTTTTTGGACTTCTTGTCCTTCTTCGTCTGGTCATTCTTCATGGAATCATCTTTCTTCATCGAGTCGTCTTTTTTCATTGAGTCATCTTTTTTCATGGTGTCTTGTTGGGCATTGTCCTGCTTCATAGAATCCTGGCTGAAAGCGGACATTGGGGTCATCAGGGCACACGCAAGCGCGAGACTGCCGAAAAACTTCTTCATAATCTTCTCCTTGAAGTGAATTGAATTGGTCGTCCGGCAGGCGTTCACCTGCAGGCTGTGATGGGATGTTTTGTTTGGGAGGAAGTTACAAAAGACTCCCAAATCTCCACCCAGGGGACGTTGAACACCGAGGGAGCAGGCCAAAATCTAACCGCGCTTCAACGGGTAGAAAATGATTCAGCAGGTGAGTTGGTCGCGGGAGATCTTTAGGCCATTCAGGTTGCCCAGAGCGGTTACGGCGATCGACTCCGTTTTGAAGAATTCCTTTGCCAGGATTTGCAAATCTTCAACCGTGACGGCTTCGATCTTTTCGATGAGCTCGTCGAGGTCCTGGAAGTGATCGAAATACATTTCCTGCCGCGCCAGGTTTGACATTCGTGCGGTGCTCGATTCGAGTGAGAGCATCAGACTGCCTTTGAGCTGATCTTTGGAACGGCGTAATTCTTCTTCCGGCACCGGCTGGTTCTTAAGATTGCGAAATTCAGTGATGACCGACTTCACGACCTTAGCCGCCGATCCCAGCGACGTTCCGGCGTAGACGGCCATACATCCCGTGTCGCGATAGGGATTGAGATCGCTGTAGATGGAATAGGCGAGACCCTGGCGTTCGCGAATATTCTGGAACAGCCGGGAGCTCATCCCTCCGCCCAAGAGAGTGTTAAGAATATAGCCGGCGTGGCGTTTTTCATGGGCGATGGGGTGGGACGGAACGCCGATGCACAGCTGGACTTGTTCGAGAGCTTTCTTGTTGCGGAGAACGATGCGGGGAACGATTTTGGGTTGAGCGGAATGAAAGCCGTTCTGGGCAGGCTTCAGGTGTTCGAAATGTTTCACGACGAGGTCGACGAAATGATCGTGATTCAGATGTCCTGCGGCGGCTACAACAATGTTCCCCGGAGCGAAGCGGTGGTTGTAGGTTTCGAGGACGGCCCCGCGCTCGAAGCGCTTGACAGTTTCTTTCGTGCCAAGAATCGGCTTGCCAAGAGGATGGTCCTTCCAGAAATTCTGGGTGAAGATCTCGTGAACAAGGTAATCGGGATTGTCCTCATCCATCTTGATCTCTTCCAGTATCACGCCACGCTCGCGAGCAATGTCCTCGGCATCAAACGTAGGATGCAACACAAGATCAGTCAGAATCTCAAGACCTAGTGGAACGTTTTCGTCCAAGACCTTGACATTGAAGCAGATACACTCTTTGGAGGTGAAAGCGTCCATGTTGCCGCCGATCGAATCCACCTGACGCGCAATCTCTTCGGCAGTACGATGCTTGGTGCCTTTAAACACCATGTGCTCGATGAAATGCGAGATACCGTTGGCCTGCGGGGTTTCGTCGCGCGACCCGGTTTCGAGCCAGATGCCGATGGAAGCGGAGCGAATGTGCTCCATCTGCTCGGTAATCACGGTAAGGCCGTGGGGTAAGACCTGACGGCGAATATTGCGGACTTCTTTTACCATGGCGATGCTAAAACGAATGAGCAAACACTTGGACGCAAAGGTTTCTGATGCAAAATAGGCTGAGGCCGGAACACGCTTCGTTTGATTGTGAAACCAGCCCAGAAGAACTACTATTGTTACACAAGAAAAGGGTCGCATTATTGCAAAGTTTATCCCTTTAGAATCATGTGTTTACGCTAGGCAATCGCTGTTGCGGGAGAGTTTTCGCCTTGCGGGAGCGAATTTGACTGAAATGACTGACTTGCGGACATGCTCGTTGCTCGGAATGGATCGGCAGGAGCTTGCCGCTCTTGTGACGGAGGTGGCTGAGCCGCCTTATCGCGCCAAGCAGTTAGTGGATGCAGTTTACCGTCAGCGGGTGGAGACCATCGGGGAGATTTCCACATTTCCAGCTGAGTTGCGGGAACGATTCGAAAATCAAGGCGTGCGGGTCGGAGCGGCGCGGATTGAGAGCAAGTTTATTTCGGGCGACGGCACGGTTCGGTATTTGATTGGATTTTCCGATGGACAGACCGTGGAGACGGTATGGATGCCGGAAGGGGATGGCGGGGAAGCAGGGGATGGCACGGAGGCGGCAGAAGCTGCTGAAAGGCTTAATGACTCTACTGAAGCTGCGTCAGAGGTTATAGCCGGTCCGCACGGACGAATCAATCGGAGTTCGCAAGAACGGCCTCGGTCTTCATCCGGGCGCTCTTCATCCGGGCGCTCGACGATTTGCGTTTCGAGTCAGGTTGGTTGCGCGGTGGATTGTCAATTTTGCTTAACGGCCTTGCTGGGGATGAAGCGAAATCTGACTGCCGGGGAGATTGTTGGGCAGGTTTGCGCAGTGCTGAAAGATCAAGGATCTTCACCGCCGGAAGCTCGGATCAATCTGGTTTTTATGGGAATGGGGGAGCCATTCTTAAACTATGAGAACTTCATGAAAGCGTCACGCCTGCTCGTAGAGTGTGTGGGAATCGCCGAGCGGCGGATGACGGTATCCACGGCAGGGATTGTTCCGCGGATTCGCGATTTTGGCGAAGAGACCATCCGGCCGAAGTTGGCGATTTCCCTGAACGCCTCGAATGATGAACTGCGAACCCGCCTGATGCCGCTGAATAAAAAGTGGAATCTAGAGATGTTAATGGCAGCGGCTCGTGAGTTTCCGCTGCGCACCAAGGAGTGGGTCACATTCGAATACGTGTTGTTGGGCGGAGTGAACGACGCTCCGGAGAATGCACGCGAAGTGGCTGAGTTGCTACGCGGTCTTCGCTGCAAAGTGAATTTGATCGCGCTAAATCCCGGCCCAGGGATCGAATTCGCCACTCCCGCCGAGAAGCAGGTGCAGGAATTTCAGGCGACTCTTCGTCACGCGGGAATTCCGGCGTTTTTGAGGCGTCCTCGAGGCCGGGATATTTATGCCGCGTGCGGTCAGCTTAAGCGAACGGTTGAGATAACCACCTCACCGGAACTGCAGGTGCAGGAAGTGCCGCGGGTGCCGGCGGAAAGATAGGAATTTCGACGCGAATGCTAAATCCTTTCTCCTTGGTCTGTCGCGCGATAATCGTTCCGTGATGTTGCTGCAACATTCCGCGACACGCGCTTAAGCCAAGAACGGAAAGTGGATCTGAAGTTTCGAGACTCGAATTTTCGCCGAAGCTGAGCGGACTCACAGTATCGTACGAATCATACTTGGCGTCGAAAACGTCGATGGTGGCGATGCCCTCCAGATGTTCGTAGATGATCGTCAGGCCCCTGCTATTTTGCTGGTCCGCGGTGTGGATCGCGCTATTGAGAATTTGCATGCAGACTTGAAGAAGCTGATTCGAATCTCCCATGATCGGGGGAGCATCGGGCTGGAAGCGAGTGCTAATTTCAATGTTGAGGCTCTTCCATTGCGGTTGTGACAGTCTGACCGCCGTATGCAAGAGAGTGGTGAAATTCACTGGAGAGAGCGTTGCCGGGCTTTGTTTGGCGAAGCTAAGCAGACTGGCTACCAGCGACTTGGTCCGGCGACCATGCTGCCCGATTCGCGTCGCCAGCGCTTGCTGATCGGCGTTAAGCGGCGTGTTGAGCAAAAGGTCTGAATATCCCAGCATGGCGGCGATAGGATTGTTGAGCTCGTGTGCGGCGCCACCGACGAGTTGACCGATGGAAGCCAATTTTTCCGATTCCGTAATCTGTGCTTGCAGACGTTTTAAGTTCGCGAAAGATTCCTGAGACTGATTCAGCAGGCGCAACAACTCGCGGTCGAGTAAAGTTTGACGCGCAAAAACCATCACGCCCATGACTAACGCCGCGCACAGAGTCAGCATCAGTCGGAACGAGCGAATCCGTGGCGGGAGTGCCGAATCCAGCAAAGCCCATCCGGCGAACATGGGGAGCGAAAAAACTGTAATCATTCCCAGTCGTGCCAGCCAAACGCCGTGAGAGGCGGATCCCGATCTTTTGATGTTGGCTCGGCAACCCAGCGACCATAAACCAATCATGGTGATCCATAGCATGGAGACTGCGAGAGGGATGTCATAAAGGCTTCCGCTGTAGTAGACATGGTGACTAAGAGCCCAGTTCGCCACGTAAGAACTGGCGGCGTAAGTTAAACTCGCGCCGAACAGATTGGCATAAAAAACCCGCCAGGCGCTTTTGCTGTTCATCCAGGCAACCAGCAACGTCAACAGGAATGCGAGCTTTTCAATCAGATACAAGAAGTTGAGGTTGTCGCCGTATGCATCGGGGTTGGGAACCACGTATTGCCAGGCCATTACCGCGAAAATATAAAGGTATGCCCACCAAAACATCAGCAAGGTAAAATCGAGAGTGCGCAGTCGTCCGGAATATTCATCTTGAGGGGCATGGGGCCGGAGAGCCATGGCGGCCATCATGGGAACGATGTGAAGAAAAATGACGATATCTCCAGCGAAAATGTCTGGAACTTCTTTGTGCAGCCACAGTTCGAAGTAGATCCACATGGCTTGGTAGGAGAACCATAGAAACATGCCTGTGGAAAGGAGCATCCAGAAGGCTCGCACGTGTCCCCGGGACTGCACGGCATTCGGGAGGAATGAGATTGCTCCCGAAAGCAATAGGAGACCCTGGATCCAGTCACTCAGCGCAGTCAGGTGAAAGGAGCGCGGCAGGACCAGTGCGGCCAAAATCAGGGTTGCCATGCAGGCAGCAACGGCCGACGTCCAAAGTTTGGAGTACGCGCGCACGGAGATCCTCCTACAGCATTTTAGATTCGGCCCTGCCGAAGCCCGAGTTACTGAAGTAATGTCCCATAATCGTCCGAAAATTTGAGTGGCAAGGTACAGCCGGTTCTTATCGCGCACCCTTCATTCCGATAATTAAATCGATACGGGACGATTCTCTTACCCTTAGAATTGCGTTGGCGCAGGAGTAACTCGATTGCGGACTGTTGGAAGTCAAGGTTGGCTTGGGCGGCAACAGAGTACGGCCGATCCTAGCGAGATTCGCCGGACGGAACGCTGGCTGGCGAGCGCAAGGGTCTTCCTGGCGATTTCGGCTCTGGCGGCCATCTATATGGACCCCACGCAATTGGGACACGCACCAGTAGCTTATGCGCTGCTGGGGTTTTACTTGATCCATGGCGTGCTGGTGATGTCTCTGTTGCGGCGAAGGAAAACATCAACCCCAGCCTTCCGACTGCTGATCCATTCGGCAGATATCGTATGGCCGGCATTCATTTCAATTTTCGCGGAAGGACCGCGAAGTCCGTTCTTTCTGTTTTTCTTCTTTGTTCTCGCAGCATCGGCCTACCGCTGGGGCCTTTGGGAAACCTTAAGCACGGCGGCCGCCGAAGTGGCATTGCTTTGGATCGAGAGCTTCCTCTTGCTGCATGTTTGGGCGCTTCGCGAGGGAAGCTTGCCATGGCATATTTTGGCTGGACTGCGCGTTAATCTCGTCGAATTTGAACCGAAGCGGCTGTTCATGTTGTCAATTTACTTACTGGTAATGGGATTGTTGCTGGGGTATTTGGCGGAGCAGCAAAAACATCTGCGCGCCGAAAAAGCAGCGGTAACCCGCATGTTGTCGCGCGTACGGGTGGAGGCCGGCCTTACTGGAACTCTTCAACAAATCAGCCGAGAGATAGCTGCGATGTACGGCGCGGCGAGGATTGTGATTGCCGCGCAGGAGATCCTCAGCCACAGAAGATTTCTAGGCGAGTTGAGAAATGTGAAGGGTGAGCTCTCCGAATTTGCCTGGCTGGACTCGCGTCCGCGGGAAGCGAAGGCCTATTTGCAGGATTTTCCGGGAGAGGTGGGTTACGCGCTGCATAAAGGCGGGCGCTGGTCGGTGACCGCTCTGGACGAAGAGGGCAACCAAATTCCGTCCGCTTCCGCCCAAGCCTTTGAGGAATTGCAGCAAGGCACGAAAAAACCGGAAGATGCTTTTCATTCGGTCATCTCGATTTCTTTTGGGTTTGGGACCGAGTGGCGTGGACGGGTCTTAATATTTGAACCGTCATGGAGAGGAGAAACGCAAGAGGAGTTGCGATTCCTTCTCGATTTGCTTCGTCAGGTAGGCCCGGCGGTATACAACGTATATCTCTTGCACCGACTACGGAGGCGCGCGGGAGCGGCAGAGCGCGCGCGTTTTGCCAGGGAGTTGCACGATGGAGCGGTACAGTCGCTGATCGCAGTGGAAATGCAAGTCGACGTGCTGCGCCGACAGGCGGAGAATACTCCGGAGGTAGTTGGCGGAGAATTGGGTCGTATTCAAGGACTGCTGCGAGAGGAAGTGTTGAAGTTGCGGGAACTGATGCAGCAGATGAAATCCATCGATGTGGATGCGCGGAGATTCTTGAGCGTAGTGACAGATACGATGGAGCGATTCCAGAGAGAGACCGGTATCTCCGCGCGTTTCGTCACCGACATCGCGAAGTTGGAGATGCCGGATAAAATTTGCAGGGAATTTTTACGAATCGTCCAGGAAGGATTGGTCAACGTACGAAAGCATAGCCGGGCACGACACGTTCTGGTGCGACTGGCTTCCAATCCCGACCAATGGAGCCTTACACTGGAGGACGATGGAAAGGGATTTCCTTTTTCTGGTCGGCTCAGTCAAGACGAATTAGACCAGATGGGGAAAGGGCCGACGATCATTAAGGAACGGGTCCGTTTAATTGCCGGCGCACTCACGGTAGAATCGAATCCCGGGAGCGGGACACGCCTCGATATTAAAGTTCCCAGGAGCGGGGGAGTTTCCGATGAATTTTAAGAAGCCACAAGCGGTTCGCATTGTCATTGCCGATGACCATCCAATTTTTCGCGATGGATTGCGCCGTCTGCTGGAAGCGGAGCCCAACTTAAAGGTGCTGGGCGAGGCGTCCGATGGCGCCGAGGCGGTGAAGATGGTGCGGCAACTGAAGCCGGATATTTTGCTGTTGGATTTAGCGATGCCGAAACATCCCGGACTGGAAGCGCTGCGCGATCTTGGCACGGGTGTAAGTTCGACGCCGGTGCGAGTGATTCTGTTGACAGCGGCGGCGGAAAAAAGTCAGATTGTGGAAGCTCTGCAGTTAGGCGCTCGTGGCGTAGTGCTGAAAGATTCAGCCACGCAATTGCTCTTGAAAGCGATTCAAACGGTTATGTCTGGCGAGTATTGGGTGGGGCGCGAGAGCGTATCAAATCTGGTTCAATACCTGCGGACTCTGGTGCAGTCCTCCAGTGATGAGGCCCGGCAAAGAAAATTTGGATTGACGCCTCGAGAGTTGGAGATTGTTTCGGCAGTGGTGGCGGGCTATTCGAATAAAGAGGTCGCGGAGTACTTCAAGATCAGCGAAGATACCGTGAAGCATCATTTGAGCAATATCTTCGACAAACTTGGGGTTTCTACTCGGCTGGAGTTGGCTCTGTTTGCAGTGAACCAATCGCTGCCACTGAAAAGCATCGTTTAGGCCCGACTTTGACGGTTCCAGTTCACCGCAGGGAGCATCTTTATCCTCGATTGGCATAGCACTTTCGAGCCATTGGCGTGCGTTTCTTCCCCTTCTACTATTGAGAAATAAGACCAGCCTCGGACAGCAACTGATCCGGTCACAGTTTGCAAGCTGAATCACGACTGTGTTCTCCCTCTTAAAGGAAGAGAACTGACTTAGACGTTAAGGAGAAGGAGCCCGTGGCTAAAATGTTTGTGAAATTGAAGCAGAACCTTTGGAGAGATGAGCAAGGTCAGGATATTGCGGAATACGCGGTAATGTTGGCCGTAATTCTCGTGATCGTCGTAGGCACGGTCAAGCTCATTGGCACGAACGCCAGTCTCGTGTTCTCCAACGTTGCCAGTTCAATTCAATAGTCGTTAGGCACCGCGTCTGCAGCACGGAATACCGTCGCCAGGCGGCCTTTTGGTCATCGCCGACCATCTTCCTGAAATAGGCGCAATTCCGCTCACTTTGGCGTCGATGTGGTCAAAGCCACCTTTTCACCGCCGGATGCTTCTGTAAGTCGGGTGAGATAAGGGAAAAACGGCGTGATCTCAAATGGCATCTTCTCGCGTGCGGAGCTCAAAGCTACAGGTCTGGCCTTCGCAAGCTCCACCTGATCGCTCCAAGGGTCGAGCTTGATGCGCCCCCCAAGAGGAAGCGCAGCAATCTGATCGGTGCGCTGTGGTTCGAGTTGCGGAGCGGAAGCCAGTAGCGTCGCCATCCGAATATTCTTGCTGCTGGCGAAGCTATTGCCCAAGTGTGGCCGAATCAAATTTGGCAGTTCCGGAGCGCTCTGCTGTAGCGCTTTCAAGAATAGCCCCGCGCTCCCCAACTTATCCTTATACGGAGAGTTCTTCAGCAATTCCAAAGCTTTGGCGTCAGCCGCTTCCTCCTCCGACGCGGGACGTTTGAAATCCAGCCGCTGGAATGAATTTTCATCCGGAAAGAACATTCGGTCGTTGAAGGCCAGCTTGGTATCGAAGCCGTGGCCGAGAACGATGTGGCCGAGCTCGTGAGCCAGGACCATTGCTAAAGAAGCCTCGTCAGGAAGGACATCCAGCAGCCCGCGGCTGATGACAATGGTGTGACCAATGGTGAATGATTCGAGCGGGGAAGTAAGGAGAATTCGGCAACGCAAGTCAGAGCCGAGATCGATATTGTTGGTCAACAAGATGTTGTTGGCAACGGTGAGAAGGACTTTATCCACATCCCCGGGAGGAGCCATTAAACCGATTTTCTGCAGCCGCTCCACCGCGTTATCTTCCGCCTGGCGTTCCCACATCCGCTGGGCGGCGATGGGGCTCGCGTCCGCGGACGCGTCGCTCTTATCATTCACCGATTGGGCGGAATCCACCAGAATTTGCGTGAATTCTGTATTTTTGTTGAGGCCCTTCAGATCGTATCCCCACAGTCGCGTTTGCGCGCGAAAATGTAAAGGCCGGCCGATGGTGGTCTTCATGTCCGATTCTTCACTGTAAATGTAGGCGGGGAGCCACGCTCCGGAACGCATGTTCAAGCGCCAACTGTCAAAGTGCAGGTAGTAGCTCGCCTTGGGCGGTGGATAATAGGTGCCGTTGAAACGGACGACATTATAGTCCTGGTCTTCGACCCAAATGCGGCCCATGAACCGGCCGGGAGGGGCGTCTTGCCTGGGTTGCACGTCAATTACTATGCAGCGGATTTCCCCCAGAAATTCGCGCCGCACGAAAGTGAAATCGTAATATTTCTTTTGTAAGTCAGTGTCGATCACGATCATCTGGGCAAAGCCCAGAGGCAGAAAGTGCATTGCGTAGAGGCCGGTGAGGCGATTGAGCATGCGTTGGCCGAACCCAGGCTGGCCCATAAAGGAAGTGTCTTCCGGGCCATCGCTCATCTCCAGCCGGCCTAAGAAATACTGGTCTTTCACGGGCTGGATACTTCCACTGCGATCGGTCTTCAGATCCTGTAGATAAGTCTCGACCATGGGGCGCATATGGCGCATCTGTGCCGTGAAAAGATGCTCTTTCTGAATCATGCGGTCCACAACGCCGTCGAATGTGTCTGGCACGGGCGCAGAAATGGTCTGCGGCGGTTTGGAGGGTACCGTACTAGCGGGCGAGGGTGAAGTTGAATCTTGTGAAAGCGCCGAAAAAGAAGCAAGAAAGCAGAATAACGAAAGAAAACCTGCCCGCCAAATTCGCATAAAGACCCTTCAATATCAGCCGTTGGAAAACGAGGTTCGGACAAGCTGATCGGCTAACTGGAAGAACGAGCTCCAGACCTCGCTAACAACGCACCACTTTTGAGCTGTCTATTCCTTTGGTCGCATTCCGGGTGTCGACCACCAACTGGGCGTCGCGGACGATTTGCTGATAGTCGTAATCGGAATGGTCCGTGATGATCACGACGCAATCGTATTCGCTGAGATTCTCCAGCCCGGAACGCTTCATCTGCAAATCGTACTTACGGCCTTTGCCAATGAAAGGGAAGTAAGGGTCGTGGTAGCTGACCTGCGCTCCCTCTTTTTGCAGAAGTTCAATAATGGTTAAGGCGGGGGATTCGCGCAGGTCGTCGATGTCCTTTTTGTAAGCAACGCCGAGGATCAGGACGCGCGATCCATTCACCGATTTCTTGTGGCCATTCAACGCCGCTCCGATGGATGCGAGCACGTGATAGGGCATGTTGGTATTGATCTCACCCGCCAGTTCGATGAACCTGGTGCGGAAGTCATATTCCTTGGCTTTCCAGGAAAGATAAAAAGGGTCGACCGGGATGCAGTGTCCACCGAGTCCGGGGCCGGGATAGAACGGATGGAATCCGAAAGGTTTCGTCGAAGCGGCTTCGATGACTTCCCAGATGTCCAGATTCATCCGGAGACACAGCATCTTTAATTCATTGACGAGTGCGATGTTAACGCAGCGGTAGATATTCTCGAGGAGCTTGGTCATCTCCGCTGCGGCGGGTGACGAAACCGGCACAGTACGCTGGAAAATGGACCCGTAGAGCGCTGCCGCCAATTCGGAAGCGCGCGGGTTTAAGCCGCCAACCACTTTCGGGATGTCCCGCCGTGCAACCGTTGTGTTGCCCGGGTCTTCGCGTTCGGGCGAGAAAGCCACAAAAAAATTCGTTTCCAAGTTCGATATGCCGCGAGCCGCCTTCAACCCGAGCTTGTTCTCGTTCTCGAGGATCGGCAACATGACTTCTTCCGTAGTGCCCGGATAGGTTGTACTCTCGAGGATTATCAACTGCCCCGGCTGGAGGTGAGGCGCTATGGCATGCGTAGTATCGGTAATGAAGCTGAGGTCGGGCTCGTGATATTGATTGAGCGGAGTAGGGACGCAAATGATAACCGCGTCCATTTCTTCAAGTTTCGCGTAATCGGAGGTAGCGGAAAATCCCTGGGCATTGGCTGCCTGGATTTCTTCCTTGGCGATGCGGTAGATGTAAGACCCGCCCTGGGCAAGAGTTTCAACTTTCCGCCGATCAATGTCGAAGCCAGTGACAGGAAACTTCTGATCGGTGAACAATAGTGCCAGGGGTAATCCGACGTAACCGAGGCCGATGATTCCGACGCGCGCCTCATGACGCTTGATTTTCTCTTTCGTGGATTCGGCGGTGCGAGTTTCTACGGACGGATTAATCATTTATGAAAGTGACTCGAGCGAAAAAGATGGGAAAATCCTTAATTTCGCTTCGATTCTAGCATGCACGCATGACGAATCTGTTTGATATCCGGTGCCGAAAGGCTATTGAACTTGAGTCATAGTCCCAGGATGGAAAGATCAGGATAGAGACAGAACTCAACACATGGACGGAGCGAGAACAAGGAAATTGCCGTGGCTCCTGGCCTGCATATTACTTGCGGTGCTATTTGTTGCCTTGGCGTCAAGAGCAGGAAGTTTCTTGATCGTTGACGCGCCTCGACCTTCCGACGTGATTCTAGTTCTGGCGGGGGAGACCGATTTTCGTCCGGAGCGAGCCCTGGAGCTTTCCAGGCAAGGGTATGGGAAGAGCATTGTGCTCGACGTCCCTGCAAACGCGAGAATTTACGAATTTACTCAGATTGAATTGGCGGAGAGGTACGTACGCGACCTTCAGGCTCGGAATATCCAGCCAGCATCTTCGATGATTGTTTGTCCGATCGATGGGCTGTCGACAAAAGATGAATCCAAAGATGCCGAGAAGTGCTTACGACGCCTGGGCGCAAGGAGCGTACTCGTCGTCACGGCGGATTTTCATACGCGGCGGGCAATCGACGTTTTCCGGCGGGAATTTCCAGCATACACGTACACAATAGCGGCGGCGCGCAACAATGAGCAATTTGGGGTCCGATGGTGGAGACATCGGCAATGGGCCAAGGTTTGTCTCGACGAATGGCTTCGGCTCATCTGGTGGAAGGCAGTCGATCAGTGGCGGTGATGACGCGGTAAACTTTCTTATTCCACCGCCGCAATGTCCCGATTGATTCACCGGCACGCTGCCTCCGTTATGAGCCGTTAAGGTTCGCGCATGGCGGCCGGTACTCCTGCTTTGCGCGCCGCTTCTTCCATATCTTCCAGTTTTTGTTTGGCGTCTTCCACGGCTTTCTGTTTGTCCGCAATTTGCTGCTTGTAGTCGGCGTCCTGTTTATCCCACTGAGCTGAATTGCGCAGCCGATTCCCCACGTCCCCATACATTGCCGCCGCTCGCAGTTGGTATTCCTTCTGCGCCACGTCCAGTTCGCGGGAAGCAAGATCGATGGCGTTTTTTTGCGAAGCGAGCTTATCCTGCCAGGATTTCCATTCGGCCTGTTTCTTGACTTGCTGGTCTTCGGGCGAAGCGGCTGGCTTCGCTGCATTGGAGTCTTTTGCATCAGCGGGGTTAGGCGGCTTCGCGCCGCCTTCCGTCGAACTGCTATCACTACCGTTAGCGTTACTCGCGGTCGTGGCTTCTCCCACGATCGAAAGTTTGTCATTGGTCGGAAGGTTGTCATTGTCAAAAACCTTGGGCTGGACCTTGGCGGAGGGATCTTTATGCATTTTGCGGGCATAATCGCCCAAGGATGTTTGACCGGATGAGGATTGATCCGACGGCGCGGTAGTCTGTGCCGCGACCAACGAAGCCGCAAGCAGCGTGAACAATGCGTATACGAATGAGTTACGTGTGGCGCAGTTCATATTTTTTTATCCTCTAAGTACGTCGATATAGATGCGCATTTGCCCGAGCGTATCGAACTTTTGGCCGCTGGACCCTACTACCAAAACCTCCCGTACCATCGTAAGAACTGGTTTCCTACGAATAACGCCAGCAGAGCCATGCTTCCGAGAAAAACACCAAACGGCATTTGGTAATGGCGATACACCATCTGCGCGGATTGCCATCCCCGGCGGCGGGCCGCCTGCAGATTAGCGAATCGGCGCATGAACCGATGAGTGCGTTTGATCCAAACCATCAGCACGGTTGCAATGCCAAAGAACGATCCCGCTAGCGAAGCGGTAAAGATGGTGAAAATAGTGAGCTTCATGCCTAAAAAGGCGCCGATCATGGCCATTAACTTAACATCGCCAAAGCCCATCCCTTCAGTGCCGCGCCATCGTAGGTACATCGCGCCTGCACCGTAGATGAACGAAGCGCCCAACGCGGCCCCGAGCAGTGAGTCGAGCAAGGAAAGCAGGTGGGACGCGAAGCCCGCACTAAAAGGCAAATTCAGCATCCCGGGCAAAAACTGCGAAACCAGATCGTTGACCGGAACGATTAAACTGAAAGCCAGCCCGAGCGCTAATCCGGGAAGCGTCAGCTTGTCTGGAAGAAGTTTGGTTTCAGCATCGGTGAAGATGAGTCCGAGAAGAAGAAATCCGAAGGCGCAATATTTCAGCGTGGCAAATGTCAGCCCGAAGTAGGCATAGCAGGCGACGAAAAGCGCACCGGTCAGCGCCTCAATCAGCAAATAACGCACAGAGATTCTTGTCTTGCAGTTACGGCAACGGCCTCGTAAAAGAAGCCAGCCTAAAATCGGTACGTTGTCATAAAAAGCAATTGGCCGCTTGCAACCGGGACAGCGCGAACCAGGGGACACAACCGACAAACCGAGTGGCAGACGATAGATGCACACGTTCAGGAAGCTGCCGAAGGCCAGCCCAAGGACAGCAATCGCCGATGCGTAATAAGGGTCCACGAGGTATAACGTCTTGAAAAACTACCGCTTCTTACTCAGAAACGCGGCATTCCTAGAGCGTGATTGGATTATAAGGCGAGCTGGCAGGGAGCACTAAGGTACAGAAGTCACTGTCCGAAAGGGCGATCCTCGCCATCTCTCTACTAGCGGATAAATTTGTAATCGACAATCGATGCGGCCAAAGTAGCTGTTTTGGTGGAACCCTCAGTTTCAGCCGGTCTTTCCTCGACTTCTTTTTCTCTGGAGCGAATTACGCGGCCCTGGCAGAGAACGTTACGGTTGTTTTGACCTGAGATTTCCTCGGGCATTTCGAACACCAACTCAATCAGGGTGTTCACTGGAAGTTGCTGCGGACCTTGGAACAACAAGCCCGTCTGGCTGATGTTTTCTACAGTGCCTTCATGCCACACGCTGGTGCTGTTGACGCGATAGCGAAGCGTAAGGCAAAACTTGAGCCTTCGAGCCCGCGGCGTCCATTTCGGACGCTTCTCGCGAGGATGGCTTCGCTTGATTCCAGTCTCCGGTTTCGTGTGCTCCACCCGCTCCGTGCGGCGCATGGTGGTCCAGTCATACTTGTACTCGGCGGCGCACAGCAGGCAAACCTGGTAATAATCGCCGTCGTTGGCGCGCCGGGGCCAGGAAAACTCATGCGAGCAGCGCCCAAGCATAAGAACATCCATGATCTTTTGCGGCATGATGGGTTTCTTCCGGCCAAGGTTCGGTCCAGACCGGATTAATCGAGCCTGATTGCCTAAACGTTGGAGTGCCGAACGCAGTTCCATCATGTCCTGAAAGCGCGGCGGCGGATAGGTTACTTTCGTGGCGGGGCGACAGGACAGTAATCCAGGGATTCTCCAAGAACCTGCGCGGGTAGGGCACTGGGCGTCCCCAGTTTTGAATTTGACTGGGGCTGCCGACCCGTCATCGAGGAGCTGCCGTCCGTGTATCATCGCCCCATGCGCCACAACCGCACAGAGGCCTGCGGGGATGTGACAGCCTTCATCCTTGCCGGCGGTAAGAGTACCCGCATGGGGACGGAAAAGGCGTTTGTTGAACTTGATGGCCGCAATCTGCTATTCCGGGCGCTGGACCTTACACGGGCCATCACTCCCAACGTACGCATCGTGGGGAGTCGCGGAAAATTCTCCAATCACGGCTCCGTTATAGAAGACGTGTTTCGTGATTGCGGTCCATTAGGAGGGATTCACGCGGCATTGCGCGTATCGGAGACGGAACTAAATCTGGCGCTAGCGGTCGATATGCCTTTAGTTTCTCCGTCTTTTCTTCGCTATTTAATTGGCCAGGCGGCTGCCGCCACGGAGTTGGCCATTGTTCCCCGGTGTGATGGCCGTTTGCAGCCTCTGTGCGCCATCTACCGGCGCGAATTTGGCGATGCAGCTGAACGTGCGCTTCGGAAGGGCCGTAATAAGATCGAACTGGTATTTGATGAGGTCTCGATACGCGTGATAGAAGGAGATGAGATGGCGCGGGCCGGATTTTCCTGCGACATGTTCCGCAACTTAAATACTCCGGAAGAACTCCGGGCCTCGAAGAAAAGTACTCGCTGAAGCGCACCAAGCTGGAAAGATTGAGATGCCTGAAACTCCCAACAAACCCTACATAGAATTTCGCGAAGTTTCGAAAGCATTCGGAGAGAACCACGTCCTTGATCGCGTAAGTTTCACCGTCATGCCCGGCGAAACCGTGTGCATTCTCGGGCGCAGCGGCGTGGGCAAATCAGTTTCTCTTCAGATTCTCATGGGTTTCCTGAAAGCGGATTCCGGTCTGGTGACGGTTGCGGACGAAGACATTACCAATTTTTCCGAAGAGCAACTGGAAAAAGTTCGGAAGAAAGTCACTATGGTTTTTCAAAACGGCGCACTCTTCGACTCGCTCACTGTTGGCGAAAATGTAGCGTTTCCGCTTCGTGAAAAGGGCGATTTATCGGAGGAGCAAATTTACCAGATCGTGGACGGATTGCTGCAGATGGTAGGAGTGAGGGAAATGCGCGACCTCCTGCCATCCGATCTATCGACAGGAATGAAGCGGTCCGTGGCGATTGCCCGTGCGTTGGCCGCTCGACCGGAATGCGTTCTCTACGACGAACCTACGACGATGGTCGATCCGTTGATGGCCCAACTGCTGGGTGATCTCATCAAACGCTTAAAACTGCAACTGAATCTTACCAGCATCGTTGTGACCCATGATATGCGCCTGGCAAAAAAGCTGGCGGATCGTGTAGTTTTCTTGTATGAGGGGAAGTCGATTTTCTTTGGACCTTATGCCGAACTGGAGAAATCCCAGGAGCCAATTGTGCAGGAATTCCTCGAATTGGACGAGTTCAAAATGGATGCTTGAGGAGCGGGGAAATGAGGAGCTAGATTGCAAGACGTTGCTTTATGGCGCGCCTTGCCTCGCATAACCGCCGCAGGCCAAAACTGGAAGGCGCGGATATTTTGGAAATCGGGAATCGGTGAATGAAAGCTGGCATTGCAGGAACTGGGCACCTCGGTCGGATTGGATCACGCGTGCGTGGATGCAATTGGCGCAAAGTCCCGAGTTCCTGACCGATCCTATGGACCCTGGCGTGGCGTCGGATTTATGCATTGTTCAGGGCAAACTTAGATCCTTGCTCTAGAACCCCTGCTTTACAAGTTCTTCCACGGTTAGCCCACGCTTTCCGGGGTCGCCACGAAGCATCTTTTCTACGTATTTTGCGATCAAATCCGCCTCCAGGTTCACGGGGTCTCCGTTCCGAAGCGAATTCAGATTCGTCCTCTCCACCGTATGCGGAATGATCGCGACGGTGCAAACATTATCTTCCAGCCTTGCTACGGTCAGGCTAATCCCTTCAATCGAGATCGAACCTTTGGGAACGGTATATCTCTCGATCTCATGAGGCGCCTCAAAACGCAACCACCAGTTATCGGAGTCGGCGATTCGATCCAGGCCGATGAGCGTGCCAACTCCATCGACGTGGCCTTGCACAATGTGCCCTCCGAAGCGGCCGTCAGCTTTCATGGGCAATTCCAGGTTCACCACAGCTTTCTCGTGAATCCGCGAAAACGACGTGCGCTTCCATGTCTCGGGCGCGAGATCGGCACTGAAGGAATCCGGCTTGATATCGAGTGCTGTGAGGCATACTCCGCTGACTGCGATACTGTCGCCCAGCTTGAGCTGCGTTGGAGTCGTCTTTGCCGATATCGTAATGCGGCGGTTCTCTCCTAGTTGTTCGATGCGTAGGACGCGGCCAATTTCCTCAATGATTCCAGTGAACATTGCGACCTCAATAGCTACGGCTAACCGAACATCATAAACCTAAGAGGGAAAGGACTTAGTCTGCGTAAGGATCGCGCAGATAAGCTTCCACGGCGAAGTCCTCGCCGAAGCGGTGCCATTGAAGATGTTTGACCTGCAATGCCGGACTTGCGGAGGCCGAACCCTCGCCCCTTTTGAATGGAACCAACTCCTCGCCAGTAAAGATCTTCGGCGCGTAATACAGAAAAAGCTTATCGACCAAGCCAGTGTCGAGGGCCGATCCGTTCACAGTCGATCCGCCTTCGATCATCAAACTCATGATTTCCAGCTCTCCGAGACGGCGCACGATGGAATGAAAGTCCGGACGCCCTCTGACAGCAGAATGAATTTGTTCGACCCGAATGCCGCAATGCTCAAGCTGTTCTTTTTTCCGTGGCTCCGCAGAAGAGCAGAAAATCAGTACGTCGTTCATGGTCTCGCTCAAGTCCGCGGTGCTCCGCACAATACGCGAAGTCAGTGGTAACCGGAGATTCGAATCCAGAATCACGCGCAAGAGTGGCCGCCGGCGCGGATGTCCGCTACGATCTGTAAGTAACGGATCGTCCGCCAGAATCGTTCCTATGCCGACCATAATGGCATCGCTCTGGTGGCGCTGTTCATGTACGTGAGCTCGCGCCACCTCACCCGTAATCCACTTCCTCTTCTGAGTCCCTGCCTCGCCTTGCACGGTTGCGCGCGCCGGAGCTGCAGCGATATTGCCGTCGAGAGTCATTGCGGACTTTAACGTTACGAGAGGAACAAGGTGGCGAATGTATCTGGCGAAAGCCTCATTCAGAGTTCGGGCTTCGTGTTCGAGGAGCCCGACTTCCACGATCACCCCAGCCGCCCGCAATGTTTCAAATCCGCGACCGCTGACTTTGGGATTTGGGTCCGCCATGGAAGCCACAACCCGCCGAATTCCAGCGGCGATCAAGACGTCCGTGCACGGCGGAGTGCGGCCCTGATGCGAGTGCGGCTCAAGGTTGATGTAAAGAGTTGAGCTGCGGGCCTGGTCTCCCGCATCCTGAAGCGCGAGAATCTCCGCGTGTTTCTTGCCGGCATAGGTGTATGTACCGGTCCCCACCGTTCTACCGGCGGAGTCGACAATCACGGCGCCAACATATGGATTTGGCGAGGCCAATCCCATGCCCTGACGCGCGAGGTCTAGCGCGTGACGCATGAATTGTTCGTCAATCGAGTAGTCGGGCATCCTGAATCGATGGAGAATAACCGCCGCAGTCAGAGAGAACTATGAAGAGCGGACTTTATTCGAAAAGAGAATCTACAAATTCCTTAGGGTCGAAGGGCAGCAGATCACCAATTTTTTCGCCGACACCGACAAATCGCACAGGAAGGCCCAACTCCTTACAAATGGCGACTACCACGCCTCCCTTGGCCGTGCCGTCAAGTTTGGTAAGTACGATGCCGGTGACTCCTGCTGATTGCGTGAATTGACGAGCCTGCTGTAAACCATTTTGCCCGGTCGTCGCGTCCATCACAAGCAAAGTTTCATGAGGCGCCCCGGGAATAATTCGCTGGGCTGTCCGGCGCATTTTATCGAGCTCAGCCATCAGGCTGGTTTTCGTGTGAAGGCGTCCTGCGGTGTCGACGATAACGTAATCAGTTTTCCGTGCCACTGCAGCCTGGAGTGCGTCGAATAAAACAGCCGCGGGGTCGCCACCTGGCTTGGTTTTAATCACTTCAGTGCCGGTGCGCTGCCCCCAAATCTCGAGTTGATCGATGGCTGCGGCGCGAAACGTGTCGGCGGCGCACATCAGGACAGTTCTCCCCTGGGATCGGAATACTTGTGATAACTTGCCGATCGTCGTAGTTTTTCCTGTACCGTTTACACCAACGACCAGGATCACTTCCGGCGTTCCAGCGACTTTTTCGACCGGCTTCGAGTTTGCGGCCCTCAAAATCGTGAGCAATTCTTCTTTCAGAAGACGCTTTAGTTCTTCCACATCCCCGATCTGCTTGCGATTGGCACGTTCGCGCAACTTCCCTAAGACTTCTTGCGTGGTGGCTGAACCCAGGTCCGCGCCGATCAGGGTAGCCTCGAGATCGTCCAAAGTTCGGCCGTCGATTTCCTTGCCGAACGTCACCACCTCTTCAATCCGCTCGGCAAGGTTTTCGCGCGTGCGCGTAACCGCCTGCTTCATGCGCTCAAAAAGGCCTGTCTTTTTTTCTTCCGTGCCGCCGAACAGAGTCTGAATCATTTAAATACTCAGTTCGATTATAGCGGCCTATTGAGTGTTCATTGCGAGGTTATGGGGGGCGAGATTAAACCCGGGTTCTCTCGAGGGTTGCCGGTCCCAATACTGGGGCAGCAGTGGAAGGATTCGATGCGCTGGCTGCAGCAGCATCGGCAATCACTGGCCGTTTAATGGAAAAACGTTGAATTCGTATCTCGCCGCGCGCATAGACAGCAATCAGCGCGGCGACAACCACAGGATCAAGCCGCTTGCCGGCAAGGTTCTGAATGATCTTAAAAGCCTCTTCCGGAGTGTGGGCCTGCTGGTAAGGACGATTGGTAGTGAGAGCATCAAACGTATCGGCGACGGCAATGATTCGTGCCAGCAGAGGAATTTGTTCGCCTTGAAGGCCATAAGGATAACCTCGGCCATCCAGTGCTTCATGGTGAAGTTCAATGCCAGGCAGCATTTCGCCGAGTTGAGTGACCGGGCGCAGAATGTTCGCCCCCTTGGTGGTATGCGTCTTCATGACCTCAAACTCTTCCGCGTTCAGCGCTCCTGGTTTCTTGAGAATATGATCTTCGATCCCTATTTTGCCGACATCGTGAAGCTGTGCGGAGATCTGAAGCGTCTCCAGAAAGCTGGGAGCGAGCTTCATCTCTCTTCCAATCAGTAACGAATAGCGCGTGACGCGGTCGGAATGGCCGCGGGTGTAGGGATCTTTTTCGTCGACGGCGCCGGCAAGCATTTGGATCGAACCCAGGAATAGCGCGCGATTTTCCTCCGCGGCGCGCTTCAAATCCTCGACGAAATGTTCGAGTTCCTGCGACATGGTGTTGAAAGTATCCGCCAGTTCACCAATCTCTGTGCGGCTCCAAAGATGTACGCGTTGCGAAAAATCTCCGCGCGCCAGGGCGCGGCTGGACTGGGTAAGAATGTGCAGCGGTTTGGTGATTCTGCGGGCGGCAAAAATGCTCACGGTAATGCTGAGCAGGACCGCCATTAGCGCCAGCAGCCGGGCAGTGCGTTGCATTTCGTACACGCCGCGGTAAGCCTCCAACTGGGGTTTTTGAACAATTACAGCCCAGTCTAAGCTCATCACCGGACTATAGGTTCCGAGCATCTCCACGCTGTTTCTTTCGGTTTTTACCGCGAATTCCTTGGTGGCTGCGAGTTGTGCCTTGTTGCCCTCATCCACAAAATTGCGAACAATCTCGAGGTTTTTCATGTCCTGCCCGGTTACGTATTGAGCGGTGCCGGAGGCTACCAGCCGACCCTGAGCATCCACGACATAAGGAATGAGACCTCCGTTGCTGACGTCGTGCAAACGGCGAATCAGGAATTGCAAATCGACGACAGCGCCCAGCATCCCAAGAAAGCGTCCGCCGTAACTAACGGGAGCGCTTACCAGCACGACGGTGCGCGAGAATCTGCCATCCTCGATCTGAAGGGCCTGGCCGTTGTAGGCGCGGCCATCGCGGGCTGCATCGTATGCGTGTTGCAACTCTCGTTGGAGGAATGCGTCCGGAACAATGCGTCCGGCAGAGATCCCCTTGGCATCGGAATTCAGGAGCGTTGCATATGCCAGTTCATCGGAGGAGGAGACGAAATTCTCTAGAAGAGCCCGCAACTCAGGAGCTTCGATATTTTTGCTGCCAATGTCGCCGCCGCTGGCCACTTGAATCGCCGAAGACAGGTTGGCCAACATCATCCGTAGTGAACGCTCATGCAGAGAAAGGTCGTCGGCCAGAGATCGAGTCACGGTGTTCTGCAACAGCATCTCGTTGGTTTTTAATCGGTCGCGATTGATGGCTTCCACATGCGTGGAATAGAAATACATTGGAAAAATACTGATCGCGAGAAGGACTCCTAGAATTAAGTAAAGAATGGGAATTCGGGTGAGGCCAGGGGACGGAGTGCGCGAACCGCTCCCGTTCTGAAGCTGAGTTGAGCTCTCTAGCGAAGTGGCGGCGGAAGTCACAAGTATCTGCAAGAAGTTTAATGGGGAAGGACTACCTTGAGGTCAAAAGCCTTGCGTGTGAACATTACGAAAGTGTCTTGATGAAGGATGGGAAAGCCGGTCGCAAGCAAAGACGCTGAAAAGATTAGCCTTACAGAGTGGATATTTCGCTTTTTCCGCTGCGAGTCATGAGTTGTAAGATCGCTTCGCGTGGATCTTTGTCATCGTACAGAATGGAATGGACCTGCTCGGTAATGGGCATTTCTACTCCGCGTTCTCGTGCCAAAGCAACGGCTGCTGTCGTTGTGGAAATCCCTTCCGCAACCATGCCGTGCATTGCGCGGAGAATCTCGGGAAGCTTGCGTCCGCGGCCCAGGCCAACCCCTACGCTGCGATTGCGAGATAATCCGCCGGTGCAGGTAAGAACCAAGTCTCCAAGGCCTGCCAGTCCGGACATAGTTTCCGCTTTGCCGCCGCACGCCTGCACAAGCCGAGTCATCTCGGCCAATCCGCGCGTAATGAGTGCGGCAATAGAATTGTGCCCCAAACCGAGGCCGTCGCAAATCCCGGCGGCGATCGCAATAATATTTTTCAGCGCCCCTCCGAGCTCGACACCAATGACGTCTTCGTTTGTATAAACACGAAATGTAGGGCCGCTGAATTCACGCTGTACGATGCGCGCCAGATCCGCATCCTCCGATGCGATTGTGATCGCGGTGGGATCGCCCCGGGCGGCTTCGAGCGCAAACGAGGGACCACTGAGAGCGCCGATCCGGGGCTCGAATCCGCTTGCGTTCGTCACCACCTGACGAATGACTGTGCTCATGCACATTTGAGAGTTGTTCTCGATGCCTTTGGTGGCGCTCACCAGCAGCATCTCCGGAATCAGATAGACATTCATCTGTTCGAAAAGGGAACGGCAGTGATGAGAAGGCATAGCGGTAATTACGATGTCGGCACCACTAAGTGCTTCCTGCAAGTTCGACGTCGGAATCACGGTGCCAGGAATGTTGCAGCCCGGAAGAAATCTGTCGTTGAGCCGCTGGCTTGAAATGGCTTCACAAATTTCATTGCTGTGGACCCACAGCCGGATACGGTGATTCTCCTTGCGTCCGAGAACGATCGAAAGAGCAGTCCCCCATGCGCCGGCTCCGATGATAGCGATCTGGCTCATGCTAACTTTGCGCCCAGTCGACGCTCTGTGCCCGCAAGCAGGCGTCGGATGTTTTCATGGTGCTTCGCGATGATGAGCAGGGAAGTTGAGGTCATACATCCCAGCGCGATAGGTGCCTCTCGCGGTATGTGTATCCAGTAAACCAGCGGGGGAAAGGAAACCACGGCAATAATCGAGGCAAGGGAAACGTAGCGGGAGACGATCACTATGACAAGAAAGACGATGACGGTGATGAACATGGCTCTGGGAGCTATCACTACGAAAGAACCGAGACCGGTGGCGACGCCCTTGCCGCCGCGGAACTTTAGCCATATAGGAAACAAATGCCCAAGAACTGCAAAGAGTGCAGCCAAGGATAATCCGATCTCGGATGCGAAAGTAGATGGCCGCTGACTGACGACGAAATGCGCTAGTGCGACGCCAGCAGCGCCTTTAAGCGCATCCAGGAGCAGCGTCAGGAGACCCAGAACCGGGGATTTTCGCGAGACATTCGTCGCTCCAATGTTGCCGCTGCCGCTCTGACGAACATCTTCGCCCCGAAAGATTCTTACCAGAACAAATCCGAATGGAATGGAACCTAACAGATAGCTCGCAACGGCGATGATAAAAAGGTCCGTCATGGAGAAAGTTCTCGATTAATCCAGCGCGTATGCCGCGAGTTTCGCATACCGGGAGCCCTCTTGCGATAAATGGCTCCGATAGAGAAAAAACCTGCGAGCCGTCATGGTACCGAACTCGGGAGGGGGAGCGGTGATCAATTTCGCTTGCAGTACCTCAAAACGTTGGTTCGACCGATCGCCTCTTTGCCGGCGCGGAGAACCGGACCCGCTTGAATTTCGTGCCCCTGAACTTTGTGCCCCTGAACTTCGTGCCAAGGTTAAATGCGGACTATATTCATGCGGCTCGCGAGGGATATTGAGCCCTGCCAGCCTCGCATCAATCGCCCCTGCCAGAGCAGCCAGGCTTGAACCTGCTTTTATTCCAATCCAAAATACTCGTGGCGCTCGGGAAGTAGGGAAAAATCCATAGCCTCGAAGAGTCATATCAAAGGCAGCTGCCGTCATCGCCTGCAAGGTGTTCTTGATTTCGTCGGTAGCTTCTTCAGTCTTCTCGCCAATAAATTTCAAAGTAATGTGCAGCGATTCGGAATTCACCCAACGCGCCCCCGGCGCAAACTCACGGACTCGATCGATAAATTCACCGATGGGTCTTCGCAGAGTGTCATCGATATCGAGGCCGACGAAAAGCCGCATATGAAAGAGGCTACCTTTTAACGGTGCGTTTAACGTGAACCACTGAAGCATTCAAACAGTTAGGCTGAAGGATGGTGGTTAAAGTTCTTACATCAATTTTCTTCGCACCATATCGAGCGCCAGGGTGGTTGCAAACCAGCGAATGCGCTTGCGGTCACCGGGAAAGTTGCGTTCGATCACTTCGGTGCCCCCGGCGCTGGCTAAAGCATGGAAAACGAGCCCGACTGGCTTGTTTGGTGTTCCCCCGCCGGGACCGGCCACACCAGTAATGCCGATTCCAAGTGTCGACTCACAACGATAGCGAATACCCTCGGCGAGAGCGGCCGCTACTTCACGGCTTACCGCTCCGTGACGTTCGATCATTTCCCCCGGAACACCCGCCAGTTCTGACTTAACCGCGTTGGCGTATACAATTGCGCCGCCGGCAAAGTATCGTGAACTGCCGCCCACCGATGTGATCCGCTCCCCGAGCAATCCTCCGGTGCAGGATTCCGCCACAGCCAGCGTGGCGTTGCGCATCTGTAACCAGTAGCCGACGATTTGCTCAAGCGATTGTCCTTCGCGTGAGTAAACCGCGTCATCGAGTTCTTCTTCCACCGCATCGGCGGCTTCGTCCACACGGGTCTGTGCCGCTTGCAATGTTTCAGCCCGCGACTTGAAATGGAGTTGAATCTCTCCAGCTCCCGCCAGAATTGTGGTTTGCACGTCGTTGAATCGCTTGTAGATTGGAGCCACTCTGGCATCCACCTGGGATTCACCCAGCATGGCCACCTTGAGAACGCGAGTTGCGAGAAAGGCGGTGGGTAGCTTGGCGCGCAGTCTTTCGCGGCAGGCTTCTTCGAAAAGAGCTTTTAGCTCATGTGGAGGACCGGGCAGAAGAATGACAATTCTTTCGCGCCCATCAAATTTTCCGCTAAGCCATTGTCCCGGTGCGGTTCCATTCGGGTTCGGTAAAACAACCGCCCCCTCAAGAACCTCCGCTTGCTTGGCATTGTTGGGTGACATTTTCCACCCTCGTGCGGCAAAGCGACGTTCGATTGCGGCCAGGATTTCCTCATCTCGATGCAAGGGCGCACCGAGCGCTTCCGATACGGCTTCGCGCGTGAGATCGTCTTCCGTAGGACCAAGTCCGCCGCTAAAGACGATGATGTCGGAGCGAAAGAGCGCGTGTTGAGAAGCAGCAACCAATCGAGCAAAGTCGTCGCCCACTACACTCTTGAAAATTACTTCAACCCCAAGTTGGTTGAGCTCCTCCGTGAGATAGAGAGAATTCGTATCCATGCGATAGGGCGTGAGAAGTTCGGAGCCCACCGCGATAATTTCAGCGTTCACGGCTAGAAGTGTAAATCAAAAACTCCAAGGAGAGTGGAAGCGAAGAGACCGGCGACCTAAGACAATTGACGCATAGCTATTCCGGTATGAGCGTCAATCCCTGGATATTCCACGAGAGGTGGTGCACCGCCTCCGTGGTTGCGAGAATGACACTTTTTCCCGGTGCGAACGCCATCCCTACAAGACCGTGGCCAGACACTTCCAGACTAGCTTTGGCATCAGCAGTGATCTTCACAATGCCGCGTCGACCGGAGAGAGAAGCGGCTACGTAAAGGTTTCCCGCCATGTCAAATGCTAAGCCTTGCGGACGACCCAATCCGCGATAAAACGTGGTCACCGTTCCATGAGGGTCGATTCTGTGCACCGAATCGAAGCTGGAAGTCGAAGGCCCGGTTACGAACAAGTCGCCTTGCGGACCGAAGGCCAGATGGTAGGCTGAAACGCTCGGCTCCAGAGTTGCGAAAACGAAGACTTGCTGGTCCTGGCCAATTTTGAAGATCGTGCCGCTGCGGTCGCCGACATACAGGTTTTGACTGCGGTCAAAGGCGATTCCAGTGGCGATGCCCATTCCCTCGGCATACGTGGTCATGGTTCCATTCGGCGCTACCCGATACACCGCGCCATCATGACGGGACGAGACGTACATTTGCCCTTGGCGATCGAACGCGATGGCGGTCGCGTTCATCATGTCAGTGACAAAAGGCTTCACCGCATAGTTGGTATCTATCTTGAACACCGCGACGGGAACTTTCTGGCCGCGTGAACCAGAGAATGTCGCATAAATATTGCCCTGGGCATCAACGCCCGGACTGGTCACGGGATGTAAGTTTTCGGCTACCGGCACCGCAACCTTAATCGGGTGTGCATTGCTCGTATTTTCATCGGTGGAGACGACGACCGATCCAGAACTTGCTCCTTCGGGAACGCGCGCGACCAGGAAAGAATCGGAGCTGATCACAATGCCACCCTCGATATCGCCGAATTGAACTCGCGGGCGCTGAAACTGCTGTGGCCGCAAACCCGAGCCGCCTATGCGAATTTCGCCTCCTGTCAACGCTAGCGCGGGAGATACGGACTCGATGTGAGGTCCACCGTTCACATTTTTCTTGCCAAGAATACGATCGGAAAATCCCATGAGAAAAACCGTCCCTACTTTACGCCCTACTTTAGAAGACCAAAGTGAAGAAAGAGATGCATTCCAATCAGTGCATAAACACCGGCAGCCACATCGTCGAGAACAATCCCCGCACCTTCAGGCAGTCCTTCTATCTGTCGCACTGGCGGCGGCTTGACAATGTCGAAGATACGAAAAAGTATAAAGCCCGTTAGAAAAGATTTCCATCCGAGAGGAGCGCCGATCAGGGCAATCAACTGCCCCGCTACTTCATCGATTACCACAAACTGTGGATCTTTTGCACCCGAAACGCGCGAGACCACCGTCGCTGCGGGAATGCCAATCAGAATGGCCGCTAGCGCCAAAGCGACCGCAATTGGGACGCGGGCGGAAGGAGAGATCCGGTAGGCAAGCGCTGACCACGCGCCCACAGTAGCCAGCGATGCCCAGGTGCCCGGCCCTGGCCGTAAGCGCCCGATCCCAAAGAGAGTAGCTGTAAGTTCGGCCCACCGAGGAACTAAAACAGACCTAAGTGCTACCGCCGGAGTAACACTGGCGCTGGTAACAGGGTGATTGCCAGTCTTGGGTCGGTTCACAAATCATCGTCCTGATCTTCGGGAGTGCTGGCATGAATTTGCTCATCGACGTCCGTGATTTGCGACGGGATTACATAAGCGCCGCTGGCCCATTTGCCGAGATCAATGGTGCGACACCGGTCGCTGCAGAATGGAAATTCAGCGTTAGCGCTCTTGACGGCTTTCTTGCAGATCGGACAGCGAAGTTTTAAAGCGCGCTTGCGAGGCATCGTTAAGAATATTTAACAGCGGCTAAAGGATTTTGGCGACCAGATCGTAGTCATGCGATTCCGTTATCTGGCAGTGGTAAAACTCACCCGGCAGCGGAGTTAACCCTTCGGGGACATCGTTGACAAAAACTTTGCCGTCAATTTCTGGCGCATGCATCGCGGTGCGGCCTTCGAGTAATAGCTCGGTCTCATCCGATGTTCCTTCCAGAAGCAGGTCGAATTCCTGCCCCACGAGGGCTTTCTTTTTCTTTTTGCTGATCTGCCGCTGGATTCCCATCAAGTGCTTGCGCCGTTGCTCGATCTCGTGCGTTGAGATTTTCCTGTCGAGTCCGTAGGCGTCTGCTCCCTCTTGATCGGAGTAAGAAAACGTTCCCATCCAATCGAATTGGGCTTCACGCACAAAATCGCAGAGCTCTTCAAACTCCGCGTCGCTTTCCCCTGGAAACCCCACAATGAAAGAAGTACGCAAGGTGAGCCCTGGTATGGTGCGCCGCATTTTTGCGATGGAGCGAAGAAAAACGTCGGACCCGCCGCCTCGCTTCATGCGCTTGAGCGCCGTAGCCGAAGCATGCTGTAAGGGCACATCCATGTAAGAACAAATTTTCTCGTGCGCGGCGATGGTTTCCAGAAGCTTGCCAGTAATCTTGTTCGGATAGGCATACAGAAAACGAATCCAGCGCAAATCCTCGACCCTCGCCAGCTTTTCTAACAAAAGGGCAAGCCCGTCTTTAAGGCCCAAATCCTCCCCGTAACACGTTGTATCTTGTCCGATAAGAGTAATTTCACGAACGCCAATCCGCGACAGTTGTTCGGCCTCGGCGATCACCGACTCAAACCGGCGTGAGCGAAACTGCCCACGAAGTTGCGGAATAATGCAGAAGGTACAGGGATGATCACAGCCCTCTGCGATCTTGATGTAAGCCCTGGATTTCGGGGTAGCGAGGATGCGCGGAGTCTTGTCATCGTACAAATAGTGGGGCAGGTCCGCGATGGCACCGTCCCATTGTTCACGGGAAAAGCGTCCTTTGGCTGCGCGTGCGTCTCCCTCGGGTCGCGAAGGCAACACTACGAACGGAGAATCGTTTTTTGTCGAGGGGCCAGCCAATCCGGAAGCTGACAGAATTTTCTCTAACTCGCCGGTTCCCACCACAGCATCCACTTCAGGGATACGTTTGCGGATTTCGTCGTGATAGCGTTCTACCAGGCATCCGGCGACCACCAGTTTTGTGGCTCGGCCAGAGGTTTTGTGAGCCGCCATTTCCAGAATCGCATTCACCGACTCGTATTGCGCGCTCTCGATGAATGAACAAGTGTTCACCACGATTACATCCGCATCTTCAGGTCTTGAAGTAAGGTCGGCTCCCGCCCGGGCCAATAAGCCCATCATCACTTCGCTATCGACCAGGTTCTTGGGGCACCCCAGGCTCACAAAGCCTACCTTCGGCGGGCGCGGCTGCAATGTCATCTCGCTTGCGGAGGCGTTTGGGGCAGGTACAGGAATGCTGGGGTTCTTCGAAGACATGCAATTCCTTATCTTAGCATTCTGCGAGAGCTTTCTCGCTCGATAGGAGTGCGTTCCGGACATAACCTCAGGCATCACGGTCGCCAGTAGCGTAGCGGTCAAATTGTGGTGCTTCATGCTAGGCTGGAAATTATCCGCAAAACAGAAGCGATCCGGCATCCTGGAGGGAAAATGTCTGGGAAACAGGCCGCACTGGCGATCCTGCTCCTCGGGATATGCACTGCGGGAACCTATGCCTCGGCGCAAGATGAGAAGAACGAACTAACCGGAATCATTGGCCGTATTTTTATCAGTGATCAGGGCATTCACGGGCCAAATGCTCCCTCTATAAATCCTTTTGTTCGTTCTGGAAGAGGGCTAACCTTTGAAGCGGATTATGCGCGTCTCTTGCACGTCGCCCCAGTCTTTTCGGTCTCTGCCGAAGTCCCGGCGGTTTTCAATCTGGATGAAGACCTTGGATCAGGTGGCGATGTGGTTCCATCTGACTATCGGCAAATCTTCGTCACCCCCGCGGTTCGTCTGAATTTGTTTCCCTTAACAGCTTTTTCTCCGTGGGTGAGCCTGGGCGGCGGCTTCGCTCATTTTACCGAAAGCAACGCTCTGAACTATTACGGTACGAATCCTGGCGGCTCATCCACCTCGGGCGTGCTCGAAGGCGGATTAGGGTTGGATTTGAATCCCTGGAAGCGAGGGGAGTTCCGGCGACTGGGTTTTCGGGGGCAGGTTCGTGATTTCTGGTCCGGTACGCCCGATTTGCCGCTGGCTGATACGGGCAAGACCAGGCAGCACAATTATTTTGCCGGCGGAGGTGTGATCTGGCGTTTCTAGATTGCATCAATTTGCGGCTGGTTATCTATTTCCTGCTCGCCAATTCCACGTCCTTATATAACTCGGGCAATCGCTTCGCGTCCTCCGCCGAGCTTCCGAAACGCGATGATTCGTAAGCGTCGGTGAATCGCTCAACCGGCCTCTTCAACTTCTCATCCTCAATCAGTCGAAGAAATTCATGTGCCGTTTGCGACTCGGACTTCTTTAGTCCGCGCCCCGCCAAATACTTCGCCATGCGCTCGTACCACATGGCGGCTGCTTCATGCGGAGATCGTTCCGGATGGGACCGCAGCTTTCTGGCGCGGATCATCCGGACAACCCGCCCGGCATTGCCCAGCAACAGCAGGAGCAATCCAAGCCCGAATGCGACTCCAAGCCAACTGAATGGCGCTTGTTCTGCCCCACGTTGACCGCGTCGAACCCGCTCCATAAGCTGAACATAGGTTGCCCGAATCCATCTTCGCGTCTTTTCAAACGAACTGCGGGTTCGGGTTACCGCGGATTTTCCCAGTACAAATTGATGCGAGGAGTCGTAACTGATGACCCAATCGCGCCAAAAGGATTGCGCAGCATCCAAATAGAGCAATGCCCGGTCCCAGCCTTGCGGAGTTCCGATCGCTCCACCCGGTGTGGGATCGAACGTAATCCAACCATACCCAGGGAAGTAAGCTTCCACCCAGGAATGCGCATCCTTAGCACGGACAATGTAGTTGCCGGTTACATCGTTGAATTCATCGCTGCGAAAACCGTTGACCACACGCGCGGGAATCCTCAAGGTACGCAGCATCACTGCCATCGATGAAGCGAAATATTCGCAATGTCCCTGCTTGCGTTCGAAGAGAAAATTCGCCAACGGATCTGCAACCTGAGAGCGCGGCAGCTGCAACGTGTAACCATAATGGGTATTCAAATAACGCTCGATCGCCACCGCCCGGTCGTAGCTGTCACTCGCTGACTTTGTTATCTCGGCGGCCAGCGTGGCGATCCGTGGATCGAGATTCGGAAGCTGTAAATAAACTTGGGAAAATTCCGGATAAGAACGGTCAGCCTGACGCAACAGTTCCGCGGTTGGCTTATAAAGATCCGAGTCCGCTTCGTAAACGCTGACCGCCCTTTGAGCATCGAGATCGTAGATCCCCCCGCCCATATCCATCGACAGCCCTCGATATGCGCCCGTTAGCCGCCGCGCCCATGGGGCCAGGAAAAAAACGTTCGTTCCAATTGGTTCAACCATTATGCGGTAATGGATCACATGCGCGGTACCGCGAGTCGCCGCGGCGGCACGCTGCGGACTCATTTCGGCCGTGCCTTGACTAAACCGCGGAACGGCAAATGATCCGTCTGCTTCCCGTTGCAACACGTATTGCTCCCGTGGGTTTGACCAATTTCTTCCATCGAAATTAGCCAACGCCACTCCGCGCCAGTGCAGTTCGTACTTCCCGCTTTTGTCGCCATCGATCTGGATATGCATGACGACTGCGTTGGATTGTTGAATCTGCCCGATCCGCCCTAGTTGAACGCGGTCGCTGAAGCCGGTGGAGAGATCAGTTCCGAAGGAATATCCACCAAGATAGCCGACCGATACACGAGGCAACAGGAAAAACACCCCAGCGGCGCCTACCAAAATCATCGTTACCAGCGCTGGAATGATGCGCGCCAAAGAGAAAGCGAGGTGGCGATGCTCGTGCGCGTCATTGGAGTGCTGCGCTTGAAACTTGGCGGCTCGCCCCGACCGCCGCATCTCCATCAAAATGAAAGTCGAGACCGCGACCAACATGAATCCAGCGAAGAAGAACAGAAATACGCTGTCTACCGTGAGTACGGCCGACGCGAGAACCATTAAGAAAGCCAGGATCGCGAGCATCGTACAATCCCGATCCCGCCGCAAAGAAAATGTGCGAACCACTACAGCGAAAAGAACCAGATGAACCGTCGCCGTTAAGAAAGTGCGGGATAGCCAGAAATAATCGACGGCATAAAAAGCGAAATAAACAATAGTGAGAGGCGTGGTCCACCGCTTGGAAATAACCACTTTCCGGCGAGTCGACAGCAGGTACCCACGGCAAGCAAGAGCGGCGCCGACTAAGAGGATCGCAGGCAGCTCCAGGGCGCCGGTGCTAGCCAAAGTTCCAAACCCCATCAAGACAAGAAGGTAAAGCGACAGATCGAAATATTTGTTGATTGCCTCGGGTAAAGGGATTACGCCGGATTGGGAGATGGACTGTGGCATTTGGGACGAAAAAATCCGCGTGAACTCTACTGACCTCTATTGTTAGGCATGATCCCTGCCATTGGGAAGGCTTTCGCACTCTATTCTTGCACCAAAAGTCACTTGTCTTTTGATGCCGGCAGGGCAAGCGTTCGGCGCGAAAAGGTCCCTGCGTTTAATTTGTTAGAATGATTCAGGTCAGGCATCGGTCTTACGCGACGTATTCTCGCCAACCCCGCCAGGTCCGGAAGGAAGCAACGGTAACGGGCTCTTGCGTGTGCAGTGAGTTCCCGGTGCCTGGCTTATTTTTTGATTTCCTACCCTTGTAAACCTCCCGCCCTGAACTGCAATCACCTTTACACAGTCTTTACAAGTTTTCGCGCAAGAAATGCGGTCTTTCTCCGTCACTATTGAGTCAGCGCACGGAAAATCAAAGCGAAGGATGCCAAATTTATGCGCAATATCTCCTCCAATGTTTCCCCTACGGTTACGATTCGAGTTGCTGGGAGTCTCTCGCAAGGCCATTTGGCATATCTCGACCAGCTTGTGTCCTCCGCGATTGAGTGCGCTCTGTGGCCGATGCTGGATCTGGCGTCTCTTGAAGAACTAGACCGTGTGGCGCTCGGCTACTTAGTAGGAGGCGAGGGCCGAGACTTCGGGATTTTGGGCTGCCCGAATTTCATCCGCGAGTGGATGCAGTACGAGAAGGAGTACCGGGCAGCGTAGCCGCGAAGTGTCGCGAAACTATTGCATTAGACATTCCGGCTTCATTCGTTCAAAATACTGGATTCTTCCATCAGGAGATTTCATTGAACGAATCGAGCAAGCCACAGCGTATCAGAGTGAAGATAAGCGCACTTGGGGCTTATGTCCCGCCGCGCCTTCTCACGAATGCCGATCTGGAAAAGCTAGTCAACACGACTGATGAGTGGATTCTGAGCCGGGTGGGCATTCGCGAACGCCACATTGTGGACAAGGGCGTTGCCACCAGCGATCTTGCCGTGGAAGCCGCCAAGAAAGCGCTTGCCCAGCGCGGCCTGGCTCCAAGTGACGTCGATGCCATCATCGTGGGCACGGTTACGCCTGACATGTTTTTTCCCTCGACCGCTTGCCTTGTGCAACAGAAACTTGGAGCCACGGGTGTTTGGGGATTTGATCTCTCCGCCGCATGCTCCGCTTTTATCTATGCGGTTCAAACGGGTGCCCAGTTCATCGCGTCGGGCGCGCATAAGCGAGTGCTGGTGATCGGCGCGGATGTGATGTCCTCGATTATCGATTACACGGATCGCGCCACTTGTGTAATTTTTGGGGATGGCGCCGGGGCCGTGATTCTCGAGGCGGCGGAAGATGATTCGGTTGGATTGATCGACTTCATGCACGAGGTTGATGGATCTGGTGGATGCTACCTCAATATGCCAGGCGGTGGCAGTCTGAATCCCTCCACTCAGCAAACCGTCGAGAAGAAAATGCACTATGTTCATCAGGATGGCCAGCAAGTCTTCAAGTTCGCCGTTCGGAAACAAACCGAACTTTGCCTTAAACTGCTCGATCGCAATGGGCTGAAAGGTTCCGATATCGATGCTTTTATCCCGCACCAGGCTAATTTGCGCATCATCAATGCCACAGCGGAAAGGCTTGGCCTTCGGTCGGAAAATGTGATCGTCAACATCGAGCGTTATGGCAACACCACCGCAGCCACGATTCCGCTGGCAATGAATACCGCCGTCGAACAGGGCAGACTCAAAAAGGGCAGTCTGGTTCTGATGGCTTCCGTCGGCGCAGGGTTTACGGTGGGAGCCGCGCTGCTGCGCTGGGCTTATTAACGAACGTGACCTCGGCACGACCAGTCCGGTGGAAAACGCTGCTGGCCTTCGCCATCATTTATTTCGTTTGGGGTTCCACATTTCTTGCCATTCGCGTCGGAGTGAGAGAGGTTCCACCGTTTTTGCTGGCCGGGATGCGATTCTTCACGGCTGGAATAGTTCTTTTTGCATGGACTCGGGCGCGCCGTATTGCTTTACCGAATCGCCACCAGTGGCTTTCGGCCTCTCTTCTGGCTGTATTAATTTTCGTGTTCGATTATGGCCTGCTCTTCTGGGCGGAAAAGCGCGTGCCTTCAGGAATTGCAGCCGTCATGCTGGCGACGATTCCGGTATTCATGGCGCTTGCAGAAATAATCTTCTTGAAGACTCAAAGCCTAAGCCCACGTTTAACCTTGGCTCTGTCGGTGGGCGTCGGCGGTGTCATTATTCTTGTAAGCCGTTCA